>ERZ778017.91-NODE-91-length-156866-cov-926.462308_pt1 | contig 156866 bp, 142 predicted proteins | sample MGYA00375747_ERZ778017 | MGnify/ENA primary metagenome ERZ778017 (study PRJEB29350, sample SAMN05509838) | bioreactor metagenome | biome: bioreactor; material: wastewater | place: South Africa: University of Cape Town | collected 2014-03-17 ... | reverse complement strand
ATCCAACGACATAATCAACCCAAACTAATCGCAGCTTAACCCGAACTCAGGTTATGAAGAAATATATTTATAAATTGATCTATCACGACCGCTTTAATTCGGAAGGAACTACGCGGTTACTTCGTGACGAATACTACAAATCAAAACAGCCTCCGTTCATTTCTCAGGCGTATGTAGAATGCTCCCTTTTTTCAAAAATCTCTTAGTAGCTTACCTTCGTGCCCGTATGGAAGAGTTAAAAAGTAAGATCTCCGAATTAAAGGAATCAATCAACCAGTTTGCGACAGAAGAAAAAAATAAAGCTGAGACTTTCCGCATCCGGTTTCTTGGGTCATCAGGTCTCGTAAAAAAGATCATGGGTGAAATGCGAAATGTGGCTCCTGAAAACAGAAAGCAAGCCGGCCTCGCACTGAATGCGCTGAAACAGTTTGCAGAAGAAAAATACAATCAACTTAAAAATTCCGTTTCACCTGAGGCTGAAAGAACTTCCAATCATCAGGACCTTACACTTCCGGGAAATGAGTTGCCGGCGGGCAGCCGCCATCCCATCAGTATTGTAAGAAACAGAATCATTTCTATTTTCCAGAGAATCGGTTTTACGGTAGCCGAAGGCCCTGAAGTAGAAGACGACTGGCACAATTTTACCGCGCTTAACTTGCCGGAAAATCATCCGGCCCGTGATATGCAGGATACCTTTTATGTTCGAAGAAACCCCGACTGGATGTTGCGGACTCACACAAGCAGCGTTCAGGTGAGGGAAATGGAAAAAGGAGAATTACCCATCCGCATTATTTGCCCCGGACGTGTATATCGCAATGAAACCATCAGCGCGCGGGCACACTGTTTCTTTCATCAGGTGGAAGGTTTGTATGTGGAAGAAAATGTAAGTTTTGCCGATCTGAAGCAAACCCTTTATTTCTTTGCCAGGGAAATGTTTTTTCAGGATGTAAAAATTCGTTTTCGCCCTTCTTATTTTCCTTTTACAGAGCCGAGTGCTGAAATGGATATCAGTTGCCTGATATGCGGCGGCAAAGGTTGTAATGTTTGCAAACACACCGGCTGGGTTGAGATTTTGGGTTGTGGGATGGTGCATCCGAATGTGCTTGAAAATTGCAAAATAGATTCTCACAAATACACCGGATTTGCCTTCGGAATGGGAATCGAAAGAATCACCATGCTGAAATACCAGATCAATGACCTGCGTTTGTTCAGCGAAAATGATGTTCGTTTCTTAAAACAATTTACACACGCCATTTAAAACTTTTCAAAAGTGGAATTACAGGTTTGCGTATGCGGAGCGGGTACCATGGGCAGCGGAATTGCACAGATCTTTGCACAGAAGGGATGGAGTGTAAAGATTTTTGACATTCAGAAAGCCAACCTTGACAAAGCAAAAAATACTATTGAAAAAAACCTGCAGTATCTTTTGGGAAAAGGTAAAATTAATCAACAGCAAAAATCTGATATTTCATCGCGAATCAATTTTGAGGGCGATGTGAAACACTGTACGGACCCATTGATTATTGAAGCCATTTACGAAAACAAGGAAGCCAAGATAAACCTGCTTCAACAACTTGCAGAAGTCAATGATGAGAAAGTAATCCTGGCCAGCAATACTTCTTCTATTTCTATTTCGCAAATACAAAAAGAAATTTCTTATCCGCAGAGAGTCGTTGGAATGCATTTTTTCAATCCGGCTTACATCATGCCATTGGTTGAAATTGTGAGAGGAGAAAATACTTCTGATGAAACCATCGAATCGGCCAAATCTGTTTGCAAAAAAATTGACAAGCATCCCATCGTATGTAAAGATTCGCCGGGATTTATTGTCAACCGCGTGGCAAGACCCTATTACCTGGAAGCGATGAGGCTTTTGGAAAATAAAGCAGCCACCGTGGCAGAGATTGACGAAATACTGGAAGCAACCGGTTTTAAAATGGGGCCGTTCAGACTAATGGATTTCATCGGGATGGATATCAACCTGGCTACCACCAAAAGTGTTTACAACCAGCTTGGCAGGCCCGAACGCCTGGAACCTGCCATCACACAGATCAAACTTGTGGAAGAAGGGAATCTTGGGAAGAAAACAGGCAAAGGATTTTATAATTACGGACCAACCACCCGATAGTGAACAGAGATACAGATAAAATTTTAGTAACAGGTGCATCAGGATTGGTAGGAAAAGAACTGGTGCAACAACTGCTCGACAGAGGATACCGTGTACGCGCATTGTATCACAAATCACCTATCGAAATAAAAGATTCCAATCTCGAAATTTTTCAGGGAGATATTCTCGATGTGGTATCCATTGAAGAAGCGATATCTCAAATCACACACGTTTTCCATTGTGCAGCCATCGTGTCCTATGACCCAATTGACAGATACCGCCTGATGAAATACAACATCGAAGGAACGGCCAATGTGGTAAATGCCTGTATCGATGCAAAGGTTCAGAAATTCGTTCATGTAAGTTCCGTCGCTGCTATCGGAAGATTGAGGCAGGATGAAATGGTGAATGAAGAAACCCAGTGGACTGAAAAAAACAACAACAGCAATTATGGTAAATCAAAGTACCTGGGAGAGTTGGAGGTTTGGCGCGGACTGGGCGAAGGTCTGGACGTGGTGATTGTAAACCCTTCTTTAATCCTCGGCGGAGATAATTGGAGTACCGGGTCTTCGGCAATTTTCAAATCGGCATACGAAGAATTCCCCTGGTATTCCGAAGGCATCAGTGGTTTTGTAGATGTAAAAGATGTGGCCGCGGCAATGATACGATTGATGGAAAGTGACATCTCAGGACAGAGATTTATTTTGAGTGGAGAAAATCTTTCTTACCGGGAAATATTTACTACGATAGCCCAATGCTTCGGCAAAAAACCACCACACAGAAGAGTGACTCCTTTTTTGGCAGAATTGGTTTGGCGATTGGAAAAGATAAAAGCAATGATAAACGGCAAACGCCCATTACTCACCAAAGAAACCGCACAAACTTCCCTCGCAAAAGTTTATTTCGATAATTCAAAAATCCTGAAAGCCCTACCGGGATTTGAATTCACGCCACTGCATGAAACCATTGAGAGAACTTGCAAAGTTTTAAAAGAGAAATATAAACTCTCTTAATTTTCCAAATAATGATCTTTACTCCAAAGAAAATGGTTGATGCCACGACTCCCGACTTGTCCGCCCTTTACTTCAGAAAAAATTTAATTATTCATAATCAACCACTTATACGTTATTTTTTACGATTTGACCGCACTAATTCACTTTTATAGATTTTTTTCTTGATTGAAGATATTAACCTTTAGAGTCTAATAAACAATTTCCAAAATAAAAATTTTTGATCCACACAATTCTGGAAGGGTTTAATTCTGGAATTTGGAATTTGCTCATTCTTTTAAAGCTTACTCGCAGCACTAAAAAGGACAAGTCAGGAAAGCAATGATAAACGGCAAACGCCCATTACTCACCAAAGAAACCGCACAAACTTCCCTCGCAAAAGTTTATTTCGATAATTCAAAAATCCTGAAAGCCCTACCGGGATTTGAATTCACGCCACTGCATGAAACCATTGAGAGAACTTGCAAAGTTTTAAAAGAGAAATATAAACTCTCTTAATTTTCCAAATAATGATCTTTACTCCAAAGAAAATGGTTGATGCCACGACTGTACCATTCTCCAAATCCGCCAAAGAAGGCAGGCTTCCAGTCTCTAAACGTCTAAACACCTAATCTTCTAAACATCTGAACTCTACACCCTAAACGCAAAACTCCTCAAAACGTGGGGCACAACGTCTGCTTCCGGTCTCCCTGAAACTGATCATAAAATCCTTTGTACAAAATATTGAACTCGGCAGCGCCCAGACTATGGTTGAAGTTTTTCAATGAAGAGGTAGTCACATCATAGCTAAAGGTAAAACTAACATTGCTGATCACAAGTCCCACCATTGGAATGGCTGCGTCTCCATATCTGTAATAAAGCCCTGCGAGAAACTGTTTTTCTCCATGCTCTGTCAGATTATAAGCTGCATTCAAACCTCCTTCAAATTCACTCGCACCGGCCTGATAGGTGTAATACATTCCCGGGTTGATTATAACGTTATCGGCTACCCTAAAAATCCCGTTTAAAAAACCGATGTGCCGCATCGCCACTCTGTTGACATTGGGGCCGTTATTCACAAAAAAAGATTCTTTCGGATGATTGACATGCTGAATACTGTATCCCACATTGATAAAAGAATTTTCGGTCGGGAAGTAAGCGTAATTCAATCCTGCCTGCATATCAAAATAACTGATGCTGTTGTTTTGCAACACAACCTGGGTGGGAATCGTTGCATCGAAAAACTTTCCATCGAACTGATCAGGAAAAGTCAGTTTACTTTGGTCAATCCTTTTATTCGCCCATCCCACATTAAATCCCGCGGTAAGCAAACTGCTCATTCCGAGCATCTGGTGATAGGCAATAGAACCATAAATTTTTGTAGAGGTCAGCCCGCCCGAACCCGCATTATCCCGAAGTATAACACCACCCAATCCGAGCCATCCATTTTCAATACGGTTTCTGAGCACCTGCGCATCTCCGAAAATACTTATGGTATTGTATGGCACATTCATGATGTTGCTGTACTGATTGCGATAGGAAGCTCCCAACCTGTAATCGGCGTCCGGAATAAATCCGGTATTGGCGGGATTTGTCAATAACGGATTATTGAAAAACTGAGAGAAATGAAGATCCTGTCCCTGCGAAATAGCAGAAATTAAAACCAGACAAGATGTGAAATAAAATATTTTCTTCATCACTCAAACCGTTTTTACCTGATCAGGGTTATATCTCCTGTTTTTATTGTTTTTGTTCCATCTGAAAAAGTCACTTTTAAAGTATAACTGTAAACATCCATGGGCTGTGGTTTTCCGTTGAAAGTGCCATCCCATGTTGTTTTCGTACTGTTCGTAGAGAAAACCTTCTGCCCCCATCTGTTATAAATATTCCATTGCATTTCGATGATCCCGAAACCAACGACACCGATCCGGCTGTTAATTCCAAATTTGCCGGGGGTAAATGCATTGGGAACATCCAGAAGCGGGCGGATCAAAGATTTTACCGGCATACAGGTATCCACCGAACAACCTAATTGATTCGTTGAAGTAAGGCATACTGTATAAGTTGCGGTGGCTGGAAAAATATGCCGTGGGTTCACTTCGTTGGTAGTATCTCCGTCTCCAAAATTCCACAGATAAGATACAGCACCTGATGACAGATTCGTAAACTGTGTAAACACATTTTCCTGCGGAACAGTTGGCAAATAGCTGAATGCTGCTGTCGGATTGGTCCCAACAGTAATTGTTGCAAAAGACGAATCAACTTTGTTGCATGAAGTAGAATCAAACGCATAAAGTTTGATGGTGTAATTTCCCGGTACGGTATATAAATGGGTAGGTGCCACATCTGTTGAATTATTTCCGTCTCCGAAATCCCAGACAAAATCCAATCCTCCCAATGAATTATTTGTGAAGATTGCCTGATAAGGAGCACACCCTGCCGGCGGGGTTGCAAAAGCAGACTTCACCTGAGGGGAGAGCCTGATAACTTTGACCGTGTCGCCCGGAGAATTGCAATATTTATCATCTGTTACCGTCAGCGTTACATTGTACGTTCCCGTTCCACCATAAGAATGTTGTACCACATCAGCGAAATTATGCGTTTCTACCGGGGAGCCATCTCCAAAATCCCACGTAAAGATTCCGGGATCGAAAGTCCCCGAAACTGCGGTAGAAGTATTTGTAAAAGAATAAGCCAGGTTTGTACAGGGCGGAATCTTTGTTGAAACAAAATCGGGAGTAACTTTATTATCACCTAAATGAATAGTTTGATAGGTAGTATCCGAAATGTTGCATGTACTGCTGTCAATGGCAATGAGGCGAACGTTATATTGGCCTACAAGGCTATAAAAATGTGAAGTGTTCGGAACCGTAGTTGTATCTCCCGTACCATCTCCAAAATCCCAATAAAACAGTTTTCCTTTTTTGGCTGTATCCCTGAATTGAACGGTAAGCGGAACACAACCGGTAGTGTCATTGGGAACATTATTAATCAACACCTGAAGTGCTGCACGCACACCTGTAAAATCCATTTCAATTTTCAACATGCCCAAATTGCACAGACCTCCCGGAGCAGGACCGCCGGCCTGATTGGTGGGAGACCACGAACCCGGAGTTCCCGGAAAAGGAACAGACTTCCCGCAGTTTGCACAAATGGCCTGGTAAATATATCCCCGGCTATCGAACCGGCTGGTACCTCCGTCCACATGATCGCCAAACGGAGTCGGGCCTTGTGGATCGTTCTCACCAAAGAAAGAACCGTAAAGTTGGCTCGTAGCATTTTTCTCCAAAACAAAAAAGTAAAAATCGGTTCCCGAACCATCTGTCTGGGTCTTTATTGCATTGGGGGTTACCGGCATACCAATTACATCTCCGCCGGTAAAACTGGAATTGGGTTTCCCACCCCATCCTGACACATATACATTTTCACAGCGGTCAACCATAAATGCAGTCGGCGATATATTCGGAACCGGTGCATTGGTACTTCCGAACACGGTGCTATATACGTATGCGCTCAGATCAGGTTGCAGTTTACTTATAAATTGCTTTGCACCCGCATTAGAATAAAGCGCATTGATTACCGGCATATTTCCCACGCTGGTACCCATCACATACAAGAATCCATTTTTATCGATATCCAACCCATACACTTCATCTGCCCTTCCCGTTCCGATATAAGTACCTTTCATCACTTTGGTACCGTCCGAAGAAAGTTGCAACACAAAACCATCTGCAGGATCGTTGGTGGCTCCCGGAGCCGAATAAGTCGACTTAATAACTCCGGATGGAGATATACCATAGAAATCACTGCTTGCAGTGGCGCCTCCCACATATACATCATTTGCTTTATCAATTGCCAAAACATAGGCTGCATCGTCTTTCGAACCACCCAGATAGGTGCTGTACAAAATATTCTGGCAGTTGGGAGACAATTTAATCAGGACTCCATCCTGACCACCTGCCAGCTTTGGCTGAACAGCCCCGGAAGTCACAGGGAAGTTGCCGCTTGTAGTACAACTTGCCACATAAATATTGCCATTGCCATCGAGCAAGACTTCACTGCGCGCATCATCGCCATAATTCCTTTTTAGGGTCAATGCCCCTCCCCGTTGTGATTCTTCATCACCGATATTTACCCCATCATCATTTGATCCTCCAATCCTTACTGAACCGATGATGGCTGAACCGGTTGCGTTCAGTTTAGTAACCACAATATCATATCCGCCACCTGCCCCACTCGATGCTCCCCGTGCGGGCACAACGGGATAATCGGCAGAACTTGTTCTGCCGGCGACAATAAGATTTCCACCTGGATCTTCGATAAGGCTGTGAGGTTGTTCTCTCCCTGAACCTCCAATATAGGTTGCATAAACCCTGTTCTTACCATCCGGGGTAAGTTTGATAATTCCTATGTCGAATTCTCCTCCATTAAAAGTTTCGTGATAGCTGCCGGGAGATGTCGGGAACCCTTGCCCGAATACAATGCCCCCACCATAAAAACTTCCATCTCTTCCGAATGTTGCTGTAAAGCCCCAATTGTCTGCGGTGCTTCCGGAATAACTAAAAAATATTTCGGTCGGATCTATTACCAACACCTTTGAAGGATCGTAATTTTTTATTTTGAACCTGACTTCATTTCCCCGGATTTCATATTTATTTTCGACTGTGACACGGTCATTGCCGTCTAACTGATAACTATAGGGCTTCAATGATCTGCTCTTACCGAGAGGTGTGGAAATAATCAACTCCTTTTTTTCTACTGCTAATTTTTGAGTGCCGGAATATTTCATCACAATTTTTCCCGGATCGGCACCCGGATGAACGATGAAATCATAATTGAGGTTTGTACCTCCGTCAACAAAATATTGTACATCTATTCCCGGATATACATTCTTGTAGGTAACTACCTGGTAAATTTTGCAATTGGGCGCCCATTTGGAAGGATCATCTCCGATAAAATAATTATTGACTGTATTCAACGGTTTGCTTGCAACAATTTCCGGTCTTGATGCATTGACAAATTCAACCTTATAGGCATGGCTGCGAATGACAGGTTCTGAAAATTTTCTTGATGGGTTATCTCTCCTTTGATGAAAGGCTTCTTTGAAATTGAAAACATCGCCGGGATTATATTGGGAAACAGTAAAACCCTTTTCTTCAAGATAAAAATTTCCATCTCCCGCTGCACTCATATATTTCACCTTAGGGTTCCATTGACCACGGTTCTCGATAAACTGAACCTGCCCAAAAATAACCTCCGACATCAGGCAGCAGATGATTACCCAAAAGACACTCAGAGAAGCTATAGGTTTCAAAGGTTAATTGTTTTATTTTTTAGATGATGTTAACGGTAATAAAGTTACAGACTTTCTTGTCGTGCTTCAAATTTCACAGGGATTGATTTCACAGGGATTGTAAATTACAAAACTAAAACACCGGAACATGATTTACCCGTGCCTGCCCATCTATTTTAATCCATACTTAACAAATGCATCATTATTCCAATAGATGAAGGGAAAAAAGTTCCTGATGCCCGGGAGAAGGAAAATTCATATTATAAAAACCGGTATCTGTTCCAACATTTAGATTTTCAGAGGAGTATGAAAAAAAAATCCGTCAAACTGTATAAAAAAACTTCCCCGCCTCTGAAAATTGAGACAGGGAAGTTTTAAATGCATGAAGAAAATATTTAGTCAACCATGAAAACCTTAAAATACTTTCTCCAAAAAAAGAAAAGACTTTTCTAAAAAGTAAAACGAGCTTTCACAAATAACCTTCTTCCGTCGATGCCCATCTGAACAGGATCCCATGCGCCACCGGTTTCACCATCATACGCCTTGGTAGGCGCGCCCGGCACATATCCAAGGTCAGGATGGACATTAAACAAATTATCTGATCCCAGTGAAACCATGAAATTCTTCGTTATCTTATAGGAAGCATACACATCGGTTGTCACCTTTCCATAATAATTGAATTGTTCAGGCACTGTTTGCCCGTTGTCCAAAACAATTTCAGGAGGATAGGTATTATCCCATCCATATCCATACAATTCTATCTTTCCGAATTCTGTAAAATGGGTTCCAACTGAAAAGTTTTTGTTGATGCCATAATCTATTGTCAATCCGATCTTGTGCGGCGGAGCAGATGCCAAAACAAATTTTTCCTCTCTCTGGCTAAAGAAAGATTGCTGTTCTTCAAATGAATGATTCAAAGGAGCAGGCACATTGATTTTGTCAATTTTCATGTGCTGTAAATTACCGGCCAACAAAACATTCAGACTTGAGTTGCCCCAATGTTTGATATAATTTACCACGATATCAAGTCCAAGGTTGGTTGTGTTGGCTGCATTGGCAAAGAACTGAACCTGCGCAATGTGAAGGCTGTCCAGGATCGGTGCCAGCGCCACGTTTGAATTATCAAACTGGCCTGAAAGCACAACCCTGTTTCTGATTTTTACCAGGTATCCATCCACTGTTACAGAAAGGTTTTCTGTTGGCCTGGTTGTAAAGCCAAGGCTTGCATTGAAAGCATTTTCCTGTTTCAGTTTGGGAATTCCCGCAGTCCTTGTAATCGGATTGTTATTGGGAGCAAGCCTTACATCAAAAGAAGTACCTCCCTGGAAGTTGGTAAATGTATTACTGAAGTTGATTTGCTGTAACGAAGGAGCCCTGAAGCCTGTGCTGACAGACCCTCTGATATTGGTTTTCGGGGTCACCATATATCGGGTAGCCAATTTAAAAGTAGCGAGTGAACCGAAATCACTGTAATGTTCAGCTCTGATGGCGCCGCTCACAAGCCATTGTTCTGTTGCATTCAGATCCCCCTGCACATACACACATTCAACGTATCTTTTTGCATTGACCACATCGGCAGGTTGAAATCCGGGGAATCCCTGCGAGCCTGAAGCCTTTTCATGTGAAGGATCCTTGTTTCCATAGGAATCAAATTCACCTGAGTAAATCTTGTATTGTTCATAACGGAATTCTGCACCTGCAGATAAATTTAATCCGCTGGCTACACCCGCAATATTTTTATCAAAATCAAGATTGGCGGTATTTTGCAAAAAGCTAAATCCTCCGTCATCAAAATGATTCTTGTTGATCCCTGAAGGGCCTAAAGAAGCATTAAATGTTTTATCTCCGAAATAATGGAAATTGTTCTTTCCAAAAGTATTGCTGATGTCCCAGTGAGTTCCGTCATTCATTGTGCCTCTGAATCCAAAAGCCAAAGAACCATCTTCGATGTGCGTTTGAATATGAGGATTGAAAATTGTATCATTTGGCAGACCGCCCGGGCTTGGAATGCTCTTCATAATATTCGGATTCCAGACTAAATTTCCATTGTCATCTGTGATAAACCTTTCAGGACGGGCATTGCCGGGGCTGGTGGGATCATAAAACGAACGTGTGTAAGCGAAGGCATCCGTTGACCGGTAACTGTATCCGCCAAAGGAGTAAAAAGTAGTGTGAGTTCCGGCTATGGGCAATTCCATATTCATCATGGTCAGATTTCCGGTAGTGGATGCATCTCCCACTGTCCTGCGTCCCGTATTTATCGGCAGCGCATTTTTGTGATTCAGATTTGTATCAAGAACCTGTCTGTAAGTTTTTCCCTGTTTGAAAAAATTATAAGTAAGATTAATAAATCCTTTTTTCTCTTTGCCCAGGCCAAATCCTTTATTGATGCTGCCGCTGATTTCCTTTCCATCCAGAGCGCCATCATAATCATATTGATTGTGGAGATCCGGCGCAAAGTGTGGGTTGAATTTTTTATCATAATATCCTGAACCGTCGATGTCTATTTGCCAGGGCGTTTGCTTTTTCAAAATAATATTGATAACACCGGCTATTGCATCTGAACCATACTGCGCAGAAGCACCATCTCTCAAAATTTCCACGCGATCGATAGATGCCTCAGGAATTGCATTCAGATCGGTACCGGAATTCCCACGCCCTTTGGTTCCAAAAATGGCCACAAATGCAGTCTGATGCCTGCGTTTTCCGTTGACTAAAACAAGTGTCTGATCGGGTCCCAGTCCGCGCAGCGTGGCCAAATCAATCTGGTCGGCGCCATCACTTCCGCTTTGTTTGTTATAGTTGAAAGAAGGTGCGGCATAATTCAGCATTGCCGTCAGGTTTGTTCTCGCCGAAGTCTGATCGGCAGCTCCAATGCCTATCACGTCAACAGGAACCGGGGATTCCAGTTTTACCCTGCCGCTTCCTCTGCTTCCGAGCAAAACAATCTGATCCAATTGGGTCACCTTTGAGGTCAATTGAACTGAAAGAAAAGAATTGTCTTTGACTGTGATCTGTTGCGGGTCATATCCGGTAGATGTGAATACAAGTACGTCGCCGGGTTTCGCATTTAAAGTAAAATTTCCGGATGCATCTGTTGTTGTTCCGACGTTATTCGATTTTAAAACGACCGAAACACTTTGAAGTGCATTTCCGTGGGTATCCGTGACCCTTCCGGTAATTTGCTGTGCTTTTGCGGCCGCAAAAAAGAAAATAGAAATAAAGAGCAGTTCGATGAACTTTATTCGCTGGCTCATATAAAATTGAAATTTGGTTTCGTTTGAAGAAGGTGTTAGTGAATCCTATTAAATTAAAAAGCCGAAGCACCACAAAACACAGCTTCGGCTATCCAAATATATTTACTTTTTTAACATACCATTCGTTTTTTTATCACACTTCTTTAAGAGGTGGAAAGGATTGTGAAGCAAAATATACAGGTAAATACATCTGCTTCAAGAACATATACAAAAAGGAAAGAAATTCTGTCGCTCTAAAAAAGCAGCATCTTTTTTTTTGAAAAACCATCTAATCACTAAAAGCCAAACTATCTAAGAAATTTTGCTCCAGACTGTTTTCCCTCTTTTCATTGAAAGATATTGCCGGAGTCTTTTGTTTGATTCATTTTCCAGTTGCGGATCTTCCTTCACCAATTCTTCCACCGCATCCATCGCGACTTTCAAAATATTTTTATCGGCAAGAATGTTTGCCAGTTTAAAATTCAATAATCCGCTCTGGCGGGTTCCTTCCACATCTCCGGGGCCTCTCAGTTCCAAATCCTTTTCTGCAATTTTGAATCCGTCATTTGTCTGGCACATAATGCTGAGGCGTTCGCCGGCTTCCTTCGATAATTTGATTCCTGAAAGCAAAATACAATAACTCTTTTCACTTCCTCTCCCCACTCTTCCGCGCAACTGATGCAATTGAGGCAACCCGAAACGTTCGGCGCTTTCAATCACCATCACCGTGGCATTCGGCACATTTACTCCCACTTCAATTACCGTTGTGCTTACCATTATCTGGGTATTCCCTTTTACAAAACGATCCATATTGGTTTGTTTCAAATCAGCGCTCTGTTTTCCGTGAACCATGCTGATCAAAAATTTTGGCGGAGGGAAAAATGATTTCACTTCTTCATAACCTTTCATCAAATCTTCGTAATCCAGTTTGGCCGATTCTTCAATCAACGGATAAATAAAATAAGCCTGTCTTCCTTTTTCAATTTCACTTCTTACAAAACTCATGACCTCTGCGCGGTGATACGCCGAGCGGTGGACAGTAAGAACAGGTGTACGTCCCGGCGGCAATTCATCCATGATGCTGTAATCGAGATCTCCGTAAGCTGTAAGTGCAAGTGTCCGCGGGATGGGGGTTGCAGTCATGATAAGGATATGGGGCGGCAGGTCATTTTTTTCCCACAACCTTGCGCGCTGGGCTACGCCAAACCGATGCTGTTCGTCAATGATAGCAAGCCCGAGATTTTTGAAAACAACTTTGTCCTCTATGAGAGCATGAGTTCCGGTAATTATATTCAGCGATCCATCCTTACATCCTTCCAAAACCACTTTTCTTTCTTTCGAAGAAGTACTTCCCGTCAGCAAACCCACATTCACATCCATTCCTTCCAGCAATTTCTGAAGGCTTTCAAAATGCTGCCTGGCAAGGATTTCGGTGGGAGCCATAAAACAACTTTGAAATCCGTTATCCGCAGCAATGAGCATGGAAAGAAGGGCAACAATGGTTTTTCCGCTGCCAACATCTCCCTGCAGCAAACGGTTCATCTGCCTGCCACTTGCCACATCCTTTCTGATTTCTTTGAGTACTCTTTTTTGTGCATTGGTCAGGGCAAAAGGAAGGTGTTCATTAAAAAAAGTATTGAAAAGATTTCCGACTATTTTGAAAACATGTCCGCTGGAAGTATTGTGCCTCTTGATTTTCAATAAAGTCATTCTCAATTGAGACAAAAACAATTCTTCAAATTTGAGGCGCCGGACTGCCTGCTCATATTCCTCCATGTTTTTGGGAAAATGAACCTGCCGCAATGCGGTATATCGATCTGCCAATTTATATTTTGAAAGGATTGAATCGGGAAGATTCTCAGGAATATCATTTCTGCCGACCTGATGAAACAGGGCCTCCGTCAATGCAGCAATCTGCCGGCCACCAAGATATCTTGCCTTTAATTTTTCGGTACTTGGATAAACCGGTTCCAGATAGTCTTTGGTTGCACCCTCTGAAGCTTTTTGAAATTCGGGATGTGTCATCTGGGGTTTGTCCATGAAAAAAGAAACCTTGCCAAAGAACTGGTAATTATCTCCGGGCCGCATGGCTTTTTCAACATAATAAATCCCCTGAAACCACACCATTTCCATTGTACCCTCCCCATCAGTAACCATAACGACCAATCTTCTTGCTCTCTTTACTCCCACCACTTCCGCACTTATCACATGTGCATTGATCAATGCAAACTCCGTCTCGTGATTTAGATCTTTTATTCTGGTGATTCTGGTGCGGTCAATATGCCGGTAAGGATAATAGGTCAGCAGATCTTCATACACAAAAATTCCTGCTTCTTTTTTCAGAAGATCAGCTTTTACAGGACCGACGCCTTTGAGGTATTCGATAGAAGTATGAAGAATCTGAACTGTCAAAAAATCGTTTTTTACAAATATAAATGATGCATGCGGCCCCATTTGATTATTAAATCCTGATTTTAAAATTTGTAATATCCGAGGCTCCTTTAAAGCAGGAAAAATAAAAATGTATGAATTCTTTTTCACCTGCAGACAAGATATATCTCCTAATTTCGTTTTAATAACGTAACCCTTGAAGTTCAAATAAAGAAAACTTCAAATTAATTTTTGTTTCCATACCCATGAGTCAGGTGATTACTTACGAAAGAATTTCAGATCTGAAACGGTTAAATTTTATTGCTGAAGCTGTTTCCGGCAAAGTCGGTGAACATGGAAAAGTGCTGGATGTTGGTTGTGGAAATGGTGTCATCAGCATTCAACTCGGTAAACTCGGGTTTAATGTAACCGGCATTGATGTGAGTGAAAAAACCATCGAAAACGCACGTAAAAACAATATTTATCCGAATGTCCGGTTCAGGGTACAAAGCGCTGAAGAATTGAAGGCAACGGGTGAACAATTCGATGTCATCATTTGCAGTGAAGTTTTGGAACACCTGCACAATCCATCTGCTTTGCTGGAAGTGTTGCATTCATCTCTCAAGCCCGACGGGATATTAATCGTTACGGTACCCAACGGCCAGGGCCCAAGGGAAACTCTTGTAACAAAACCCATTCTGAAAATGCGTGAAGACAATGGATTTTTGTGGAAGACTGTTTCCAAATTAAAAAAGAAACTCGGCTACACGGGAACAACCGTACAGTCTTCTGCAGATAATTTGGACCATGTCCAGTTTTTTACGCGGGATAAACTGACCGGATTGGCTGCTAAAAACAAATTTAGGATTGTGAGGTTTGGCAAAGCCAATTTCATAGAAGATGTTTTTCCATTTTCCATCTTTACAAAAAGAATCAAATTTCTGCAGCGCCTTGATTGCAAGGTCGCGGAAGTTTTACCGTATTCCTGTACAGGCGGATTCTTTTCCGTATGGGAAAAAATGTAAGAAAGGCCTCCTGTCTGATCCCCTCTAAAGATCTTCTTCTCTTTCGAGCATCAGAATAGCGCTCTGAGGGACGATGAAATATCTTTCACCTTCAAACATGACTTCTGTTGCACCACTGAGAAGGAAAATAGCAAGGTCTCCTTCTTTCGCCTGCAGAGGAATGTATTTCACCTGTTCATCAGCCGATTTCCACGGTTCATCTTCTACCGGCATGGGTAGCGCGTAGCCCGGCCCGGTTTTGAGGACATATCCTTGTTGTACCTTTTCTTTTTCCTGAACGCCCGGAGGCAAATACAATCCCGCTGAGGTCTTTTCATGCGGCTGCTGAGGCTTTATCAATATTCTGTCGCCAATAATAATCAACCTTTTCAATTTATTATCCGGAGTCACAACCATATCAATTTTCAATTGAACTGAAATATAAAGTTATTGAAGGGAATTTCAATAAAGAAAGAATCAGTTTCACAAATTGATTATCCATATTGTAAATCGAAGTTTTATAAATCTTTTTTAGATGAAAGACAGTTTGTATTCTCCCGTTTAAAAGGGAGGATTGAATACAGGATGGGATCCCGTTGAGTGGCAAACAAAATACATTCCGAACTTCGTGCTTTTTTTATTGCAAAAAATAAATCCTCAAACAAGTTTGATAAAGTTTATAATTGATTTGGCTTCATTCTTAAGCTGCAACACATCAAAATATAAATTAGCTCCAATATATAGAAAAGAAATAAAAATGTTGTTTCTTTACAGGAAGGTCTGTATAATGGACCCATACAGGACCTGACACTTTATGAGAACAACAATTATTCTTTCAATTCTGGTCATTTTCGGGCTTTCTGCCAAAGGGCAATATTATTTTTATAACGGAGAATTTTATGAAAATAATCTGCTGATAGAGGTAGGTGCATCTTTAGGGGCCATGAATGCTTTCACTGATATCGGCGGGAGGAAGGGTGTAGGTAAGAAATTCGTCAAAGATTTTAATATTCAGAATACCCATATTTCAGGAGGAGTGTTTGCCGGCCTGATGTTTAAAAATTCGGTCGGGTTGCGGCTGGAGGCTACTTTCGGGACTGTTTCCGCTTATGACAGCATTCTCAAAAATGTTGCTGCATCCACCAACGGCCGTTATGAAAGGCATTTGGAATTCCGAAGTCCGATATCAGAATTTTCCCTGCTGGCAGAATTTCATCCCTTTGAAATGATAATAAATTACAATGAAGACCGTAGGCCTCCTGAAGTATCTCCTTACGTTATCGCCGGAGTGGGGTATTTTCATTTTAATCCGCAGGCTACATTAAATGGAGGTTTGGTGGACTTGCAACCTTTGAGAACCGAAGGTGAAGGTTTTGCCGAATACCCCAAGGTGAAAGAGTATAAGCTGAGCCAATTCAATTTTCCTGTCGGAGCAGGGGCGCGGTATGATCTGTCGCCCGCTTTAAATATTCGTATTGAATTACTCTACAGATTTTTGTTTACCGATTACCTGGATGATGTAAGCGGAAAATATATTGAACCCTCCTTGTTTTCGAATTACCTTACCGGAGCCAGATTAGCACAGGCGCTTATCCTTAACGACAGGCATATCCCCGGAGCAAAATACAGTACTGCACACCCGGGAGGTGTCAGAGGCAATCCCAAGAACAACGATGGCTACATTACACTTTCTTTTAAACTGGGAGTTACCATCGGAAGAGAGCGCAGATAGGGCTGGTCATTAAATCTCCACTTCCTGTTTTTCAAATTGGAGTTTATGTAATTTGTAATAGTATCCCCGCAACTGCATAAGGTCTTCATGTGTGCCGCTTTCTACTGCCTTTCCTTTATCCATTACAACAATTTTTCCTGCTTTCCGGATGGTTGAGAGCCGGTGTGCAATTACTATTGAAGTCCGCCCCTTTATCATTTTGTCTATTGCATTTTGGATGAGTATTTCACTCTCGCTATCTATGGAAGAAGTGGCTTCATCCAGAATCAGAATGGAAGGATTGTAAAGCAATGCCCGGATGAAAGAAATGAGTTGTCGCTGGCCAAGTGAAAGCGTATTTCCTCTTTCCATTACATTGTAATCATAGCCTCCCGGAAGTTTGAGAATGAAGTCGTGAACACCTATCATCTTTGCGGCTTCTATCGCCATTTCCCTGGTAATTGTATTATCGCGCAGGGCTATGTTTTCAAAAACAGTTCCACTGAATAAAAATACATCCTGAAGTACAACGGCTATCTTACTTCTTAAGAAATCGGTTTTGTAATCGTAAATACTTGTTCCGTCTAATTTAATATCGCCTTTATTGATGTGATACAATCTGTTGATCAGGCTGATGATTGTCGTCTTGCCGCTGCCGGTATGGCCTACAATGGCAATTGTTTCACCGGGTTTTGCTTCAAATGAAACATTTCTGAGCACATAATCTTCGTCTGTGTAGGCAAACCATACATTTTCAAATTTGATACCTCCGGGAACTATTGACGGTGCTTTCCCGTCTGGTGTTTGTTCTGTAACATCCGGATTGTCCAGTACTTTGAAAATGCGTTCTCCTGCTACAACTCCCATCTGAAGGGTATTAAATTTATCAGCAATCACACGCAGAGGCCTGAAGAGGAGGTTGAGATACATGATGAAGGAAATGATTACACCTGCGTCGGCTTCATAATTTCCGCCCCACCAAACCAGAAGGCCGATGGATACGGCCAATACAATTTCTATTACGGGAAAGAATACAGAATAGGCAAATATGGCGCGGATGTTTGCATTGCGGTGCTCCTGATTGATGAGCCTGAATTTCTCGAATTCTTTATCCTCGTTGACAAATGCCTGTACCACGGTCATTCCGGTAAGATGTTCCTGAACAAATGCATTGAGGCGTGCAACGGCATTGCGTACACGAATAAAAGATTTGTTTACACTTTCCTTGAATAAATATGTTGCTATGATTAAAATGGGAAATGGCGCAAGGCTGATCAGCGATAATTTCCAGTCGACAAAAAACATAAACAGCAAAATGGATATGATGCTGAGCATATCAGAAATGATCGGGATCAATCCGTCTGAAAAAATATTATTGACGGCTTCAACATCATTGATTGTCCTTGTAGTGAGCGTGCCAATGGGTGTTCTGTCAAATTGCCGGAGGTTGAAGCTGAGAATTTTCTTATACACTTTGAGCCGCATATCATGTACCACATATTGCCCGAGCCATGCGGTGATGAAACCAAAGTAATAACGTAACGTAGTTTCAAAAAAGAGAATCCCGATCTGAATCACCGTAATCATTATCAACCAAAAAATGTTTTTGTCATTGATAAAATGGTTGATGGTATATTGGATCAGGTAGGGCCTGAGCGGAGAAAGGATGGCAATTCCGATGGAAAGAAAAATGGAGAGATAGATTTTCTTTTTATAGGGTTTTGCAAAGGCAAATACTTCTTTAAGGACTCCCAGATCAATAAACTTCTTTCTCTTTCCTGTCTGCTGCATTGTGCAAAATTAATAGAATTAGCAGCTTTGAATGATTTGGTGTTGCGGGCTATGATTGCCGGTTATTGATTTTATTTTTTTCAAAAAATGTAATGATGGTTTTAGAAACAACTTGAAATAAACCGATACGTGGATACAAGATTTTTTCCTGCCGCTTCCTGCATTTATCTTGTTTGTATCCCATCCGTCTTTTTGTTGTGAACAATTTTGTATCAGTCAAAGTTGTTCGAAAAGAAAAGGCCCTTCGCAATGAATGGCCCTTCCTTATTATAAAAACAAATACACGCTTAGTGTTGTGCCCACCACAAAGGTGTCAGCACCTGGTCGGAACCCTGTCCTCCCAGTTCACCCACTGCCTGATTATATCCTTTCACGTTGCTGTTTTGTAACCCTGAAGGATATTTCATTCTTTGAGGGAAGAATTGCTGGCTGCTCGTCATGTAATTTGCATTGGTCAGAGCCGGCAAAGTCTGGATAGGCCCTTCAAGAACTACATTTTCGAAGAATGGCAATCCGAGCCGTCTGTGATCGCTCCATGTTTCCAGCGGAAGCCACGGAGTTTGTGCAATGAATTTCTGAGTTATGATCTTGGTTAAATGATCGTTTCTTACCGTTCCGTTTTTATACAGATTATTGACCGGGTAATTGATGTTTGCAGATAAGGTATCACCTGTTATTCCATCTATATAGGTCATTGCATGTGTGTTTCCCGGCTCTGTGGTGTTGTTCCAATCCACGGATGTACCGGCTCTGTTGTAATCATCAGAAGCCAGATAAGAACCGAGATATTGAGACACACCCCAATAATCAAAACTCTTTGCAATCCCTGTTTCGTATGCGGTTTTGGCGTCAACCGGTGAGTTCCATCCCCTTTCTGCACCTTCAGCCAGAAGGAAGTAAGTTTCCCATGCACCGAAGAAAACTCTTTTTGAAGTCTGGGTTCTGAACTGTTGTTTGAGAACAGGGTTCATACTTGTAGTAACACCAATATTTGCTCCCTGAAATAAGGCATCCACAACGCCTCCCTTTGCACCCCAGTTTCCATCGGGCATAGGGTTCCATGTGAATTTGGCATCTATAGTTTTTATAACGGCTCTTGTTGTGGAATCTTTGACGAAGCCGACTGTGTTACCACCCACTGCTCCGCATGTACCGTTTGGAAAAGAGGGATCGCTATTGTTGCCGGGCATATAAAAGATCTGATAAGCTCTCGGGTCAATTGTATTTGGAAGACCATCCAGCCAAAAAGGGGCAAATGGATTATTTGTCTTTGATGTCAGTTGGACGGGGAAATACAGGCCTGCATAATCAGCGTCTTTGATATTTGCTATTGCAGTATTCTGAGCAGCGGGATCCAAAATCACGTTTGGAATCTGGGTCTGAGATTTAACACCTCCTAAATTAACAACAAGATTGTTGAAAGTAACAGCTTCCGGTAATTGGTACCAGCATCGTGTGTACATACCTGACAAATCATCCCATCCTGGTTTTTCCTGAATCTGGAAGTTTTGAGTATTGTCGGTAAGCAGCGATCCTTTGGCTGCATCTTCAAATTCAGCCTGTGCTTTTGCAGGATCTACTTCTGACAAACGCATAGCCAACCTCAATCTAAGAGAATTACCATAGGCCTGCCATTTGGCGAAATTGAATCCATAAGCCGGATCTTCGCTGGAAACAACAGATGGAACTGCGGGAACTGAAAGGTCAAGTTTGGAGGTAGCATCTTTCAATTCATCCAACATGTAATAATAAACCGTTTTTACATCCTGGAATTCCGGATTAACTCCCTGAAATGCTGTGGTAGGCATCGGTCCGAAATTGTCACTCATTTCGCTCAGCAAATACGCACGCCAGATCCGGGCTACCTGAAGGAGGTTATTGGTGTAATTTTTATTTGTCCCCGCACTCAATTGTTTGGTGGCTACGTCAATCGCACTGTTGATGGTATTCAGTGCGCCTGATGATTGGTTGTTGTAGTATTCGCCAATCCATTCATCGCTGTAATCGCCCCAGGAGAAGGTGGCTCCGTCTGCATCGCTGATCTGATGGCCGGCTGCAACCCAGTAAAGTACGAATGCTCTTTCGGAAACACCAGGATCCATTTGGGCTTTTATGATCGAGTTGTCGATGAAATATTCCACCTGTACCTGGTCGGTACTGGCAGCCGTCGGATCGGTATTGATATCTGTTATCTTTTTGCAGGCGGAAAACATGGTTATTGCCGCTGCAAATAAGGCCGATTTTATAATTGTATGTTTCATGATTTTAGAATTAATTTTTTTGGGATTAGAATCCTAATGAAAAATTGAAATAGAAAATGCGGGTGGTCGGGGCACTTCCGTTTTCAAAGCCTACAGCAGGGGTACCTGAGGCATAGGCCGATTCAGGATCCAATCCGTGCATGTGGCTGCTGATGAGCCATGCATTGTTACATGACACAGATATCACGGCTTTTTGGATAAAACTATTTTCCAGCATTTTTCTCGGGAATGAATAACTCAATTGGATATTTCTAATCCTGAAATTGGTTGCATCATACAAGTTGATTTCTGTAATTCCGGTATTTCCGGGACCTGCAAGGGCAGTCCAGTATTGCTGAGCTGAAATCTTAGTGGTATTAGAAGTATAACCGCCACCTGATACAGGTACAACACCTTTCACAATCATTGAATCCCGGTTATTGCCGGCAGTTATTAAAGCCGTTCCGCTACGTTCCATGTTGTCAAGTGTCTGAGAGAAAATTTTTCCCCCGATTCTTGCATCGAGTAAGATTGACAACCCGAACCCTTTGTAAGTAAATGAATTTGACAATCCCAATAAAGCTGTTGCCTGTTGGTTGCCCAGCCTTGAAATATCTGTTGTGGCTTGCGGCAATCCATTGGTTGAAAGAATCAACTGTCCGTAATTGGGGTCTTTATTGTCAGTTACACGCAATAATTTATTTCCATAAATCTCTCCATAAGGTTCGCCGGCTACAGCAAGAACTTGTATGTTATCAAATCCGCCTAACTGATATTTATTTACGCCCTGGTAAATATAGGGAACTGTATTTTTATTATGCGAGAAGTTTACTCCCATATCCCAGTTGAATGAACTTTTGCTCTGGATTATTCTTGCATTTGCGGTTACTTCAATTCCCTTGTTCTGCACATTTCCTGCATTTATTTTCATTGAACTGTAACCACTCAGAGGATCCATTGGCAAATTGATCAATTGCCTGATCGCATTTGATTTATAGACAGAAACATCGAGGCTTATCCTGTTGTCGAAGAAACGCAATTCAGCACCTGCTTCGTAAGACCTGATTAACTGGCTTCTGACTGTCGAATCAAACAAGGTTCCTCTCCGAGAAGCAGTTGTATTTCCATTTGGATCTGTGTCTATTCTATATGTATTAAACAATTCATACGGATTCAGGTCGCTACCGGCTTCAGCATAAGATGCGCGGAGTTTTCCAAAACTTAACCATGAGGGAAGCGTTCCACCGTGATTGTTGATCATATCTGTGAAGACGTATGAAAGGCTGACTGACGGATAGAAGAATGAATTATTTTTTGGCGCCAGTGCTGAACTCCAGTCATTCCTGAATGTTCCGGTCAGGTACAAATAACCATCATAATTCAATTCCACAGATCCATAAACGGAGTTGATTTTCTTTCTGGCAAATAATTGACTTACCCCGGGATTGCCGATTGAATTGGTAACAGTAAACAGGTTAGGTACCCTGAGATTGCCGGCGCTGATATTGATTGCGCTGTTTTGCCATTCCATCAGGTTGCCGCCCACCATTACAGATCCGCCGAGTTTTCCAAAGAGATCATCCTTTTTGGCAGTTAACCTTCCGCTGAAGTTGGTCTGATGGTAAGTTTGTTTTCCAAGCCCGTATTGACCGCCTGTGCTTGCGGGGCTACCGGCAAACATTTTATTTTCTGTATTGGTAGTGTACATATCCACTCCACCATTAATATCTGCTTTCAGCCATGAATTAAAATCGTGCCCGACAGCAGCATAGAGAATATAACGGTCACGCACATCCGAATTTAAATTGTATTGGGCTGCCCAATAAGGGTTTGTTCCACTTCCTTTCTGCCACCAGAACATGTTGCCGTTCTGATCAAGAGGATCTTTGAAGTTGAGGATATTTAATGTTCTCGGAAGATTATAAATCGTTGCGAAGATGCTCCCGTTCTGACCTTCCAGCGATCTGTTCTTGGCAGTTGCATTGATGTACTGAACTTTTGTATCAATAGACCAATGTTCATTGCGCCCGAATTTTGTGGTTGTTCTTGCAGTGATGTTATTCCTCATGAGCTTTGCACCGGGAATAATGCTTTTGTCGTCAAACCGGTTGTAGGATACGTAAATACCAGTAGAATTTACCCGTTGCTGGAACGAAATATTCTGATTTGATACGATTCCGTTATTAAAGAAATTGCTCACATTGTCATGGGGTTCCAGTGCCACTTGTTTTCCTGACCAGTCAACAACACTCTGGCCTGCAATTTTTGGTCCCCAGCTTGATCCCGAAATAGAATCATATACGTTATTGCTTCCCTGTGCAAAAGAGTTTTGCATTTCAGGATTGGTCAGTATGCCTTCAAATCCTACAGAGGAAGATACTGTAACTCCCAGTCCCGGTTGTTTCTTGCCGGTCTTGGTAGTAATGATGATGACACCGTTTCCGCCGAGAGATCCGTAAAGTGCAGCAGCAGCGGGTCCTTTCAGTACACTGATGGATGCAATGTCGTCGGGATTGATATCGCTCAGTCCGTTACCCATATCAAGTGAGGGGTTCCAGAAGTCGTTTGTAGCGCCGATTCCGACACGGCCAATGGCGTTATCCATCGGGATTCCATCAACAACAATCAGAGGTTGGGAAGTTCCGGTTAAAGAATTATTTCCCCGCAACAGGATTTGAGAAGATCCGCTCGGGCCGTTTCCGGAGCGTACTATCTGAAGCCCGGATACCTTTGCAGACAAGTCGTTCACAAGGTTGACTTCCCTGGATTCGACGATGGCTTGTCCGCTCACTTCCTGCATCGAATATCCCAAAGATTTTTTGGCTTTCTGAATGCCAAGTGCAGTTACAACTACTTCCTGAAGAGTACCTGCTCCACCTTCAAGGGTAATGGTAAGATGGCTGCTCTGGCCTACATTTACTTCTTTGGATTTGAAACCCACTGAACTGATTTCAAGAACGGCATTTGAACCGTTGACTGAAATACTAAAATTTCCGCCTGCATCAGTGGTGGTACCGACATTGGTTCCTTTCAGCATGACTGAAGCATTGCTAACGGGTGCGGACTTAGAGTCCGTTATTGTTCCGGTTACTCTTCGTTGTTGCGCATAAGTCATGAATGACCAAACGCACAGGAAAGCACAGAGCAATAGTTTAATGGTTGACTTGAACATTGCAATTGTTTTTGTGATTATAGAATTTGTTTCTTACTAAAAATGATTATATGGTTTTTATTATGTTTCGATTGATGGACAGGGCAGGTAATGAATCATAGTTTTCCATAATCAGGGCGGCAGCCCCGATGATATCCACTTTCTCGTGAAAACCGGAAACAGTTACCCGGGTGTCTTCCGCAATTTTCGGGATGCAATGTTCATTAATTGCCTGTTGGATCGGGGCAAGCCACAATTTTCCGGCGGCTGCACCTCTGCCACTCAGTACGATTAACTCCGGATTCATGAGCGTGATCAGGATTGCAATTCCCAATCCCAGATTATATCCCGCCTCTGAGAAAAGCTCAACCGCAAATGTGTCGCCGTTCAAAGCGGCATCAACAATCGCTTCAAATGAATCTTCGATGTTTTCAAAGTGCGCGTCTTTCAGGATAGTCGCCTTGCCATTTCTAATCCCTTCTTTTGCTTTTTCAATGATACTGATCAGAGAGGTTTCTGTTTCAAGGCATCCTGTTTTTCCGCAGCTACATATTTTGTGGTTGTCTTTGAAAACCGGTATATGGCTGAATTCTCCGGCAAAGCCGTTGTTTCCCCTGAACAGTTCTCCGTTGAGGATCATTCCCAATCCTACACCCCACCCGATATTGATCACCATTACATTTTTATAATGCCTGCCTGCACCCAACCGGTATTCCACAAGCCCGATCAGGCTTGAATCGTTATCTATCAGTACCGGCAATCCAAGCGCATTTTGCAGATATTCTTCCAGGGTTCCCGAAGGTGGGATCAGGAATGAATGGTTGATTCCTTTTTTTACATCCACAAATCCCGGCATGCTGATTCCCACTCCGATTATTTTGGATTTTTCTATTCCGGATCTTTTGATAAAGTCAGCAAGAAAATCTTTTAATCCGGGTGTTGCTTCCGGATTGTTTTTTAAAGGCAATTCTATTTCTTCGGTAGGACGGACAGTGTGGTTATGTAAATCTAAAATGGCCACATTGGTTATAAACTGATCAACTGCAACGGAAACAATATAATTTGTATCGGCCTTCAAAGAATATAACTGGGCCCTTCTGCCACCCGTTGAATTGGCCAGTCCGGTTTCGACAACACTTCCTTCCCTGATTAATTCATTAATAAACCTTGTTGTGAATGGAAGACTCTTTTCTGTGAGAAGGCTGAGGTCTGCACAAGAAAGCTTATTCTCAAAGTAGAGATGCTTTTTTAGTTTTCTTTTATAAAGGTCTTCTTTACTGAGCAAGATGGTCTGGTTGTGTTATTGTCTAATAAAACGGTTATACAAACATAACAAACTTTTTAAATTAATTAATAACTTTTTTAACTTAAATGAATATTAATTTACAGAATTAAAAGAAGAATAACTATAATGACATAATTATCAATTAGATATGAATATCTGTGAGGAAAAGGAGAGTGGCGGTCGCCTCATTAATATGTAATACATCATTCAGTAGGAAACCTGTAAATCGACAATTTTTTTTACTGCAACATCTCTGTGTTGAAGCAAAAATACATTGGAGACAAAATGTAATAAACCCTGTTCAAAGTTGGAACGGTTGCGTAAAACTAATTTTTTAACTTGCCGGTTTTTAAAACAAACAGATTTGAAAATCTTAATCCTTGGTTCCGGTGGCCGCGAACACGCAATTACATGGAAACTGTCTCAGAGTTCCGAAGATCCGGCATTGTACATAGCGCCGGGCAATGCAGGCACCTTAGAACTTGGTGAAAATGTTGACCTCGATCCAAATGATTTTAAAGCAGTCAAAGAGTTCTGTTTGAAAAAGCAAATTGACATGGTGATTGTAGGTCCTGAAGAACCATTGGTGAAAGGCATCTATGATTTCTTTAAAAATGATTCATCCCTTCAACATATTATTATTACAGGACCTTCAGCCCATGGTGCACAGTTGGAAGGAAGCAAGGCTTTTGCCAAATCATTTATGAAAAGGCATCACATTCCGACCGCCGCTTACAGGGAATTTGACGTAACCAAATATGAAGAGGGGCTGGAATATATCAGCAGACATCCGATGCCCGTTGTATTGAAAGCCGACGGGCTTGCTGCCGGTAAAGGAGTGGTTATCTGTGAAAATGCCGAAGATGCCGCCCGTGAATTCTCTGCAATGTTAAAGGATGAAAAATTTGGCCAGGCCGGGAAAAAAGTTGTTATCGAGCAATTTCTGAAAGGGATAGAATTGAGCGTTTTTGTGGCAACGGATGGCAGGCATTATGTTTTGCTGCCTGAAGCAAAAGATTATAAAAAAATCGGTGAGGGGGATACCGGATTGAATACGGGCGGTATGGGGGCGGTAAGCCCTGTGCCCTTTGCCACGAATCATTTTATGCAAAAAGTGGTTTCAAGGATTATTGAGCCTACCATTGATGGTTTGCAAAAGGAAGAAATTGATTATCGTGGTTTCATTTTTTTCGGGCTGATCAATGTGGATGAAGATCCTTATGTAATTGAATATAATTGCAGGTTAGGTGATCCGGAAACCGAAGTCATTCTTTTGAGACTGGAAAATGATTTGATCGATATTATCAGGGCGATGCACAATGGGACTATGGATAAAGTGCAAACGGAATTTTCACAAAATAATGTGGTAACTGTCATGGCAGTTAGCGGCGGATATCCTCAGAAATATCAAAAAGGATTTCCGGTAGAATTCAGGTATTTGAAAAATCATGAAGAGATTAAACACCTGACAAAAAAAGGAGGTGTCATTGTTTTTCATGCCGCCACAAAACCAGACCAAGGAAAGGTGGTAACCAATGGAGGAAGGGTACTGACGGTTTCAGCTTCTTCAACATCATTACCGGAGTCACTCGAGATTGCTGAAGAGATTTTGCGACAGATACATTTTGAAGGGATGTATTACCGTGGAGATATCGGAAATGAATTTGTGAAATAATTAAATTGGGCCTCCTGAATAATTTACCGGTTTTTTTGATCGTTTACAGTAAAGACAGGCTCGACGATACGTTGTAATTCCAATTAATTTCTACAACTTTGCAGCCAATTAATAATTTTCAATATACCTGTATAAAGCATGGGCCTATTTAATTTTTTCACCCAGGAGATAGCCATAGACCTCGGAACCGCCAACACATTGATTATTCACAATGATACTGTTGTTGTAAACGAACCTTCCATTGTAGCCCTGGACAGGAATAATCCTAAGAATATTCTTGCGGTTGGGAAGAAGGCTTTGATGATGCATGAAAAGACCCATGAAAGCATTCGCACCGTTCGTCCTCTGAAAGATGGAGTGATTGCAGACTTCAATGCAGCGGAATTGATGATTCGCGAAATGATAAAGAAAATTTATCCGCGCAAACCATTGTTCCCGCCAAGCTGGAGGATGATGATTTGTATTCCGAGCAGTATTACCGAAGTTGAGAAACGTGCAGTGCGGGATAGTGCGGAACAGGCAGGCGCCAAAGAAGTTTATTTGCTGCATGAACCGATGGCTGCAGCGCTTGGAATTGGAATTGATGTAGAGGAGCCGGTGGGTAATATGATCATCGATATTGGAGGGGGAACCACAGGAATCACTGTGATTGCACTGGCGGGAATAGTGTGTGATCAATCGATCAGGGTTGCAGGTGATGAATTCACTGCCGATATTATGGAAGCGCTTCGTCGTTATCACAGTCTTCTTATCGGTGAGCGTACTGCGGAACAAATAAAAATACAGATTGGTGCGGCGATGAAAGATATTGACAATCCTCCCGATGATATGCCCGTAAACGGGAGAGACCTTGTGACCGGGATTCCGAAACAAATTATGGTAAGCTATCAGGAAATAGCAGAAGCCCTGGATAAATCCATATTCAAGATTGAAGAAGGAATTCTGAAAGCCCTGGAAACAACTCCGCCTGAACTGGCATCCGATATTTACAGAAGAGGATTGTATATTACCGGAGGCGGGGCATTGCTTCGCGGACTCGACAAACGCCTGGGCGCAAAAATCAAGTTACCGGTTCATATTGCCGATGATCCGTTGAAGAGTGTGGTAAGAGGCACCGGTCTTGCATTGAAACATTATGACCGCTATCCTTTTATTATGAGATAGGATTTGCGAACTTTGTTCAGCATTTCTCTTTCATATAAATTTATCTTCTCGTATTAATCAACTGTTCAACATTCAAGAACTGCGGCCATGCGTAATGTGATCATTTTTATCCGCATTTATTTTACGTTCTTTTTCTTTCTCCTGTTGATGGGGCTGTCATTGTATTTGTTATTTTCCTATAACAAATATCAGAACGCGGTTTACAGTGAAGTGGCTAATGAAGTTGCAGGCAGGATTAACTCGCAGGTGAATAAGGTAACGTATTATTTTTATTTGAAAAAAACGAATGATTCGCTGGTTCATGCCAATGAAATGCTGTATAACAAGTTGAGAGAAGATTACAGCATCACCGATACAACGAATCGTTTAGTTATAGATACGCTCAGGGTAGATTCGCTTGAGCAATTCAGAAGATTTTTGTTCAGGGAAGCAAAGGTGGTCCGCAATTCAGTGAGCCAGCCAAATAATTATATTGTGCTTCACAGAGGAAGAGACCAGGGTATTTCACAGGATATGGGAGTCATTGCACCCAACAGTGGCGTGGCAGGCACAGTCATAGAAGTGAGCAAAAACTTTGCAGTTGTGATGAGCCTCCTTCATTCGCAAAGCAATGTCAGTGGCCGGTTGAAAAGAGGAGGTGAAACCGGCAACTTGATTTGGGATGGAAAAAATAAAAACATTTTATTATTAAAGGATGTTTCGAAGTCGGCCAAAATCAATCAGGGAGACACCGTGGTGACAAGTGGTTTTTCGGAAAAATTCCCGGCAGGCCTTTTACTTGGATATGTATTGGATATCATTAATGACAAGAGTAGCAGTACCTACACGGTCAGAGTGAAATCGGCGGTGGACTTTGAAACTCTTCAATTTGCTTATGTGATACAAAATCTTCAAAAAGAAGAAGTGAATGATCTTCTTAAGAAAGTCAAAAGTAAATGAGTACACTGGTTAAAAATATTGTGAGGTTTTGTTTGTTTATTCTGGTGCAGGTTTATGTATTAAACCAGATACCGCCATTGAATCATTTGGTAGTTCCTTATTTATATTTCCTTTTTATATTATGGTTGCCCTATCAGATTGGGAGAAGATCACTTCTGGTACTTGGCTTTTTACTTGGATTTTGTTTAGATGCTTTCTCAAATACCTATGGCCTCCATGCCGCAGCCTGCGTATTGATTGCTTATATAAGGCCTTTCCTGATAAACGTATTGCTGACAAAAGAAGAAAAGGAATTGAATTACAATGAGCCCTCTGCGCAGAGTATGGGTTTGGTTCCCTATATCACCTACCTGACTATTTTAACTTTCATACATCATATTACGGTATTCTTTCTTAGCGCTCTCCAAACCGGAGGATGGATGTATTTTGCCGTTAAAGCTTTATTCGCTACAGCAGTGAGTTTGGTGTTGATTCTTTTAACAGAATTATTATTTAGCAGAAAGCAGAGATTTCGCACGAATACGGCTCAGTGAGCTAATTTTGTATATTGTAGTCTTCCAAAGAGTTTTTCCTTTAGAGAACGGTTTACCTAATCATGTTTAATCAATCAAGAAAGAAAATTATAATTGGGATGATCCTCGCCATCGGAGTGATCATTATAGGCCGTTTATTCAGCCTTCAGGTGCTTGATACCAAATACTCGGTACTTGCAGATGAGCAAGGCAGGTTCAGAAAAGTAGTTTACCCTGATCGCGGGATTTTATTTGACAGAAAAGGACGGGCCATCTTACGCAATACCGTTATTTATGATTTGATGGTTACGCCGGGAAAGATCAGAGGAATGCACATGGACACGGCTGCATTTTGCAAAATCCTTAATATTGATACCTCAGAATTCAGGAAGAGGATAATTACTGCCATTATTAAAAACAAAAGTTACCGGCCATCGGTTTTTGAATCTTCTCTTTCTGATGAAATGGTAGCAAGGATTAATGAAAGCATGTATAAATGGGTTCCTGCATTTTATCTTCAGGAACGCCCGGTCAGGGATTATCCTTACGATGCTGCCGGAAATATTTTGGGATACCTGTCTGAGGTGACACCTGAATTTTTGAAGGCACATGATGGGGAAGGTTATCAGTCGGGTGATTATGCAGGAAAAACAGGGCTGGAGAGATCTTATGAAAAAGTGCTCATGGGGCAACGGGGTATTGAATACTGGAAACGGGATAACAAAAACAGATTGACAGGCAAACTGGATAACGGGCGTTTTGATACCCCTGCTATTTCAGGGCAAAATCTTCATCTGGCATTGGATATTAAATTGCAAATGCTCGGAGAAAAACTGATGGATAACAAGGTAGGCGCCATTGTTGCCCTGGATCCCAGAACCGGTGGAGTTCTTGCCATGGTGAGCAGCCCGACCTATAAACCTAATTTATTAACCGGTAGTGAACGAGGTAAGCATATCGGTCAATTGTTGCTGGATCCAAGATTGCCATTGATGAACAGGGCTGTCAGTGCAACCTATTCTCCGGGTAGTACTTTTAAAACATTGCAGGCGCTCGTTGGCTTGCAGGAGGGCGTTATTACTCCAACTACTACCTTCCTTTGTACGGGGGCCTTTTATGGATGTGGCAGGCCCATGAGATGCCTTGATCCGGGAAATTTTAAACTCAAAGAAGCCATTACTTTTTCCTGCAATACCTATTTTGCCAACGTAATGCAACGCGCAATAGGCAACAAAGCATTCAGTTCTCCCCGCGAGGCGCTTGCCGCCTGGGATAAATACATGTATGCATTCGGGTTAGGTCATAAACTCGGGATTGATATGCCATCCGAAAAACCGGGATTGATACCAACTCCGGCTTTGTATGACAAGATGTATCCGGGTATGCACTGGAATTTCTGTACTTTCAAATCGGTTAGTATCGGTCAGGGTGAAGTGAATGTAACTCTTTTGCAGGTAGCCAATGAAATGGCTTATCTGGCCAATAAGGGATGGTACATTACTCCTCACATGGTTGATTCAATTGATGGGGGTGATAAATACGGATTGCTGGATTCATTCAAAATGAGGCACAGGCCGTTGAATATTCCTGATTCTGTGTTTGAAGCTGTTCAGGACGGGATGCAGGGGGTTATGGAACGTGGTACGGGAGCTGCTGCAAAAGTTCCGGGGATTATCGTATGTGGTAAAACAGGAACTGTAGAAAATTTTTATAAAGGGAAAAAACAAAAAGACCATGCATTTTTTGGCGCTTTTGCTCCGAGGGAAAATCCACGTATAGCCATTGCTGTTATATGTGAGAATGCAGGATTCGGCGCCAGTTCTTCAGCACCTATCGCCAGCCTGATGATTGAGCAATATCTCAAAGATTCTATTCCCGAACCGGACAGACAGGCACGGGTAGAAGCTATTTCAAAGATGGATTTAATGCCGGCAAGAATCCTCGATGCCATTCGCCTGCGCGACAGTATCCGTCAGGCAAAGGCTCTCAAACTCGAAAAGGAACTGATGAAGAAGGCAAAGGATACAATGGACATCAGATATGAAGATGACAGCGAATTGCCCGATGCCCCTCAAAAACCGGAAAAAGAAAAAGAATCTGTTCCTATAAAGAATGTGAAAGACACTGTTGGATTTAATGCCATTATTGCCGATAAAATTAAACTACCACTTCAGGCCATTTCAAAATCTTAGTTGCAGCAATGCGTGATCAAATAGAAATTTCAAAGGGGATTGACTGGTTAATGGTATGGCTTTACGTTATTCTTGTTTCTATTGGTATCCTTTGCATCTATTCTGTGGAATACCGCCAGGATGAATCGTTTTTCAATACGGTATTTTCATTAAATAAGAACTATTCACGCCAGTTATTATTTGCTGTGATTTGCGGAATTGTAGCAACGTTTATTCTTCTTACCGACAGCAAGCTTTTTACGGCCATGGCCAATATCAGCTATGTCTTTGGAATAATTCTGATCCTTGCCACATTTGTAATTGGCAGAGACATAAATGGAAGTAAATCGTGGATTCCGCTGGGTTTTTTCAATCTTCAACCCATTGAACTTTGCAAAATTTTTACTGCACTCGCCCTGGCAAAATTTCTCTCGCGTCCTGAAACCAATTTTGAAAAATCCTCATCACAGATTATTGCGGGAGCCATTGTCCTCACTCCCGCCGCATTAAGTATTCTACAAAATGAAACAGGTCTTGCTTTAGTTTATTTCGCTTTTTTAATTCCGATGTACCGCGAAGGGCTTCCGGGTATTTATTTGATTATCGGATTTTCGCTTGCTATTCTCGTCGTCGCCACCATTTTAGTTGAGAAAAATACGCTTGCAATAATTCTGACTGCGATTGCAATCATCACGATTCTGTCTTTCAAAAAGACTATTAAAAGAAACAAATCTGTTTTGTTTTTGATTATTTTCTTATGGGGTGTAAGTGTGGGAATACAGAGATTTGCTGTACCCTATGTGTTTACAAAAGTATTACATCCCTATCAGGTAGAAAGGATCATGAACACTTTCGGAGCCGACTATCAACCCGATCAGAATGCTCAGAAATTAACTGCAGAGGATCAAAAGGAAATAGAGAAATTGAATGAAAAGAAAAAAGCAACCGAGAATTACAATGTCAAACAAAGTAAAATTGCCATTGGTTCGGGAGGATTTTGGGGAAAAGGTTTTCTGAAGGGAACACAAACTCAGGGAGATTTTGTTCCGGAACAACATACGGATTTTATTTTTACAAGTGTGGGTGAAAACTTTGGTTTTTGGGGAAGTGCGGTTGTGGTGCTACTTTACGTTTTGTTTATGTTACGTATTGTGAATGTGGCCGAACGGCAAAGAAGCAAATTCAGCAGGGTATATGCTTATAGCATTGCAGCCATTCTCTTTTTTCATGTTTCCGTGAATATTTGTATGACGGTTGGATTGGCACCTGTAATAGGTATTACACTTCCATTGATGAGTTACGGAGGTTCGTCTCTTCTTACCTTTACCATTCTCATATTTATTTTGATCCGTTTGGATGCAGACAGACAAATGATCTTGAGGTAAAAAATTTTGTGATGCGAATTATTCCGTTAAGTGAAGGGGCCTTCACCATTGATCAATCGAAAAAATTTATACCGTTTAAGGTTGGTGAGGATGACCTGAGTGAAAGATCACATGGCAGTTTACTCGTAGAAATTCAACCATTCGTGGTTATAACAGATAATGATTACCTGCTTTTAGATACCGGGTTGGGATTTGAAGATCAGAATGGAACGATGCAGATCCATCAATTACTTGAAAAAAATGGGATCAGTCCTGACCAAATTACCAAAGTATTGATGTCGCATCTCCACAAAGATCATAGCGGCGGTATATTAATGCCGGATAAAAAAACCCCTTCATTCAGAAAGGCAAAGTATTATATAAACAGAAACGAATACGAATTTGCAATCAACGGCCATTCATCATCCTACCGGCCGGATGATATACAGGCACTTGAGGGAATTGAATTTTTAGAGGGGAATGGATATATCTCTTCTTCAATAGAATATATTTTTACCGGGGCGCACAGTCCTTATCATCAGGCGTTTAAGATTAAAGAAAATAATCAGGTTATTTTTTTTGGCGGGGATGTAGCTCCGCAACTTCAGCAAATGAGAACAAGGTTCAGGGCAAAGTATGATTATGAACCGGTTGCAGCAATGGAATTAAGGCAGAATTGGTGGCAGGAAGGCGAAAAAGAACATTGGACATTCTTGTTTTACCACGATATAAAATATCCTTCCTATCAATTTAAAAGGCAATAAAAATAAAAAGGGCCTGCCCTAAAAAGAGCTGGCCGTTGCTAACCTATGAAAAACACCTAAGGCAAAAATAGCAGAAAATTTGAATTCATTCCAAATTTTTAAATTATTTCTTTTCTTTATCTGAAGGTTACAACGGCTGATTGCCTCTTTGTTGGTTCTTGAGTCGCTTGATTAAAATGTTTCGGAATTCCTTTTCAGAATTGTATAATGTGTTCACTTTTGGAGCACCAAGTATCTTTTCGAATGAAGGTTTATATTTTTTTCTGATATCGAGCAGTTTCTGTTCATTTTCCAATACATCCCCACCTCTGGCATCACTTCGAAGGTTTTGAACTTCCTTCTGGTAATTGTTATACACGGGCCAAAACTCCTTTGCTTCCGAAGGTGATAATTGCAATTTCTCTGTCAGGAAGGCTATTTTTAGTGCTTCTATTTTTTTGTCGCGATCCTGAGCACTCATCGATTGAATACCAAAAACCAAAAAAGTTACTATGAGTAAAAAATTCTTCATATTTAAATCCTATTGTGTTTCAAAATTTTTATAATTGATTTTATTCAAATAATTATTCAATGTGTTTTCGTCTATCAGATAATCCTCCGGATTGGGCAATCCCGATGTATCACTGCTGTTTATCAATGCATCCATATCAAAAGAATTACCATTTTTTTCAAGGTAACGAATTATCTGATCATCCGAGAGTGATGCAATTCCTTCATTGAAAGCTTTTTCAGAGTTGTATTTGAGAGCGCCCGGATCATCCACTGTTTTCCTGGTAACAACCGCAAACCCACTCTTGCCTTTCCCGCTGTTATTCTGAAACATCAAATAGGATGTCAGAAATAACCCGACAGCAATCACTGCTGCAGTCGCGTATCGATATATTTTTTTAAAATGGAAGGATACTATTTTACCTGTTTCCCTCTTGTCTTCATTTCTGATTTTATCGAGGACTGTTTGAGGAAAAGTTTCAAAATAGTTTTGCGGAATAAAAAACGGATTGATCGATTTCTGACCGGACAAAACGGGAGGTAATTCATCCGATTCAGAACCCATTTCCTCCTCCTTAATTTTTTTCAGAATATTCAAACTCAAACTTTCGAAATATCCATTAGGGACTTCAAAAGAAGGTTCCTGAATATTTAAATTAACTTTCTCTTTGTCCAATCGGATTAAAATAGATTCCGGTAAATTCTGAAAATAATTATCTGGCGCCTGAAATACATTAATTCCATGTAAATCAGCCAACAGCGGAGTTATCTCTCTTATCTCGTTTAATATGTTCGGGTCTGTATTCATTTTTTATACCGTCACTCTGACTAAAACAGGGGCTCAAAGTTTAATGATTAAGAATGAAATCTTCTATCTTTTTGGCTGCATGATGATAACTGGCTTTTAATGCTCCGGTACTGGTTTCAAGCACTTTGCTCATCTGTTCGTATGGCATCTCATCGTAATACCTCAGGTTAAATACAAGCTTTTGTTTTTCGGGAAGAGATTGAATGGCCATTTGCAATTTCCATTCCAGCTTATTGGCATCGAAATGAGGATCGCTTTTGAGTTTATAGGCCGGAGAATATTCTTCATCATCCAGAGAAATGGAATTCCTTTTTTTCTGATTGTTGAGAAAGGTCAGGGATTCATTGGTGGAAATCCGGTATAGCCATGTATAAAGTTGGCTTTCCTCTCTGAAATTGTCGAGGCTTTTCCAGACTTTGATAAACATGTTTTGTAATACATCATTTGCATCTTCATGGTTAATTACCAGCCGGCGGATGTGCCAGTAAAGTTTTTCCTGGTATTTTTTAATGATGGATTCGAAAGCCCTTTCTTTTGTTGAAGGATCCCGGAACTGAAGTAATAATTCTTCGTCGGATTGGATTTCAGTTGACATAAAATTCGATTAAGACAAATGTAAAGAAAGGTAAATGAATTCGAATTTGCGAATATTTATGCAACTTGAACGGGTTGTGAGTGCTGCTGCGGCAAATCTGTAAACCATTTTCGGGTCAATGAATTTTCTCTGAAAAGGATTGCAAACGCTGTCAGGAGGATAATCTTAGTGTCTGTAAAAAAAGACTGGTGTTTTAAATACCAGCTTTCGAGGTCTGCTTTATAGGTAAATATAGCTTCGTATGCTTTTCTGGGATCTTGTGCCTGGGACACGATTTCTTCTTCATCTCTGAATACCAGTGAACCGATTCCTGTAATGCCGGGTTTATTTTGATAAATCCTGTCACGTATATTTTCAGGATACATTTTGTAACTGACTTCCATCAAGGGCCGCGGGCCTACGATGGACATTTCTCCGGTCAAAACGTTTATAATCTGTGGGAGTTCATTGATTTTTGAAATCCTTAAAATCCTCCCAACCGGTGTTACCCTCGGGTCATTTCTTACTGTGATTTCCCTGGTGCCTATATTCGGACTGTTTTTAACCATAGTAGCGAATTTCCAAATATGGAATGGCCGGCCTTTGTAACCAATCCTCTTTTGCCGGTAGAAGATTTCATGCTCGCCCGTTAATGCCAATACCACAACCACCGCCATGAATAGCGGAGACAGAATAATCATTGCTACTGATGCCAGCAAAATATCCAAAAGTCGTTTCAAGCTCTTGTACATAAGAGGGCAATATAACTCAGATTATTAAAATACTTTTTTTATTTCAGTTGCAACTGCTTCCAATTCGGAATCCCTGATATTTGTTGAGCAGGGAATACTGAGGCACCTTTGGTAAATGTGATCTGAACGGTCGTTGTGGTTGAAATAAATTTCTTTCCTGAACATGGGCAGTTGATTCATAGGAATCCAGAATGGCCGGCTTTGCATTTTATTCGCGTTCAAGAGATGCAGGATTTCTTTTTGTTTTTCCGTTTTTATTGTCGGGAGCCACCAGTTCGGATTTACCTTTTCATCCACTTTTTGAAAAGTGATGTCACCGACACCATTCAACGCCGATTTATAAAATGCAATGATTTCTTTTTTCCTTTTCATGAATACCGGTAATTGTTCCATTTGTGCCACACCCATAGCCGCTGAAACATTGACCAGACGATAATTATATCCGATTTCGTCATGATAATATTCCATGGGATCGGCTTTGGCCTGAGTAGTCAGGTGTTTTGCTTCCTTGGCGAGTTTTTCATCATCGGTGACAATCATTCCGCCACCACCTGTGGTGATAATTTTATTTCCGTTGTAACTGAAGGTGCCAAGTTTTCCAAAAGTGCCGGCATGTTTCCCGTTATAAAAACTACCAAGTGCTTCGGTGCTGTCTTCCAAAATAGTAAGATGAAATTTATGGGCGAGATTTAATAATCTTTCCATATCACACATATTCCCAAGGATGTGAGCGGGTAGAATGACGGGAATTCTTTTTCCACTTTTTTTATGATAACAAAAATTTTCCCGAATCTCAGTTTCTGTTTCCAAAAATTCTTCAAGCAGGTTCAGATCCATCTGCCAGGTATTTTCATCGGCATCGATCAAAACGGGGGAAGCTCCTGTATAGGTGATGGTGTTAATGGTTGCAACGAATGTGACATTGGGCGCTATAACCAAATCATTTTTATTTACACCGAGCATTAAAAGGCAAATGTGCAGAGCCGTTGTGCCGCTGCTCGTGGCGACAGCATATTTTGCTCCGGCAAATTCTGCAGTCATTTTCTCAAACTGATCCACGTAAGACCCTACGCTGCTCACCCAGCCGGTTTCGATACATTCTGTAATATATTTCAATTCATTACCACCCATGTTTGGGCCACTTAACAAAAGCATTATCTCTTATAATTATTTAAATATTTCTGAACTTCTGCGAATACGGATCTACAATTATTCCGGTAGATAAGAGACGGTGGATTTCTCTGATCCCATCGGGAACTTTTTTGGTAATGGTGAATCCGAGTTCGTTACTTATTTTGTCAAAATTAACCCGGTAATCGCGTGGGTCCTCATTCATTTCTATATAATTCACTTTGCCGGTTGGTATCACCTGGCTGACTTCATTAATGATCATTCCCTTGGTATAATTTTCTTCTGTAGAGCCAACATTGAAAACGTTGGCGCGCACCTTATTTTCATCGCTTCTGAAAACAAGTTCGACAGATCTGGCCAGATCTTCCACATGGCAATAGGGACGCCAGAATTGGGCTCCCCAAATTTCCTGTTCACCTTTGATTGTCATGTTCCGGGTGAATTCATTTACTGTCAGGTCAAATCTGATACGAGGGGAAAAACCGTAAACAGTACTAAACCTTAGAGCCGTGCTGCACATGCGGCTGTCCTTTCTTTTTTCAATCAGATAGTCTTCAAACCGCACTTTCAATCTTGCATACAACGAAACCGGATTGAGTTCAGAGTCTTCGCGAACAAATTCGTTCGGATCAGACATTTTTCCGTAATTGCTGCACGTACTTGCAAAAACAAATCGATTGACACCAGCATCTTCTGCGGCTTCAAAAACTGCTTTGCTTCCCTCCCAGTTTGTTTCTTCGGCTTCGGTGGCAAATTTTTTACAGGCCGGATCTCCTACAATTGCAGCCAGGTGTGCGATCCCGTCAATTCCTTTCAAGGCTTTTTTTACGTCATCCGGATTTCGCACGTCACCTCGTATAAATTCAAAGTCCGGATTCAGCATTACATCATAAAGTGCGTCTCCTCCGAATTTAAGGCTATCCAAAACCCTTACCTGATAACCTTTCTGTAACAATTGCCTCACTAACACAGAACCAATATATCCGGCGCCGCCGGTGATGAGAATTTTCATTTTTTTTAAAAAATTTGTGCAAAATTAGCTTTTATAAACCGTTACTTGGAAATTAACTTTATAACTAATCTTCATATTATTTAAAGTCAGAATTCAAATACTTTAAATATTCTTTGTTTTTTACGTCTTCTGATGTGAGTTGGATCTTTTTATTATTAATTTTGAAATATGCCCAGGGATGAAGATAGGTAGTTGCTTTTATTCTGAGTTCAATCTCCTCAATACTCATGGTTATTTCAAGTCTGCACAAATCGTTCAATTGCCGTCTAAGATAGGGCTTCCTTGTCCAGCTTTCATCTGATTTGGGAAGAGTTTTACCCGCCATTAAAGTGTGAAGTACATCGTAAAATGCAGATAATATTTTATTATAACTTTTTTGTGTAATGGAATAAACCGTATCCGATTTAAAGACTGGAAATCTTTTTACCATTACTATTTCTCCGGAGTCAACTTTTTCAAGCATGTGATGACAGGTGATCCCAAACTCATTTGCCGAATCGTAGATTGCAAAATTTGTACACCCGATTCCCGGATATTCCGGTGGTCCGGGATGAAAGTTCAGGCATGCAAATCGTGCATTAATTAGTATTTCTTTCGGGATAATCCATTGAGCAAGATACGATATTAATAAATCACCTTTCCATTTGAAAAGCCTCTCTGGAATGGATTGATCTTTACTGCTAAATATTATTTCCGATTGGGGGAAGTGCGTGCTTATAAAATTAGCGGCTATCTCAGAAAAAGGATCCTTCTCTTTTCCGATAAATAATATATGATACCCTGAAATCTTATTTTCTATCATGTAATGCCAATAGGGAGTTATAATTTTTTAGAATTTCTTGTTGAACAAATTTCTGATTATATAGTTCAACAATCTTATCGTGTAAAGTTTTTGCTTTTGAAATTCTTTCTTCTTTGTTTGAAATGCAGTTTGTCAGGTATTTAGTCAGGCTTTTTTCATCTTTTACCTTAAAGACATAACCCATTTCCGATGATGTGACAATATCAATATTCCCATCAATATTCGAACACACAATGGGTAATTCCAAAGCTCCTGCCTGAAGAATGACATTGGGAAACCCTTCACGATGGGAAGGGTGAATAAGGATATCTGAAATTGCCATGTAATAAGGGACATCGTCACTCCAGTTGATTTGGGTAATGTTAGGGTTCTCGATAATTTCCTTCTTAGTTATCCCGGCAATAGGATCAAGATTGTCTTCGAAAGGACCAATTAAAATTAATTGAATTGGAAATTTCTTTTGCATAATTCTAAAAACGCTTATTAACTCTTCGATTCCTTTGTCACGTACAATTCTGCCAACAAAAAGAAGCAATAACTTACTTTCGAAGGGTAAACTTTTTTTCAGCACTTCTATTTTATTCTTGTCAAGATTATTTCTTGAATAAGTTTCAAAATTAATGCCGTTGGTGGAGCCATTGGCAATTACCTTTAACTTTTTGGGGCTGGCCAGCTTGTGTTTCTGTATGTATTTATATAATGAAAAGCTGTTAGGCCACACATTTGTAGCACATGAATAAGTGATCCGTTCCGTTTGTAATAAAATATTTTTTTTCAATCCTTTTTCTGCCATTAAGGTAAGTCCTGCTACCGTATGAATTCTAATCTTTACTCCGGAAATCCTGGCTGCAATCATCCCTAATAAACCTGCTTTGGGCGTATGAGAATGTACGATTGCCGGATGATATTTTTTCATTACTCTGATCAGTTTTATCAGACAAATTAAATCAGCAAAAGGAGTGATTTTTCTTGTCATAGGCACGATTACATATCTGGCACCCTCATTATTTATTACATCCGATCGTTCCTTCCCATCTGCACCTACCATAATGACATCAAATCCATTTTTCACCATGAATTTTATCTGGTCTTTCAGAAGTACTTTAAAAGCCATTGGTACGGTTGTTATTCTGATTAGGGTCTTTTTCATTGATTTCTGTAGCTCCGTTTATACCAAATTTCCATGGCAAAGATTGTCCATAATATTTTGGATCTTTTCTCTTCTGAGATTTTAATTTTATGTGCTAAAAGTTGCTGAACAAACTTCTCATCGATGAAATTTTTGAAGAAAGCATTTGATGTGTTCAAATTATCATAAATAATTTCTTTCAGATCCTCATTTATCCATTTCTTTAAGGGAATCTCAAATCCGCGCTTGGGCTGATTAATTAATTCTTCAGGCAAGTACTTTTCAGCAAGAGTCCTCAGCAGGACTTTCGTTTTGCGCCCCTTTACTTTATAGTTCCCGGGTAATGAAGGAATATATTCAAGAAACTCTTTGCAGAGAAAAGGACTTCTCCCCTCCTGCGAATTTGCCATAGTGGCAATATCCATCTTCACCAGTAAATCATCAAACAGATTGATGGCGAAGTCAAGATTCATCAGCTTGTCCAATCCGTTCAAGAAGCTTTTATAAATTCTGTCAAAATCTTCATTGTATTCCGCCATGTAATCAAGACCGTTATCCAGAAAATACTTCGTAAATCCTTCAGTGATGTCCACTCCTGCTGAAAGATAAATATCTGATCCTCGTAAGGATGCAAAAGATAATAACCGATAAAAGTAGTTATAAAGAGACTTTTTGTTATTACTTGCAGGCAAAGATTTTTTAAGGATGTCTGTTAAGGTCCTTTCAAAAGATCCCATTTTAAAAAAATCAAATTTTGCAAAGGGTACATATCTTCGATATCCGCCGAATAACTCATCTGCCCCGTCACCGTTTAAAATAACTGTCACATATTCTTTCGCTGCCTTGCTGACATAATACGATGGAATTGCCGAACTGTCAAAGAAAGGCTCGCCATAATTGGATAATATTTTTTCTACATCGTTTTGTAAATTGTCGAATGAGATTTTTATTTCATGGTGCTTAGTCTTGTATTTTTCTGCCACCATTTTGGCGAGAGGAGCTTCATCATATTCCCCTTCAAACGAAACGGTAAAGGTTTTAAGGTTGGGACTGTAATGATGAGCAACGGAGGTAACCAGGCCGCTGTCTATTCCTCCGCTTAAAAAGGCGCCTACTTCCAGATCGCTGGATTCGATCCTTCGCCTGACTGCTGTATGAAGAATTTGATCTGTTTTATCCAATGCATCCCCAAATGAATCATTATTTTTTTTCAAATAGAATTGATGAATATCCCACCATCTGGTTTCTTTTTTATTTAATGAAGAACAATCAATCTGAATAAAAGTACCTGCTTCTACTTCAAACACATTTTTATAAGGAGTATTTTTTTTATAAAAAGTTCCGAACCGCAGGTACTGAAAAAAATTTTCGTAACAAATCTCCAGGGGTAATATGGATTTCAATGCATTCAGTTCGCTGGCAAAAACAAATTTCTCATTATCCCGATAATAATATAACGGCTTTATCCCTGCGCGGTCGCGTGCAATAAAAAGTTCGTTTTTTATCTTATCATGAATTACAAAAACAAACATGCCATCGAGATAATTCAAAAAACCGAAGCCGAATTTTTCATAAAGCAACAGCAATGTTTCTGTATCCGATGAGGTTTTCCCTTTTAGCCCAAACCTTTGCCTGAGTTCATTATGATTAAAAATTTCGCCGTTAAATACTATGGTATATCTGTCATCCAGATGCATCGGTTGCCGTCCACAGGCAATATCAAGTATGGATAGACGCAGATGATAAAACTGAACGTTATTGCTCCGATATCCATTCTGTTCATCAGGACCACGATGCCTTAATGAGTTGAGAACTTTTTCTTCGGAAAAAGAATAATTAACGGAACCTGAAATGCCACACATAGTAGGGAACCTGATGAGACGCAAAATTAACCATTAGGCACTTTCATTTACAAAGTGGTTTTTTGTGGTTTTGGCTGCTTCAAAACTGAGGTATCCGAAAGCGTGCCGAATCCCTATTATTCCACCGTTTATCCGGCCATGTGCATCCCGGTCTGAAACCGGAACTTCTCCTCCTTATTGGGAGATGGAACCGGAGTTAAATAACGCGGATTCGACTTTTGGTAAAAGAGTTGATTTATTTCGGTGAGGTATTTATTGACGACGATCTTTTTGTCGAACTCCAGAATTACTTTTTCTCTCGCGAGTTGCCCCATATTTTTTCTTTCACTTTCGCTTGTATGAAGCATCAAAATCATTTTGTCAATCAGATCGCCTGTATCTCCCGGTTTGCACAGATAGCCGGTTGTCCCGTCTTCAACCACTTCTTTACAACCCGGCACATTGGTAGCAATGGCAGGTTTTTCCATTGATGCACCTTCAAGGAGTACATTTGAAATACCCTCCCGATAGGATGGGAGCACAATACAATCGGCTTCCGCGATGAATTGCCTGACATCTTTTTTCTCTCCCAGATATTGTATTTCCCTGTTTTCAGTCCAGCTCTCGATTTGCGATTCGGAAATGAGATTTGATTTTAAATTCTGGTGCCAGAGGGGACCGATAATTCTGAAAATGGTTTCCGGATAATTCTTTTTTATTTCTCCGGCTGCTTCGATAAATTCGGAAATGCCTTTGTCCCTGATTAGCCTTCCAATAAACAAGAAAACAAATTTTGATTTGTCTCTGCTGACATTAAATGGAGCAAATTTGTGGTAATCTATGCCGGAACCGGGGATCCAATCTGCCTGTTTGGAGTTTATAAATTTTCTGGAAATGAAAAATTTCAGGTCTTCTTTGTTTTGGAAAAAGACCTTTGAAGTTTTTGAGAGGGCAAGTGGATAAACAGCTCTTACAAACCTGTAGGCAATGTTTTTACTCGAGGCCAATTGCCCCAAACCTGAAATATTGGTTATAACCGGTACGTGAAAAATACCTGCAATCAGATTGCCCCAGATGGCAGGGCGTACACTAAAGGTCAGGCACAGGTCAGGTTTTATTTTTCTTATTTGCCAAAAAAGTTTGAAAATGTAAGAACCTATTTTAAAAATATTTGTGTTGGCGGAACCAATATTCACGACTTTTAAGCCACGGCTCTCCACCTCCTTCCGGAATTGATTTGTTTGAGTGAGAATGTAAACATCAAAATTATTTCTTAATAGCTCATCCATTAAAGCCTCCCTCATGGTATAGGAGGAGATGAGTCCATTTTCCAATACAACAATTTTTTTTCCGGGCAGTTGTTTCCTTTTCATCAGGGTTCGGATTTAATAAACCGTTTGTATAACGGAAACCGAATCCTAATTATTTTGAATTTATTTTAGTTTATTACAGAAGGCTCGTATTCTTACGATTAACTGGTGTTTAACAAGCGTATTTTGCCTTGTTTCTTTTTTAAAGAATATTTTTTGTATTTAGTTTTTTATAGCCGGATGTGAATAGAAATTTTATCCGTTTTCAAATCTTTTAGGCAGGTATTACCATCTGAGGTTCGATTTGAATATTTTTAATTGCCCTGGCTTTCTTTAATTCTCTGGAAAGTTTTAGTTTTTCATTTATGGTGTATAGTGCAATTGTATAAAACGGCATACAGGGGATTTTGTAACGTACCAGGGTCCCAAAGTTGAGAGTGCTTGTACCCACGAATATGCCAAATACAAGAGCGAAAAGCAGGCAGAAAATAGTCATCGGATCAGAAAGGATATATCTAACGACCTTAAAGGGGCCTGCTCTAAAAAAGATAGATAGTGAGAAAATAAGCAGGATAATGCTTTCGATGGCAGCCATTATTTGTGAAATTTTGTTGGTCTCCCAGATAAAGGGGCGGTAAAAAGTTGCTGTGAGTGCATAGGGAGATATTTTTATCAAACCTGTGAATGTGCCGTCAAACTGAGCTCCTAAATTAAAATTTGACTCAGTTCCCCTTCTGCCTTCCATATTCTCATAAATTTCAGTGTAGTTTGTCATGGTAGCAGTAAGGTTTTCAATTGCATATTCATCCAATTCGTCCTGATAAGAATCGTAAGTCTGAGAGAAAATAAAAATGGTCGAGAAAATTATCGCAATCGTAATTAAATATTTAAAAAGGACAATCCTGATGTTTCTCAGTTTTATCAGGAATAGATACAAAAGCAATATAGGGGCATAGGCCAGTAAGATATAAACCTTTACTATTACTATCATGTAAACTGCCATAATCAGCAGAAGCGCATTTTTTATTATTCTTTTCCCTTTGGATATTTGATAGAGGGAGTAAGTCAGCCAGCCCAGCGAACCTATGCAAAGAGAGTCTTTAAGTAATCCGGCGCTCCAGAAAACTACCGAAGGAAAGAACAGTACCGAAATTGCAAAGGCCTTATGCATGCCTGGCCTTTGCTCATAAAAAAACTGGAATAATTTCCATAATCCGCTTAATGCGAAGCTCCCGAAAATCAGATTTATAATTACAAAGCTTCCAAATGTAAAGAAGCATAGGATGGCAGCCAGTCGTACAACCATAAAGTTTGCTTCTGATTGCAGATATCCGATATTTCCCGGATTTGATAGCAGATTGGGATCAACATCAGCACCCTTTCCAAATAAATATTTCAGGTTATCTCCGTTTTGGAGAATATGATGATACAGGCTATAGCCTTCATTATAATAAAGTGAACGTGTATCCCCGCCCGTCAAATAGGTATAATAAATTACAAATAAAATACTCGCAATAATTTTTACCCAGAAAGCCTGCCGGTGATATTTTTTGAGTGTTTCATTGGGGAGTTTCTTTCTCCACCTCCGGAAAATCAGATAAAGAATTCCGATATAGAAAGGTAACAGGACAAGATCAAGCAGAGTCATTAGGGATGTTTTGTCTTGATAATTGTAAGGCTCCCTAATAAACTGATTTTTTGTATCCTTTATTATGTATCAGCGTAAATTTTGCACAACAAACCAGAGAAATCAAATAAAAGAAAATAACCCGGATCCATTCCTTTTTAATGAATAACATCATCTAATCAATGGTTTTGGCTTTTGGTTTTCTGTACAATATCTTTCCCAATCCTTCGTTCATTGTTTTATAACTTAAGACCTGAATAATTTATGACTGAAACTTTACGGATCGGTTATGTCCCTTACAGCAATGACCTCCAGCATCCCGACGACAGAAGAAGATTTCCCTTTTTTGCAAACAGGCTTCGTATCACTTTTGAAATTGCAAATGAAAAGAATCAATATGCAATGATCCTCCTGCCGGCATCTGCCAATCTTACAAGGTGGATGGAATATAAAAAGAGGAACCCGAAAACAATTTTCGTTTTTGAAATGGTGGATAGCCTTACCTATCAAAAGGATTGGAAAAGTCTGATGTTTAAAGGCGCCGGACGTTACCTGGTAGGTAAAGAAGACAAACCTTGCCTGGTGCACCGGAATCTTTTGATTGACTGGATCAGGATTGCGGATTTTGTTATTTGTTCCAATCCGAAAATCAAAGATGAAATACAGAAACTTAATGCTAATGCGCTTCTCAATCTGGATTACCTTGAACACGAATATCCCATGGTCAAAGGTGATTATTCTATTTCCGGAAAAATGAAATTATTCTGGGAGGGCCAGGGTGTAGTTCTTCCACAGCTTCTGAAGTTTAAAAAAGTTTTTAAAGAGGTTAGTTCTTTTTGCGAATTGCATGTTGTTACAGCGCCATCTTATCCCAGGTTTGCCTACTTTCTAAAACGCCCGACGGAATCGTTGCTTAAAGAACTTCCGATCGAAACATTTTTTCATCCGTGGAATATGAGGAATAACGGAATTCTTTTTAGTGGATTTGATTGTGGTATTATTCCACTTAATTCCAGTGATCTCTATGGATGGCATAAACCGGCCAACAAATTGATTTCATTCTGGTTTTCTGGAATCCCGACAATTACATCAAATACACCCGCCTATTCGGCTTTGGCCAAAGAGAACCAAAATAATTTTATTTGTAAGAATGAAAAGGAATGGATTGAAAAAATTAATTGGATGTATCAATTGCATGTAGATCAGCGGAGAGAAATGGCCATGTTAAATTATCAATTTGCCAAATCTAATTTTTCGACCAATGAGTTGGATAAATTCTGGCTTGGCCTGTTGGATAAAATTGCTGATCTTAAAATCTCCGAAAATAAAATTAGCCAGGCTGCATAAGAAAAGCTACCGGGATTAATCCATTTTCATACATCACTACTTGCACCCGCAGGTAAAATTTATTCTCTGTTTGGAAAAACAGGTAACGGAGAATCTGTTTTCAGGCACTCAACAAATAGTTTTGCAAATCCTACGGATTCTTCAATGACATGTTGCATATCGAGATAGCGGTATGTGCCAAGCCTTCCAAGAAAAGAGATGTTTTTTAATTGCCCTGCCCTTTCTCTATAAACTGACAGCAAATCTTTATCTGCTTTTAACCTTTTCGGATAAAAAAGATTATTTCCATTTTCAGCTTCCGAACTATACTCTTTGAAGATGACGGTTTTATTAAATTTTTTCCAGGGTGTAAAATATTTGTGTTCTGTTATTCTTGTAAAGGGGATGTTTTCATCACAATAATTTATCTGCGGGCACCCCTGAAAATCTCCTTCATGAATCTCTTTTTCAAATCGTAGAGTGCGGTATGATAGTCTTCCGTGTTCATAATTAAAAAATGAATCAATGGAACCTGTATAAAAAATATGGTCATAAGATGAGCTAAGTTCATCTGAATTATTTTGGAATTTTTTATTTAGCACTACTTTGATTCGACGATGATTCAACAGGTTTGAAACAAAATCTGTATATCCATTTACAGGTATGCCGGTGTATGGATTATTGTGATAATTGTCATTATAATCAAACCGTATGGGGAGCCGTTTCAAAATGGATGCCGGAAGAAGCCTGGGCTCGCATCCCCATTGTTTTTTCGTGTAACCGTAAAAGAAAGCTTTGTATAATTTTTTCCCGAGCAGCCGGATGGCCTGTTCTTCAAAGTTACCAGGATACAGGATGGAATGATCTCCCAATGTATTCAGGAATTCCCTGGCAGATTCAGGCGTAAAGGTTTTATCGAAGAACTGGTTGAGAGTAGAAATATTAATAGGCAGGGAATAAACTTTATCATCATGCCACGCTTTAACCCGATGAACATAATGCCGCAATTCTGAATAACGATTGAAATAATCCCAGATTTCTTTTTTATCTGTATTAAAAATATGAGGCCCATAATGATGGACTGTGATGCCGGTTTCCTCATCCACATAGGTGTGGCAATTTCCTGCGATATGATTTCTTTCTTCCCGGATTTCTACAAAACAGTCGAGGTGGTTGACAAGTTCTCTTGCAAGTACACTTCCGGAAAAACCGGCTCCGACAATAAGAAATCGAAATGGCATTAATTGATTTTAGAATTAAGCAGAATGCCGATAAAAGTAATAAAATTTGAATCTCTTGTCTTTATAATATTGAATAAAGAGAATATCCTTTATCCTTTTGTGACATCAATTTGAATCTCTTGTCTTTATAATATTGAATAAAGAGAATATCCTTTATCCTTTTGTGACATCAACAAGAATCCGGTTATAAATATTTATATATTTTTCTATCGCTTTATTCAAATCATAATATTCAAATGCAGATTTTCTGATCGCCGCTGAATCAAAATTTTTTTGTCCCATTTCAGAAGCAATCGATGTCAGTTCTTCATTTGTAAAATTATTAATAAGCAACCCCGAATTTGTTTTTGTAATGATCTCTTCCAAATCCCCGACTCCGGAATTGGTAACTAATGGAACCCCCATAGCCATAATTTCTCCGTGTTTGGTGGGCGAAGATGCCTGTTTGGAAAAGCATGGCTTAATGAAAAAGACTGAATATTTGCTCAGGGAAAGCAATACAGGAACTTCAGTTCTCTTTGCTTTTAATATGACTAATTTATCAGGTGAAAGACCAACCTCTTTTGCGATTTTCAGAACTTCTTCTTTTGGATCAGGGCAAATAAACAACAGCTTTGCCAATGGATTTTTTTCAGAAAAAATCTTAAAATATTGCATGGCTTTGTCGGCCATGTACCATGTTCCTATGCTTCCGAGGTAACTGATAATAAGATCATCATCGCGGATTCCCAGTTTTGTTTTGTATTCCCGCCGGGAAGATTCCGGTATTTTTGACGGATCAAAAAGATTCATATCCACACTGCACGGAATCACCTGAAAGGGAAGGTCTGTATTCCCGATATTTTTAAGCAAGATCTTTTTTGCAGCCTGAGTAAGACATACTATTCCATCACTCAGTTTCAATTGCTCTTTTTCCTTCTTTTTGAAATATCGATAAACCATTCGATAAGCCGGTTTCTTTTGATTCCATTGTCCGCTGTCAACCCGGCTGTCTGCGTAAAAATCACGGATATCATTCAGGAATTTAATCCCCAGTTTTTTCTTTAACCAGGCTCCGACAAGTGCCGGAGTACCCGAGCGGGTATGTACCATGTCAAAAGGTTCCTTCTTATGTAAACGTACCGCAGCCCTTTTCATTTTTTGTGTATCCCAAATGGTGGAAATTATCGGAGGCCATTTGTGGTATATTACAGGATGCCATTTAATGCCGGATTCCTCTAATATTTTCTCTATGGCTTCTTTTTGTTGAAGGAATCTATCAGGCTTTTCCGCGCTCAAAATAGTGAACCGAAAGCCATAGCCACTCAACCCTTTTAAGTAAGGGATCACCTGGCTTTGACCGAGCGGATCGGACATACCGTCGTAGGAGATGAAGAGGATATAAGACATGGATCTCTTTTGTAAGGAAGATTGGTTTTTATCTTTTTGGGCGTTTGAATGTCTCTAAATTCAGTGAACATTTACTCAGAATTCTGAGGGCGAGATCAGTCTCAGTATAACTAATAAATGTTTGATCTGCTATATTAGGGCTTATGAGATAATTGAGCCCATAGCTTCTATCGGAAAATCCTTCTCTGCAATAAACTAAACCTTGTTCCAGAACCAAATAGAGGGAATAGTTAAAATTCTTAAGTATTTCATTAAAAAAGTCAGTCCTCTGCTGATCTAGGAAACACTCAAACAACACAGCAGGCCTGTCATTTTTCAAAACATCTGTCATCCCCTTGAAAACTTCCATTTCGTAAGTTTCTACGTCGCATTTGACGAGGTTAATTTTTTTGTTTAAACTTTTACGAAATTCATCGATAGAGGTAAGAGGGACTTTTGCCCCCTTCCATTCAAGTTCAGGATAAATCTTTTTGGAAAATTGTAAATTGGCCGAGGAAACATCGGTAATTGAATCGTTTTTAGGAATAGATATTACAATCTCTCCATTTTTATTTCCCACTGCATTTTGAATTACATTTATATTTCTTATTTCGTTTACTTCAATATTTGCTTTTAACCTTGATGCATTGATAAAATAGGGTTCAAAAGAATATATTTCGGATTGTGGATTTGCTTTTGACGACAAGATGGAAAATAGGCCGGTATTGGCTCCAATATCAAGTATACATTCTGCAGATTTTGCAAGTGTCATAAAGAGTTTTAGATCCCTTTCCTCTTGATATTTCTTTCCATAAAAAAAATAGTCCACTAAGTTATCGTCGCAGTTATTTACCATTTTGAAAGGAAGGCCATTAAATGTGCATTCAATGCGACCCGATGTCCTAGTTTTTCTTTCAAGGAATGAAAGGGTATTGTTCAAACTCCTATGGCAGTTTTTAATAGTGTAACTTATTAATTTGTTAACCCCTGGATTTCTTCTAATAGCTCTAAACATGATAATAGTTTATTTTGAAATTTCATTTAATAATTTTTGCATTTTAAAAATTATTATGGCACGTAATAATAATGAGGCTGCCGGAAGATTGTAACCTGTTATCTTGTTACGAATGAGTTTTTTAATGCTAGTCGGAACCATTTTCCTGAATCTTATTGTAAGTGGATTTTGCAGATGTTCCTTAGAATCGACATTCATTTTATAATTCTCTTTGAGATAATTCATCAGTGATTGCCCAAGTAGTTGGGAGGAAGAGTTGTCATTCAAGAACGATTCTACGAAAGATTTATTTTTTAAGGAGGCAAGAATTTTCTGTGGTGCAGGTATTGACATTCTTGAAGCAAACGGAATATCGGGAAGAAGTTTTTGAACCCATTCGGCATACAAGTTTTTATTTGTGCGGAATTCTGGAGGAAGCGTTCTGAAAAAATGAACGATATCAGGATGGAGAAGTGGATTAATGGTTTCAGCAAAATTGAGAGGGATGTCCTGGAGAGGCCCAATGACAAAGGGCAATCTGAATATCTGGTATAATCGATCACGGTAGTCCTCGATTGGTTCATTATTGTACCTGTAGAAGTTTTCGTAAGGTTTGTCAATCTTATAGTCTGCAGCAACTACACCGGGTATATTTCTGAAATCTGATAATTGACCCATGGCTACTGAAAGCCTGGCGTCCAATTCAGTCCTTACCGCAAGCCAGCCACAGGCTTCGTCGGCCCTAATGACATATTCATATCCCCGGTTCTTTAAAGTTTCCCACATTTTCAGGCCATCCATAAAACTGTTCAAATGGTCATTCCTGCCCTCGCCAAATAAGAGAAATTTGTTCAATATTCTTTCAAAGTCCTGTTCCTGGTTAAAGAAGAACTCACTGTGCTTAGTCCCCCATGAAGCACTTACCTGTCTTGCTACATAGGCATCTGAACCTTTTTTATCAAAAGACTCACTGATCCCCCATGTAGAAGTTTTTAACCCGGGATGATTACCTTTTAATAAAAATAAGACGGCGCGGCTATCATACCCACCTGAAAGGTTTAATGTCGTTTTATCTGTATCCAGACTATACTGAGAGGCTACATACATCAATTTTTCCTTCATTTTCTGAAGGACAACATTTCTTTCTGAAGTCTCATATTCAAATTTCCATATCTTTCTTTTTGTTTCTACTTTCCAAAGTTGTTTTGAAAGGTGAATGCTGCCTTCAGGTGCAACTGCATTGATTCTATTATCCCATGATTCACCATTATTCAAATTCCCATTGGCTAGCATCCAGGACCATACTCTTTTATTAGGGTGGTAACTTTGAATAATGCGGATAATGTAGAATTGACTGTTTGAGACCAGAAACCAATTTTCATCAAGATAATACCAGACGGTACGATCGCCAATAAAATCTGACGAAACTGAAATATATTCTTCTTTTTCTGAGATCAGCAAAAGTCTCAATATATTATTCTTCAATCCGGGAGGATAAATCGAAACCCTGGCTAAGTCAGTGCTATCGAAGTTGGGCGAAGGGGAGTTAATAAACAGGAATTTCCGGTCTTGGAAAATAAACGCTGGCTTATTATCGTTTATAGATTTAAAGTAATTGAGCCGATGCTGAACGGAATCTCTCAGTTTAAGATTCAGTGGAATTTTGGAAAAGCCGTAGAGGTATTTACTCATGAGGGGGTAAGATATTAAAGTAAACGATTCAAAGGAGGAAATTTGATCAAATTTCCAAAATCCGGGATGACTTGAAGTAAACCTTTTTCCCCATTGTTTCTTTTGCAGAGAGCCAAAATACAAAAGCTCAGGAAAGAGATTTTTTTATTATGAACATTTTGAAAAGTTTAAAGCGTAATTGACATGAATCGTAAGAGAATGATCCTCGTTACCGGAGGAGCAGGTTTTATAGGCAGCAGTTTAGTTTCAGAATTGTTGAAAGATCTAAATAACAGGGTTGTTGTACTCGATAACCTGTTGACCGGTAAAATAGACAACCTTCCCCTGAACCTGGGAGATCATTTGGATTTTATAAAGTGCGATGTCAATAATTTTACTGAAGTCCAGAAGGTGTTTAATAATTATCAATTCGATTTGGTATTTCATTATGCAGCGGTAGTTGGCGTCAAAAGAACTTTAAGCTATCCTCTGGAGGTTCTTAATGATGTACACGGGATTGAGAATATATTGAACCTTTCCAAAGACAATGGTGTAAAAAAGGTTATGTATTCTTCTTCTTCTGAAGTTTACGGAGAGCCAGTCGAGTTTCCCCAAAATGAAGAAACTACTCCCCTGAATTCACGGTTACCCTATGCAATTGTAAAAAATATTGGCGAAGCTTACTTTAAGTCCTATTCACATGCTTATGGACTAAATCATGTGATCTATCGTTTTTTCAATACCTATGGTCCAAAGCAAAGTTCTGATTTTGTTATTTCAAAGTTCATAGACTCTGCCTTGAGAAATGATTATATAACTGTTTATGGGGATGGAAAACAGACCCGGACATTCTGTTATATTGAAAACAACATTCAAGCGACTCTAAAGGCGGCTTTGAGTGCAGAATATATAAATCAGACGATTAATATTGGTAATGAATCAGAGACCTGTATTATCGATTTGGCAAAAACAATTATAAGTCTGACTGGTTCTTCTTCGAAGATTGTCCATTTGCCACCACTGCCGGAAGGTGATATGCCGAGAAGACAGCCGGATGCATCCAAAATGAAAAAGATATTGGAGAATCAAAGAATGGTTTCTATAGAGGAGGGGCTTGAAAGAATTTTGGCTGAGAAAAAATCTCTTATGAAAATATCAGCTTAGGAAGGCTCCTTTATCCTTCTCCTGCACCTGCCCTTTAAAAAAGTTCATCCACATTATTTTCATAATCACAAAGAATCTCTTTTTAAAAAATAAAAGAGGATTTTCTCTCAGACTTTTCCACAAGAATTTTAAACCTCCTTTTTTGTCATTTAGTATAGACAGGTGCAGTGATATATATGAATAGGAGTTGGATTTCAAAACATTAATTCGTCCGCGATAGAAACGCTTTATATTCTGATCCTCGGTTGAGAGTTTTAGAAACAATTCTATTCTCTTTATCAGACTTTCCTTTTTTATTGCGATTACACTTCTTTGTTCATGGTTTATGATAGAAGAGGTTCTTTTGTTATTATGGTAAATCCTGTACCTTGATGCTAGTTGTAGCCACAGCAAAAAATCTTCAGTAGCAGACAATTCACGGAGTTCTGAAAATGGATAGGAAGATATGACCTCCTTCCGGATAAAAACTCCGTCACAACTCAGAATATTACCTTTTTTAATCTGTAGATTGATGTCGTAAAATGAAGGGCCTGATTTGCTGATAATATTTTCAGGTGTGCCATAATTATAATTGAGAACAAAAACCTCAGGCCTGTTAAATTCAATTAGAGTATCAAAGGCACTCTGAAGATGATTTGAATATGCGATATCATCTGAATCGAAAAAATTTACATATTCCCCTGTTGCTTTTTGGGCACCGAAGTTCCTTGCAGCCCCCCTTTCAGCATTTTCTTTTTTATAATAAAATAACCTTGGGCCTTCGATGGCCTTGACTACATCCCCGGTATCATCAGTACTTCCGTCATCAATTACGAGAATCTCAAAATTGTCATAGGTCTGATTCAGCAGAGACTCAAGGGTTTTCTTTATCAGATGTGCCCGGTTGTAAGTGGGAACTATAACAGAGAATTTGAGATCATGCATAAATATGTTCAAGTTTTTGAATAAATAAATTTAGATTAAAGATGCCTATATCCTTTAATCCCTGTTCGGTCAGAGAATTTCTCAGGCTTGCATCCGGGATCAGCTCCAGAATTTTTTCTGCAATACTCCTGCTGTCTCTGAATGGGACAACAAGGGCATTCTCTCTGTCTATAATGAATTCTGTGGCTACCCCAGACAAGGTAAAGACAGAAGGAACACTACTTGCCAGTGCTTCTACATAAGTTTGCCCAAAGGCTTCTATCTCTCCGTTTACAGGTACATGAACATAGATGTCGAATAATTTATATAATGCAAATAAATCGTTTTCGAATTCTATTTCAATAAAGTTTCTTTCCGGTATGTTTTCCCTTAATAAAATCCTGATGTGATGATGATACGATCCTGATGAATTGGCAAGAATTAATAATGCATTGGGGTACCGGTTTACTACGGTTCGAAATGCCTCTATTGTATATTGAATACCCTTCCATTCAGTTTGCCTGGAAATGACTCCGATAACAGGGTGAAAGGTGTCGGATATATTGTATTTTTTTTTGAGTGCTTCCACACGGGTATTACTGACTTTGAGAAATTCGCCGAGATCAAATCCATGATGAATCAGAACTATCTTTTCAGGGTCAACATTTTCTTTTTCAATAAGTACATTTTTTACATTTTCAGAAATTGCCACAATCCCAGAGGCCAGCTGATTGCAAATTTTGTCAAGCCTGACAGCCTTTGGATAATATTCATGATGAAAAGTGGAGTGGTGCCTTGTGTAGTACCTTTTTTTTATGAATAATATTTTTGCTGCAGATAATCCAGTCAGATTCGCCTGTAACAAATGAGTGTGAACCACATCTGGCCGGTTTTTCAGAAGAATGAAAAATATTTTGAAGAAAGAGGTCAGGTAAGATAATTTTCCTCCTCCATTTATATAGTTAACTCTTATCCTCCTCCCTTTTAACCATTTATAGAGGAAGGGTTCCTTTTTATTGATAATTATAAATGAGATTTCAAATCTTGAAGAATCAATACCCAGTGATATCCATTCAAAGGCTTGTGCTTTATCAATTCCTGAAAGGATATATGTTATTTTTCTCTTCTTCATCTGAGCTGGAATTTCTGATTCAAATCCAATTTGAATCTATGATTCATACGTCTCTTTCCATTGCTTATATTTAACCAAGCCTGACAAAATATTAATTATCCTATTGGAAAAAGGAGTTAATAAATTCGTATTAGGAATTATATTAAAAGTTTTTATCCATAAACTTTCTGTCATTAATAATATCCTGTAAATAAAGGTTTTTGTTTTTGATGCTCTGAATGAAAACTTTGACGTTGATATCCAATTGTTTCTTTCTCCTGAAAATTGAGATCGATAGCCTCTCTCAATTCTGGACAAATATTCATTTATTTCCAACCGGTCACGATGATTGTGAAAAAGAGTTACGTCGAACAGGCAATATATTTTGATATTATTTTTATTTAATTTTTGACCAAGATTTATATCTTCACCCTGAAAAGAAATGGGTTCCATGTATCCTTCAATTTTCTCAAATATTTTCTTTGAGATAACAAGACTACAGCTACCAACCGAATTGTAGTCATATAGTCCTAATCCTGGTTTCTTATCCTTCTGGTGCATTCTTCCCCACATGGTATTATATTCGTTTGCCAGAATAAACCTCCCGACTTTTGTTTCTTTTAATTTTGCGTTTAATTCCGGTGGATACTCCCAATTCACATTATAAACTGCATCCTCTTTTTTTTCATTTATCAGATTTTTTTCAATCCATTTGATAATTTCCGTGTTGATCCACATGTCATCATCAACGAAAAAAAGAATAATTCCTTTGGCATTCTCAGCTCCTATATTCCTTGCTTTGGAAACACCTCTTTTAAAATTGTTCAGAACTTTTATATTACCGGAAAAATGAAATGGGATTGAAAGTTCTCTGTCTCCATCATTGACAATGATAATTTCTGCTTTTTGGTTTTCGATAGCCGCCAATGCTTTTCCTACAGACTCCCACAAAATGGATTCTCTGTTTCTTGTCGCAATGATTATGGAGATTTCTATATTGGTCACTTCGTGAATATTATTTATAACTTAGTTCCTTATGTAATAGCTCAGTGTTTTTAAATTGTTTAAACCCAACGGATTTAATCTGAATGCTTTTTTTAAATAGGGTATAGCATCAGCCCTTTTACTATTATCAATATAACTCGCTGCCACATGTCGATACCTTTCGCTTAACCATTTTTGCATATTTATCCATTTTACATCTTTGTACTTTCGATAAAATTGTTCATGGCCTTCCACCATAAACCGATAATTTTTTGAAACAGAACCTGATTTCCTTCTGTAATATACAAGAGGGATGTCTATAAAATCAATTCTTTCAGAAATACTCAGCCTGACCAAAAGATCATAATCTTCTATTAAAAGGCTTTCATCCCATTTCCCGATTTTGTTCAGAATCTCTCTTTTGTAGATCATACCAACATAAAAAATACAGTCCGGATGAAGTAATATATCCCGGTAAATATTTCCTCTTTTAAAGCCGGATGGATTATTTAATTCAGTTTTTTTTGTTTCCTCATAATAATACCATCCATTGCTAAAAAGTGCACCTGTGTTTTTATGAGATGATAAGAAACCTATTTTCTTTTCAATATTTTCCGGGGCAAACCAATCATCAGCGGAGAGCGGGGAAATATATTCTCCTTTTGAATGGTCAAATAAGAAGTTTAGATTCTTCGAAATTCCCTTTGGCTTTTCATTTTGAAAAATTAAACATGGAATTCCTGAACCTTCCAATAAATTTTTACCGATTTCAAAAGTTTTGTCGTTCGAACAATTGTCCAGATAAATTATCTCTATGTTTTTGTAAGTCTGATTTATTAAGCTGTTTATACACTGCTCAATGTATTCCTCATGATTCATACTTAAGAGCAAAACACTGACTAACGGATTTCCGGACATTATTTTTTTAATTAAGAAGGGTTAGAATTGGTACATAGGATATCAAAATGTGAATTGGAAAAGTCTGAATGTTCATTTACAATATCACCGGTTCTTGCATCCGTGATTTTATATTCCAGCGCTTCTAAAAAGCCAACCAGTTCACTGGCTGAACTTCCCTGCTCAGTCAGGTTGTTATCGTCAAGTTCAATAAATAAAACAGGTTTGAATTTTTTTATGGTATTATAAGCGCCGGTGAGAACTTTGAATTCGAATCCTTCTACATCGATCTTGATAAGATCAGGGGGTGATAAATGCACCGCATTAATTTTATTGTCTAAGGTATCTATCTGAACTTCTTCCTTTTCATATAAATCGCATTTACCATCGGGCAGAAATCTGAGCATTCCGCGGTTATTTGGATTTACATTGTACAGGAATGAACTGGTCCTTTTATCTCCCAGGCCTTCATTAATCAGGAGAATATTTTTAAAGTTGTTGATTGAAATATTCTTATTTGCCTGTTGAAAATTAACAGGGCTGGGTTCAAATGAAATGACCGATCCCGAGGCCGTGACTTTTTTCGCAAACATCAGAGTCCATGCACCAATATTTGCTCCGATATCATAAATAGTCATTCCCTCTTTTACAATATCACGCAATTTGTCCTGAGCCGGGTCAATTAGCCCAAAGAAACTTGCATGTCCGTTTGTATCACTGATGTCAACAAAATAATTTATTCCGCTGATGCAGCAATTTCTTGAACTTCCGGATGGGTATAAATAATTGGGTGGAATCAGTCTCCCGACAATTGAACTGGCTCTACCTTTCCGGTTAAGCCCCGCCAGAGAATTGTCTAATCCGGTAATAATAAAAAACTTCCTGAGAAAGTTCAGAAATTTCGTTTTTGGCGAAATGTACAGATGATAGGGCTGCGCATTCATGAGTATTTTGTGTTAGGGTATTTTCAAAACGTAATTCAGCCTGAATTATTTTGTCTGGCTTTCCTCATTCAGGTATTTTTTGGCTATTACTTCCATTACAATCCAATAAATCAGGTAATTAAGTGCAAAGGCATAGGTGGCGCCAACGACACCGTAACGGTTGATAAAAATGTAAGAGAATATAACAAAGCTTATTCCGAACAGGATTTCCGTAACAATGAAGGTCTTTGTCATTGCCTTGGCCAGCATCAGATAGGCAAGTAACCAACTTCCTATTTTCAGGAAATCACCTATCAACTGAAAGGCAAATAAACCTCTCATTCCTGTAAAATCGGGAGTAAATAAGATGTGGATGATAAAGTCCTTCAAAAACCAAATTGATAAAGAAAGGGCGCCCACTACCGGAAGTATCATTTTATAACCATAGAGAATTTCTTTCCGGATACTTTTTGAGGTTTTCAGTTCCGAAAGTTTTGGCATATAATAGACAACCAATACCGAAGAAATAAAACCCAGATAATAATCTGAAATACGTGTTACGGCCTGCCAATAACCAGCTTCCTGAAGGGATAGTGAAGTGATAATTTTTGAACGTACCAGAATTTGCATCACGGGTACTACTGTGCCACTAACCACAGCCATTAAAGAAAAAGCAAATAATTTTTTTAGAATAGGTATGTCGAATTGATTCAACTTAAACCTCCAGCGAATACCCCATTTCCTGAACATCACAATATTTATACACATCATTACCAATCCGACAACAGAAACATTTATTAATACACCTACCAGGCCAAGGGTAGAAGCTAAAACAACCAACGAGGTCATGCCAACTAAAGATGCTGTTATATTAATAATGGTCAATCGTTTTATGAACTTCAGGCCATTTAATATGCAGTTGAAAATAGCGTTAAGCGAAACTGCAGTCAGGCAAAATCCATATACGAGATAAACAATCCAGAACTCTTTCGTTTTAAAAGCGGCTGTTGAGAATACGGTACTGCAGGCCATTGTAAAAAGTGATATAACAAGAGAAGATACGAACACGACAATAAAAGCAGTACTGATTAATTTTTGCTGTTGCTCTTTATTATCAGAAAATTCTGCTAGGTATTTTACAACGCCTGTTGTAATGGCTCCTGTTCCCAACATAGCCAGAATCGATGTAGTATTGACAAACTGCCCATAATATGCCATACCTTCAGGCCCAATCTTTACTGCCACTACTTTTGTAGTTACAAAACCAGTCAGAAAAGTGATCCCTGTGGACAGTGAGGTATAAAAACTGGTTTTGATTAGGTTCACAGACAGTTGTGGAGTTTAAGAAAATCTTATGTCTTATTTATAATGTGAATTACACGAAATAATAACAATGGAATCGTCAGTCACCTTATAAATCAACCTATGTTCATGGTTGATCCTTCTGCTCCAATAACCGGTAAATTGGTATTTCAAAGCTTCAGGTTTTCCAATTCCTTCGAAAGGAGAACGGAGAATATCTTTGATTAAATCTCCTATTCTAAGGGCAATCCTTCTATCTCTTTCTATCCACTGTTGGTATTCGTTAAAAGCTTTGGGAACAAACTCAATACTTCTCATAACAGTTCTTCAGGCTTCAGGCTAATTACCCTTTTCTTCAATTCATATTCCGATATTCTTTCTTCCAATTCTTTGGCGTACGCAGGGTTGCTCGCAATAAAATCTGTTTCATCAGCCGGTTGAATGATGATTTCAACTATCTTATGGGGAAACATCCGCTTAATAGCTTCAATAATATCATTATTCAGCATGTCGGTATTGACCTTAATGATAGTTTCCATTATTATATTTTTAATAATAACAACCGTAAAGTTATATAAAAGTGTCTAAAATAAAATCAGAACGATATTTCAAATTAAATTGGTTTTGTATTTAATTATAACCAGTTTTAATCCGGGTTAGGGTATTGCCATTTGCGCACCCAAAGAAGGACAGGGTTCCCTTTCTAAATAGAATGATGTAAATTGAAAATCTGATTGCGAAACTAAACTTCATCGAAAGAACTTCCTGATTGTTTGCGCCACATAATTCGATTGTCCAGGGGTCATCCCTGGCCAAAGAGGCAGGCTGAGACAAGTTTCTGCAATTTCCTCTGCTATCGGAAAATCCCCTTTTTTATATTCCAGATCATGATAGGCTTTTTGCAAATGTGGAGGAACCGGATAATGGATAAGAGTACCAATTCCATTTTCGGATAGCCATGACTGTAATGCATCTCTTTTTCGGGTACGGATCAGATAAATATGATAAACATGCGTAGCGCCGGGAGGTATTTGTGGTAAAATGATATCTCCTGTTCCACGAAGAGCTTCATTGTACCATTGGGCAATCTGTTGCCTTTGCCTGGTCCAATCTTTCAAATGTTTTAGCTTGACAGATAAGAATCCTGCCTGGCATTCATCCAGCCGTGTATTGAATCCGATTTCTTCGTTGTAATACTTTTTATCCGATCCGTAATTCCGCAGTCTCCTTACTCTCTGTGCGATTTTTTCATCATTCGTAGTAATGGCGCCGGCATCTCCCAGAGCCCCCAGATTTTTTCCCGGATAGAAACTTGTGCCATTGACATGCCCAAAACTTCCTGTGAGTTTTTCATTGTACACGGCTCCGTGCGCCTGTGCATTATCTTCAACCACAAAGAGATTATGTTTTTTGGCGATAGCCATTATTGCATCCATTTCGCATGCCTGCCCGTAAAGGTGAACCGGCATGACGGCTTTGGTTTTGGAATTGATAGCAGATTCAATTTTTGAAGGATCGATATTGTACGTTTCTATTTTGGGTTCAACAAAAACCGGATTAGCTCCTGTGTAGGAAACTGCGAGTGCCGTAGCAATGTAGGTATTGGAAGGAACGATCACTTCATCGCCCTTTCCAATGTTTAGCGATTTCAGAGAAAGATGTAAAGCATCGAGACCGTTGCCGACGCCAATACAAAATTTGGTATTATTAAATTTGGAATATTCATCTTCAAATCTTTTGACATTCTCTCCGAGAATATACCATTTTGAATAGAAGAAATTTTCAAAAGACCGGAGAATTTCCTTTTTGATTATTTGATTTTGGTATTCGAAGGAAAGGAAAGGGATTTGCATTTTTCAATTATTAAGAATAGAAGGGTTTATCTGAGCTGGTCATTCTGCCAGGTATCAAAATCGGAATCTTCCCACGGCATACCGCGGCTGAATCTGTAAGGCCACGGATAATGAGAAGCACCGGTTTCTCTGGACTTAATTTCTCTGACATCTTTTATAATTTTTGCCGGATTTCCAAGAGTCAACTGGTAGTCCGGAATATTTTTGCTCACAATGCTTCCCGCACCGATCAGGCAATGTTTGCCTATTTCTACACCGGGTAGTAATACGCTGAAAACCGCAACCTGTGAAAAATCGTCCACTGATGGCCCCCGCAGGGTATTTGACGGCGGGGTAGGGTCATTTGTAAAGACAACATAAGGATAAATGAAAACAAAGTTCCCGATTTTAGAATCCTGACCTATGTGTACATTACTATGCAACCAACAGTAATCACCTATTTTTAGATTACCCTGTAAATCGCTGACCGTACCGATTCGGCAATGTTTACCAATAATCGAATGTTCCCGAATGCTGACCCGGTGGCCTGTTGAAAAAAATTCTCCGATCTGGCAACCGGCATAAATAATTGAGTAACTTCTGATCAACGAATTACTCCCTATGATTGTTTGAGGATTGACATAAGATTCTTCATTATTATAATAAGAAGACAGTGGTTCTCCAATGGTACAATTGTCACAAATAATTGTATTATCTCCGATAATGACATGATCATAGATGGATGAGTTGTCACCTATTTTCACATTTTGGCCGATCTGAGCTTTCTTACTAATAAATACGTTTCTGCTATTGAATTTCATTTTATTTGAAGTAAAATTGATTATAATGATTAGATTCGGATTACAATTTTTTTTGGATCAAGGTAATTTGTTTTTTGAAAACCGGATATATACTTTTAAGGTTAATGATCTTAATTTGTCAGAGTTTGAACGTCAGAGGTATTATGGATTTTAACTCTCCGCATTTTCATCTGAAAGATTTTGATATTCACTGTAATCCCTAATGTAATCATTCTCATCAAATCCTTCCGAAGTCAGTACCATGCAGATACTTCCGGAAGAAAAATTAATTTCTGAAGCCCAAATCCCCGGAGGAATGTGCAGACCAATGTAAGGCCTGTTAAGCATTACCTGTCTTTGTACTTTTCCATCGTTAAGTAATACTTCAAAAGCGCCACTGGCTGCTACCAAAAACTGGTGACAAGTTTTATGTGCATGGGCACCCCGCGATTCGCCACCAGGAATATCGTATAGGTAGAACACCCTCTTTACTTCAAAAGGAACCTCCGAGTTGTTATTTACAAATGTTATATTCCCATTCCTGTCTCCTATTTTAGGCAGGTAAATTAAATCGCAATCGAATACAGAAATCTTTTTCATTGTACGATTTTTTGGTACTCAGAAAAATTCCGAATGTAGTCTTCCTTGTCAAAAACATGGCTCGAGAGGTGAAGACTTAAACTGTTTGTTGAGAAGTTTTCCATGTGACGCCATGTCTTAGGTGGCAGATACAATCCGTAATATGACCGGTTCATTTGAAATCTTTTTTCTTCACCATTTTTATCCGTAATGACAATGTCAAAGCTTCCGCTTAGGGCAATAACCAATTCTTTTTGTATATGATAAGCATGCCCTCCTCTCAATTCGCCACCTGGCACGTCGTAAGTCCAGAAGACTCTTTCAATTTTGAAAGGAACGACCCCGGAAGATTCCATGTACGTCAGGTTTCCTCTTGGATCCATGATCTTTGGCAGGGTAATGAGATATGGGCTTTCCATTTTATCAATCAATAGCAACAAAAATAATTGTAAATACGAAAATTCAGGAGGTATTTTGTTTTGTATTTAAAATTGAGAGGCGAAAGGTGAGAACATTAACCGTTACATTTGCACCCATTTTATTTGATCCGAAATGAATTTAAAGGACTTGAGAATTGGTTATGTTCCCTACTTGCCCGATTTGTCACAACCAGGTGACCGAAGGAGATTTCCACTTTTTGCCAAGAGAAATGGATTGGGCTTTGAAGTTGCGAATGAAAATAAAGAGTACGATATTATTTTACTAACTGCTCCCGGTAACCTGAGTAAATGGCTTGCTTACAAAAAAGATCATCCCAAGACGGTATTTCTCTTTGAAATGGTGGACAGTCTTATTTTGGATTCTGATTTATTCAACACTTTATTTAAGGGTATAGGACGGCTGATCTTAAAAAAAGAAGACAGACTTTATGTTAATTACAAAAAACTTTTGATCAAATGGCTGAGAATCGCTGACGTGGTCATTTGTTCTAATGATAAACTAAGGGAGGCTATTGAAAAACATAACAAGAATGTTTTTGTCAGCCTGGATTATATGCGAAATGAAGTAAAAGTGAAAAAGTCAGAGTTTAAAATTGAAAATAAGTTACAACTTGTATGGGAAGGGCAGGGAAATGTGATAGTACATTTTCTGGCTTTTAAAAAGGTTTTATCTGCACTTCATGAGTTTTGTGAATTACATATTATTACGGACCAAACATTTTCCACAGATGGGGAGGTGACAAGAAAAGATACTCGAAAATTTATATCTGACCTGCCGATACAAACTTATTTTCATAAATGGGAGATGAGCAACAAATATGACACTTTGGTAAAGTTTGATTGCGGTTTTATCCCCATTAATCCAAAGAATAAATTTGGTTGGTATAAACCTGCAAATAAACTGCTGTCATTTTGGTTCGCAGGCTTGCCTACTTTTACCTCTGCTACTCCTGCATACAGAAAAATCATGGATGAAGCAGGGTTAAAATACTATTGTGAGAATGATGAGGAATGGGTCGACAAATTAAAATCATTTTTCCAAATGACTCAGGAGGAGAGACGAGCGATTAGTGATAAATTTTACAACTTTGCCGTTCAAAACTATTCTTCAGAATATTGCGATTCAAAATGGAAGGAAATTTTTAATTCAGCAGTAAAAAAGTTTTCCTGGTAGTACTTTAGTTTTTTATTAATCAGGATTTGATAAATCTTTTTTCGTGAACAGGAATCGATAACCCTTTATTAATTCCTTTATTTCCATGGAATCGCCCTTAAAAAGAAAGAAAAAGAATCTGCAAACCGGCTCTATAACCATCGTTACAAACTTTGTAAAAAGGTATCCTGAAAATGAGAAATGTTTTTTAGCATAAAGAAGCCGGCTTTTCAAGTTTAGAAATAATCTGTAAGCTTTTACATTTCTTGTGGTTCCACCGCCGATATGAATTGCGCCGATATCTGCCTTGTGAAAAGATTTTCCTCCGGCGTTTGCAAGCCTTTTTGAAAAATCCAATTCTTCAGAATAGACAAAAAATTGTTCATCAAAATACCCGATTTTATCAAAGACACTTCTTCTCATAAACATAAATGCTCCGATTATCTGATCCACGTATCTGTCAGATTTGTGATCCCAATCAGACATTAATAAAGCAGGGGTAAATATTTTGGGGGCCAGCCTTGAAAGCCCTACAGCATCGTAGAAATAGGTAATCGGTTTTGGAAATCTTGCGCAACTCAGGTTGGTTTTTCCATAGACATCATAGAGTTGGCATCCCAAAATATCAATTTGGATATTATGGTTCATTAATGAAATACACCTTGTAAGGGTGTCCGCAAAAAGTTGGGTGTCAGGATTAAGTAACAATACATATTCTGATTGGGAAAGTTTGAAACCCTGATTTGCTGCCTTAGCAAAACCGTTATTTCTTTTATTGTAAATTATTTCCAGTTTGGGATGGGAAGAAATAAGTTTTAAACTGTCATCTTTTGAAGCATTATCAAGGATAAATATCTTATTAATCACTTCAATGTTTTCGATATTTAAAATTGAGTCAACACACTTTTTTAAAAGTGTTCCTGCATTCCAGTTGACGATAACGATATCAATTTGTTTATTAAACATTCTTACCTGTTAAAATCATAAATGCGGTAGGGATTGAGCAGATGGCCATATAATATATTTATAAAGAAAAAAACAAAGGCGAATAAAGCAACAAACCAAATATTGAATTTCTTAAATGGAAGATATTTTACAAGATAGGGATAGAGAAAAATAGAAAAAATTCCAAAAATCTCACTTACACGAAAAGCCATTAACGCGTTGGAAGAATTGATGCATAAAAGGAATACTGAAATTATATTGCTCTTTAAAAAGAAAGACAGTCGCGGATTTTTAATAAAATCTTCTTTGGGAATTATATACAACAGGTATCCATTAAGGAACATGGTGAGCAGGTTGAATACGTTAAAAATGTTGACCTGATCTATCATGCCTTCCGTTGTTAATTCAAGGTAGGTCGAAAACTTACTACTCGTGTTTGTTATTGATGAAAGTATATTTAAGATACCAATCGTATTTATCCTTAATGACCCTATGAGCAGACTCGAAAACCATAATATTGCAAACCAGGTTTTTGAAAAATGATCTCTTCTGAAAAGAAAAAGTCCAAATAGAATAATTGCTGAATAATGGAAAAGTGAAGCCAGGATAATAAATGCAGAAAAAACGAGATTCCGGCGTTTGAAGAAGAAGGGTAACCCCGCCAGGATAATAGACAACGCAAGACCAATCCTAACCTGGGTCATTTCGTGGAGGAAATAGAAATTACTGTAATAAAACAGCAAACCTATATAGGGATTCCATAAATTCTTGTATAAAGATATTGTAACTAAACCAACAGCAACAGACGCGCAAAACATCATAATGGCTACTGAGTAAAAATTGGGAAACAACCATTTAAAGAAAAGTATAACAGCATAAAATCCAGGTTCAGTCGCATCTCTTATGTATGATGCCGAGATGGAAGGATTGTCAATATTATCGAATATGAACTGGTAAACTACATAATCTCTCGGCACCTCCGGATTTCGTAACCCTGCAAATAATATCAGAAAAATTGCAAGTACGGTGAGTGGCCAGATCGATTTGCTTTCACCTATTTCAAACTCTACAGCGAAAAAAGTAATAACGAGAAATATGGCTACATAAATGAACATAGATTATACTATTCCTTAGTATCTGACGATGTTTTTTCATATAAATATCGTAAAAGCTTTCTTCCTGAATTTTCCCAAGTCAAATGCCGGATATCTTTGAATGCTTTTTCTACTCTGGTTTCCCTGATTTGCGGATGCTCAATTGCGTATTTAAACTGATCTACAAAATCTTTTGAATTTTGGATATCTACCATGAATGCATTATTTGAATTGGCTGGGTAGTACTTAGTGGTAATCACAGGAACTTTGCAACTCATGGCTTCGGCTACCGGATAATGGAAGGCACCTGGTTCGATATAAACTGCACACAAATAATAATTCAGACTTCTGTAAAAATCACCCAACTCTTCGTCATTGGCAGGAAGGATATATTTGATTCCCGGATGCACTCCAAATTCTTCCGGCGAACTGAAAGCAATATGAAGTTCAAGGTTTGGATATTCCTGAAATAATTCCTTAAAAGCAGAGATGATATACCGGGTTCCCTTAGAGGGGATGCTTCTTCCGATGGTTCCCAAAATAATTTTTGAAAAACCCGTTTTTGATTGCGCTGGCGGGAAAAAGTTATTGAAATCTATTCCCGGGTAAAGGACCCTGTCGCAGTGGATATCTTTATAAGAACGGAATATTTCTGCATTTACAATGCAAAATAATCCAAAATGGTAGGTTCCCCTTGCCAAAAGGGAAAGAACGAAATTCTTCAGGCTTTTGCCTGATGCCATATATACTCCAGACTCATAGGATTGGATATAATAGACAACCTTTGATTTTAATCCCGCTAATAAAGCTGGATATACGGTCAGGTTTAGATTAGTGAATATGACATCGTATGATGATATTAACTTGATTTTTTTCAGACCCCTTGTCAAACTGAAAAGATACGAGATAAAACTTCCTTTTTTCTCCGATGGACGGCCTACGATTTCGCCTTTGGTATTCACCCAGATAACGCCAGCCTTTGTTGGGAAATAAGGTGGACCACTGTTCTCAGGACAAATAAAATCTACCTGGATTTTTTGATCTATTAATTCATCTGCCAACTTTGATAGAACTCTATTACCTCCCGCTTTCCCAAATCCCCATACCGGAATCAAAACTTTCATGAATTGTAGCTATTCTGAATTACTATTAATACTAAGTGCCCAGATTCTTTTAATCCAAAGAATAATAAATAAAAGAATACAGCCCACGGCTGCAAAACCTATCGCAGTATAAAGTTTACTCATTTTCACTTTCTCCATGGGATAGTTTGCTTTATCTATAACCTGTAGTATGGGTCTTGAGTTAAGATATTGGAAACGTGCCAACTCGAGGTTTTTGAATAATTCCGCATAAGCTCCACCGTAAACCTGAATATTAGTCTGCTGTTGGGCTACAGGAACCTGGGCCTCCGAGAATGCCGGATTAAGGTTTGCATCCTGAACACCGGCCTTTCCTGAAATACTTGAATTCAGATTTTGTTTTATCTGCGCTGCCTGATCTTCAAGGACAGCCATTGTCTGTTTGCTCTTTTCTGTAGTCAGATCTGTATATAGTTGATTGGCCTGCTCCATTAACCGGTCAGTAAATCTTTTGGTAAATTCTTCGGAATTTGTGGTTACTTCAAGAGAATAGAAGATTAAGCGTTTATCTGGTCTGTCAACTTTAATCAGACTTTGTGAAAAAGCAGTATAAATTTTTTTCAAAAGGCTGTCCTGGGCATACGTCAGCCCGGCTCTGGAAATACCGGGAGGAAAGTGAAATTCGGAGTTTTTTCCATCTTTGAAAAAGTCTTGTAATATTAAGTATTTTTCGAGATAGGTATTTTCTCCACTTCTAAATGTGTCTGTTGAGAGCAACACACCTTCAATTATTCTTCTGCTTTTCAGAACTCCAAAAATATTATCTCCATTGAATAAACTCGAACCGTTTTTTGTGCCTATCCCAAGCTCAGAAGCAAGGCTGATGATACTGTTATTTGACGAGTTTCCATCATCAATGGCAAAGGTTACCTGACTCCTGTACTGTACCTTAGAATGCTTTGCATAAAGATATCCGGCCAACCCGAAAATAACTCCTGTAATTAAGAATGCCCACCACAATTTAAGTATCCTTTTAAACCAGAATTTGAAATCTAATGCCTTTTCCAGAAATTTCAGTTGTGAAGATTTTGCCGGTTCCATTTTGAAAATTACAGTAGTTTATTATTTTATATTCACAATAACATTACTTAGGATTCCCAAAGCTGACACGATAACAGCCCATTCTGTGGCGCCAAGTCTGGTCCTGTTGCTTTTGTCTTTGAGAGGAACGAAAACCTCAGACCTTGGTAATACTTCAGGATAGGATTTGAAAAACAAAAAATGTTTTACAGATTTGACTTTCCCGTTCGGATAAATTACCATGGCACTGTTTTTTCGCGAATCTGGCATAAAATTGCCTGCTTGTTCCACATAATATTTTAAGTTCTCCCCCTTTTGATAGGCTATCAGAGTTGGGAAATAAACCTCTCCGCTGACCTTTACGAGATTTTCAGTACGTGAAATATTCAGGATATCCCCATCCTGCAACTGAAGATTTTCCGGGTCTTCCGGGTGATTTAATATCTTATTTAAATTAACAGATATGATATCATAATCTTTAAATATCTCACTCTTTAGGTTTTTGTTTCCGGTTGTACTGTCTGGCTGAATACTTAGAATTCTTGAAAACGTTCTTTGCCGTTCTTCATTGGTCAAATTGGTATTTCTCATCCTTCGTATAGTCAGGGAACTGCTGTCTGCGGACGACTTGAATCCACCGGTACGCTCAATGATATCACTAATTCTTGTCTCACTCTTATCCAATGTATATTGCCCGGGACTCATTACTTCGCCCGTTACAAGTACTGATCTTTGTTTTGAAAATCCGGGTTTTTCTTTTACAATTACGATATCGAAAGGTTTTAATACAACAATACCAGCGTCTTGTTGAGTCAGGTTCACCATAAAGATTTTGCTTTCGTTATAATTGGCTTCTGAAGCATTGACGTCCCTTATTCTTCGTGAAATTTCAATTTTGCCGGAATCCCCCGATTGATTAATACCTCCTGCACTGAAAATAGCATCCTTTAGGGTTAAGTTTTTTCTGAATAACAATTCAATTGGGTTTCTAACACTTCCCTGTACTTCTACTGTTCCCAGGTCCGTCAGAGAAAATAAGGAAGATATCACCAGGGAGTCATTTTTTTGCAATGGTAAATCCGTACCGTAATTGAATACAGAGTCCAGATTAACAGATTCGATTGCCGGCAACATATTTGGGAGATACCTGTAGATCAGGGCTCTGTCCATGTAAGCATCCGGAGCCAAACCACCGGCTTTTTCAATCAGATCTTTTACAGTCATCCCGCTGGTAAGTCCATAAGTTCCGGGCCTTAATACTGATCCGGTAACAAATATCCTGTTTGAAAATTGGCTTTGTAATCTTCTTACCAGATAGTCGTCGCTTCCCCTGATATCGAAAGAATTGAATTGTGCAGAACCCAGATTGATAATTTTTCTTAAAGAATCTGTGATTCTTGTGACTGTGACCTCGCCTCTGTAGGCATCATCTGAGAATCCGCCAGCATAATTTAATAGATTTGAAAATGTTTCCCCTTCCAGCATTTCAAATTTGCCTTCGCGTTTTATGCTCCCATTAATGGTTACTCTGTTTTTGTAATAAGGGATACGGATAACGTCCCCCTCCTGCAAAAGAATATTATCCTTTTGATTACCATAAACCAGAAAATCATATAAATCCGCAGTACGTTTTTCCCTCCCCCTGACAATTTCAATCTGTCGGTAACTACCCATATCCGTTGGACCGCCGCATAAATAAAGTATATTGTATAGGGTTGTAAGTGACGAAACTGTATATGTTCCGGGTTTTTTTGCCTGACCGATAACTGTAACCCTGATGCTTCTGATTTGCCCCAATGTTACTTGTACTTTTGTTTGCCCCGTACGGATAGCTTTGTAAATAGTAGAGGCCAATTTATTCCGGACTTTTTCAGTGGCCTGCTCCAATGTCAAACCACCTACGATGATTGGACCTACATTGGGAATATATATTTCACCAAGTTCGTTTATTTTGAGTGTATATTTCTGTTCACTAAATCCAAAAACAGAAATAATTAACTGGTCATCTGGCCCAAGCATATAGTTTGGTGGAGGAGGGATCCTAAGATTAGGCTCAAATACTAAACTGCTCTTAGTAAAAAGTTCACTTCCAAAAATTGTGGGATCGTAAGGCTGTGTTTTCATTGGAATTTTCCCATCCGAGCTATCAAACTTTCTTGTGTTTAAAGTGGAATTGTCAGTAGAATTTAAGAGCCTGTTCGTGCTACTTACTTCTGAAATGGAGGTTAGTCTGTTCCTCAATAATGCTACTTCTGCATCCGGGAGCCCTTTTTGAGATGCTATTTGCAATATCTGGGGAATTGTCAGGCCTTTTTCGGTAGCCTGGCGGTATGCATTGGAAATCTCATTATTGCTAATGGATTCAATTTTTATTTTACTCAAATCAGAGGCAGAAAAAAGATCTATTTGAGCGTTTACATTCAAATAAAAAAGAATCGATGCTAACAGGAAAAAGTATTTCGAGAATCTTTTTTTTCTTTTTAAACTCATTCAAAAAAATTTATTCTAATTATCTCGTAAGTTTGATAGCATGCGAAGATAATGCAAGTACTCTTGACAAAGGGTTTCTTTCGCCCGTAACCATATTAATTAATAGCCATTGAAGTCGATATTTTCTTTAATCTTAATCTTTTTTTCTTTCACTTTATTTCAAAATAAAGTTAACGCTCAAAGTGTATATCCAAAAAAACTTATCCAGTTTGGTTGGGATTACCCCACTATAAGTTTTTTGAAGACCCATTTACCTGCAATGCAAAAACAACCCTTTGATGGGATCACTTATTCGTTCGATTTCAGAATTTATGATTTATTTGATACTACCCTGTACCCCGATAAGGTATTTCAGCTAAATGATCTTGCATCTTTAGATTGGGGAGATTTTTCAGATAATTTTCTTAGGGTCAGGGCTCAAAGCCTGAACGGCGCAAACTGGACAAATGACCAAGCGTGGGATAATATCATTCATAATATTCAGCAAATATCTCAGGCATTGAAAGTCTCCGGATCAAAAGGTATTTTCTTCGACCCTGAATACTATTATCAGCATTTACCTGACAAAAATCCCTGGATTTATAATAACAAAATTTATCCCGGAATGACATACAATGAGGTGGGGCAATATGTAAGAAAGAGAGGAAAACAATTTATAGAAGCCTTACAGTATTACAAGTCAGATCCTGTAATACTTTCATTCTACTTGTTGAGCCTGGTTACCCTGCAGGCAAGGCAAAAGCCTCTGGAACGGACCGGGATGGCATTGTATCCGTTTTTTGTAGAGGGCATGATGGAAAGGAAGAACAGCGGAACTGATTTAATTGATGGGAATGAACTTGGTTTTAGTTACCGGAGTGAACGTCAATTTGTTTTTTCAGGAGAAGAACTTCGCCAATGGGGAAGCAACTTTATGCCTGATAGCCTCAAAGCTATTTATAATGAAACGACAATATCACAGCCCGTTTTTTATGATAGAATTTATGCTACATTTCCCCAATATGATGAAAAATTTGATTTAAAACAAAAAGCAAACTGGTTGTATTCAAATTTGTACTATGCTTTAAAGACCTCAGATAAATATGTTTGGTTTTATAATAATAAAATAGATTGGTGGCGAAAGAGAAATGACACTGTTGCAGGTATTATCAGATCAGTTGAAAAAAGGGTACGAGCTGAATATAACAACAAAAAAAATACTTTAAGTGGAAACTCATCCCTGATGAATTTTGTTAAGCTTGCTGCTGATACAAATTCAGGATTTTCTTATAGCTTCAGTAAATCTTCCAATTTATTGAAGGTTAACTTTTCACCCCCTGATATCACTTATTTTTATGTTTTTGAAAATTCAAAACTGTTGTACACAATAATTAACCCGTCCAAGAGTTTAAATATCGTTTTAGATAAGTTTACAGGTAAGGGAAATCTGATTTTGGCGTCAATAGATAAAAAGGGAAGATATTCATACGCCTTTCTCAATTGAGGTTAGTGTGATTTGCAAAGGAATTAAAACATGAAGTTGAAGTTATTAAATATTTTTTTGATCATTTTTTCGGGGTTGCTATCCAATGCATGCAGGAAACAGATATTACAGGAAGAAGTTCCTCCAATTAAAATTTATAAGATTGAAGATTTCAGGCAGGCAGGAATGACAGATCAGGAAACAATTCAGTTGGCATGCGACAGCGTACCTGAAAATTCAATTCTGGTATTCGACAATAAAACTTACAATATTGATCATACAACCTTTGTTTACAAATCGCTTAAATTTAGAGGGCCGGCCACATTGAGGAGAGCTGATCAGGTTGCATATACACTCACAAGTCCGGCCGCTCCAAGCTCCAGACAATTGGTATTAAATACCACAAAGGGTTTAAAAGTTCGTGATTATTTTTTGTTAACTAATGGAAAAAAGGACTATTCCGGAACAACCAGTATGAATATGATCACTGCAATTAACGGAAACACAATTACAACTTATTATCCGATAGGTAATTTTATAGATGGCACCTCTGATTTTAAATCGGGGACCCTATTGTTTAAAGATGTAAAGTTCTTTTGGATAACAGATAAGAATCCGGGTATATTCCCCACCCAAAGCTGTAGCTTTAGTGATCTGACTTTTGATGGGAACAGATACTTTAATCAGGGTACCTATTCGTGGCTTCTTCACAATGGAATAATGGCCTCAAGCAAAGGCAAAACTATCATAGACAGTTGTTCCTTTATGAACAATCCGGCAGAAAATATAATGGGGCATAATTTGTATATAAGCAACAGTACTTTTAAAAATCTTAATGGAAGTGCAATTCACACATCTATAGACAGGTTACATGTCACTGAAGATGAAATTCATTCGGAGTTTGTTAATAATTATTTTGAAAACACCAATCAGATTCCGACAAAAATCGGAGGGCATAGCGAAGGGTGCATTACGCACAGCAATAGCGGAGGTTATTATACAGCTGAGAATAATATTTTCATTAATGTGGGTGAAGCCGTAGTAGGGTTACTTTACCCTTCTGTGTCGGTGAATGATTGGGGAACTTCAGACATTCAGTTTACAAGAAATATTATTAGTACCCCAGGCAGAATGGTTTATAGCTTTGGTTTATTGCCCGGAAAATTAGACGATGTCAATATTATTGACAATGATATTTATGAACTAAATCCCTGGGACTGGACTACAGCCTTGAATTATTACCCTGGTGTAAAACTGGAAAACACGGTTAATAAATAATATGACCCCAAAAAAGGCTATTGTTCAATTCGCGTTATTATTTTATTCAATTTCTCATTATCACCCCAAAACCTCATGGGTTCATAATCCGGGTAAGGATAAGCGCCGCGAATAAACTTTATTGATCTCTTCGTCTTTTTCAAATAATCTTCTACTAATTGATTAATTGTAATCGGGTTATTACTGCAGCAATTAATGATACCGGTAACCTTGTTTTGGAGGGCGATCCTTATTATGTTTTCAGCCACCTTTTCTACTGGCAGATAATCTCTGATCTGTTCCCCTCCGCTCATTTTAAATTCTTTGTCCCCCCTGTCTAAGGCGGCTTGCAATTGAGGCAAAATTGATTTGACGTGTTGGCCGGGGCCGTACAGGTAGAATAATCTTATCCATTTCAGCGAAAATGGGATGGTCTTTGCTAATTGTTCCAGAAAAAGCCTTAAAGTATTCTTTGCAATTCCGTAGGCGGTAATTGGTGAAACGCAATCATATTCATGTAATTGGCCTTCTTTGAGACCGTATTCAAGGCAGGTACCTGTTACGGTAACATCTTTAACACCCGAATTGATTAATACTTTTAAAAAAAAATACTGTGCCCAAAGATTTTCTTCAAAATGGGATAAACTTTTGAAGTTTGGGAGGCCATCCCAGGCTAAGTGAATTATTTTTTCAGGAGATTCGAAGTAGTTGTATAAATCGGTCGGCTGGATAGTTTTTCCAATTTTATACTCTTTATAAATGACTTTATCAAACCACTTAAATTTAGAGGCCTTATTTCTGTCTGATGAAGAAGCAACAACAATATTCCCTTCCTTTATCAAAAGTTCAATGATATGGTTACCAATGAAACCAGTGGCTCCTGTAACTAATATTTTCATGATACTTAGAAAATTTGCAATTCGGGAATTGCTATCGCGAATTTACCATTCCACTCTCTTATATACTTCAATTGAGCACAGATTTCATCTTTTAAATTCCAGGGTAGAATAAGAATTATGTCAGGTTTCTGAACTTTAAGATAGGACTCATTTTTAACAGGTATGTGGCTTGCCGGTAAGTATTTATTTTGTTTAAATGGATTTGCATCGACCACAAACTGAATAAGGTCGCTTTTGATTCCACAATAATTTAGAATCGTATTACCCTTGGCGGCTGCACCATAGGCGGCAACCTTTTTCCCCTCTCTTTTACAATCAATCAGGAATTCTATGAGATCCATTTTTGCTTTAAGTGCTTTTTCCTGAAATCCTTTATAATAAGGCATTAAATTCATTCCGTGGTCTTTTTCTTTTTGTAAAAGAGTATTAACTGAGAATGAAACCTGCCTTCGATTTCCTGAATGTTTAGCATAAATTCTTAATGATCCTCCATGTGTGGGGAGTTCCTCTACATCAAACATCTCGAGTCCTTGTGATTCAAATATCCTCTTTGTGGTTGTAAAGGACAGATAAGAAAAATGTTCATGGTATATGGTGTCGAATAAATTATTATCAACCAAATTCATCAGGTGAGGAAACTCCATTGTAATGATGCCATTTTCTTTTAAAATCTTTTTCATACCCTTTACAAAGTCAACAATATCCGGTACATGGGGCAATACGTTATTCCCAATCAGTAAATCAGCCTTAATTCCTTTTTTAACCATTTCTTCTGCCAGTTTGACTCCAAAAAAAGCATTAATAGATTCAATGCCTTTCTTTCTGGCCACCTCAGCAGTATTCATAGTTGGCTCCACTCCTAAAACCGGTATTTCTTTCTCTTGAAAGTATTGTAAAAGGTACCCATCGTTAGATGCGATTTCGATAATTAGAGAACTTTGATCGAAACTGAAACGATTCATCATATTCTCAACATATCTTTTTGAGTGTTCCAGCCAACTTTTACTATAAGATGAATAATAGACATAATCATTACTAAAAATCTCATTACTCTTTTTATACTCATCTATCTGTACCAGTAAACATTCAGGGCAGGTATATACTTTTAACGGATAAAAGATTTCAGGTTCGTTTAATTGTTCAAAAGTTAAAAATGAATTTGAAGCTGGAGAATTAATCATGTCTATAAAAACATCCTTTAATTCTGTCCCGCAAAATCTGCATTTCATAAATTAATACCTTTAAAATTTTTGTCTAAATCCGGATGGGATGAGTCTTTAGAAGAAATTATTTTTATTTTTTGTGGCCAATGAATATTTATAGCCGGATCATCAAAACGGATAGACCCTTCACTTTCCGGTGTGTAAAACTCAGAATGATGATAAATCAATTCACAGTTATTACTTAAAGTTAAGAACCCATGTGCGAATCCCGGAGGAATAAATATCATAGTCTTATTCTTATCAGACAGTTCTATACTAAACCATTTCATGAAAGTTTTTGACCCGTTTCGTATATCAACGGCTACATCAAAAACTCTTCCGCGGATGCAGCGGATGAGCTTGATTTCCTGATAAGGGGGATATTGAAAATGAAGGCCTCTAAGAGTGCCAATGCTCTTAGTATAGGATTGATTTATTTGTTTCCATTCACCTTCGAAACCTATTTCCGCAAATTCCTTTTTACAAAATGTTCGTGCAAACCATCCCCTCGAATCGGTTTTTGGCTCAAGTGAAATTGTGTACAATCCGTTAAACCTGGTTGGTTGGAATTTCATACTTCCAATAAGGTGATTTTATTTAAATTTTTCTTTAGTAGTTTTAATCTCGTGAATCTTTCTCCATCAAAATCTGCTTCACTGAAATTAATTTTTTTGAACTTATCAAATAGTTCATACATCCCTTTTCGCAAAGTATATTCCAATTTAAAATCAGGAACTGTCTTATAAAGAAGATCAAAATTTACCCGGTAATCACGAGGGTCAACCCCCACTTCGTTCGTAAAAACGATGTTGGCATGCGGTACTATTTCTTTTACAAGTGCAGCAACTTTTTTCACCTGATAATTCTCATTATTTGCTCCAATGTTAATAGTTTTTGAAAATACTCTTTCCGCAGGTGCTTTTGATAATGCAACGAATGCTCTGGCAATGTCACGGCAGTGAATAAGAGGCCTCCATGGTTCTCCGTCACTTTTGATTCTGATATCTCCTCTGGAAACCGCACATGCGAGAAGATTGTTTACCACAAGGTCCACTCTGAAAAAAGGAGAATAGCCATACGCAGTGGAGTTTCTCAGAAAAACGGGACAAAAACTTTTATCAGCCATCTTCTTTAAAGTATTTTCTACATCAATTTTTGAGATTGCATAAGCTGTAAGAGGATTTACCGGTGCTGATTCGTCCAAATCATTGTTTGCCCCCTTGCCATAAGTTGAGCAACTACTTGAAAACATAAAACGTGGTACTCCGGCCTGTTTGGCAATTTTTGCAAGCCGTATAGAACCTTCTCTGTTTATACTGTAGGTTATGTCGGGATCGACATCACCCATAGGGTCATTTGAAATAGCTGCCAAATGCATTATACAATCGTTGCCTTTTAAATCCTCCACGGTTAGTGTACGGAAATCTTTGTCTAATGAAATATCAGGATTGACGACCTCACCGATTTTTGATTCTTCGAATAGTCCGATATCACATCCTGTAACAAAATGTCCTTCATTTTTTAAAAGTTCTACCAAATGTGGTCCGATATATCCCCTGTGTCCCGTTACAAATACCCTCATTTTATTTTTATTTTAATAGATCCAATTCCCTTGTTTAGTTTTATACAATTCCTCTAATTCAGCTTTGTCTCTCATAGTGTCCATGCACTTCCAGAATCCCCGGTGTCGAAAGGCCACCAACTGGCCATTTTCAGCAATTTTTAATAGTGGTCCTTTTTCCCACTGAATGTTTTCCATATCTCCTTCCAGATAGCTGAAAATCCCTGGTTCTGCCACAAAGTACCCTGAATTAATCCACATATCGGTTTCCTTAGGTTTTTCATTAAACTGTTTAACAACTGCATTGTTATCAGATGTGATCGTTCCAAATCTGTTAGGCTGTTGGGTTGAGGTAAGTGTCAACAATTTCCCGTGTTTTTTGTGAAAATCGATCAGGTTATTGAAATTCAGATCAGTAACCCCATCTCCGTAGGTTAGCATAAATGTTTCATCGTGTACATATTTCTGAATCTTTTTGATTCTGCCAGCAGTATTTGTCTCTAAACCTGTATCTACAAGAGTTACGCGAAATGCTTCAGTGTTGGCAAAATGGACATCAACCTTATTATTTTTTAATTCTACTGTGATGTCTGAATTGTATAAAAAGTAATTGAGAAAATATTCTTTGATCAAAGTTCCCTTGTACCCACAGCAAATAATGAAATCGTTATGGCCATAATGAGAATAATGTTTCATGATGTGCCAAATGATCGGTTTACCTCCGATCTCGATCATCGGCTTGGGGCGTAAATGTGATTCTTCTGAAATTCTTGATCCTAATCCACCAGCCAGAATTACAACTTTCATTTTTCAACAACTTTTTTAAAGGAGGCTTTGTGGCCTTTAAAATGATACGGAAAACAGTATATATTTTCGGATGCAAATGTATATAAATAGGAGCTATACTCCCCTCACATTATGAATTTTCATTGATTTAAATGAAAGAGGAAAATGTATTCAGTTGTTGATTGTATGGGATTACAGTAAAATTTCCTGTTGTTATCAAAAATAATTTTATTGGCACTAATGGTTAAGGTTCTAACGTGATTGCCAGTATTCCGGAATTCGAACTTATAAAAAACCCAATAACACTTTCCATATTAAATGAGTTTTTCACGGAGTGGATTTGCACAATAATAATATTCAGATTATTGAAAAGTTCCTCAATAGTCCATTTTAACCCGCAAAACGGGTTTTTAATTCTGATTAAAAATTGTTTTGTCTCTGACCGTTGTTTCATACGCTATCTCACCCCCCTCAAATATTCCCCATAACCACTCTTCTTAAATTTCTCTGCAAGAACTTCAAGTTGTTTTTTATCAATATATCCCATCCGGTAGGCGATTTCTTCAATGCAGCCGATTTTGAAACTCTGTCTTTTTTCAATCACTCTCACAAATTCTGATGCATCATGCAATGAATCAAATGTCCCTGTATCCAACCACGCAAAACCTCTGTTGAAAACGGCCACTTTTAATTTTTTTTGTTTCAGATATTCGCGGTTTACATCTGTGATTTCATATTCACCGCGGGCTGAGGGCTTTATCGCTGAGGCTATTTTTACTACAGAATTATCATAAAAATACAATCCCGGAACGGCATAATTGGATTTGGGTTTGACCGGTTTTTCTTCGATGCTGAGCGCATTGAAATTTTTGTCAAATTCCACCACTCCATACCTCTCAGGATCTTTGACGGGGTAAGCAAAGATAACTGCCCCCTTCGGATTGGCCGATTGTTGCAACAACCTGCTCAATCCGCTGCCGTAAAAAATATTGTCACCCAAAACCAAAGCCACAGAATCTTTCCCAATAAACTTTTTTCCTATTACAAAAGCCTGTGCAAGTCCATTGGGTTTCTCCTGTACAGCATATTGCAAATGGCATCCCCACTGGCTTCCGTCACCGAGCAGCCGTTTGAATTGCAACTGATCCTCTGGTGTGGTGATGATCAGAATTTCTTTGATTCCCGCCAGCATCAATGTGCTCATCGGATAATAGATCATAGGCTTGTCGTAGATCGGCATTAGCTGTTTGCTGATTCCCATGGTGATGGGGTAAAGCCTGGTCCCGGAGCCGCCTGCGAGAATGATACCTTTCATTGTTTAGAAAGTTTAGACGTTTAGAAGTTTAGAGGGTTTAGGAATCTCCTAACTGTGATTTACGTAGCTGCGAAAGTAATAAGGTTTGTTTTTCTATCAGGCTCCTTCCTTCTTCAAGCTGTTGGCTACTCAGAAATTCTAATTCATTTGAAATAATCATGTGGTTTAATAATTCCAGCGTACTGCTATAGGCAATATTGGTAAACCATGCTTTGTCTTTGTTGGTTAATCGTGAACTTCCTTCTGCTAAGTTGGATGGAATAGATAATGATGCTCTTCTCATTTGAGAAGTAAGCCCGAATTTTTCCTCATCCGGGTAGTGCCTGGTATTTTTATATGTCCAGATACAAATTGTTTTCCCATGTATCCATGCGTCCAGTTTTTCAAAAGAGTAATTTTTCATTTTTTTGATTTTTTTGACGTTTAAAAATTATTTAAACTCCAATAAAATTATTCATTCAGATTCTAATCGGTTGGGTTTTATAATGGGGAATAAAAATACCTATAACTTGTTTCTCAATAGATCATATCTTCCTGGTGAGTAATTTTAATAAATGGTCGATTTTTTTTCAAACCTGTCATCAAATATTCAAACACGACCCTGAATAGTACAAAACTTCAGAGGCAATTTCTAAACGCCTAAACGAATAAATGACCCTCCACAAAAGCAAATATCAATCTCCTAAACGTCTAAACGAATAAATAAACTTCCATAGAACCACAAACTAACAACCTATACTCTAAACCTTCTAAACGTCTAAACCCCTAAACGTAATCCCCTCCATACATCTCCTCATAATACTTCATATAGGCTCCGCTGGTGACACTCTCAAGCCATTCTTCATTGTTGAGGTACCAATTGATGGTTTTGGCCAGGCCTTCTTCAAATTGAACAGAAGGTTTCCATCCCAGTTCTTTTGAAAGTTTGGTGGCATCTATGGCATAGCGTAAATCATGGCCGGCACGGTCTTTTACATAAGTAATCAGTTTTTCAGATGTACCCGGATGGCGGCCGAGCTTCTTGTCCATCTGTTTACACAATTCTCTGATAATATCGATATTCTTCCATTCATTATGCCCGCCGATATTGTAAGTTTCGCCGGTTTTCCCATTGTGAAAAATGAGGTCAATGGCTTTTACATGATCTTCCACAAACAACCAGTCGCGTACATTCAATCCCTCGCCATAAATGGGTAATGGTTTATTGTGGATGATATTGTTGATACAAAGCGGAATCAGTTTTTCAGGAAAATGATAAGGCCCGTAATTGTTTGAACAGTTGCTGATGATGGTTGGCAATCCGTACGTGTGATGATAGGCTCTCACAAAATGATCGGAAGATGCTTTGCTGGCTGAGTACGGACTTCGCGGATCGTAAGGTGTATTTTCAGTGAAGTATCCTGTGTTTCCTAATGAACCATATACCTCGTCTGTTGAAATGTGATAAAATAATTTCCCTTCAAAATTGTTTTGCCAGTTTTCTTTTGCAGCATTTAATAATGTAGCTGTACCTAAAACATTCGTTTTAACAAAAGCCAACGGATCGCTGATGGATCTGTCCACATGACTTTCGGCAGCGCAGTGCAAGACTCCGTCAAACTTATATTTCGCAAATAGTTTTTTTAATAATTCCCCGTCGCAGATGTCTCCTTTTTCAAAATGGTAATTGGGTCTCTGGTCAATGTCTTTCAGGTTTTTCAGGTTGCCGGCATAAGTCAGTTTATCCAGGTTCACAATCTGAGTGTCCGGATATTTATTCACGAATAACCTTGTGAGATGCGAACCGATAAAACCTGCACCTCCGGTGATCAGAATGCTTTGATGTTTTCTTTCCATAATTTAATGGCTGCTAATTTAAACACTTCAATCCACAACGGGTTTGGGAAAGATGTCTCCGTTCTCATTGGTCATGCCGGTGACCCGGGCCGGATTACCGGTAACGATGGCGTAGGCAGGTACATTTTTGGTGACAACCGCTCCGGCACCAATGAGTGCATATTCACCAATTTCAATTCCGCAAAGAACAGTAGCATTGGCGCCGATGGAAGCTCCTTTTTTTACAACAGTCGATTTGAATTCACTTTTTCTCTTCACATAGCTTCGCGGATTTATCACATTTGTAAATACTGCTGACGGACCAATGAAAACATCATCTTCGAGTACGACGCTGTTGTAAACAGAAACATTGTTTTGAATTTTTACGCCATTGCCAATGACAGCATTGTCATCCACAAATACATTTTGTCCTAACTGGCAATGCCTGCCAATTTTTGCTTTTGGCATGATGTGGCAAAAATGCCAGATTTTGGTTCCCTCACCAATCTGTGCACCTTCATCGACCACTGCGGTAGAGTGGGCAAAAAATGAATTCATGTCATGAGTAGTTTATAAATCCGTTTTCTGAAAAATGATTGTTGGTTCAAAGTTCGGCTTTCCGGTCATTTAATTTCTTTCAGAATTTCTTTTATGGTCGCTTCCCATTGCCGGATAACGCATTTATCACTTATGATAATGAAATAAGTTTTAGCAATTGCTGACTGGTAAAAAAACTGATAAGACCATCAGGAATACAAAAAACTTCTTAATCATGGACTTTTAAAACCAATTTTTTTCAAAGAAAATACATAGAATCCTAATCAATGATTCCATTAATTGTAAATGTTTTTGCCGCTTCGATATTTGGTTCAAATTTATTTTCAGTTGTTTTTGAAAAATTTTTTGCATGTCAAAAAATTTTAAAAGGGCAATTATTAGAACATGCGTTGAAGTTCATTTCAACTGTAATAAATTGATAGCCAGATGAAGTATTTGTGAGAATAAACAGAATCGCCCCCGAGCTATTTGCCATTGTGGAAAACGTGTTGAAATTTTCTTTTGCAATTCTGAAATTATATTTGGTTAGTTTTAAGACGACGTTAACTTAGATGAAAATTCTGAAATGTGTTTCGATTTGAAAGACTCACTGTTTTGATGACCTATTAGTAAAAATTTTAAAGCTGTTTAGTATGAGATTATTGAAAACCCACATCCTTACGGGATTATTATTTCTTTGTCTTTCCTCCTTTGGCCAGATGACCGTCAGCGGAAGAATTACAGACGAGAAAACCGGCGAACCGGTAGCAAAGGCCTCTGTTTTAATCAAGGGTACATCGAGCGGTACCTCATCTGACGAACAGGGCAATTATAAAATTGAAGTTCCTCAGAAAAATGCAACGCTCATCTTTTCTTCTGTCGGGTTCGAATCCAAAGAAATTCCGGTAAGCGGTCCTGTTTTAGATGTCCAATTGGGACAGGCTGCCACACGGGGATTGCAGGAAGTGCTGGTAGTTGGTTTTGGAACCCAGATAAAAAGAGATTTGACTGGAAACATTGCCAAAGTAAAGGGCCGCGACATAGAGAATATGCCGGTTACAAATTTTGATCAGGCATTACAGGGACGGGCAGCAGGTGTATTCGTTCAGGCCGGAAACGGAAAATTAGGTGAACCTGTCCAGGTATTAATCAGAGGCGCCGGATCCATTTCTGCATCCACCCAGCCCTTGTATGTGATAGATGGTGTACCCATCAGTACAGAAACGTATTCAGGCAGCGCAATCGCTGATATCAACTTCAATGATATTGAGTCCTTCGATATTTTAAAAGATGCATCTGCCGCAGCAATTTATGGTTCAAGAGCAGCCAATGGTGTCGTTCTGATTACTACGAAAAAGGGAAGAGCAGGTAAGACCACATTTAATGTCAATTCACAATATGGTACGAACAAACCCACGCATAAAGTTGGATTTCTGAATGCGCGGGAATATGTTGATCTGCTGAGAGAAGCTGCAATTAATAGTGATCACATTGATGGGATAGACCCATTGGATCCCAGCCAATATGAAGATTCATGGCTGGAATTTGCAGAGGGAAGATTAACCAGGTATTCCGGATGGTCTGACTGGAAAACTTATCAGACGAATACTAACTGGCAGGACAAAGCTTTTTATCCGCATGCCAGGACCGGGCAGATAGATGTTTCAGCTTCGGGGGGAAATGAAAAGACCAAATTTTATGTCAGTCTCGGATATATGAATCAGGATGGTATCCTCATCGGTAATAACCTGAAAAGGATTTCATCAAGACTCAATCTGGAACATTCGGTTTCAGATAAATTCAAACTGGGGATCAACATGAGTTTGTCTCAAACCACCAGTGGCAGGGTTACTGCGGATAACGAATTCAATACGCCCCTGCAATCAGTTGCCTTGTCGCCGGTGACGCCGTTTACAGATCAAAATGGTGTGATCTATACCAATCCCACCACTACCTATGCGAATCCTTATGTAGATTATGCTGAAGGGAAATATGAGGCACTTATTTACAGAAATATCGGAAATATATTCGGGCAATATAATTTTTCAAAATCATTATTCTTCCGTTCTGAATTCGGAGTGGACATTCACAACGAAAATGATGATATGTTTTACGGTGCACGCACTTCCTACGGCCGCGGTACCAATGGATATGGTGAATCGGATTGGTTCAGGTCATTAACCTACAATACAAACAACTACTTCACATTTAATAAGAGTTTTCAGGGAAGACATGACCTGAATGCTGTTTTGGGGATGTCATACCAGGAATACAATTCCGAATATGCCAATGTATATGGAGAACAGTTTCCGGTGGATGACCTGCAAAAACTGGCCAGCGCTGGTTTGATCAAGGGTGGTACTTCTGTCGCAACAAACTCGGCATTCCTCTCCTATTTTGCGCGTGCCAATTACAAGCTGGATGATAAATATCTTTTCAGTGTGAGTGGCAGGATAGATGGATCATCTGTATTTGGAAACGACAGGCGCTACGGATTTTTTCCGGCGGTGTCTGCTGGTTGGGTAATCAGTCAGGAGAAATTTTTGGAAAACAGCAAAGTGATCAGTTTTCTCAAACTCAGGGCCAGTTGGGGATTGACGGGTAACGCGGAAGGGTTTGGGAATTTTGCTTCCAGAGGTCTGTGGGGCGGTACTGCTTATGATGGAACGGGTGCGCTGACGCCGACCCAGATGGCTAATCCTGATTTGAGATGGGAAAAATCCAATCAGACGGATATTGGTATTGATTTCGGATTGTTGAATAACAGAATCACCGGTGAAGTCGATTATTATAACCGCAATACCGATGACCTGATTTATAATGTACCCGTTCCGGGAAATACCGGATTCACCAATAAAATTGTCAATATTGGTGCAATGAATAACAGAGGTGTGGAAATTGTTCTGAATTCTGAAAATATCATTTCCCGCAACTTCCGTTGGTCATCCAGTGTGAACCTTGCATTCAACAAGAATAAGATTGTCAGATTGGATGGTGATCAGACCCTGATACCCGGCAATGATGGCAGATACATGAACTCATTGATTGTCGGGCAGTCCATCGGTATTTTCTACGGGCCAAAGTTTGCCGGAGCTGATCCTGCAAATGGAGATGCACTTTATTATCTGGCGGATGGGAAAACAACAACGAACGATTATGATGCTGCCGGAAGTTTTATCGTGGGCAATCCCAATCCGAAATTGACAGGTGGATTCAGCAACACTTTCTCAGCCTATGGATTTGATCTCGGCATTCTTTTTCAGGGAGTATTTGGAAATCAGATAACCAATGGCGCCGGCGGTTTTATGAGTGCCAGTTTTTCGTGGTTTGATAACCAAACTTCAGACCAGTTGAATCGTTGGCAAAAACCCGGCGATAAAACGATGGTACCTCAGCTAAGGTTGGGATATGATAACGGAACCAGCTCGTCCAGCCGGTATGTATATGACGGTGATTATGTGAGATTGAAAAATATTACCCTCGGATATAATTTTCCAAAATCTCTTATTGGAAAATGGAGGTTGAAGAGCCTGAGATTGTATGTTACCGGTGTAAACGTTTTGACATTTACCGATTATCCGGGATGGGATCCTGAGGTGAATGCCGATTACAGGGCTACCAATAAAAACCAGGGCGGAGATTTTTATTCAGCACCACAGATTAAGAATTACTCTGTCGGCTTAAATATCGGATTCTGATTTTTTTAAACTCAATCAAAATTTAACATGAAAAATATATTCATAATCGCAATATCAGTTTTGTTACTCAGCGCCTGTGGTAAAAAACTGAATATTAATCCGCAACAAAGCGTGGATGAAAACATCGTATTCACATCGGATGCAAATATCAAATCGGCGCTGAGAGGGGCCTATGATGTTGTCAGCGGAGCATCACTGGTTGGAGGCGATCTTCAAATGTATTCAGAATTATTGGGAGCCAATGGAGAGATTACATGGGCTGGTACCTATCAGCAACCCCGTGAGATCTTCAGAAAGACCATGCTCACTACCAATTCATTCCTCAGGGACACCTATACAGATGCTTACAAGGCTATCAATATCTGCAACAATATTATTGAGTCCATCGACATTGTCAATGAAGGAGACCGGGATCATGTAAAAGGCCAGGCGTTGTTTCTGCGCGGACTGATGTATTTTGAATTGGTAAAGTTATTTGCCCTGCCCTATAGCGCAGGAAATACCTCCTCCAATCCGGGGCTGCAATTGATAACTGTTCCGACAAAAAATGGCGAAGTGTCTGATGCGAACAAGAAGCCGCGGAGTAGTGTGGAGGAGACCTATCAGCAAATCATAAATGACCTGACAACTGCAAAATCTCTCATGGAAGACCAGATCGGTGTATATGCAGGGAAATACACAGCGGCCGCAGTTCTGTCGAGAGTGTATCTGCAGATGGCCGATTATCAAAAAGCAGCTCAGGAAGCCAATGATGTGATTGAAAACTCCGGAGCATCTCTGGAAAGCGATTGCAGAAAAGCATTTAATAATTCCTCCCCTTCTTCCGAAGATATTTATGTGATGCCGGTTACTCCGCAAGACGGATCCAATGACATGTGGCTGTTTTGGTCAATCGGCGACTATGGCGCCCGCGATGGCGATGTGGAAGTGGATCAAAAACAAATTGATCTTTTCGCGAGCGGCGACCAGAGATTGGGTTGGTTCTATATTGATGAAAGCGATATTTACCGTTCGGCCAAATGGCAATTCCAGTACCGCTATCTTCCTGTAATCAGGCTTGCTGAAATGTACCTCACCCGCGCAGAATGCAATGCACGCTTAGGTACTTCAATAGGAGCAACCGCTGATGAAGATTTAAACGATGTAATAAGAGCGAGAGCCGGATTGGGCGCTGTCTCTGCAACCGTTGATAATATCATTTATGAAAGGAGGTTAGAGCTGGTTGATGAAGGACAAAAAATTCACGACATAAGGAGATTAAAACAATCAGTTGACGGATTTCAATACAACGATAACAAACTCGTTTGTCCGATTCCGCAACGTGAGGTGGATGCCGGTAATGGTATTCTGACTCAAAATCCCGGATACAATCCTTAATCTTATTTTTTAATCAAATCCCCATTGCAAATAATGGGGATTTCTTTTATCTACCTTACCGGAAATTCTTAATTTGCCATTCTTCATTTTATAAACCGTTTATTGTGAAAAAAATATTTCTATCAGTACTGATTGCATTTTTATCCATTTCTGTTTTTGCTCAAATACAATCACCCGACCAGTTTTTAGGGTATGAATTGGGAACACGTTATACGGTCCACTACCAGATAGTGAACTATTTTAAATATGTGGCCCAGACAAAACCAGATATGGTAAAACTGCAGAAGTATGGCGAAACCAATGAACACCGCCCGCTTTATGTTGCTTTTATTTCATCACCTGAAAATATTTCCAGCCTGGAAAAAATTCGTGAGAACAATCTCGATTTGGCGCATCTCGGCAACGGACAGGGGAATACATCTGCACCGGCCATTGTCTGGTTGAGTTACAATGTACATGGAAATGAAACTTCATCTTCAGAAGCCGCCATGAAGACTTTATTTACATTGGTCGATCCTTCCAATGCCGAAACAAAACAATGGCTGAAAAATACAGTTGTAGTTATCGATCCGTGTTTAAATCCGGACGGAAGAGACCGGTATGTGAACTGGTTCAATACAATGGTGGGCAAGTATTATAATCCGTTGACCATTGCCCGTGAACACCACGAAGAATGGCCGGGCGGAAGAAGTAATCATTACAATTATGACCTGAACCGGGACTGGGTATGGCAAACACAGGTTGAGAGCGCCCAACGTGTTGCACTATACAATCAGTGGTTGCCTGAAGTGCATGTCGACTTTCATGAACAGGGCGTAAATGCTCCTTATTATTTTGCTCCGGCAGCAGAACCTTATCATGAAGTGATTACAAAATTCCAGAGGGATTTTCAAAAAGTCATCGGGAAGAACAATGCAAAATATTTTGACAAAAACGGCTGGCTTTATTTCACCAAACAGGAATTTGATCTTTTTTATCCGTCCTACGGAGATACCTATCCGTTGTATAACGGTTCTATCGGAATGACCTACGAACAGGGCGGTATTTCAGCAGGTTTGGGCATTCTTACAAAAGACAAAGACACCTTATCGCTGGTGAGAAGATTAATGCATCATTATACCTCAAGTCTGAGTACGATTGAAATTTCGTCCATGAATGCTTCCACCCTTGTAAAAGAATTTAGTCAGTATTTTGATAACAATGTGATTGGAAAAACAGTTGATTACAAAACCTATGTAATCAAAAACAAACCTGAAGATGCGCAAAGGATTCAGGCCCTGATTCAACTACTTGATAACAATGGGATCAGTTATGGAACCTCTTCAGGAAGCAGTACAGGGTTCAATTATAATACACAGAAAGATGAACCTTTTACAATTGCGTCGAATGATTTGGTTGTTAGCGGTACTCAGCCAAAAGCAACGCTGGTGAAAGCTTTGCTGGAACCCAAATCAAAATTATCCGATTCAGTTACCTATGATATAACGGCCTGGGCTTTGCCGTATGCTTATGGATTGACAGCTTATGCATCCCGGCAACCTTTTAAAGTAAACTCATCCAAAGTATCTGAACAGTTTACACCCAATCCTTCGACGGACTCTTATGCTTATGCCATCAAATGGCAGGGATTGAATTCGGTGAAAGCTGCAGGAGTATTGCTCCGGAAAGGGATTCGTATCAGGTATTCGGAAACTCCGTTTGAAACCGGCGGACAAAAATTTGACCGGGGAACTATTATCATCAATAAAAACGGAAATAAAAAGTTTGGCGTTGATTTGTGGAAAGAAATAAGTGATGTTTGCAATGCACACCAAATAAAAATGTATCCCATCAGTACGGGTATGATGGACAAAGGCCCTGATTTTGGGAGCAATGAAATACATGTAATCAAACCTGTTAGAGTGGCTTTGCTTACCGGCGAGGGTGTTAGTCCGTATTCCGCAGGTGAAGTATGGGATTATTTTGATAATCAGATTTCGTATCCGTTGTCATTGATTAATGCAAATGATTTCGGACGGATTGAACTTTCAGATTGGGATGTGATCATTATGCCACAGGGAAATTATAGTTTTCTGAAAGATAAGGCTCAGTCTGCTTCCTTTCAGCAATGGATCAGCAGAGGAGGCAAGGTAGTAGCGCTCGAAGGAGCTGTTGAACAATTGTCGAAACAGGAATGGAGCATTATCAAACCGGTAGAAGATGAAGACAAGAAAAAGGATACTTCAAAAAGAGATTCCTACGATTTACTGAAAACGTATAGCCTGAGAGAAAGAGATGCTGTTACGGAATTCATTCCCGGCGCTATTTATAAAGTCGACATTGATAATACGCATCCTCTGATGTTTGGTTATCCTGATTATTATTACACATTGAAATTAGATCCGGCCGTTTACAAATTTGTAAAAGAGGAAGGTTGGAATACGGGGTACCTGAAAAAAAATAATTATGTATCCGGTTTTGTCGGATACAAGTTAAAACGCGAATTGAAAGATGGCCTTCTGTTTGGAGTGCAGGATCTTGGTCGTGGGACGGTGATTTACATTACAGATGATATCATCTTCCGCAATTTCTGGCAGACAGGAAAACTTATGTTGGCCAATGCAGTGTTTTTGGTGGGAGATTAATTTAGCAGGACTGATTTTGTTGGGAATAATCTTTCTTAATTTGAAGAAGACCGGAACGAAAGTTTAAAAGATATTCAATACAAAACATCTCATGTTTTTCTTATTCATGAAATTGATGGCAGGTCGAACACCGGTTTTTAATTGAGGAATAGCAATTCGTGATTTATATTTTTTCTCAATTGGATTAAAGGCTTTCTCTTTAAAATCCATCCTACCTTTGCAGACATGCTTTATGCTTCTTTGGAAAATATCACCAAATCATTTGGGATCCGTACACTTTTTCGTGATATCACATTGCATATTGAAGAAGGGAAGAAGACTGCCATGGTAGCGCGGAACGGAAGCGGGAAATCTACATTGCTCAGGATTATTGCAGGGCTTGAACCTCCCGATTCCGGCACTGTTTGGGTGCATAAAGACATCAAGGTGGTCATGCTTTCTCAGGAAATGAACTTTGCTGAGAATGTTACTGTTTGGGATCATATTTTAAATATGGATCATCCCACGGTTAAACTGATAAAAGCTTACGAACAGCTTATGGAAAATCCGGCTCATGATGAAAAACAACTGGCTGAACTGATAAGCCACATTACAGAAATTAATGCGTGGAATTTTGAGAGTGAGCTTAAACAAATTTTGGGTAAGCTTCAAATTTATGACCTCAATGCGCAGGTTAAGAATCTGAGCGGCGGGCAGCAAAAGAGAGTGGCTCTTGCACAAACTCTTTTGGAAGCCCGGCTTCACGAAGGGAAATGCCTTTTGATTCTCGACGAACCAACCAATCATCTGGATATTGAAATGATAGAATGGCTGGAAGAATTTTTAAGCGCTACCAAAACAACGCTCTTGTTAGTTACTCACGATCGGTATTTCCTCGATAGAGTTTGCAATGAAATTTACGAATTGGATGATGAAAAACTCTACGTGTATAAAGGCAATTACGATTATTTTCTCGAACAGAAATCTTTGCGTCGTGAGGTAGAGCAAAGTGAATTGCAAAAAGATAAGAATATTTACCGGAAAGAGCTCGAATGGATCCGCAAACAACCGAAGGCACGTACAACGAAATCAAGAAGCAGAGAAGATGCTTTTGAATTTCTTGAAAAAAAAGTGAAGGAGAAAAAAGAAGTTGCTGAAGTTTCCCTTCAAATGAAAATGACAAGGCTTGGTGGTAAGGTGCTTGAAATGAAAAAGGTGTATAAATCTTACGGAAATAAAGTGATTTTAAAAGGGTTTGATTATACTTTTAAAAAAGGAGAACGCATCGGAGTTGTTGGAAAAAATGGAAGTGGCAAAAGTACTTTTCTGAAAATTGCACTGGGCATCATGCCTCCCGACAGTGGAAAAATAAACCACGGTGAAACTGTAGTTTTCGGCCATTATTCGCAGGATGGTTTGCAATACAAAGAAGACAAACGTGCCATTGAATACGTGAAAGAAATTGCAGAATTTTTTCCCCTGGCTGATGGAAGTAAAATCAGCGCTTCTCAGTTTATGGAAAAATTCGGATTCACTCCTCACCAACAATTTACTCCGTTGAGTAAGTTAAGCGGCGGTGAGAAAAAGAGATTACACCTGCTGAGCATTCTTTTCCGGAATCCTAACTTTTTAGTTCTTGACGAACCCACCAACGATCTGGATTTGCAAACGCTTCGCACGCTCGAAGAATTTCTGAGTGAGTTTGCAGGATGTTTATTAATTGTAAGCCACGACCGGTATTTTATGGACAGGCTGGTGGATCATTTGTTTGCCTTTGAGGGTGATGGGGATGTTAAAGATTTCCCCGGCAATTATTCACAATACCGGGAATGGAAAGAATTCAGGACAGAAGAAAAACCGGAAGAGAAAAAGAAAGAAATTGTTGAGTTGCCCAAACCGGATAAGAAAGGGAAAAGACTTTCTTACAACGAAAAAAGGGAATTTGAAATGCTTGAGAAGATGCTTCCGAAATTGGAAAAGGAAAAAAAAGAATTGGAAAAGAAGTTGAGCGCAGGAGATCTTACCTACGATGAATTGCAAAATACATCTGAAAGGATAAGTGTTTTGATCCGGGAAATTGAAGTAAAAGAAATGAGATGGCTTGAATTGAGTGAAATCGAAAATCCATTGTGATGCCATGAAAATCCTGATTAATAAAATTGCTCCGTTCAAAACTGATTACGCCGAAAAGATTATAAAAACAATAGATGATTTCTGTGAAAAATATCACCATGATTTGATTCTTTTAGCCGGACGCGATGAAAAAATAGCCTGCCGGAATGCGAAACGTGTTTCATTAAAAATTCCCTCCGGGAAAGTTCTCTATAAAGCGTGGTTTCGGATTTCCTTTTTAACAAAAATCAAAAAGATAAACCCTTCGCTGATTCTTACCTGGGATCCGCTTCCGTTGAAAGGGGAAATTCCACAAATTGTTATCGCTCCGGAAGAGGCGGGAAAAGTTCTGGTAGCTTATGGCAACACAGCTAAATCTGAAATTGAGAGATGGAAGAAATTTGGTGAAGAGGTTTTTATTACTTTTTCGAAAAAACAAAGTGCAGCACTTGAAAATACTTTGAAAATTAAGCCTGACAGGATTTTTCAGATTTATAAAATTCCGGATGAAGATGTAACTCTTGATTTGGAGCCGGATTTTCAGAAAATAAAAGAGAATTATAGTAAAGGGAATGAATTCTTTTTTGCGTCCGGCTATAAAGAGAAGAGAAATATCACTTTGCTGTTGAAGTCTTTTTCTGTTTTTAAAAAATGGCAACACAGCGGAATGGAGTTGCTGATTTCTTATGAGGGAGATAATCAAAAATCCATGTTGGAAGATTTATTGAAAAATTACCGTTTTCATGAGTCTGTCATTTTAATTGATCGTAACGAAAAAGATTTTTTTGAAATTGTGAGGGCAGCTTATGCAATTATTTTCGATTCTGTTTTTGATCCGGATTTAAAAAATTTTGTTTTTGCCATGAGAAATGAAGTGGCGGTTGTGGCTCCCGAAAAAAGTATGTATTCGGAAATCAGCGGGGATGAAGCCGCATTTTTGTATCAGTCCGATGACAAAGATTCTCTCGCAAGGATATTGTTGCTGGCTTTCAGGGAAGAAGATAAAAAAGAAAAGGTTGTGAAAGTTGCGCTTGAAATTGTGTCGGCATATCATCCGGGATATTTTGATCGGCGCTTTGAATCAGTCATTCTCGGAATGATAAAAGATTTATCCGGGACACATTCAATAAAAAGTGTAAATTCCGAAAAAAATCAATAAAAGTTTGTTCAGTACTTTTATCTGAAAATAATTTTAATTATTCATTCCATTTTAATCCGGTTTTTGGAAAGGTTATTGATGGTAATGAACTTGTTTTTTAACAAACCTTAAATCGTATGATTGCAAAATTCAATTTGAAATTAATCGGCTTTGCATTTGCCATGTTTCTTGCGACCGGTTGTGTAAGTACCAAAAAGTTTAATTCGCTTCAATCGAATTACAACAGTCTGATGGCCAGAAATAGTGAACTGACCCGAGAGAGCGAAGGCTACAAGAGCAATCTTGACAAAGCCAATGTGACGATCTCAGGATTGCAGCAACAGATCAATACCGAACGTGATCATGTGAAATCCCTGCAATCTGCCTTGGATAAATGCCTGGCTTCTGCCGGACAGGGAAACGTGAACATTTCGAAACTCATCGATGAAATCAATGCATCCAATAAATACATCCAGGAGTTGGTTGCATCTAAGAGCAGAAGTGATTCACTCAACATGGTGTTGACAAACAACCTGACACGTTCACTCACCAGTGATGAACTTCAGGATGTGGATGTAAAAGTGTTGAAAGGGGTGGTTTATATTTCACTCTCGGACAATATGCTTTACAAAACAGGCAACTACGAAATTTCTGATAAAGCCGGTGATATTCTGGCAAAAGTTGCGAAGATTATAACAGATTATAAAGATTATGATGTATTGGTAGATGGGAATACGGACAATGTGCCTATTTCAAGGCCGAACATCCGGAACAACTGGGATCTCAGCTCATTGCGTGCATCTTCTGTTGTTCAGGCATTGCAAAATAAATATGGTGTAGATCCGAAACGGCTTACTGTTGGTGGCCGCGGAGAATACAATCCCATTGCAAGTAACATGACTCCGGAAGGAAGATCATTGAACAGACGCACTGAAATTATTATTACTCCCAAACTTGATCAGTTTATGAATTTGATCGGGCAGGCTCCTGCACCCGGATCGGGAACGAATTAGAATCTGCATCTTTAAATATTTTTTGAGAATACTTCATGAGGTCTTTTTCGGAGGCTTCATGAAGTATTTTTTTGGTGGAGTTCGGAATTAAAGAGGCAGATGAGTTTTCGTTTACCCGGTGCTGTAAAATACCAAGCTCCTGTATATCGTCAATTTTTGGTTACCAGAATATTTATTTTTTTGAAGCGGTTGAAATAAAAAACGGAGCACTTATATTTGCGCCGGAGAGATGGCTGAGTGGTCGATAGCGGCGGTCTTGAAAACCGTTGAGGGTCACACCTCCGGGGGTTCGAATCCCTCTCTCTCCGCAAACAAAATACAATACCCCGCAGTAGCGGGGCTTTTTATTACAAAAAAACGCCGGGGGGTTGTCCGGCCCGCACTCATGAATATCTGGAAACAGATATTTTTTGCCCTTTTTGAAAGGTTCACTTTCTTTCTGAGAAAAGGATTGCGGATCGGGTTAAAAAATTTGAGACTATAAAATGATCCCGTTTCCCATCTTTGATTTAAATGTTGTACTTGTATGGATCTTGAAAACAGAGGGCCTGCTCACTTTTTGTTACCTGCCGTTCTCCATTGCTACCATAACAAATGGTGCGCCCGGCGAATCATACTGGTTACATCCTGTTATCGAAACTCTCACACTTTGGCATTATCAATAAACCAGGTTCATAAAAAAAGCCTGCTTTACAAGGCAGGCTTAAAAACAATAATTTTAAACTGCATTAATGTGTCTGCACGTTAGATTGTTTCGTCGCAGCATACTTCAGAATATTGTCAATCGTTTTCTTAGATGGAGATGCTTTTAACTGATCAAGTTTGTTTTGCAACGATTTCAACTGATCAAAGTCTCCCCTGAGCTTAGCGTCTTTCCGGAGCGCCGCTCTGATGGCTGCAGTCTTCTTTTCGGATGTTTCTCCATATAAATAACGGAGCAGGTCATCCTGCGTAAATTCGGTCATAATAAAAATGGCTTTAAAAAATAATAATTTTATCCACCATTAGAAACGTGAGAAATTGTATTTTATTGTAAACCGGCTCCAGTCTATTCAGAATCTGTTTTTACAATGAAAAGATCTTCATTGGGCCTTTTCATCAAATACTTCTCACGTGCGTATTTTTCCAGGGTTTCAGGGCTGTTTCTGAGATTATTTAATTCGGCATGAGTATCCTTTATTTTATTCAGCATCACTTCTTCACTGTTCTGAAGTTTGTTAAGCTCATTCAGCCGGCTGATCTGAAGTGGAATGTCGTTTCTGTCGAAAAACAACATCCATATTGCAAATGCAATCCCCGTCAGCAAATACTTATTGCCCGCAATTTTCTTTAAATACCTCAAGAATCTCGAATTAAAGGGTCAGTAAAATGGATCAATGCTTCCCAAATGTAATTTTATCTTTCGGAAAAATTGCATTTTCTCCTAAATTTTCTTCAATTCTCAGCAGTTGATTGTACTTGGCGATCCTGTCTGTACGGCTTGCACTTCCTGTTTTAATCTGCCCGCAATTCAATGCGACCGCCAGATCGGCAATCGTCGTATCCTCGGTTTCCCCGCTTCTATGGCTCATGATGGTGTTGTACCCGTTGCGCTGGGCAAGGCTGACGGCATTGATGGTTTCAGTGAGTGTTCCTATCTGGTTAACCTTGACAAGCAGGCCATTGGCAATTTTATTATCAATCCCCTTCTGCAATCTTTCCACATTGGTCACAAATAAATCATCTCCTACCAACTGAACCTTGCTTCCTATCGTTTCTGTCAGTTGTTTCCATCCCTTCCAGTCATCTTCAGCCATTCCGTCTTCGAGAGAAACAATGGGATATTTTTTTATCCAGCTTTCCCAGAATTCTACCATTTTTGAACTGCTGAGCTTTCGCCCATCCGATTTGAAGAAATGATAAACCTTCTTCTTCGCATCAAACATTTCGCTGGATGCCGGATCCATGGCAATGGCAATCTGCGTTTTTGCTTTGAATCCCGCCTGTTCAATAGCCGTTAAAATGGTTTCAATTGCCTCCTCATTACTTTTGAGTTCGGGGGCAAAACCGCCTTCATCCCCGACATTGGTGCTATACCCTTTTTTCTTCAGCACGGATTTTAGCTGGTGAAAGACGGTGACTCCCCAGCGAAGTGCTTCGCTGAATGATTCTGCGCCTATCGGCATAATCATGAATTCCTGAAAATCTATTTTATTATCTGCGTGTACGCCGCCGTTCAGGATATTCATCATCGGAATCGGAAGGATCTTTGCATTGGTGCCTCCCACATACCTGTACAGTGGGAGATTGGCCTCGAGGGCAGCAGCCTTTGCAACAGCAAGGCTTACAGCCAGAATTGCATTGGCTCCCAGCTTTCCTTTGTTGGGTGTGCCATCCAGGTCAATCATTCTTTTATCTATACCCGCCTGGTCGGCAGAATCCCACCCGAAAAGGGTATCTGCAATTTTTGTATTTACATTTTTAACGGCTTTTAAAACACTTTTACCGTTGTAAATCTTTTCATTTCCATCCCGGAGTTCTACCGCTTCGTGGGCTCCTGTGCTGGCTCCGGATGGCACGGCTGCCCTGCCTAAGAAGCCATTTTCTGTCATCACTTCCACTTCTACGGTTGGATTTCCACGGCTGTCAAGTATCTGACGCCCTGTTACACTTGTAATGTAGCTCATTGATTTTCTGTTTTATTCGTAAGATTTTTAAAAATTTCTTCCAGGCTTTTATGCTGACTGTTGATGGAAAGAATATCGATGTTATTTGACAATGCGTATTCCAGGATTTGTCTTTTCGTTTTTTCAGGCTCTTTTGTATTCAGGTAAAATGATCCGTCTTTCTCATTGACACCTGTAAGTTCATTCCATCCTGACCACCAATTCTCTTTGGGGCTCCGTGAAAACCTGACAACCACTTCCGCTCCGGTATCCATATTATTTTTAAGATGCGACAACGAATCATCAGCTACCAATTCCCCTTTGTTTATAATAATGACCCGTGAGCAAATACTCTCCACTTCCTGAAGGATATGGGAAGAAAAAAGAACCGTTTTCGTTTGTCCCAAATCTTTGATCAGTTGCCTGATTTCCACAATTTGGTTGGGATCCAAACCGCTCGTTGGCTCGTCGAGAATTAATACCTGCGGATCGTGCACAATGGCGGCCGCCAAACCGACCCGTTGTTTATATCCCTTGCTTAATTGTCCTGTCTTTTTGGATGATTCCGGTGTCAGTCCGGTCATTTTTATCACTTCTTCAATCCTGTCTTTTTTGTTCGCTATCTTATGCACGGAAGCAGCAAAAGCGAGGTATTCCCTGACGTACATTTCATAATACAACGGATTCCCTTCGGGGAGATAGCCAATCATTTTGCGGGTTTCATTCCGGTTCGACAGGGCGTCGATGCCACAGACATTCACTTTTCCATTGTCGGGTTCCAAAAAACCAGTGATCATTTTCATGGTGGTGGATTTTCCTGCACCATTCGGCCCGAGAAACCCTATTACGCCATTTTCACTTGCATCAAAAGATAAATTCTTTACTGCAAATTGCCCGTCAAAACTTTTTGAAAGCTGTTCTACTTTGATCGACATGCTGGCGCAAAAATAAAATTATCTGCGCTAATGAAAATTAATCCTTTTGAGGATTCCTGTTGCCATTATTAAAACGTCTCTGATCGCCGCCTTTTTTACGTCTTTTATTGCGATTCGGTTGATTTCTGTTACCATCACCGGTAGCCTGATTTGAAGGTCTTTGACCATTGCCTTTGGAAAATGACTGTCCTCCGGGCCTCTGCTTTCTTGAAGATTTTTCAAGAGATTTCAAGCTTATCTGGCCAACCACATCAACAAACTCGGGTTCGATCTCCTTGGCTCTTTCACTTTTTATTTCAACTGTTTGTAACGCTTCCGGCTTAATGCCTTTTTTGTTTTGTTCCAGAAGTTCCTTTACCGTTTCTATGGAAAGTGGATAATACTTCGTACTTTCTGTAGTTGAATACCACATCAGATTCCTGAAAATATCTTTTTTGACAAGATATGCTTTACCCTTTGCCATCTCTATGGTATCGGCATCCTCCGGGAAATTCTTCAATGCATCCAGATAAGTATCCAGTTCAAAATTGAGGCAACACTTCAGACGGCCGCACTGGCCACTCAGTTTTGTTTGATTTATGCTCAGGTTTTGATACCGCGCGGCATTTGTACTCACACTTTTGAAACAAGTCAGCCATGTACTGCTACAAAGTTCTCTCCCGCTTGTTCCAATACCTCCTATTTTTCCCGCTTCCTGTCTGGCCCCTATTTGCTTCATCTCCACTTTTACCTTAAACTCAGAAGCATATACTTTAATTAATTCCCTGAAATCCACCCGTCCGTCGGCAATGTAAAAAAATGTGGCTTTACGGGCATCTGCCTGGATTTCCACCTCACTCACTTTCATTTCAAGTTTCAGGTTGCGTGCTAACGTCCTGCTTCTGATCAACACCTCTTTTTCGCGTGCTTTGGTTTCTTTCCACTTCGCCAAATCAAATTCAGAGGCCATCCTGAGAATCCGTTTTAGTTCGACGCCATCTTCTTTAATTCCTTTCTTTTTTAACTGGAGGCGTACAAGCTCACCGGAAAGGCTTACCCTGCCGACATCAAAACCATTCACGCCTTCCACGGCCACCATATCTCCGGTAAAAACATCTTTCACCGTATCATTTTTGTAAAAATCTTTACGGCTGCCATTGTTAAAGGAAACTTCCACAATATGACATCTGTCTTCTTCGCTGGCTACCGGCAAATCGGCCAGCCAGTCATATACATTGAGTCTGCTGCAGCCGCCGCCATTACAAGATCCGCTATGGCCACATCCTCTGGTACTTCCTGTTGAGCATCCTCCTCCACATGAACTGCATCCCATTTTTAAAAATTAAAATAAGTAAAATATATTGTGATGTCTGGCAGAAATGAATAGAAAGAGTCAATACCTTCCTGAACCGGCCCGATATAAACCCAAGCCAGAAAAAGCATCCCGGATCAAAATCATTTTACCGGTAAAAGAAAAATTTATATTCAGCAGAGATAATTCTTTCATAATATAATTCTTCACGATAGCCAAAACACTTCACTGAACCAAAATTAAACATTTCTCCTTAATCAAATAACGAAGCCTTATCGTGAGCGCATGAAAAAGCATTTTTGAATTTGCATTTCGCTCTATAAAATAAATGGCATCGTTTAATTCTTTCGCCATTTCCTCCAAAATCTCTATCCCACACATCTTCCCCAATGTATGCGCAAACTCCTTTTCACTCTCTTCCATTGCCGGCACATCTTCGGGAGGCAGGATTCCGGCCTTCACAGAAAGCTGAATCAGATGTATAAAATACAGCAGCAATTGTTTCTGCTTTTCACGGCCCAATTGATTGATCTCATCTATCCACTTGCTTTGCAGTTCTACACTATTTTTGACAATCAGGTTCAGCCAGTCTCTGATTGTTCTTTCCCAATTCTCCTCTTTAGCCTGAATCAATCGTAAAGCCTCGCGAATGTTACCCTCAGCAATGGATACGACTGAATTGATATTGGATTCATCAGGGAATTCTTTTGCCAGATAAGAAGCTACTTCTTCATTTTCAGGAAGGGGAATTTTTAACAAAAGAGTCCTTGAAAGAATGGTTGGCAAAATCAGGTTTTCATCTTCGGCAACAAAAATAAAAACCGTCCCGGCCGGCGGTTCCTCAATTAATTTCAAAAGCCTGTTGCCATCTTTTCCCAGGAATTCGGGCATCCACAAAATCAGAATTTTATATTCCCCTTCAAAGGGTTTCAAGGAAAGTTTATGAAGGATGTCTTCACATTCCTGTGCCGAAATATTACCCTGTTTATTTTGTGGACTTTCGATCTTTGCTGTCGGGCTGTTTCTCAGAAAGTTCAACCAGTCGGTCACATTTCCATATGGGTTTTCAAAAACAAACTGGCGCCATTCCTGAATATAATCCGTACTTATCACCCGGTCATGTCTTGCATCTCTTTTCAAAACAGGGTAACTGAAATGCAGGTCAGGATGAATTAATTTATCCACTTTCACACAGGAGGAGCAATGCCCGCAACTGTCATCTCTTACGGATACTTTTTCATCCGGTTCAGCAGCTTCTCCAAAAAGCGAAGGCATCGAAGATCCTGAACCTCCATTTTTCTCACATAAAATATACTGAGCAAAGGCAATTGCAATTTTGAGGGCGCCACTTCCTTCTTTTCCCAACAGAAGTAAGGAATGGGGAAGGCGATTGTGCCCCACCATTTCTTTTAATTGGGTTATTTGTTTTTTCCTTCCAATGATATCTGCAAACTGCATCCCAATAATGACGATTAAATTCTGTTTAATAACCCCGGCTCATCAATAAAATCCTTTTACCAAACCTCCATTCATTGATCGTAAATATAAAAAATAATGGACTTGAAATGGACAATGAAACCGGCAATTCGTTTTGAGAAATTTAATAAAATAAAAACCGTTACAATTTAATTTCTTCGTTCATCTTATCGAAAAATTTGAACTGAATAAGATGAAATGAAGTATTTGGCCTCAAATGGATAAATTGTTTAAACTTCCATTCCCATTTCAGTTTCCTGGAAGGAAATCCTTTGGTAAGATAGGCATAAAGAATGGGATGGGTTTCGATTGTCAGCCCTTTGTGCTTTTGCATAATGAGATAATTCAGGTTTTTCTCTATCTCATCTTCAAGAACCAGTGTGGATGAAATCTTTCCTGTTCCTTCGCATGTCGGGCATACTTCCATCGTATTGATGCTCATTTCGGGTTTCATTCTCTGCCTCGTAATCTGCATCAGGCCAAACTTACTGATGGGTAATACCGCATGTTTGGCTCTGTCAATTCTCATGAGCCCGGCCATGTGATCCACCAGTCTTCTCTTATTTTCCGGAAGCTTCATGTCGATAAAATCCACCACAATGATTCCTCCGATATCTCTCAGTCTTAACTGACGGGCAATTTCTGCCGCAGCTTCCAGATTTGTTTCCAGTGCATTTTGTTCCTGGTTGTTGCTTACACTTTTGTGCCCGCTGTTCACATCAATTACGTGTAAGGCTTCAGTGTGTTCAATAATCAGGTAAGCGCCGCTGGGAAGATTCACTGTTTTTCCAAAAGAAGCTTTAACCTGGCGGGTAACTCCGTAACTGTCGAACACAGGCGAACCATTGCTATAAAAACTCAGAATATCCACTTTTTCAGGTGCGATTTTCTGGAGGTATAATTTCGTTTCGTTGAAGATGTTTTTGTCATTGACCACGATCCGGTTAAAATCTTCTGAAAGCAGATCCCTCAAAATGCTGTTAGTCTTTCCTTCTTCACTGAGAATCCTTGTCGGAGCAGTAGCCCCTTTAAGATTCTGTTGAATTTTTTTCCAGGTTTCAATCAACGCTTCAAGATCTTCTTGTAATTCAGATGCCTGCTTACCCTCTGCGGCTGTACGTACAATGACTCCAAAATTTTTGGGTTTCAAAGATTCAACAATCTTCTGAAGCCTTTTCCTTTCCTCTGTGGAATGGATTTTTCGGGAAACTGCAACTATATTATTGAAAGGGGTTACTACTACAAAACGACCAGGAAGTGAAAGTTCGCAGCTAAGGCGTGGCCCTTTGGCCGAAATAGGTTCCTTAAGGATTTGTACAAGAATGTTGGGTTTGCCATTCAGCACTTCTGCAATCTTTCCGGTTTTTACAATTTCCGGCTCCACCCTGAATTTGGAAAAATCGAGTTCTTCTTCCGAATGGCCATTCATTGCAATTCTGGTAAATTTCAAAAGAGACCGGACGTAGGGACTTAAATCCGAGTAATGAAGAAATGCATCCTTTTTGAAGCCTACATCGATAAAGGCAGCGTTTAATCCGGGAATCAGTTTTTTCACTTTTCCGAGATAAAAATCCCCTACACCAAATCTTGAATCTGCTTTGTCTGAATGCAACTCTACCAGCTTCTTATCTTCAAGAAGGGCAATATCTACTGCTTGTGGAGCAGCATTTATGATGAGTTCCTTGTTCAACTAAAAACTTTTTAAAAATTCAGGCGGAAAGAGAACCTTGTATTAAAGGCAACCGGAATGTATCAATGACAGTAATCGTCCGAATTTATTTCTTCTTATGACGATTCTTTCTCAAACGCTTCTTACGCTTATGAGTAGCGATTTTATGGCGTTTTCTTTTTTTACCACAAGGCATAAAATGTATTTTAATAAATTAATAAATTCAGGCTTTTCAGGCCTTTAAACTATCTTTCTCTTTCCTCACTGCTGCTCCAACGCTTTGATTCTTTTATCAACTTCAGCACTGAAGGCAGGATTGTTTACAATATGTTTACTCTGTTCGTACCACTTTTTCGCATTCGCCACATCGCCCTTATCTGCATAAGCATCAGCAAGCCATGATACAGCTTCCAGGTTGTGCGGATCAAAATCAACCACTTTTGTCAGCCTGTTAATCCCTTTATCGGTCTGGTTTGAAATAACAGAAGCAATCCCCAGTACCATCTGGGCCTTCATGTTGTTGCTGTCTTTCTGCACCACTTCCATCAACGCCTGTATTCCTCTCACGATCTTTTGAGGATCTCCTACACCAATCATTCCCTCCCCATACACATAACAACTCCCTAATCCAATTTTCAAATCAGGATTGGAAGGATTCAACTTTAAAGCCTGTTCAAACAAACCGGCTGCAGTTTGCGCCTCCCAAAGTTTAAGGTCAGCACGGCTCTCCCGCCGCATGTTCTCCAATATAAATTGGGCAGCAAAGGTGAGTTTTTTTTCTGAATTATCCAATTTGGCAGCCTGGCTCAGATAATAAGCATAAGGAACAAAAGCCGCCGCAGAATCTTTCCAGAATTCAGCCAGTTCACCATACTGTTCAGCCTGTTGCTTTTCCATATCTCCCTGCGACATGTTGTTTTTCAGTTTCTGAATTTGCATTTGCTGAGAGGGGGACAATGTATTGGTAATAGAATCTATAACTGCAAGAGGATCAAAAACAGGTATGGACTGCACCTGCTCGTCAGCTTGCGGGGGCTTGGGCACACTTGTCTTCCCAAAGAAAAACAATCCTAATAAAAATATTAAGGCTATAGATGAATAGAGAATCCTTTGCTTCACAATTTTTAGGCTTATAAAAAGGAGGTCAAAGGTACGTTATTCATTTTTTGGAATGATATTTTTCTCCCTGATTTCAAGCAAAAATTCTTTGGAAGGTTTAAATGCGGGTACATAATGCTCAGGAATATGTACTGCCACATTCTTCTTTATATTCCTTCCAATCTTGGCGGCCCGTTTCTTTAAAATGAAACTTCCGAATCCACGGATGTAAATATTTTCCCCTTCACCCATGGTTTGCTTTACAACCTTAAGAAGATTTTCCACAGTTATCAATACATCCACTTTGGGAACACCTGTGTTTTCACTAATTTGATTGATTAAATCTGCTTTTCTCATTGAATATCTTTTTAAAAATATGAACGGAGGATTAATTTTTATTTCAACCTGATTTCCAGACTTTTGTTAGGTGTTTCAAAAGCTAAGCCACAAATTTAATCCATTATAGTTAACAAAATAAAATAATATTTTCCCAAAATACATTTTTAATAACATTGCAACAATGCATTGCTTTACAAAGGAATTATTGAAATGGAATTTACACCATAATGCAAGAGCGCTGCCGTGGAAAGGAGAGAAGGATCCTTATAAAATCTGGCTCAGCGAAATTATTCTGCAGCAGACAAGAACCGGGCAGGGACTCAATTATTATTTAACTTTTTTAAAACATTTTCCGGATGTAAAAAGGCTCGCATTAGCCCCTGAACAAGAAGTATTTAAACTTTGGGAAGGGCTGGGATATTATAACAGATGCAAAAATCTGATCGCCACAGCCCGGGATATTTACTTTGAAAGAAAGGGCATCTTTCCCCGCAGCCACGAAGAAATCTTATCGCTCAGAGGTGTCGGTCCCTATACGGCAGCAGCCATTGCCTCATTTGCCTATAACCAGCCCTTTGCAGTTGTGGATGGAAATGTGAAAAGAGTTTTGACCCGGTATTTCGGAATCAAAGATTCACCGGATACCCAGGCAGGCCACAAAAAGATTTCTCAATTGGCACAGAAACTCATACCTGAAACCAGGCCTGCCCAATTCAATCAGGCAATTATGGATTTCGGCGCCACCATTTGCAAACCGAAACCATTATGTTCTGTTTGCCCGCTCAGAAATAATTGTTTTGCGTACCAGCACGATCGTGTAAATGAATTCCCGGTCAGGATTAGAAAAATAAAAAGAAAGACGAGATATTTTAATTACCTCATCCTCCATACAAAGGATTCTGTTTACCTCGCGAAAAGAAGGAAATCAGATATCTGGCAAAATCTTTATGAACCTTTTCTCATTGAATCAACCGGTATCCTCGATAAAAAATCTATTGTAGATTCAGAGGAATTAAAACCTTTTTTCAAATCGGGATTATTAAAATGGAATTCCACTTCGGAAGAAAAGAAGCAGCAATTGACGCACCAGACAATCATTGCCCGGTTTCATGAAATAGAAGTGACGCGGCAACGGAAATCAATCTTGGGTCGGGAAAAAATAAATCTGAATAAACTGGCAAGGCTGCCCTTCCCAAAAATAATAGCTGCTTATTTTTCAGAAAGGAAGGGATCTGCAATCTCAAAACACCATTGATAATCATCTGCAGGCGATTATTATTTTCAGGACGAAAGAACTCCATGTGAAGCTGATCGGCAGTAACTTAATTTGCATAATTGTTCTGTCTTTAAATCAAAAAATAAATCATTTTTCCTCTATCTTTAACCAAAATCTTTTCAATTGGATCACCTACCGGGATTACTTGACTTTCTTCAGATTCAGGCAATTACTCCTGCAGAGTCAACCGTTTTCATTTTTATCCTTGTGATCCTGTTTTTCTTATCCTTCCTTCTCTCCGGGGCACAAATTGCTTTTTTTTCACTAAGCGTAAAAGATATCAATATCCTGAAGACGAGAACCCAGCCATCGTACAAGAGAATTGTCGGGCTTCTGAAAAATCCCAAAGAATTATTCACTGCTATTCTGATTGCAAATACCATTGTAAATATTTCAATCATCATTATTGCCAATATCCTTTTGGACCAATGGGCAACAGCGTTAATCCTGCCATCCTATTTAATATTAATCCTCAAAATTGCCATTATAGCCCTGGTGATTGTCACCTTTGCCGAAATACTTCCACGGGTGTGGGCAAGCCATCACAAAATCTGGTTTGCTTCCTCCTCTTCGGTGCTTGTGGAATTGATATTTCTGGTATTGGGAAAAATAAGCCATCAGGTAGTCAATTTTGATAACAGCATTGAAGAATTACTGATAGGGAAGACCAGAAATGAAGAAAAGAAATCTGATCTCGACATCGAACTCCTTAGCGAGGATGATGCGAGCAATGAAGAAAAGCAAATTCTCAAAGGAATAAGGAAATTCGGCAATACCACTGTAAAACAAACCATGCGGACACGGCTCGACGTAGTTGGGATAGAATATACATCCGGCTATCATCAGGTCATAGAAAAAGTAGCTAAATTGATTTACAGCCGCATCCCGGTGTATAAGGGAAGCCTCGACGAGATAGCAGGGATCCTGCATACAAAGGATTTATTGCCACATCTGAATGAAAAAGAGGAATTCGAATGGCAGAAATTACTCCGTCCGGTATTTTACGTGCACGAACAAAAACAAATTGAAGATCTTCTTCAGGAATACCGCAACCGCCACATGCACCTCGCAGTAGTTGTTGATGAATTCGGAGGGACTTCGGGAATCATCACCATGGAAGATGTCATAGAAGAAATTGTGGGTGAAATACACGATGAATTTGATGATGAAGAAGATCAAAACATCAGGATAGACAACAAGAACTTTGTTTTTGAAGGCAAAACCATGATAGAGGATGCCTGCAAAATAATGCACATTTCAACGGACACTTTTGACGATCTGCGTGGTGACAGTGATTCGCTGGCCGGGCTTGTTCTTGAACTTGCCGGAGATTTCCCAAAAGAAAACACAGAATTCAATATAAAGGGCTACGTTATAAAACCACTTCTTATCGTTAAAAACCGCATACTTAAGATACAGATTACCCTTCCAGATGAAACAATTAATAAAGAATAAATCATATTTTTTTCCCCTGATAATATGCTTTGCCATAGCATGCAATTCTCCCTACACCGCAAAACGAACCGGATATTTCAAAATAGATTTTCCTGAACACTCCTATACGACCTTCAACGAACAGGGATACCCTTATACATTTGAGTATCCTTCCTATGCAAGGCCGGACAAGGACAATTCCGTTTTTAATCAGGATAATCCGTTTTGGATCAACATCGCATTTCCGGGGTTCCATGCAAAAATTTATCTGACTTATAAGAAAATCGGTGGGGAGTCAATTCTCAAAGTCAAAGGCCCCGGCGGGCAATATCATGACTCCACGGTTATCAACAAATTTCCAGATCTGGTAAACGACGCCTATAATCTTAGTTTTAAAAATGACATCAAAGCTTATTCTATTGAGGACAGTATTATGCACACTCCCAACGGGCTGACAGGTGTTTACTTCAACCTCACCGGAGATGTAGCAACGGCACACCAGTTCTTTCTTTCCGACACCACAAAAAACTTTCTTCGCGGTGCATTATATTTTGATGCGACTCCAAATGAAGATTCTCTGAAACCCGTAAATAATTTTCTTCAGCAGGATATGAAGCATCTTATTAATACGCTGAAATGGAAATAATTTCACCTTCCAGATGAGACATACCCGGGCCTTCAAACACTGTATTCAATTCCCTATTTTTGCCAGATGATAGCTATCGGCAATAAATGGGTGAGTGATGCAATAGTGGAAGAACATTTTGTGTGTGACCTGAATGCATGCAAAGGCCATTGTTGTGTGGAAGGAGAAGCCGGAGCGATTTTGGAAAATGAAGAGTTGCAATATTTGGAAGAAATTTATCCGCTCATCAAACCTTATCTTACTGAAGAGGGGAAAAATAAAATCAGGAAGACTGGCGGCTACATCATGAATTCTCAGTTTGGATGGGTTACCCCTACTCTTGTGAACGGAATGTGTGCCTACGGAACTGTTGATAAAAATGGCACGGTCAAATGTGCAATCCAACAGGCATTTAAGGAAGGAAAATTCAAGATTAAAAATGGTTGGCAAAAACCCATCAGTTGCCATTTATTTCCGATACAAGTCAAAAAAGTGAACGGAAAAGAATTCATAACTTTTGAACCCCGGAAAAGACTCTGTGACCCAGGATGTGAACTTGGCAAAAAATTGAAAATTCCGGTTTACGAATATCTGAAAGAACCGATCATTAACAGGTTTGGACCGGATTTTTATGAAGCGCTTCATCAAAGTGCAAATTATTTCAAAAAAACAAAGAAAAATTAATGACTCGTTTACTTCTCATTTTTAGTGTATGCATACTGTTTATATCCTGTTCCCCGAGTTCGGCAAAAGTAGATAACAGCCTGAAGAAATATTTTGATTCCGCTAATGTCGAAGGAAGTTTTTCACTGTTGAATAATCAGACCGGAATGATTACCATCTACGACATGAAGGTAGATACGGAGAGGGTTTCGCCCGGCGATATTTTTAAAATAGCCGAAACAATCATTGCACTTCAAACAACCAGGCTGACAGATTCAAGCTCCAAACTTATTGTTTCGGATACGGGAAATGTTACTATGAAATTAAAAGATGCTTTTGATAAAAATGATACCACCTTTTTCAGAAAGCTCCAGACGAAAATAGGCAGCCAGCCTATGAGCGCCTGGGTTGATTCATTGCATTATGGAAATCTGAAAACATCCGATTCTGCCTTCTGGCTAAATGGAGAATTAAAAATTTCACCGGATGAGCAGCTTGGCCTCATGTCAAAAATTTACTTTGATAAACTTGGCGTTGATAAATATGCACAACAGGTCGTGAAAGATCTAATGCTAAAGGAAGACAACACACTCTATAAATTTAGTTATACAACCGGTTCAGCAACCGGCAATAAGAATCAGCCAATGGCGTGGGTATGCGGCTGGATCGAGGAAAATCTGCATGTTTATTTCTTCACCTGTATTGTTTCTTCAAAAGATCAAAAAACCAATCTGGAACAAACAGGCCTCTCTGTTACCAAAAATATTCTCAAAGGAATGGGATTCTTCCAGGGTAAAAAGTAGTTTCCTGTTTTAAAGGACAAGTTTCAACCCGTCGTATGCCAGATGCATTCCTTCTGGTAATTCTTGTTCAATATCACCATATCGCCCCAACTGATGGCTGACATGAGTAAAATATACTTCCGGGATATTTAATTCGTGCCCGAGATCAATAGCTTGTTGAAGCGTGAAATGAGAGATATGAGGCTTTTTTCTCAACGCATTTACCACAAGGATTTTACTTCCAATTATCTTTTGTTTTTCTTCGGTTTCTATTCTGTTCGCATCTGTGATATAGGTAAAATCTCCAAACCTGAACCCCAATACTCTCATGTTCAAATGATAAACCAGAATAGGTATAACTGAAATATCGCCAATCGTAAACGAATGGTTTTTGTCAATAGTATGCACGTTTATTTCCGGCACTCCGGGATATTTTTCTTTCTCAAATACATAGGGGAATTCTCTTTTCAGGGCTGTCTGCGTAAGCTCTGTCGCATAAATATCCATTGGTTTATGCTGAAAAAAACTAAACGCTTTCACATCATCCATCCCGGCCACATGGTCTTTGTGGCTATGGGTAAATAATACCGCATCAAGTTTGTCCACTTTATTCCGCAGCATCTGAGATCTGAAATCGGGAGTCGTATCCACAATGAGAGTCGTAGTTTTACTTTCAACCAGAATGCTGCTTCTGAAACGTTTGTCATGGGTATCTGTAGAAGTGCAAACCTCGCAATGACATGCTATCATGGGAACACCCGTACTGGTACCGGTTCCCAAAAAAGTAATTTTAATTTCCGGATAATCCACAGTTCAAAGCTATAAAATTATGCGTGGACAAACATTAGATATTTAGCCTTACCGGCCTGCCATCTCCATAATTTCCTCATAAATATGCTGCTGTTCAAGAGTAAGCAAATCAATATTTATTTTTAATGAAGGCAACAATTCCATAATGGTATTGACTCTTCCTTCCACCGTAAGAAACTTATTCAATACAACCACTTTCTTATGTTCAAGAATACAAAACCCGCTTTGAAAACTACCTCTTTCATACCGGAGAATATATCCTGCCTCTTCAACCAGCTTTTCAAGCCTTTGCAAATAGGATTGATTTATTTTCATCCGATTCTCAATTTTATCGGTTGTAAAAATAAAGTATTATCCTGTAAACATCGGGGATCTCCACGAAAGCAAAACGCCCCTTTCGGGGCGCTTTGATGACCTAATTGAAAAACCACATCAATTAAGAAGATGCAGAGCAAGAATAACTCCGCTATATATTGAAAAACCACCAGACCATTTCAGTTTTCGGTACGGATTAAAAACTGTTTTGGAGAATGACGTTTGTTTGTCAAATTTCTTAAGACTTTAATTCTCCCGGTAGGGTGTTTTCACCCTATTTTGAAAAAAACCTATAAATTGTTACAGACTTTCTGAAATTGGTGAGGTTCATACCATTTAACATTTAAATTATTTCATTACTTTAGTTGTTAAACAACTGTTATGAAAAGCGTAACTCAAAAGATGGCAAATGATTGTATCAATGCCTACAATGCACAACTGCCCAAAGCGAAAGGAAAAATCACAACCGGAGTTGGATTTAATACAACAGAACTGGCATCGTGGCTTCAGAAAGTATCGCCCCATGCTTTTGAAATTCAAGTAAGGTTTGGCATTTATACAGAAATGTATTCTCCTGATAAAGAATCCACTGGCAGAATGACCGTTTTTTTCTTTGCTTGTGATGAAGCTGGTAATACTGCCACAGATGAAGAAGGGAATACTATTTTGCCGGTAAATGCAGGAGTACCCTATCCGTAAAAACAGTACTCCTTTATTATTTTATTTTAACCCTCATATTATCTATGAACCAGATAATCATTGGCTTGATATGATCTACTATCACCAGTATTTTGAAATGGCTTCGGTGATTGCAGGAATAATCTTTTTCAGCTCACTGAAAAAAGAAAAGATGTTTGTTTTTTTTCTGTTATGCATAATAAGTCTCTCTGTGGATCTGATTTCTACCTATCTTATTTCAGCAGGGTATAACAGTAATTATTTTATCATTAACCTCTATCCGCTTACCGCAGCCCCACTGATCTTTTATGGATTTTTTACCCTGTTGAATCTTTCATCCCGGAATGCTGCGATATACCGTATTGTTGCAACAATAGCCTGTGCAGGATTTTTCATAAACTATTTCTTTGGTGAAGGCATCAACAAACTGAATACCTTTTCCATTCTTTTCTTTTATTTTTTTAATATTTTGTTGTCAAGTGGTATGCTATTTAAAATGGCCATGCGGGAAGATTATTTCCTCTTCGTAAACGAACCCGCTTTCTGGGTCTCTGCCGGCTTGCTAATTTTTAGCCTTGGAGCACTGGTTGTGATGGGCATGAATCAGTTTATCAGAATAAACCAAATCACCATCCGGAACGTAACCTTATACCGTATTATCATGCCAGTATTAAATGTAATATTATATTCATCATTTACTTATGCTTTTATTTTATGCGGGCTAAGGAAGAAGTCATATTCACAATCATTGTCGTAATACTTGTTTTGGTATTTCTGGCCATTTTATTTTTGGTTTTCATAGCCAGAAACAATACGAGAAAAAACAAGTTGTTATACGAAAATGAGAGAATCAAAAAAGAGTTTGAAAAGACGTTGCTTGATACCCGACTTGAAATTCAGGAATACACACTCAATTATGTCAGCCGTGAAATTCATGACAACATAGGCCAAACCCTTAGCCTGGCCAGGTTACAACTCAACTCTTCCGATGAATTTTCACAACAGGAAGCCCTTGATGATTTATTGGGAAAAGCAATAACGGACTTGCGTACACTGAGTCATAGCCTGAACACAGATTACATCAAGGAACAGGGATTTATTCCTTCCATTGAGTCTTTATTAAATCAGGTAGGAAAAGCAGGGATGTACAAAATCGATTTTTACAATGAATCTTCCGATTTTTATCTTACTGACGAGCACGGCTTAATCATCTTCAGGGTAATTCAGGAAATTCTCAATAACATCACCAAACATGCAAAAGCTTCAAGAATAAGTATGACCTTTAATGATGAAAATTCAGGCCAGTTTATCTTAATCAAAGATGATGGTTGTGGATTTGATATGAATAATCTGAAAAGTAGCGGAATCGGATTGAAAAATATTAAAGACCGGGTTCAGATTATCGGCGGACATATCGATATTCAAAGCGAAATAAACAAAGGAACACAAATAAAAATCAGCCTGCCAAATGGAAGACCAAACTAAAATTGCCCTGGTTGATGATCACGAACTATTGCGAAGTGGCCTTTCAAAAATTATTGAAAGATTTGAAGGTTATACAGTGGTGATAGAAGCGGGTAATGGAAAAGATTTTATTGATAAAATTAAAACAGGAATTAAGCCCGACATTATTTTGCTTGACATCAGTATGCCGGTTATGGATGGATTTGAAACCGCGCTATGGATTAAAGATAATCTTCCAAAGTCCAGGGTGCTGGTATTGAGTGTTTCAGATAACGAATCGGCAGTAATCAGAATGATAAACAGCGGGGCGCGTGGATATCTTTTGAAAGACAGTAAACCGGCAGTTCTGAAACAGGCATTTGACAACGTCAGGGACAGGGGGTTTTATAGTAACGATTTAATGAACAGTACCAAAATCTGGAATGCACAGCATAGCTCCAGAATATCAAAACCCATTTTTATTTCTGACAGAGAAAAAGAATTTTTACAACTTGCCTGTTCCGATCTGACTTACAAAGAAATTGCAGATAGGATGCACTCAAGTCCCCGCACTATTGACAATTATCGCGACAACCTTTTTTTAAAATTCGACATCAAAAGCCGCGTAGGCCTGGTCCTGTTTGCAATCAAGGAAGGTCATTATAAAATTTAATATAAGCACTCTCTTAATGAAACATTACAAGAACCAAATTCCCCGGCCATTCAAAAAATAATTTCATCACAAGGATTGAAAACTTACTTAGCCCCGGATATAGTCTTCTAATTGATTAATTGTTCTCTGTTGTGTAATTACAGTTTCCTTAATTAAATCGCTGATTGAAATAATTCCGGTCAGTTGATCATTTTCGAAAACCGGCAAATACCTGATGTGATTGTTGTTCATCAATTCCATACAATATTCAATGGTATCGGTAGGGCTGACCTTTGGCAAATTCCTCGACATAATTTCACTTACCTGGGTGTCCCTTGAATTGCGGTTCATCAAAATAATTTTTCTGGAATAATCCCTTTCCGTCATTATTCCTTCGAATAGACCATTGTCAATGACCACAACAGATCCGATGTCGTTTTCAGCCATAATTCTAAGAGCTTCTCTCACGGAAATGTGTGGCGTTACGGAAACCATTTTGTTTCCCTTCCTGTTTAACAGATGCTTTACGAGATTCATGATTAAAAAGTTTTTAGGATGAAGAAGTTGATGAAAATTGGTTAGTTAAATTACGATTTTATTTCATAATGGGAAAATAAATAACAAATAAAAAGAGGTTGCCTGATTCAGACAACCTCCCGGAAATTTTATTTAAAATTAATTGTTTAGCCTTCTACCTTAAGTTTTCCTTTCTGTTTTGCAACCACTTCCTCAGCAATATTATTTGGCGCCGGAGCATAATGGCTGAATTCCATGGTAGATGTTGCACGTCCGCTCGTCAAAGAACGCAACTGAGTCACATACCCAAACATTTCACTTAATGGCACTTTTGCTTTGATTACCTGCACTCCGTGACGGGTATCCATTCCTTCCAGGATACCACGGCGGCGGTTCAGGTCTCCTGTCACATCTCCCATGTATTGGTCGGGGGTAAGTACCTCAACTTTCATAATGGGTTCCAATAATATCGGATGTGCTTTTCTGGCTGCTTCACGGTATCCTGCTTTGGCACAGAGTTCAAATGACATGGAATCCGAGTCAACAGGGTGGAATGAACCATCAAAAATCTTCACACGCATATTCTGCATTGGATAGCCGGCCAAAACTCCAACCGACATTGCACTTTCAAAACCTTTCTGAATAGCCGGAATAAATTCTTTCGGGATAGATCCACCAACGATTTTATTGACAAACTGAAATTTCCCTTTATCTTCTTTCAGGAAATCTTCATCAGCCGGGCCTATTTCAAACTCAATGTCAGCAAATTTACCACGGCCTCCTGTTTGCTTTTTCAATACTTCATGATGCTCAATAGTAGCACCAAAGGCTTCTTTATACGCTACCTGAGGAGTGCCCTGGTTGATTTCAACTTTAAACTCCCGTTTCATACGATCGATAATAATATCGAGGTGCAGTTCTCCCATTCCGCTTAATGTAGTCTGTCCGGTTTCTTCATCCGTAGCAACCCGAAGTGTGGGATCTTCTTCCAATAATTTAGCAATGGCTATACTCATTTTGTCCACATCAGCCTGTGTTTTAGGTTCAATGGCGATCGCAATAACCGGATCGGGGAAAGTAATGGATTCCAGGACAATCGGTGCTTTTTCATCACACAAAGTATCACCTGTCTTAATATCTTTAAACCCAACGGCAGCGCCGATATCACCTGCACTGATAGAATCTTCAGGATTTTGTTTGTTGGCATGCATTTGCATCAAACGGCTGATTCTTTCATTTTTACCTGTACGGGTATTCAACACATAAGAACCTGCATCCAGCTTGCCACTGTAAACACGAAAATATGCCAGACGTCCAACAAAGGGATCTGTCATAATTTTAAATGCCAATGCACAGAAAGGTTCTTTTTCATCAGGACGACGCAAAACTTCTTCTCCGGTATCGGGATTGATTCCTTTTACAGCTTCAATATCCAACGGGCTGGGCAAATAACGCACAATGGCATCCAATGCCGCCTGAACACCTTTATTCTTAAAAGAAGATCCGCACAACATCGGGATAATACTCAAATCAATGGTAGCTCTTCTGATTGCATTGTTGATCTCATCTTCAGTAATGGAACCCGGATTATCAAAAAACTTTTCCATCAGCTTTTCATCATATTCAGCCACAGATTCAAGCAGATGTTGTCTCCATTCTTCTACGTCGGCTTTCATATCTTCAGGAATAGGCACTTCGTTATACGTCATTCCCAAAGTAGAATCATCCCACACAATTCCTTTCATGGCAACAAGATCAACCACTCCTTTGAAATTATCTTCCGCGCCAATCGGTAATTGAAGAGGTACAGGATGAGCACCCAGCATTTCTTTAACCTGTTTAACAACATTCAAAAAGTCTGCACCAGCGCGGTCCATTTTATTTACAAATCCGATACGGGGAACTTTGTATTTATTAGCCTGACGCCAAACAGTTTCACTCTGGGGTTCTACACCACTTACGGAGTCAAACAATGAAAGCAATCCGTCCAAAACCCGGAGGGAGCGTTCAACTTCCACTGTGAAGTCGACGTGTCCCGGAGTATCAATGATATTTAACTTGTATTTTTTTGTTTCAGGTGTCTTTTCCCCATTGTGCAATGGAAAATTCCAAAAACAGGTTGTGGCTGCAGAGGTAATAGTAATCCCTCTTTCCTGTTCCTGTGCCATCCAGTCCATTGTAGCTGCACCTTCGTGTACTTCACCCAATTTGTGATTTACTCCTGTGTAGTAAAGGATACGTTCGGTGGTGGTTGTTTTTCCGGCATCAATATGAGCGGCAATACCAAAATTTCTTTGAAATCGTAAGTCGGCCATAAGGCTTTGTTTTTATTTTTGTTTTTATGAAATTTCTTTTATGTTTTCACCACACCGGAATGTGGTCTCAAAGACGATAAGAATCAATTTTTGAGGGCGCAAAGTTAAGAAGAAAAATGCGAAAACCGTAAGGTTTTTAAAGGGAAACAAGTGTTAACTATTTCAACTGATATTTACTGCATATCAAAAACCGTCATTTTAAAATATAATTTTCAATTTGTAAAAATTATGGGCATCTGCCAAATAATGAATTCCCTTGTGCCGGTCTTCTCACAATAAAACAAAAAACCCTTCCGATGTAGAAGGGCTTCCGATAGCATTTGTTTTAGCAACGTCAGGATCTGTAATGTGCAAAAGCCTTGTTGGCATCTGCCATCCTGTGTGTATCTTCTTTTTTCTTAAATGCGGCTCCTTCACCCTTACTTGCAGCTACAATTTCATTAGCAAGTTTTTCAGCCATACTGTGTCCGTTTCTTTCACGGCTGTACCTGATCAGCCATTTAATGCTTAAGGATGTTTTGCGGTCGGGGCGTATTTCAGAAGGTATCTGAAAAGTAGCTCCTCCGATACGGCGGCTCTTTACTTCTACACTTGGTGTAATATTGGCAAGTGCTTTTTTCCAGACATCATATCCCTGCTCACCGGTAATCTTGCTCACCCGATCAACAGCGTCATAAAAAATAGTAAATGCACCGCTTTTCTTTCCCTGCCACATCAGGTTGTTTACAAATCTTGTTACAAGCGCATCATTAAATTTTGGATCTGGTGCCAAAGGCGCTTTTTTAGCTTGAGCTTTACGCATATTCTTAATTCAATTTATTGTGCATGCCAGGCATGCCATCAACTTATTTCTTTGCTTTTTCTTTCTTTGTCCCGTATTTGCTACGGCCTTGTTTGCGGTCCTTTACACCGGCTGTATCCAGTGTGCCACGTACAATGTGGTAACGCACTCCGGGTAAATCCTTCACCCTGCCTCCGCGAAGCAATACAATACTGTGTTCCTGCAAATTGTGTCCTTCTCCGGGAATGTATGCAATTACCTCAATTTTATTTGTCAACCTTACCTTAGCCACTTTTCTAAGAGCGGAATTCGGTTTCTTAGGGGTTGTTGTATAAACTCTGGTGCAAACACCACGGCGTTGCGGACAGGCATCCAAAGCCCTTGATTTTACCTTGGCTCTGATGATTGTTCTTCCTTTACGTACTAACTGTTGTATTGTAGGCATCCTTCTTTTACCTTAATTTTTTTTGGACGGCAAAGGTAAGCGCCGGAATATAAAATACCAAAAGAATTTAAAAAACAAGGTTATTTTCACAATTATCCGAAAACCGTGATATAATTTAATCTATTCTCGTCTTTACGAGCCGCACAATTTACAGAAAACTGATGGACACATTTGCTTTTCAAAAATGCCGTGGTTCCGAAAGAAACCGGAGCTCGGGGAATAGACGTTTTGTTATATTTTTTCCAACCAACCGTATTTATCAGGAGCTGACCCTTCTCTGATAGAATCCAGTTCTATTTTCACAGCGGGGCCAACTTTCCATTTCCTTTCGTCAAATTTCATTTCATTATTGCCGTCTGCTAATCCCGAAATCATCAGTATCACTGCGGCTGTTCCAGTACCGAAGGCCTCCGTCAACTCACCTTTTTTATATCTTTCTTCAATTTCATCGAGTGATAAATGACGCTCTTCCACGGTATAACCCATGTCTTTCAACAGCCAGATAATACTCATACGTGTCACTCCATCCAGAATAGTACCCTCGCCCAAAGAAGGTGTCACCACAGTATTGCCAAATACAAAAAATATATTCATGGTGCCGCATTCCTGAACATATTTATGCTCTTTGGCATCCATCCAAAGCACCTGATCAAATCCATTCTTCTTGGCCAGACTGGTGGGATACATGGCAGCGCCATAGTTCCCGGCATTTTTTGCAAATCCAACGCCACCTTCAGATGCCCTCACATAATGCCTTTCTGCAAAAAGCCGCATGGGTTTGCTATAATATGGCCCGGTCGGACTTAAAATAACCATGAACTCATATTTCGTTGCAGGCCTGACTCCAATAAAGGCCTCGCTTGCAAACATAAAAGGCCGGATGTACAGAGAATAATCATGAATATCGGGCACCCATGCTTCATCCATCCTGATTAACTCCATTATTCCTTCCTTAAAAATTTCTTCCGGAACTTCCGGCATATTCATCCTTTTGGCCGAAGTGTTGAATCTTTTAAAGTGGTCGTTCAACCTGAAAATATGTATGTCCTTGGTTTTGAGATCCCTGAATGCCTTTATCCCTTCGAATATAGACTGTCCATAGTGAAATGCCGAACATGCCGGCGAAACTGTAATGGGCTGATAAGGCTTTATTTCTAAATGCTGCCATTTACCATCCTCGTACGCTGCAACAAACATGTGGTCTGAAAAGCTATGCCCGAAATGCATGTCTTCAATGGAAAGACTTTTTAACTTGGATTCTCTTGCCCTCGTTATCTTAATATCATCGGTTACTGTCATATCATTAAATTTGTTACAAAGTAACGAAATTAAACACGATTTCATGGGACTGGATGACATTCAACTCGATGTTCAAATATGTTCAAAATTATTTCCCGGCGGGCTTGTTTATGACACAATTCCGAAAGCTCCGGAAAGTAAAAAAATCTCATTTGATGGGAAAAATTTGAAGTCTGTACTGGTGCTTATCGATGAAAACCATAAGCTGAAAACCGAGGATGCAGATTTGCTGAATAATTTACTGAAAGCCTGCCAGTTGACGCAGGAAGATATTGCATTAGTGAACCTGGGAGATCAGGAAGCCGTTATTTCAGAAATTTTAAACTTTTTAAAATCAGAAAAAGCAATATTTTTTGGGGTACCTTTTTCAACCATTGATTTAAATATTTCTGACGAAGAAGATAAAATTTTGGAAGCCGGTAATTGTAAACTTATCAGGACGCTTCCGCTCGGATCATTGCAAAAAAATACCGATCGCAAAAAGGCATTATGGAAAGCATTGAAGGAATTGTTTGGATTATAGTAAAAGTATTGAAAACACCGAATGAAACCACTCATTTTTGCGACACACAATAAGAATAAAGTTTCGGAAGTAGCATCCATCCTGCATGGACAATTCGATGTAAAATCACTTTTTGAAATAGGATTTAAGGAAGACATCCCAGAGCCATTCTACACTATCAAAGAAAATGCAATTCAAAAAGCAAGAGTTGTGCATGAAAAAACCGGACTGGATTGTTTTTCGGAAGATACCGGTCTGGAGGTGGAAGCCTTAAATGGTGAGCCCGGCGTGCGAAGTGCAAGATATGCGGGAGAAGAGCATGATTTTGAGGCAAACATTGAAAAACTTCTGGGTAAAATGAAAAACATAAAAAACAGAAGAGCACGGTTCGTAACAATCATCTGCCTTCTTTGGAATGGGAAACAATATCTTTTTGAAGGAGAATGCAAAGGTTCTGTTTTGCAAGCCAGAAAAGGTAGTATGGGATTTGGGTATGACAGTATTTTTATTCCGGAAGGAAGTAGCAAATCATTTGCAGAAATGGAAATGGAAGAGAAAAATAAATTCAGCCACAGAAGAAAAGCTACAGAAAAACTAATTCGGTTCTTGCAAGAACCTGTATCCTGAAAATTCAGATAAAAAAAAGAAAGTTGAACGATCAAAGCAACCATACCGTTTCAGAAAACGACTTAATTACCGGATGTATCGAGGGAAATCCGAAGTCGCAACGGGAATTATATGATCGCTTTGCTTCGAAAATGTATGGGGTTTGCCTGAGGTATGCGGGCAATACGAATGATGCAAACGATCTGTTGCAGGAAGGGTTTGTAAAGGTTTTCAACAATCTCGAAAAGTTCAGAGGCGAAGGTTCGTTTGAGGGATGGGTAAGACGGATTTTTATCAATACTTGTATTGAGCAATTCCGGAAAAAGGCGAAATCATACAATATCGGAGAAGCTCATGAAAATATTGTGGAAGATCCCGGACTGGATGCGCTTGATACGCTGGCAGTCAAAGACCTCCTGAAAATAATAAATCAGTTGTCTCCGGGTTACAAAACGATATTTAATCTTTATGTCGTGGAAGGTTATAGCCATAAAGAAATTGCGGAGATGCTGAACATTTCGGAAGGAACAAGCAAATCGCAATTGGCAAGAGCCAAAGGCGTTTTGAAAAATATACTTGAAACAAAATTTAAAAACATCAACAAGTAAAGAATTTCAGGCCATGAAAACAGTTAAAGAAAAACTGTACAATTATGAGCAACAACCACCTGACAAAATTTGGGTAACTGTCAGGAACCGGATTTCCGGTGCCAAAACAATAGAATTTAAACCCCGCAGAAAACGAATAAGGATTATTGCTCTTTCTTCTGCCGCAGCCGCAATCATTGCTCTGGTTATCATCAGCACTGTTTTTAAAACCAATCCTATAAAAAACCCTTTAAATCCTGCTCAAACAACAAAGATCCTTTCACCCCGGCAAAAGGAAATAATGGTAAAAAATTACCAGGCCCTTGAATCAATTATCAAAGCTCCGGAAAACAAAAAGTTAGTTACGAGCAGGGAGGTGTCCCATTCAGAAGACCTGAAATATATCACCATTTCCGGGCCTGAAGGAGAACCTGTAAAAATTTCTCCCAAAGTAGCTACACTTATTATTTCTGCTGATGGTGAAAATCCACCCAAACCCGTTTGGAATCAGAAGATAAACAAATGGCAGCACATTATGCTCACCAACAATATCACTCCTACCTCGGGAAATTTGATTGACATTATCCAAAAGGCTTCAAACACAATTGAATAATGGCAAGGGTTCAAATTGAAATTCCGGACAGCAAACCCAAAGCCGTTTTAAAAATTCCGGTAAGGATTACAGACATCAATTACGGAAATCATTTAGGAAACGATTCCATGGTTTCTATCATCCACGAAGCCCGGATGCAGTTTCTTAAAGGTCACGGATTCACTGAACTGAAAGTTGAAGGTACAGGACTGATTATGGGAGATCTGGCCATTCAGTTTAAAAACGAATCTCACTATGGAGATATCCTGATTGTTGAAATTTTTACGAAAGATATAACCAAGGTCAGCTTTAATCTTGTTTACAAAATGACAACGGCCAGAAATTCAGAGACGATTTTAATCGCCATCGCATCAACCAACATAGTCGGTTACAATTATTCCTTGAAAAAAGTTTCCCTTATTCCGGCTGCATTATTGGCAATTTTATAAGGCACCACCGTGCTCAGTAGCTGATTTATTCCAGATTTTCCAGCTTTCCTCAGCCTGGATTACAAGCATTTCACCACCATTTTTGATAACTGCACCATGAAACTTTGATTTTTTCAGAAACAATGTTTCTTCCGGATTATAAATCAAATCGTAAACAAGATGTTTGTTTGTAATTGCCCCATAAGGAATGGGCAAACACTCATCAACATTGGGAAACATTCCTACCGGTGTGGTATTGACCAATAAAGTAAAATTGTTTAAAATTTCCGGAGTAATTTCCCTGTACTGAATACAATCCCTTTTTTCTCTGCGAGATACTTGTTGATAACGGATTCCAAGTTTTTTTAAAACATAACAAACAGCCTTTGATGCGCCACCCGTTCCGAATACCAATGCATCTTTGTGTGAATCTGCGAGCAACGGGGTTAGGGATTTTTCAAATCCGATGACATCAGTATTGTAACCTGTCCAGACACCATTTTCAATTCGAATGCAATTACAGGAATTAATTTCACTGAAAACTGGGGAGGTATTGTCTAAATATTGGATAATTGATTCCTTAAATGGGATGGTAACATTTAAACCGAGTAGATCAGGATTTTTTTTGAGTTGATGAATCCCCTCATCAAGGTGTTCGAATGGGAAATTCAGATAGTCATACCCGTTAGTCTTTTCTCTTCTGAATTTCTCGAGAAAATAATTTCTTGAAAAAGAATGTCCCAGGGGAAATCCTATGAGACCGTAAATTTTCATACTTCCTCATTCAGGTAAAGGTGGAAAGTATCACCTCTGAGTCCGATACGCATAGCCTCGAGTGGAATAATTTCTACCGGACTGATATTCCCCAAATTCACATTACAACCAAGCAATTCGAGGAAATACAATTGCTGGGATTTTTGTGGCGCTTCCCAAATAATTCTTTCGGACGGGATTTGTGTAAGAATTTCCTGTACCAACCCTTCTCTTACTTCTCCCGTTCCACGATAAATACCCACATTGCCCGACTCTCTGGCCTCGGCAATGACATAGCTGCTGCCTGCTTCAAGCTCGGCTTTCATTTGCTCAATCCATTTGTAGGGAGGTATTATATGAGTGGCATCTTTACTTCCGACTTCGCTTAATACTTTTCCATGCTTTGTCAGTTTTTCAATGTAGCCACACTTCTCAGTATGGGGGATGGTGATAGACCCGTCGCTCACTTCCATAAAATGAATACCAAAATCTTTGCAGAGGTTGATATAATCATTAAATTGATTACGAACCAAAAATGCTTCGAAAAGAGTTCCTCCAAAATAAACCGGGATACCAGCATCCTGATAAAGTTCTATTTTCTCTCTGAGATTAGGAGTGACGAAGGCCGTTCCAAACCCGAGTTTTATAATGTCCAGATGTGGACCAGCTGCACTAATCAGATTTTTTACCTGTCCAAGGCTGAGGCCTTTGTCCATTACCATGGTAAGACCGTTCGTTCTGGGTTTTGCAATTCTTTCTGGAATTTGGCTTAGTTCGAAATTCATTCAAGTTGGTTTTAAAATCGGCGCAAAGATAAATCCATCAGGAAATTTCCATCCATAAAATTAAATAGCACCTATTTGGATTTGGATAACCTGATAAGCCTTGCAACTGAAGGCCGTTGAATAAGCGAAGGATTCAATGAAATAAATTCCTTCAATAATTTGGGGGCGATGTGCATGGCTGTTTGTAAAAGAACAAGCCCGTCTTTTACCCTTCCCATTTCTATCAGGATGGCTGCTCTTAAATAAATAAAAAGTGGCTTCCCCTGTGTTTGGTGGTATGCAATTTCTGTTTGTTGCAGAGCCTCCTGAAATATGCCTTCATCGTACAAACAAATAATCAGCGCCTTCCACCCTTTAATACTTTTGGGTCTCGAAGATATGTAGGTCAGATAATGGTTTATCGCTTCTTTCACCCGGCCTGACAAATCTAAACATTGGGCCATGGCAAAATGATAATCGGATTTTTTAGGCGAAAGATTTAATGCTACTTCAAGTTGCTGAATAGCATTCTTCCAGTTTTCCTCCATCATATAAGTAATGGCAATATGATAATAGAGATGGCTGTCTTCATGATTCAAATGAGCAGCCTTGCGGTATTGCACACGCGCCTGTGCCGGATTCTTTAGTTTCTCATGGCAATGCCCGAGCGCCTCATAAATTATATCTTCCGGAATAGACAGTTCCAATACTTTCTCAAGCGCATCAACTGCATCCTTATAATTCCGGATACGGATATATGCATCTCCCAGATTCCTGTAGGCATAGTCGAACTTTTCATCAATTGCGATTGCATACTGATAGGCATCAATGGCCGATTCATATAACCTAAGTCCCTGGAAGGCGCATCCCAAATTAAACCATGCCAAATGATTGTAGGGTTGCCGGTCAATCAATTCCTTGTGCAGCCGGATACTTTCTTCATATCTTCCTGTATAATCAGTCCAGAAACAAATTTTGTACAGTGCTTCCCGGTTCCCCGGTTCATCCAATAAGATTAATTTAAGGCATTCGTAAACTTCGGGTAATTGTTCATAATCATCGAATACATCTGCTATTTCAAAAAGAAGATCTCTTTTTTCATCTCCTTTAAAAACAGCAATCCCCTCTCTGAAAACAGATTTGGCCTTATCAAAGCATTGCAATCCGAGATAACCTTCCGTTTTAAGCACATAAAGATTAATATCCAGATGATCCAGAACCTCTGCTTTCTCGAGAATGTCCAGTGATTCAGCGAATTTTTTAGATGCAATCAGCAGGTCTGCTTTCTTAATAAATAACAATGAAGAATAGGGGAAAAGCCGGATACCGCAATCTGCAGCTTCAATGGCTTCGGGCAACTGATCATTGTCATCAAAATAGTCAATGATTTTTTCGAAAGCCTCTTCCTCCAAAAACTTTGTGTCATTACCTTCTTTGAGATTATTATATTGAACCAGTAAATTTCTAATTTCCTCTCTGTCGGCACTATTGGGTTTCTCTTTCATAATTCAATTCTCATAGCCAAAATACGAACATTTTTCGGCATTCAGGCAATAAATGCAAGCCGGCATCAGTTAATGAAGTAACCTAAGAGAAAAAAAACTTGCATAAAATTAGTAAATTTGTTAAGGATTGATTAATTTTGCAGAAATGAAAAAAGTACCTGTCATATTAGTGGTTGTTATGTTGTGTAGCGCAGGGATTTTCGCCTTTGCTGACAGGGGAGGTATAACTCGTAAAGACAAGCCTCAATTGAATATTGAACTTCATGGCACTTTGAAAAATTCAATTCCTTTTAATTTAAAGTCCGGAATTGTTTTTCGCGGAAGTGAAATATTGAGCAGTGAAAGGGTCGGAAATTCTATCGTATCAGAATCTTTGGTAAGCTATAGAAAGGGCAACACCATTTATTTAATTCCTTACAAACAAAGGTTAGTAATTCCTGAGTACTCCAATAAAGGAGGGTACAAGATCATCATCAGATCAAGGAAATAATACATTTTTCTATATCAGTTTTTAACCTTTTGAGCCAAATAAGGATTGGATTCCATTCCTGTCAGGTTGTTTTGTATTAAGGAATAATTTGGAGTCGGAAGTAACACTGAGATATTTTGCAAATAGAATCTTTATAGAAATCTTATTCTTTCTTAGTCTCCTGATACGTCATTACCCTATACCCTGAAGTAGGGATTTCAAACTTTGTTACCGGTACATTTTCAAATGAAATTTTGACAAGAGAAAATTGCAGTTTCATCTTTCCCGAAATCATTTCATATTGAACGGCCAGTCCGGGTAATGTCCGGAACTGGGCATCATAGGAAGTATTGGTAACTTTCACATCTGGCGTATAATAAACTGTAAAGACTCCTCCATTGCTGAGATGGGCTATCGCTTTCTGGCATTTATATCCTGAAATTATTTTAGTTTCACCGGTATTTTCAAAGGTGATCCCATTATATTTTCTGTTATTTGCTTCCCAATCTGATGCAGTCATAGTAATCATCAGTTTCTGGCCGCTGTAGTCTTTCAGAATTACCGCCGTCTCATTTCCTGCATTATGAATGGTAGCTTCTTTCCCAAGACTGCTTACAAGCTCCACCCTGCTCAGATTTCCTTTCAGATAAACCGTGGTTGTGGCACCATCAAACATATCAGCCATCCCGGGTTGTCCGCTGCCTGTTTCAACAGACATGTTGTAAACCAGGACGCCTTCGGAAAATTGCCTCTGCCCGAAACCGGCGATTGACAATAAACAAAACGGAATAAGCAATGAGAAAATTCTTTTCATACTTAAAGTATTCAACCTAAAGATAAGTATCTGTAAGAAAAAGTTGCAGTCCGGTTATTTCTTTTTACGATTGGCCTCAATTTTCTTTTGCATTTGCTTGAGCCGGTCGTTCTGATCCTGCATAGCCTGTATTTTTTCCTGCCATTTACTTTGCTTTCGCGGCTTCTTCTTATTTGCTTCCAGCTTTGCCATCAATTTATCGTGATCGATAATATATTGCTGAATTACAAATTGAATAAGCAGTGTAATGACATTTGAAACGGTATAATACCAGGTAAGTGCTGCCGGCATCCGGTTGAATACACCCAAAAGTATTACAGGAAAAACAAAGGGCATGTATTTCATCATCGGATTTCCCTGATCCTGCATATTGGCCATTCCGTAGATAGAAATCAATAAGCTGGTAACCACTGCAAAAATGGTAAACAGGCTTACATGAGATCCATACAATGGTATATTAAAACTAAAGTTGAGAATTGAGTCATAGGTTGACAAATCATGAGCCCACAAAAAACTTTGCCCCCTCAATGAAATATTAGAATTGAAAAAGCTGTATAGCGCAAAGAAAATGGGAACCTGAAATAAAGCCGGCAGGCACCCTCCCATCGGATTGGCGCCGGCAGTTCGGTATAGTTTCATCTGCTCCATTGCAAATGTTTGCTTGTCGTCTTTGTACTTTGCCTTTAATTGTTCTATTTCCGGCTTCAGCAATTTCATCTTTGCACCACTCAGGTAACTTTGATAGGTGAGCGGAGAAATAAGCAGCCTGATTAGAATTGTCATCAGTGCAATGACCAATCCGGCACTTGCTATACGATTTGAAAAGAAATTATACACCGGAAGGATGAAACCTCTGTTGATATACTTTGCAAATGCATAGATTCCCGAACCAAGGGCCACCATATTATACATTTGGTTGTTATACGATTTCAGGATTTTGTAATCTACCGGCCCGTAATAAAGTTGCATTGGGATGGTTGCATCCTGAACCTGGGGAACCTTCAATTGCATATTTGCAGTAGCAATACCCACAAGGTGCTCCGCTGTATCTTTTGGGGTATCCCATGAAATTTCACCGGAAGTAAAATTATCTTTTGCTACAAGCGCGTTGGCAAAGAACTGCTGATTAAGTGCAATCCAATTTACCGGCATTACAAATTTTTTGTCGTCCTTTTTTCCGGGAGATAAATGTTCAAAATCGAAATCATTATTTTCTACAAAGGAGACATGAGATTGTTGTATTTCCCAATCAAGATCTTTCTCCTTTTGCGTAGCCCTCGCCACCCAATTCATTCGCAAAACCTGATCTGAAAACCATTGACCCGGATCTTTCACCCCGATATTGAAATCGATCATATAATTATCCGGCTTAACAATGTATTGATGGGTGATTGTTTTGCCGTCGGCTGCTTTTAAAACATAGGTAATGATCTGGTCTCCGTTGGCTGCCTTGGTTTCCGGAAGCCTTGCAAAAAGCAATTGAGATGTGGATGCAGTTTTGTTGGCACCTGTATTAATGGTATAAGAAATGTTATTCATGGCCCCATCATCAATGAAGAGGGGTTTTCCATTATAGGCCTTAAACTTTTTCAGTTCAACTTTATAAGGCTGGCCGCCTTTATTTGAAAAAGTAATGATGAAAACATCATTTTCTACCTGAAAAAATTGTTCCTTACCGGAAGTGTCCTGAACGATACCGCTGAAAGCCGCTTCCTGTTGTACCTTTTGAAGAGAGTCGGTATTGATTTTATGGGCGGTAGCGGTATCAACTTTGGGTTTAAGCCTGTTTAAAGAGTCAGCTACATGTTGCTGTTCTTTTTCATAAGCCAATTGTCCTTGCCTTGTATAATAGAAATATCCAAAAAATAAAATAGCAAGTAATCCAAAACCTATAATGGTATTTCTATCCATTCCTTACAAAATTGGGTTGCAAAAGTATGCAACATTAAAACATCCCTCAATAGAGCAAAACACAGGTACAGGAAAGATGCTGAATCCCTCCTGTACATTATCATGAAATTATTTTTTTGTTGCTGCGGGCGCTTTTGCTGCAGTGCCTGCGGAAGCAGCTTTTGCCCCTGTAGCTGCATCACCTTCTTTAGCAGGTGCAGCACCGGCGGCAGCCGGAGTAGCTGTAGCCGCTGCAGTTGCATCCTTGGTTTCTTCAACCTTGAGCTGCCTGGTGGTTGTAACGGAAGCTACCGGAATTCTTGGAGAATTCAGGATTTCCATTCCTTCGGCTTTCACATCCTGCACTCTGATTTTATCATGAATATGAAGGCCGGACAAATCCAATTCAATATGGGACTTAAGATTTTCAGGAGTTGCTTTCACCCTCAATGTCTTTAATTCAGTAATCAGTCTTCCGCCTTCTTTTACACCAACGGGTGTACCCGTATAGTCGAGAGGGATATCAACAGTGACTTTTTTGCCCGGAACCAATTCCACAAAATCGATGTGGAGCAACTTATCAGTCACTTTGTCAAACTGTAAATCTTTCAATACACATTTATAACTGCCCCCGTCCACCTTAATTTCGGCAAGCAAAAAATCGGGTGTGTAAACAACATCTCTGAATGCGGCTGTCGGAGCAGAAAAATTAATTTCTTTTGCACCTCCATAAATTACAGCAGGCACTTTGTCCTCAGAGCGAAGCTGGCGGGTGGCTGATTTGCCGAATTCGGTCCTGAGGTTTCCTTCAATTGTAATCGTTTTCATTAAAAAAATTTTGAGGCGCAAAGGTAAGGGAAAAATCGGTTCTCAACCCTTTACCAAACTTTGAATTCTGAAAACTGGAAAATTTTAGCCAAAACAATTTTTACTGGGTCAATTTTCTTCTTTTCTCTATGGCACTTCGTATAAAAAGACTCGTGATACTTTTATTTTCATAAGCATTTCTGATGGCAATGGCGAAAAGATCTGCGACAGATACTACTTTTATCTTTTTAGATTGTTTTTTCAGAGGGATGGTATTACAAACCACGAGTTCTTCCAAAACACTGTTTTCGATATTCTCATAGGCATTGCTACTGAGCACCGGGTGGGTACAAAAAGCCCTGACGCTACGGGCTCCCTTTTCCATCAACAGCTCCGCACTTTTGCAAAGAGTGCCGCCCGTATCTACAATGTCGTCAATTAAAACGATATCCCTGTTTGTTACATCCCCAATGACTACCATACTGGCAATTTCATTAGCCCTCCGCCGATGCTTGTCACAAATCACCATATCCACTTCGAAATAACTTGCAATTTCCCTTATTCTGTTTGCACTGCCGACATCAGGAGCCGCAAAAGTGAGATTCTCTAAATTCAATTCTTCAATATAGGGAATATAGATGGCCGACGAATCCAGGTGGTCCATCGGAATATCAAAATATCCCTGAATTTGCGGGGCGTGCAGATCCATCGTAATCACTCTGTCCGCGCCTGCAGCCACAATCATGTTGGCCACCAGTTTTGAACCAATGGCAACCCGTGGCCGGTCTTTCCTGTCCTGTCTGGCATATCCGTAATAGGGCAATACAGCAATGACTTTTTCTGCGGATGCCCGTTTGGCCGCATCAATCATCAATAGCAATTCCATCAGATTATCAGTTGGTGGAAATGTGCTTTGTACAAGAAAAGCATATTGCCCTCTGATACTTTCCTGAAATTCCACTCCGATTTCACCATCGCTGAATTTCTGAATCTTTACTTTCCCTAATGGTTCCCCAAATCGCAGGCTTATTTGTTTTGCTAAATATTCCGAGGCAGTTCCGGAAAAGATTTTTAAATTGGAATGCATAGAGGTTTTATTAGTCGTTTCCTGTTCAGGAGCGAAATTATCACTTATATTTATGTAACGAATAGACTGCTTATGGAAAGTTCTCACAAGTCTTCCACCGGAATTAAAAACTGGGCACCAGATGATCGTCCGCGGGAAAAATTATTGGCTAAGGGAAAAGAAGCGCTTAGCGATTCAGAATTATTGGCCATCCTTTTACATACAGGCAGTGGGGAAAAAACTGCAGTGGACCTGGCAAAAGAAATTCTCGCTGAATCAGGAAATAATTTGATTGAACTGGGGAAAAAATCTGTAGAGTCACTGACAAAAATAAAGGGGATAGGACGGGCAAAAGCCATAAGCATCATTGCTGCAATGGAATTAGGAAGGCGACGGAATGAATCAACCCTGGATCTGAAAACCATCAAAGACAGCAGGGATATTGCTATTTTTTTACGTAACCGGTTAAAAGATTTAAGCAAAGAAGTTTTTGTTGTGGTTTTTCTCAATGCACGCCACAACATTTTAAATCATGAAATTATTAGCACCGGTGGTTTTACCAATACACTGGCCGATCTGAGGGTAATTTTTAACCGTGCCCTGGAATTAAAAGCTGTCAAACTTATCCTTTGTCATAATCACCCTTCCGGAAACCTGAAACCCAGCAGGCAGGATGAGTTGTTAACAGAAAAAATTACACAGGCAGGTAAAATCCTCGATATCGAAATTATTGATCACATTATTGTAAGCGAGGATGGATATTACAGTTTTGCCGATGAGGGGAAAATATGAAACTATGCCTGAGCAGCCGGGCCACCAAAGTTCATCGGAAAACCAACAGCTTCGATATCCTGAATCGGACCATTCACAGATTCAAATTTCTTTACATTTTCAATCATGGCTTTCATAAATCGCTTGGCATGGGTAGGAGTAAGAATAATCCGGCTTTTTACTTTGCTTTTGGGAGTACCTGGCATGACATTTACAAAATCAATGACAAACTCTGCATGGCTGTGCGTGATAATTGCAAGGTTCGCATAGTTTCCCTCGGATACTTCTTCAGAAATTTCAATGTTTAACTGGTTGGGCTGAGGTTGTTGCTGGTCTGCCATAACTTTTTTTCAAAGATAACTGATTAAATTTATTGGTAATAATAATACAATTTATGTAAAAGTCTAAAGATGTGATAACCAGAAAAAAGAACCTCAAAAATCCACAAACAATCCAAATCCTATGTTTCTTTGACTCCCTCCAAAAGAAAGGCCATCCTAATTTTGGACGGCCTCAATTTCTTCAAATTTTTAAAGACTTATCTATTAAATGTTTCCCAGAAGTGATACTTCCCGGAAAGGATCGTGAATTCAACATAAAATTCCCCTTTAGAAGCGTCTGAGGAACTGGTAATCAATTGTGCACCGTATGAGTTAGGCGAACCGGAACTGGAGCCAGCCTTCACCTGAACAGAGCCATCCCCAAGAAAATGATATTCGGTATATCCGCCAAACCAATCACCGATTGAGCCATCCTGAGCAACCGTATGTTGATCAACAGTTGACAATGTCATGCTTGGATCATCGAATTCAGCATCATAAATTCCTCCAAGCACTTTCGAGTGATAACCCGGAAAATTACCGGTAAACGGAGATGTAATAAACCACAATGCCAAATGATTCCAACTACTGATATTAATTGGAGCCTTATTAATTGTAAAAGGCAATACATAATTGTGTCCGGGAGGAAATTTGTCCGTATGGATTAACAAATCAGCAAATGCTTGTCTTTGTCCAGCCGCAACTGTCAAATCAAAAGGAACTGAAACTGGTTTGCCTCCAATTGATAACTCATACAAGCTATCCGGCAATATCTCCATAGGAGTCCATGGATAAGGGTAAGCGGCATCCGATGTTGAATGTGAAGGATCAGACAAATAATCCTGTTGCGCCTGAACGGCGGCGGCAGCCTGCTGCGAATTATATTGAGTAATATAATCAAGATCCAGTCCCAGGGTCGCTGTAACAGGTGAAGTGGGTTTATCCATAGATGCCACGTTCACATATACCTTAAATGAAGTAGTGGTATCGGGACTCCAATTCACTCCGAATGGAATATTTGCATATTTTGAAGCCAGTGGTAATTCTATGCTCGCTTTGTAATCACCAAAGTCAACATAATATTTGTTATTCTTGAGGCAAGAACTCAGAACGAACGAAGACATCAAAACCAAGAGTGCCGAAGAACGTTTATTTAATAATCTTTTCATATCAAAGAATTAATTGATTTAAATTTAATTTATTTATCCCAAAACACTTTCTGATTTTGCGGATCTGTTGATGGGCCGCCAGCAGCTTTGTAATTGTCTGCATTGGTATCTGATTCTGACTTCGGATACCAGAAAATTGTTGGCATATGCCTGCTATAGCCTGGGAATTTAGAAGCCGGCAATACCTGTGGGTTAGGGAAACCTGTCCGGCGATACTCTGACCAAGCTTCGATCGGACTCTGATACGCAAGTGATATCCATTTTTGAGTAATTATGGCTTCCAGCTTATTTGGAGAGGCATCCCAGCTTATCAGGTCAGTTGGTTGCTCGTAGTATTTTTTAGCAGTAGTATCCCCATAAACTCCGAGAGTTTCAAAAGATGCCGTAATACCACTTTCATAAAGAGTTTTAGCTACAGCATCTCCACCTGGTAACCATCCTTTTAAGGCAGCTTCAGCCTGAAGGAAATTACTCTGAGCAGCGGAAATCAATAAAACTGATTGCTTATAAGAATTGAGAATTCCGTTTCCAATACCAGAAACACCATTCGTTCCGAGGGTGGTTGCTACCTGTCGATCACCGTAATAAACTCCCAAATAATGGTCGTAAGTACTATCCAACTGGAAAAAAGTATTCGGCAAAGCAGGAGAAGTCCCTCCGACGGGTGAATATACATAAAATAACCTTGGGTCGCTGTTTTTCCGCATAAAATCGAGGGCCGCACCTCCTGCCCTCAAAAATGCATACCCGTCTGATACCAGACTTCCTCCCGGAGTAGTTGCAAATGATGCCCAGAGGGGTGATTGCTTTCCTGCGGTATTCAGGTATCCCGGATTTACGGAAGCATCTTCGTCAAGGAAGCCAACTGAAGCTGTTTTAGCTAACTCGGCCTTAGCAGCATCTCCGATAACATCCGACTCGCGGATCAGATAGCGAAGTTTAAGCGTATTGGCAAACATGGCCCATTTATCCATGTCTCCACTAAACATTATGTCGTACGCTGCCATGCTCGTTTCGTTAGCAGGATTTGCACCTTCAATCAAAGCAATGGCAGAATCCAGTTGAACAATGTTTGCATTGTAAATGGATTGTGCGTCATCGTATTTAGGGAAAAAATTACCTACCCCCTTGAAAGCTTCTGAATAGGGGACACTTCCATAAGCATCAACCAATTTCTGAAAACCATAGGCTTGCAGAATCTTGGCAACTGCAACATAATAATGCATGTTATTTGCCTGGCCGGCTGTTTTTTCAATGTAGTTTGCATTTTTCAGGTAATCATAGTATCCCCAGATTGAAGGATTACCTTGCTGTACATAATAGGTAAGCGTATTATCATCAATGGAATAACCACCGGCAAAACTGCTATACCCCATCCAGACACCTACCCTAGTGTTCAGGGTTACCTCCATAGAAGCGAATCCTGTCAAAACCGGCGCTACTAACAACTGAACAGGGGCATTCGATGGTTGATTTGGGTTATTACCCAATTCAGACAACCAGCCCTTTTTACATCCCGATCCCAAAATCAGGAATGCAAAAACACCACTTAAATATATTAATCTTTTCATGTTTTAATTATTAATTAGTTTATTATCAGTTTTATACTAACTATTAAAATCTTACATCCAGGCTTACACCATATTGCCTGGTCGGAGGCAACTGATTATAGGTGGAATAACTCTGGGCGTTGACATTTGATTCGTTGAACTCTGGATCTGTCCACAGATTTTGGCTTGGCCTCCACATCAACAGATTTTTTCCAATAACTGAAAGTACCACTTGCTTAACGAATTTAGTATTTCTTAGAAGATCTTTAAAGTCGTAAGAAAGGGTTATAGATCTCAATTTCCAGAAGGAACCATCAAGAACATAAGTGGTTCCCGCATTGGTATAATCTGATACTGTCCAGAACCCACGAGCACCATCCTGAATATAATACTGATTGTTGTCAACATACTTGCTTCCATCCCAGTAAACAGAATTCGGGAAAATAAATCTTTCACGGTTATTCAGCGCAGTATGTTCAGAAGCTCCTGTAAAATCAAGCTCTTGACCAACGAAAGCATAGAACTGATTACCGGTACGATAGGAAGCAACTGCATTTAAACTAAAGTTTTTCCAGGAAACTGAAGTAGTTAGGTTCAACATATCTGAAGGAGTAGAACGACCAACGATTTGGTTGGTATCAACCAGTTTGGGATATCCATTTTTTGGATCAATTACAACTTTTCCGGTCGCAGGATCCCTCTGGATATCATTAGTTTCCAATACCGGGAAGGGTTGTCCAACTACAGCATAGTTATTCAACCCTATAGAAAATTGTTTTACATCCTGATACATGGACAACACCTTACTTCCATTCCAGGAATAGGTAGCTCCTACATTCCACCTCAACCCAGATGCAGTGTTTCTGATAATATCAGCGCTTACAGTAGCTTCAAATCCCTGACTTAAAATCTCTCCTGCATTCACGAATGCAGAACTGAATCCGGTTGTATTTGAAATATTTACTGGGAAGGTTTGCCCGCTTGTTACATCATGGTAATAAGAGAGATCCACATTAATTCTATTCTTCAACAAACCCATTTCCAACCCGACTTCTTTTTCTGTAGTCTTTTCGGGCTTCAATTCTGGGTTTCTAAATGAGCCGTCAAGAGTTAACCCGGCGGTCGATCCGTAAGGGAATCCTGAAGCTACATCAAATATATTAGTGAAGTTATAAGGGCCGATGGTTATCTGTCCGGTTTTACTATACGTCCCACGAATCTTTCCGTAAGATATTACATCCTGTGATTTAAATGCGCTTATGGCTTCTGTGAAAACAAATGATGCATCTACATCCCAGAAATTGTATGCATTACTCCCTGTTGGTAGTAAACTTGTCCAGTCACGACGGAAACTTCCGTGGGCGAATACAAACCCTTTATAACCCAAAGTCAAATCTCCGAATCCGCTTAACAGCCTTGTTTTTGATTGTTGTTCAGTACCCGTCAATTCACCCAGGCGGTAATCTGTATTATAGAAATTATCTATGAATAATTCTGATGAACTGAGTTTGGTATAATTAGACATATCGTTACCATAGGGCTTTTCTGCAATGGTATTTCCTACGATAAGAGTACCTGTGAAATCCTTGATTTCTTTGTGGAATGTAATAAAGGCATCCTGTTGAATCGCCTTGGCATTTCCGTTTGTATAACTACCTGAACCATTTTTATGAAGGCCAACGCTGCTTGCAGTATTTCCTGCCTGCCACGGGTCACTCACAGCATAAGGGCTGAAGCTAACTGACCCAACATAATTGTTATTATCAAACGTTGCATAGTTAGTTCCTGCTCTATAAGTCAGATTCATCCAATTGGTTGCCTTAAAGTTCAAGGTCAGTACTCCATTAAAGGAGTTTGTCTTTGCTATATCTCTCGCATTATATATCTGCCACCATGGATTAGGGTAATAGGCATTATAATAATTATCGAGGAAGAATGGAGAATTCGGATCCTTGATTCTCGGATCGTTCAGCGGAACATTGGCTCCCTGGTTTAAAAGATTCCAGTAAACAGGACGTCCCTGGTTGAAATCCGGACCTACCTCATTGGAATACTTCTGTGAATAAGTAAGGCTGAAGGTAGCTGAAAACCTGCCATACGTTTTCGTTCCAGAAACGTACAGACTGGTTCTGCGACCTACATCCTTAGGGACTGTTCCTTTGGTGGAAACATCCTGAACAGAAATGATATATGAATTTTCTGCATCACCCCCAGACATAGAAAGATTGTTCTGAATTCTATATCCGGTCTGGAAGAATGCCTTTCTTGGATCGGGGTTAATCGCTTTAAAAGGAGTTTTGAAGAATGAACCATCCTGCAGAGGACCTCCTATATAGCCTAAATTGGGATCACCGTTAAACTCCATTCCATAGTTCTGATTTTCATACGGAACATACAATATTTGTCCTGAATAAGGATCTGTAAAATAATGTGTAGGATCCCAGGGATAAGGTCCGGTTTCACTACTTCCCGGAGCAAATTTATTTTGCAATGCAGGCATATAGGAAACTCTTTCAAGCATGGTAGTATTGTTAAATTCCACCTTGGGTTTTCCTGTTGATGATCCTCTCTTGGTAGTCACTACAACAACCCCATTCGTAGCATCTGCACCATAAAGAGCAGAAGCACTGGCGCCTTTCAAAACTGTAATGCTTGAAATATCATTTGGATTTAGCGTGCTCAGGAAATCACTTCTAACCGGAACTCCATCCACAACCACCAATGCCTGGTTGTCTGCATTTATATGCCGGTAGCCCCTCAGTACAATACGGATACTCGGGTCGACTCCGTTGTTGATGGTATTAATTTGCAATCCGGCCACCTTTCCTGCCAATCCTTCTCCAACGGTTGTTGGTTTGGACTCGGTCAATACCTGGTCATTTACCACAGTGGTACTGTAGCCTAATGATTTTTCCTGGCGTTTAATACCAAGAGCAGTTACGACAACCTGTTCCAATGTTCTGGATTCAGTTTGCATAACTACGGTCAGGTTGCTTTGGCTTCCCACCTTTACTTCCTGTGATTGAAAACCTACTCCTGTAAGAACCAGCACTGCATTGTTGTTCTTAACAGATAGAGTAAATTCCCCTGCAGCATCCGTAGGCGCTGCTGTGTTAGTACCCCTTACCTGTACAGTAATACCTTGCAACGGTGTTCCATTGTTGTTGATTACTTTACCGGTAACGGTCCTTTCCTGAGCAAATGCTGATCCTCCAATAAATAGCAGCATTGCCAAAAGTGATAAGAATCTTCTCATGTGTTGATTTTTAAATTAAAGACTTTCAGAGACCGAATTCGTGGTTAATATGCATTCGTCGGCTTCTTAAGAGGCAGCAATTTTAATTCAAACGCTGCATATCTCAATTAAAATTTTCATTTTGTATCTACTCTTTAATTAAATATTGTTTAATATTCTTGATGTTTATTAATATATCATATAAATAATTTTATAGAAAATAATTAAATGTCTAATAGCCCCAAAGTATAATTAATCATTCTCTAAATTTTTATTTAACAGTATATTTAAACAAATTATAATAAGAATTAACCGCCTGGCATGGATAAATTCCACTTATAGAATTGCATGACAATCAGGGACATTAATGGCTATTTTCTACATTTTGGCACGAAAATCCAATTCCCGGATATCATTTAAAGAATTATTGCAAATTTCCCTCCGTGTAGAAAGTATTCGAGTAGAAAAAACCAAATTTCTGAAAATCAAAATATTTTTTGGTTACACAAACTCAAAGTGGCAGGCAAATAAAAATGCTAAAGAAACTTTCCCGTTTCTGAGCTTTTAACAGCAGACAATTGTCCCGGCGTTCCCTCGAAAACAAGGTTACCTCCTTCATCGCCGGCTCCGGGACCCAAATCAATCACCCAATCAGCCGAACGGATAACATCAAGGTTGTGTTCTATGATTATAATAGAGTGGCCCTGTTCAATGAGTGCATTGAAGGAGTCAAGCAGTTTTTTTATATCATGAAAATGAAGCCCGGTAGTCGGTTCATCAAAAATAAATAGAATGCCTTTCTGATGATTTCTAACCCCGAGAAAAGATGCCAGCTTAACCCTTTGGGCTTCTCCTCCCGACAGGGTATTGCTGGATTGTCCTAATTTGATATAACCTAAACCTACATCCTGCAGGGGTTTCAATTTTTCTGCAACGGTTTTTCCTGAAACCGGGCCTTGTTTTTTGGATTCAGGCAGCTCTTCAAAAAATTTTATAGCTTCATCCACGCTCATATCCAGTATATCGGAAATATTTTTCCCGCCAACTGTTACTTCCAGAATTTCGGATTTGAAGCGTGTTCCATGGCATACTTCACAGGTCAAATGCACATCGGCCAGGAACTGCATTTCAACTACCTGCTCCCCTTCTCCCTTGCATGCGTCGCACCTTCCTCCATCCACATTAAATGAAAAATGTTTTGGCTGGTAACCCCTGATTTTAGAAAGGGGCTGTCTGCTGAAAAGATCCCGAATCTCATCATACGCTTTGATGTAAGTTACCGGATTAGATCTTGCAGATTTACCGATTGGGTTTTGATCTACCAGCTCAATTTGGGAAATCAGATCGATATCTCCTGAAATCTTTTTGTGCAAACCAACCTTTTCAACTGGTTCTCCTTTCAACCTTTTCAGCGCATTATAAAGGATCTGTTTTACGAGAGTCGTTTTTCCGCTTCCACTCACACCGGTCACTACACTGAGTACATTCAACGGAAATTCAACATCAATATCTTTCAAATTGTTTTGCCTTGCTCCTTCCACTTTTATAGAGCGTGTCCAGTCTCTGACCTTAGCCGGCGGCGTAATAGATAATTTCTTAGTTAAATATTGGCCGGTCAGGCTTTCCGGATTATTTTTAATCGCTTCAAAATTTCCCTGGGCAACAACCCTTCCCCCAAGATAACTTGCCCGGGGACCTATGTCAATGATGTTGTCTGCATTTTTCATAATCAACTCATCATGCTCCACCACAACCAGCGTATTTCCCAACTGTTGAAGACGCCTCAATACGTTTATCAGATTCATGGTATCGCGTGGATGAAGACCGATGGATGGTTCATCAAGGATATAAAGAGAATCAGACAAATTACTTCCTAAGCTCCTTGTCAACTGGATACGCTGGCTCTCTCCACCGCTCAGCGTATTTGCCACGCGGTTCAGGGTCAGATACCCAAGCCCGACATCACAAAGCATTCGAAGACGGTTTTTTACTTCGTATAAAATCCTCGCTGCCACTTTTTGTTCAAACTCATTAAACCTGATCTGCTCAAACCATTTTGTAAGATCTTTTACAGGCATCTCACAAAGTTGCCCGATATGTTTACCATTTATCTGTACGTAAAGCGCTTCTTTCCTAAGGCGATATCCTTTGCATGAAGTACAAACCGTCCTGCCCCGATAGCGGCTTAACAAAACCCGGTATTGAATTTTGTAAAGGTTTCTTTCAACCTCATCAAAGAAATCGTTCAATCCATGAAACCATACATTTCCCGTCCACAAAAGATTATATTGTTTTTCGGTGAGATCCATAATCGGCTTATGTATTGGGAAATCAAAATTTGGAGCGGATTTTATTAATTTCTCTTTCCACTTCCCGAGCTTTTCACCCCTCCAGGGTGCAATGGCATTTTCGTATATGCTTAACCGTTTGTCCGGAATTACGAGGTCCGGATCTATCCCAAGTATCTGAGAAAATCCTTCGCATACCGGGCAGGCTCCATAAGGATTGTTGAATGAAAAAAGGTTGGGAATGGGTTCTTCAAAATGGATCCCGTCCAACTCAAACCGGTTCGAAAACTTTACTTCTTTTTTGCTGTTAATCTCAAGAGAAAGTTCACCCATCCCTTCAAAAAAAGCAGTACCCACAGAATCGGAAATTCTATGATTATCATCTTCTGAAAAATCTTTCACCACAAAACGATCTACCAAAACATAAGGTTGGTGTTTTTGAATCCAGTTTTCTACGTTGTTTTGCTGAATTAAATCTTCAATATAAAAAACCTCTTTCTCCGCATATAACCTGGAGAATCCTTTCTGAAGCAGAATATTCAGTTCATTGGTGCCGGCATGTTTATTTCCCTTCTCAAACGGGATCAGCAATAAAACCTTATCTCCGGTTTTGAGTTCATTGATAAATTTCACCACATCTCCCACATCGTCTTTCTTCACCTCACGACCACTCACCGGGGAAAAAGTGTGCCCGATTCTCGAGTATAACAGTCTCAGGTAATCGTAAATCTCAGTAAGGCTTCCAACCGTGGACCGTGGCGTACGGCTTATCACTTTTTGTTCGATCGCAATCGCCGGGCAAAGGTTTTCTATGTAATCCACATCGGGCTTGGTCATTCTTGCTACAAACTGGCGTGCATATGCACTGAGGCTTTCAGCATATCTGCGTTGCCCTTCGGCAAATAAGGTATCAATAGCGAGAGATGACTTTCCCGAACCCGACACACCCGTCACCACAGTGAATTTATTTCTGGGTATGGATACATCAATATTTTTCAGATTGTGTATGCGGGCACCCTTGATAAAAATATCTTTGAGATGTTTTTGTTTAGCCTGACTTTTAAACGGAGATACCTTATTTTTTACCATCATTTATTATTTGCAAAATTAATCAATTGAGTGCGCGCCTGTAAGGAATCAAAATTGTGTTTTCCAAAAAATTTCAAAAAAAATTTGGAAGAATAAAATTTTTGTATAATCTTAGCATCTCCAATTTCCTGAAAGCATGAAAAACCTGATGCGTTTCGCATAAGAATTTTTCCCTTTCTCTTAATTGGCTTACACAATTATCCTAAATCAAAAACTTAACAGTTTATGAAAGCCGTACAATCCTATCCGGATCACACATTGATCCAGATGTATCTCGAAGGAGATTCCGAATCCCTAACCGTTCTCATTGATCGCTACAAAGAAAAAATCTTCACTTCCATTTTGCTTCTGGTAAGAGACAAATACCTGGCTGAGGATCTTTTTCAGGACACTTTCATCAAGGTTATCGACACCCTTCACACAGGAAGATATACTGATGAAGGAAAATTCTTACCCTGGGTGATGAGAATCGCTCACAATTTATGTGTTGACCATTTCAGAAAAGTAAAACGTCGCCCGGCTATCAAGACCAGCGACGACAGGGACATTTTCGAAGTGCTGAATTTTTCCGAAGCAGGAGCGGAGGAAAAAATGATTCAACGCCAAAGTAATTCCCGTGTAGGTGAAATGCTCGACATGCTTCCTTCAGATCAAAGAGAAGTCATTATTATGAGACATTTTGGTGAACTGAGTTTTAAGGAAATTGCAAAGATTACCAATTGCAGTATTAACACAGCGCTTGGGCGCATGCGGTATGGCCTTATCAACCTCAGGAAAATAATGACTGAAAAACAAATTGCCCTTTAAATGATTAATCCCCCTTCAATGGGGGATTTTTTTCAAATCCTTTTCAGGAAACGTTTACAATCAAGTAAGACATTATCTGAAGGGGTTTGTCATGCCATTTGTAACTTTCCCAGGGATACCAATTCACTAAGAAGCTCCCTTCCGGCAATATTTCCAAGTAGTGTATTGCAGGCCCTCTCGGGATGTGGCATCATGCCAATTACATTTCCTTCTTTATTACAAATGCCGGCAATCGCATCCAGAGATCCATTAGGGATGAATTCATCAGCTACTTCACCCTGCTCATTACAATATCTAAACAGAATCTGATTGTTCCTTTTTAATTCTTCAAGGCCATTCTGATCTATGTGATAGCGGCCTTCGCCATGGGCTATAGGAATTTGGAATACCCTGCCACTCCTTTCTGACCGTATAAAAATATTCCTGCAGACGAATTTATTGTTTTCATTTTGCAAAAGGACACCGGGCAACAACCCGCTTTCACACAGAATTTGGAATCCATTGCAAATTCCCAAAACCCTGCCTCCTCTCTTTGCAAAATGGATTATACTTTCCATAACCGGACTAAACCTGGCAATACTCCCACAACGCAGATAATCACCAAAACTGAATCCGCCCGGAAGAACAATACAATCATTTTTATCAAAAGAAGAAAGATCCGATTCTTTGTGCCAAATGGTTGTCACCTGCAACTCCATATCTTCAAGAGCATGGACTATATCCCTGTCACAATTGGAACCGGGAAAAATAACAACGCCGAATTTCATTTCTGTTATTTGAGATTTAGATCAAAGGTAAACCTGATTTCACACATATTGGCAATACAAAACAAAAGTTACCATTCCCCAATGAAGAATGAACCTGATCCAGCGGGAATTGATATAAAAAAATGCAGCGCCGATAAACATGGAAATTGCAGGCACTGAAACAATCCAATTTCTTAACCCGTCATTCTCATCCAGCAATGGCATTAAAACCAACAGAACAATACTCAATAAAAAAATAGTCCATCTTTTTCTCACCTGGATAACCTGCTTGGAAGATTCTGACTGCACAAAAAAAGCTCCTGTCAAAGTCATGAAAACCAATAATCCGATCCCGATATATAAAATTGTATCCCATTTTATTTCAGGAACTTTAAAAGCAAAACCCGGCAGATCAAATCTGTATAACTTATTGCTAAGGAACAAATAGGAAAATAATAAATACCACAAAGTAAACACGCCAAGTAACACCAAAAGCCACTCAGCCACCTTTGGAGGTCTGGAAATAGCCACTGCCAACAGCACCAAAATGACCAAAGAAAGAGATGGAAGATATAAGAAAGAACAAATTCCGATGGCAAAGCCCACATTGAATAAGGTTGATTTGACCCTGCTGTCATTTCTCAGACTGGTGAGCCGCCCCCAAATCCATATCATTACAGATGTTACAATTAAAGCCGCACTTAATTCATTCCATTCCTTAAAAAAAGAAGTAGCCAGCAAATAGGCCATTGCAACCAAATAATTTGGCCTGGCCATCATCCTCCTTGAATTGGCATAATAATTCAATGTCATGGCCTGTGTAAAAAGCAAAAGATAAACAATTGCCATTTCCAAAACCGGAAACACCTTAAAAGCAGGATCGAGAAATTTTATCAGTTCTGAATACAAAAACCCATCTTGATTATTCAACGTAATAACATGACCACGTAGTAGCCACGGCAATTTCAATAATAGTCCATAGACAAAGAGAATAGACGCATTCAGGGGGTTATTGGAACGGAAGATTCCTGTCAAAGCCTGCAATTTTGAATGCTGTAAAAGTAATAAAAACTTTATCCGGAAAAAGAGGGACCCGAATTATCCCGTCTTGAGAATTATCTAAAACTGAATCCGTGCAAAACAAATAATATTCCTGTAAATACAGGGAACGATCATCTCAGAGGCGCTTACCTGTTTGGCATACCGGGGCATAAACTGATATCCGCGATCCAGATTGTGCATTGGCGGGACCCTCGCTATATCCCCATCGCCGTTGATTGAACGATCGGAAAGTAAATAACTCCGGCGGTTGTTTTCATTAAAGATAAAATGAAGTTGCCCTCCTGTAATCATCAATGCATAAGACAAATAATTATCTGTCTGATCATCATATTGTGATTTTCCGATGACATTGGTCCATTCATATTTGCCTGTACTGTCAAGACTTAAAACCAAAATATTATTGTAATAATACCTGACGTCATCCCCATAAAAACTATAGGGGCTGCCATAGTAATTAAAATAGAACGGGGAATAATAACTAAAAGGTGAATAATAACTATATGGAGAATAAAAATAGGGCGACCCATAGAGATAATCCCAGCGATTCCACGGAGAATTTCTGGACTGAGAATAGAAATCTTCTGCGGTCAGTAAAAATCCGCCATCATTTTTCAGCACCACATTGCGGATAAAATAATCGTTCAACGCTGTTTTATCACTTCCCTTGCTTTTGATGGTATTCCTCAGAGAATCACTGATTTTGGCGAATGTTTCTGTAATCAATTGATTATTTCTTTCACTGATCACTGCGGTAAACATTCCTTCCGTATTCCCACGCTTTTTGGTGTAATAAAAACTATTGAGTAAATAATTCATATTCATATTGTCAATCTTGGGTTTCACCTCGTCGAGGAATCTGCCACCTAAATTTATCGACATGATATGGAACGAATCTGTATAAGGCGCCTTCATTACCACCTGCAGATTTTCAATAAAGTCTCTTGAAGAAGATCTGTTTCCTGCTGTAAAAACCATATTTCCCCGGTTGGAAATCAGGAAATCACTGAAAATATATTTCTTCTCCTGAAACCCGGAATTGATTTTGGAAATATGATGAAGCTGCATTGAATCATCAAAGAGCAGTGTAGTAAAATTGAAGAAATTATTTACTTTCTCCATTTTAAAAAGCATGATCTGCTTTTTGTCTTCACTGTGAATCAGAGTATAAATTTTTTTATCCGCAAGAAAACGGATTTGAGTGGTGTCCAGAACGATGGGGTCCTGAAGCAATTTAGCGCCGCTATCCAATTTTGCCGCCATGCAATAAAGTATATTTTTCTTCTGAAATTGATATACCATCCATGTGTAATGCGGATAGGTGATAAAATCGACACTAAGAGTCCTTTCCGGAATCATTTTCAAATCCACCTTGTCCAACTGATCCATTGAAGAATTATAGATGCTCATTGCATAGTCATTCCTTATATTTTTATATATCAGATAATTCCCATCGATCTTGCCGACAATCTCAAAATTCAGGTTCCGCCCGTCGCTGTTATCCGGCTGGCTATAATACACTTGTTGAGCCGTTGCCCAACCCATAAGAAATATAGAAATAAAAAAAAGCGCTGCCTTTTTCATAATGATCTTGATATGTTTTTACCAATATTGAAATTACTATAAAAAGATGTAATTATTGGTTATAAAGAAACGGGCGTAAGCTAAATAAAACTTATTTAACAGCGAATTTGATCAAATTTCAGAAAGGCTTTTTATAAATTTTTAAAGATCATCCCGGGTAAATTTTCTTAAAGAAAAAAGATAATACGCAACAAGATAAATCAATGAAATAATTACAAGTACCCACATCTCAGGTGCGCCTTTGTACAATATTTTTTTTCCAAAGGGCAGGGGAAGCATTGTATCGGTAACCTGCAAGGGAAGGAAATAACCCCATGGCTCGAGATTAAATTTAAAATTGATCAGCGTAGTCAGGATCCATTCAAAGATGAGGCCATAAAGAAAAAAAATTGCAATTGCCACGCCGCTTCTTCTGAATAAAATGGCAAGGAACATGGCAAAAGAGATATATGAGAAGGTTTGTATAAATATGTATAAAATATTTTCGGTGCCCGAAAAAGAAAAGTTTTTTGCAGAAGTGGCCAATCCCAGAATAACCGCTACAATGACATTAAACAAAGTAGCAACCAGAGAAAACAAAAACGCAAATACAAACTTGACGGAAATGAATTGTTTTCTCTCCCAACCATCAATTATATTTTGCCGGTGCGTTTTAAAATTAAATTCATTCGTAAAAAGCATAATAAAGAGGATGCCGGGGAAATACAAAACCCAACTACTCATAAAACCAACCGTATTCCAAATCTTTGGAAAACCAAACGGAGATCCCAGCAGCGCTTCACCCATCGGAACATTTTCCACCGTAATTCTATTCACATAAAATCCGATATAATTGATACCCGCTATTGAAACAAAATAGAAAAGAGAAAATATCCAGAAGGCTTTATAATTCCGCACCTTCATCCATTCAATTTTGAGTAATTCGGTCATGGTAATTAATTGTTATTGGTTAGCTCAATAAATCTCGATTCGAGGCTTTTCCTTTTGGCAGACAAATGATTTAATGATATACCATGGTTATGACAAAAATCATTAAGGGCCGATGGATTCCCCTGTCCGGCTGAAAAATAAAGACGGAGGATGGGTTCTGCTTTTTCAGCCCGGCTGAGGTTTGGAAATTCCTTAATCACCTGAAGCAATTGATCCAGATCTGCAGAACTCACTTCGATAATTTCTTCCTTGGTTAAAATTTCCTCAACGGGGCCGGAGGTCAGCAACTGGCCTCTTTTTAAAATAGCCACATGGGTACACACTTTTTCAACTTCATCCAACAGGTGGCTCGCCATGATAATTGTTTTTCCGCGGGTGTGAAGATTTTTCATTACCTGCCTGATCTCTGCAATTCCTACAGGATCCAGTCCATTGGTTGGTTCATCAAAAATTAATACTTCAGGATCTCCCAATAAACATGCTGCAATAGCAAGCCGTTGTTTCATTCCCAGGGAATAAGAACTGAATCTAAAAGTACTCCGGCCCGTCAAATCCACCATTTCCAAAACATCACGGATTTCATCTTTTCCCTTCCTTTTGATGGCGGCAGTAATTTCAAGATTTTTTGTTGCCGAAAGATAACTGTAGAAATTAGGTGTTTCAAGAAGGGTTCCGATCCTGCGCCGCGATTCTCCTGAAGGGGCTTCGTCAAACAAAGTCAGCGATCCGCCGGTAGGTTTAATGATATCCGTCACTGTACCCAGCAAGGTAGTTTTGCCACTTCCATTCGGACCTAAAATTCCAAACACCACACCTTTCGGAACGGAGAAACTCACATTTTTTAATGCCTGAATGGTGCCATAATTTTTGGAGAGATTGTTTACAGTCAGAATTGCCATAGGAGGTAAATATAAAGCAATTTAAAAAATTGTTTTTTTGATCTGCCGGTTACATTATAGATGGCAAAATGAATTGTATCAGCGGCTGGCATTAAATTATTCGCTCAAATTATTTCTCCGGTTGTTTTGTCTGAGCTTCGTGCCATACGGAAGAAAAATCTCCAATGATTGCTTTTCCGTTTTCAAAATCCAGTTTTTGGATTTGCAGGTCATCAATATCGCTCAACTGAACTTTTCTCAAAAAAGGATTCAATGTACCTCCTTTTTCTCCCGGCTTTGCCTGCGGATCGTATTGATATTCCGGATCAACGATTGTACCGCGGGGAAACATGATACCAGGTTCTCCTTTCCCACGTATATCCAACACTGTTGGATGTTTTAATCCGAGTGAATGCCCATATTCATGAGCCGCAGTTGTAGAATGATTCAGAAGATTTACTTTCAGGAAATAACCTGTGTTGCTTCCGATTTCATCCACAAACGAAATATTTCCCGTTGCAAAATTTTCTACGCGGAAATAATTATTTTCAGGATAGATATTTTCAATTACTTCTTCCGGTGCAAGACCCGGATTATATTTTCCATCAATTTCAAACCGGACATTGAACCATTGCCTATCGAAATATATCATGGGGTCCGGCCCATTCCACTGAGCAGAAATGTCATTGACTACAATTTCCGCAAGATTCTGATCTGCGGCTTCTCCATAAAAATGTATGATGGAACGGATTACAATCAGAAGCTCATTTTCATAAACGGTTACCTCGCCCAATGGAAATTATTTTATTAGTTTCTGACAGGTTTGCCGGTTTTGATGACACTCTGCAATCTCTCCAGTGTTTTCTTTTCGCCACACAGACTTAAGAAAGCTTCCCTTTCCAAATCGAGCAGGTATTGTTCGTTCACAAGTGTGGCTTCACTTAAATCGCCACCGCACATTACATACGCCAGTTTTTTTGCAATGGACACATCATATTCCGTAATATAATTCCCGAGAAACATGCTGTGGATACCTGTGTACAACATACCAAGCCCGATGCGGCCGAGCACTTTAATATCTGTCCTTTCTTTTGGTCTTACGTACCCATCATCAAAAAGTTCAATGACACTTTTTTTAGCTTCTGCAATCCTTCGCGACTGATTCATCACCACATTATCGAATCCTTTCCGGAGGATGCCCAGCTTGTAGGCGTCAAAGGCAGAAGTGGCCACTTTTGCCTGCCCTACCGTCATAAACCGGTTCATCAGGGGAATGGTTTCAGGTTCCTGAGGCTGCATTTCATCCGAGGCGCGCAATGCGAATTCTTTGGTGCCACCTCCACCGGGAATCAGCCCAACTCCCAATTCAACTAATCCGATATAGGTTTCTGCTGCCGCCATCACCTTGTCTGAGTGAAGACACATCTCACAGCCTCCGCCAAGAGTCAGGCCATGTGGAGCAATTACCACAGGAATGGAGGAGTATCTGATTTTCATATTGGTGTTCTGAAATGATCTTATTGCCATATCCAGTTCATCAAATTCCTGTTCGGCAGCCAGCATAAAAATTAATCCGACATTAGCTCCGGCACTAAACTGTGCCCCTTCATTGGCAATCACGAGCCCCTTGTATTTTTCTTCAGCAATGGAAACGGATTTGCTGATTCCTTCCAGCACCTCGCCTCCAATGGTATTCATTTTGGAGCTCCATGAAAAGGCTGCTACATTGTCTCCGATATCTGTCAGGTTGCAGGCAGCGTTTTTCCAGATTGTGTTTTCCTTCAAATCGCTCAGGATGATAAAAGACTCACCACCCGGAAGGGCTTTGTAACTTTTTGAAGCGGGGGCATAACACAACTTTTTCCCTTTCTCCATTTTGTAAAAAGTTTCATTGCCCGCCTGGAGAAAATCTTTTACCCATGCGGCCACCTTAACACCGGCGGCTTCCATCGCCTCTGTTACTTTCTTTACCCCAAGCAAATCCCATGTTTCAAAAGGCCCGAGTTCCCATCCGAATCCAGCACGCATTCCATCATCCAGCCTGAACAACTCATCAGATATTTCAGGGATTCTGAAAGAAACATAAGAAAACAAAGAATAATGAAATTGCCTGTAAAAATCTCCGGCCTTGTCTTTTCCGGAAAATAAAATTTTGAAGCGTTCATTCAGATTATCGACCGTTTTAGCCATGTCGATAGTTGCAAATTTTGGTTTGGACCGCGGCTTATATTCAAATGTATTCAGATCAAGCGTGTCTATTTCTTTTGAACCATCCGGCAATTTTTTCTTCAGAAAAAATCCCTGGCCTGTTTTGTCTCCGAGCCATTTTTTATCCACCATTTTCTGGAGCCACAAAGGAATTTCAAAAATATTTTGTGCTTCATCCTGCGGGCAATTTTCTTTTACGCCCATGGCCACTTTAACAAGCGTGTCTATTCCTACCACATCAGCAGTTCTGAAAGTTGCCGACTTAGGCCTTCCGGAAACAGTACCCGTCAGCGCATCTATTTCATCGATGTTTAATTGCAACTTATCCATCAGATGAAAAATAGACATCAGTCCGAATACGCCGATCCTGTTGGCAATAAAAGCCGGGGTATCCTTACAAAGAACCGTTGTTTTTCCAAGAAATAAATCTCCGTAATTCATCAGAAAATCCACCACATCCGGATCTGTAAATTTTGATGGAACAATTTCCAGCAAACGTAAATAGCGCGGAGGATTGAAGAAATGTGTGATACAAAAATGTTTTTTAAAATCATCACTTCGGCCTTCGGCCATCAGATGAATGGGAATTCCGGAAGTATTGGAAGTAACCAACGTTCCCGGCTTTCTGTATTTCTCAACCTGCTCAAAAACAGATTTTTTAATATCGAGTCTTTCTACCACCACTTCAATCACCCAATCCACACCGGCAATGTCTTTCATGTTGTCTTCAAAATTGCCGGTTTTGATATTTTTAAGATCTTCAGGAGTGTACAAGGGTGAAGGGCTTGCCTTGCTTGCTGTGCGAAGAGCTTCGGTAACAATACGATTTTTCACTGCATGATCAGTAATCTGCAATCCCTGACTGGCCTCTCCTTTCGTCAATTCTTTGGGTGGAATGTCAAGCAACAAAACCTGAACACCCGTTCCGGCAAACAAACAGGCAATCCTGCTGCCCATCACGCCACTACCCAAAACGGCTACTTTATTAATCGTCCTCTTATTCATATCTGATTTAGTTAGTTAAACAACCATTTTCTTATCCGAAATTAAGTCTTTTTGAATTAGGAGCTAAAAACCGGAAATCCTGCAACCTTCAAAAAGGCTACGGGTTATCAATTTGAAATTGAATTGTGGAAGCAGGGCAATCTGAGAAATGGAAAAAATTGGTGATGCTAAAAGCAGTTATACCGGCATCTTATCTCGCAAATGTCAACCGGCTCCCTCTTGAGGAATCAATCAATTTTCCCCTTTCGAAAACACAATTACCATTTACAAAAGTCATCTCTATCGATGCGGGGAAGGTCATGTCCATCAGCGGGCTCCACTTGCATTTGTAAAGAATATTTTCAGGGGTCACGGTAGTTTTTTCATTGAGGTTTACCACTGCGAAATCTGCAAAATAACCCTCTCTGATATAACCCCTGTTTTCAATCAAAAAACAATCTGCGACAGCATGGCTCATTTTTTCAGCAATCTTTTCGAGAGAGATTTTTCCCTGTTTATAATAATGCAACATCAATAATAATCCGTGTTGCACGAGCGGCATTCCCGAACGGGCTTTTTCATAGGGTGGCTGTTTTTCTTCCAACAGGTGAGGTGCATGATCTGTAGCAATCACATCCAAATGATTGTCCAGCAGGCCATTCCAAAGGGCATCCCTGTTCTGAGATTCTTTTATCGCCGGGTTACACTTAATCAGGTAACCCAACCTTTCATAATCATCCGCTGTAAAATGAAGGTGGTGAACACAAACTTCCGCAGTAATTTTTTTCTCTTTAAGCGGAATATCATTTCTGAAAAGAGCCAACTCTCTGGAAGTGGTAATATGCAAAATGTGTAAACGGCTCTGGTATTTTTTGGCAAGTGAAGAAGCAAAAGAAGAAGATAAATAACAACCTTCCGTATTTCGGATCAAAGGATGATCAGAGGGTTGCAGATCAGGCTTTTTTTGTTTTAACGCTTCATAATTTTTCCTGATTGTTTTTTCATCTTCACAATGAGTTGCAATCAGTAATTCACTATTGCGAAAAATTTGATGAAGGGCAGGCTCACTATCCACCAGCATATTTCCTGTACTGGAACCCATAAAAATTTTAACTCCGCAAATATTTTTTTTGAACTGATTTGTCCTTAACACCTCTTCTGCATTGGTATTGCTTGTACCCATGAAGAAACTATAATTGGCAAGCGAATCTTTTTGGCCGATCAAATATTTGTCTTCGAGCAATTCATGTGTAAGTGCATTCGGAATGGTGTTGGGCATTTCCATAAATGATGTCACCCCGCCGGCCACTGCTGCTCTGCTCTCGGTAAAAATAGTTGCCTTGTGTGTAAGTCCGGGTTCACGAAAATGAACCTGATCGTCAATTACCCCCGGAAATAAATGCAGGCCATCCCCCGGAATTTCCTTTACTCTCTCTTTAACCGAAATATTTTGCGCCAACTTTTCGATTCTGCCACTTCGAACAAGCACATCCATATTTTCTATTTTATTTTCATTTACTACGGAGATATTTTTAAAAAGAGTATTTTGCATCGTATCCTTTATTGACAATTTTCTTACATGCGCATTTTTACCGGCACTATCCTCTGTATAAGCATGTGTTTATCTTCACATCTTTACAGCCAAACCACTTATTTGCCTGAAGGCAGCAAAGGCTATGAACTGCTAAATCGATTGGAGATAAAGCAGGACAAAAATAGCAATCTAAATTTTAGTACACTGAAACCTTTCAGCAACAAAGCGGCAGTGGAAGCGGCAGAAAAAGCTGACAGTTTATATAAAATGGGGGAACTGAATTTGTCGCCGGTTGACCTGCACAACATCCATTCATTGCTGATGGATAATTCTGAGTGGGTGACGGGAGACAAATCTTCTTTCGAAAGCAAACATCCTCTATGGAATACTTTTTACCCGACCAAAGCCAACCTGATTGAAGTGGATCAAAAAGATTTCTTTCTGGCTGTAAACCCGGTTTTTGATTTTCAAATAGGGAATGGATCGGGGGAATCCCAATCTCTTTTTTACAACAGAAGAGGTGTTACACTTAGAGGGAGAATTGCAAACAAAATCGGATTCTCGACCACGATTACAGACAATCAGGAGCGGGGACCCCAATTCTTCAAAGATTATGTAACCTCGCACCGTGGTGTCCCGGGTGTTGGTTTTTATAAACCGTTTAAAAAAACAGCCTATGATTACTTCGATGGAAGGGGTTATTTCACTTTTGGTGTTACCAAATACATCAATGTGCAATTTGGATACGACAAGAATTTTATTGGTGACGGATACCGGAGTTTATTTCTAAGTGATTTTGGCGACAGTTATCTGTTTTTAAAACTGAACACCAAAATATGGAAATTGAATTATCAGAATCTCTTCATGGAGCTGATGCCGGATTTTACAAAAAAAGGAGATGTGTTACTTGACAGAAAATACGCTGCAATGCATCATCTCAGCATCAATGTAACCCGTTGGCTCAATCTCGGTTTATTTGAAAGTGTAATCTTCGGACGAAAAAACAGGTTTGATTTTGAATACCTGAATCCTATTATTTTCCTGCGTCACATTGAAGGAACAGTCGGCAGCCCTGACAACGCATTTGCGGGATTTGATTTCAAGATAAACACAATGAAACGATTTCAATTTTACGGGCAGTTGTTGTTAGACGAATTTCTGCTGAATGAAATTTTCAAGAACAATGGTTTTTGGGCCAACAAATACGGATACCAGTTAGGTGTGAAATATATCGATGCTTTCAATATTAAAAATCTGGATCTGCAATTTGAAAGCAATCGCGTAAGGCCATTTACCTACACCCATTCAGATTCTGTTTCTAATTACGACCATTACAATTTGCCTCTTGCCCATCCTTTGGGTGCAAATTTTCAGGAATTCACCGGCATATTCAGATATCAGCCACTTCCCCGGCTCCGAATTGATGGCAGGGCTATTTATTACTACAAGGGATTAGATACGCTGGGACAAAATTTTGGGGGAACTATTTCTGAACTTTACACCACCCGGTCTGCCAATTTCGGATATTTTGTGGGTAGCGGAAGGAAAGTAAAAGTTCTCAATGCATCAGCCACACTGGGCTATGAATTAAAAGAAAATCTGTTCATTGAAGGGAACGTTCTTTTTAGAAAAGAGACTGATCAACCCAATGCAACTTACTTTAATATTGGGATCAGGCTGAATACTGCCAGAAGAGATTACAATTATTAAAAAACAGCCGGAAAAATTCCGGCTGCAAAAATTACTAAATCGAAACATGATTACATCGACTCGAAAATTTTCATCTTATTGTACAGCGTCTTGCGGTCTATTTTTAAAATCTCGGCAGCCTTTGTTTTATTGTAATTAACTTCTTTCAAAACGTTCATAATAGTTTCATATTCCGCTTTGGCGGCTGCATCTTTCAAATCCATTTCTTTTATTTCCGAATCATCCGTCTGTGACTGGGTATCTTCCTGAATGGTATTATGAACCTCTTTGTAAGAAACGGATTGTGTGATTTCCCATGGCAACACTTTGGATGTTATCAATCCGTCATTTGTCAGCAATACCGCCCGGCGAACCACATTTCTCAATTCCCGCAGGTTCCCCGGCCAGGGATATCTTTTAAAAATGCTCAACACTTCATCTTCAAATCCTTTAATATCCCTTCCGATTTCTCTGTCTGTCCTTTTGAGAAAAAAATCAGCAAATAACAATACATCACTTTTGCGCTCGCGCAGCGGCGGGAGCCGGATAGAAAATTCATTGAACCTGTGATATAAATCTTCTCTGAATCTCCCTTTCTGATATGCTTCCTGAAGGTTTTCATTGCTTGCCACTATAATTCTTACATCCACATTTTTTTCCTTTGTACCTCCTATTCTCTTAAACTTCCTTTCCTGAATCACACGCAACAGCGAAGCCTGAACTTCCCTGCTCAGGTTGGCAACTTCATCGAGAAAAAGGGTTCCACCGTCTGCAAGTTCAAAATGGCCGACTTTGTCTGTCACCGCGCCGGTAAATGCGCCTTTCACATGTCCGAATAATTCACTTCCTGCCAATTCTTTTGAAAGGGTTCCGCAATCCATTGCAATGAAAGGGCCATTCTTGCGCAAACTATTTTCATGAATGGTTTTTGCGATAACCTCTTTTCCTGTACCGCTTTCTCCATAAAGAATGACACTGTAATTCGTTTTTGCCACAATGCCGACCTGGTTAAAAACCTTTATAATGCTTTCATCTTCCCCCATCAGATAGTCCTCATTGAGGTGCACATTGGTCACACTTGGTTCCTTGTTGACAGGTGAAGGGTCACTGTCCTTTATGGAATTAGCTCCATTCTTTTCAGACGCAGCAATACCTTTTTCAATGACACTTAAAACTTCATCGGGAATCAGGGGTTTGGTGATATAATCAAAAGCCCCGTGTTTAATAACATCTACGGCGATTTTGATATCTGAGTATCCTGTAAAAATGATAACCACTGTACCCGGCTTATTTCCTTTCACCTTAAGCAATACATCTTTTCCATCTTTGTCTCCCAGCCGGAAATCGCAGAGTACTACGTCAAAATGTTCTTCATTAAACTTTGCAAGACCTTTGGTTGCATTGTGTGCCATATCCGTTTCATACCCTTTTTTATTAAGGTAGCGGCTCAGTAAAGTGCACATGTCCACATCGTCGTCTATAATCAGTATTCTTTTATCAGAATTCATTGTACTAACAAATTCGAGGAATGCAAATTTAACACAATTCAACTGTTTTTGCTTCCTGCCAGTTATTCGATACCTTATCTGTTCCCATTCACGTTGAAGCCATTTGAATCCACTTCAGGTAAGAGTTACGTTTATACCAAAGCGATTTTTTAAGATTAAAAAAGTTGAAATTTTACATAATTTTTGAAAGCCCGGGCTCATACTTCCACAAAAGAATCATGCGGCAGCTACTTTTTCGGGAACATCAAAAAAGATATGAAACGTAGTGCCTTTCCCTTCTTCACTTTCTACTTTAATGCTTCCATTATGGCTAATGATTATATTTTGTGCATTGGCCAGTCCGAGGCCGGTTCCTTTTGCTTTGGTAGTAAAAAAGGGTTCAAATAGCCTTCCCATCTGTTCTTTGCTCATTCCGTTGCCGGTATCTGAAATTTTAATATGGCATTTGTTTCTTTCCACAGATGTTTCCACCGCCAGCGTCCCGCCCTCTTTCATTGCTTCTACTGCATTCACAATAAAATTGAGAAAGGCAATTTTGATTCTTTCCACATCGAGTTGAATTGGACAAATATCCTTGTCAAAATTCTTTATGACCTGGATATGTTCCAGTCGAATCCTGTCTTGTGCATCCGAAATACAGTCATTCAAAAGGTCATTTATGTTCACCGGAGATTTTTTCAATTCCGTTAACCGAGTAGAATTCAATAAATCAGATACCAGTTTGTTTATTCTTTCCGAATTTCTTTTAATCATATCAAAAAACATATCTGCGCCTTCGTCTGCGGCCGGATAGTCTGATCTCAGTTGTTCCAGTGCAAGATTGATATTTGTCAATGGATTTCTGACTTCATGTGCAATCGTCCTGGCAATACGCCCGGTGGAAGAATATTTTTCAAGGCTCCTCAATTCAATCAGTTCGGTATTCAGTTCAGCCAATTGATTTACCCTGCTTTCCAATTGCATTTTAAATAAATCAGTTTGTTTGTCTGCCTCCTGGCGGGCTTTGTTTTCCTTGTTAAAAACGGTGACCGAATAAAGCGTAAGTACAATCGCCACCAGCATAGAAACAAGGCTCAGGTATTTAATGAGAGAAGAATATTCGGAAATATTTTCAGAACGCTGGCTCCATGATTCTCTCTCATTTTCCTGTATTCGCTGAATCCTGGCTCCAATATCCACCATCATTCTTTCCCTCTGTTCATTTTCACTAATAATTTCAGGAGTGAGTTTTGAATCTTCCCTGAAGTTGTTCAGCCGGTTCTGAATGGAAAATAACATACTTCCAATCACTTTTTTGAGTGAATCCATTTCACGCTGTTGCAAAGGATTATCAGTGGTGGCTTTTTCTATGAGGTCGGTGACACTGTCCACTTCTTTTACACTTTTATTAAACACCATCAGATGTTCTTTATTCCTGTCGATCAGATAACCTCTTATTGCAGATTCTGCCTTGGTGATAAAAGATGCCAGATTATCCAAATCGTGAATCACCAGGTTGGTATGATCCACCCATGCTGCCTGCTGGCTGACTTTTTGCGTGGAAATAAATGAAAGTGCGTTGCTCACAAGCAACAACACAAATGCAGCTAAAAAACCTATCCTTACGCGATTTGCAAATTTTTTCTCTAAGGTTTGCCCCTTCATACGTCATTAAATTTTAAGGAACTTCCTTTTAATACCAATCCATGCCTGTTGAAAAAGAGGTTTAAAGATTATACATTCTGACAATCCTTCTTCAATACACCTGAAAGGCAATTCCCTGTAATTATTTTCACAAATCCAATCCTGAAGAAACTGAAATACGGCCAAACTTCCTCTTTCACATTCTTCCATTGCGGATTTGCTTAAAAGTAAGAAGTAGTTTTCAGATGAATATAAATTTATTCTTGGCAAAATTGTTTTATTCCCTCAATATAACGGCAGAAGGATTTTGTTAAAAAAAGATTGAATTTAAAATGGCTTTTACTTTTCCTCCATTTAAAGAAAGCCATGCATGGGGACTCACATATTTGTTCAGTTATATTTGTTATTGATTGCTGGCCAGCCTTCCGCCACCTCTGCCTGAATATATTTTAAAGTAATTTTTAGTAATAAAGTCAGGATGATTTTCATACTACTTCGTAAATTACATCCATCGAATACCCAAAAGAAACGGTGGTAATTCGCATCATAAAAAAGTTGGCAAAATATTTTATTGTTGTAGAAGTGAAAGAAACATCATTGATAAACTAAAAAATTAAATTTATGAGCAACGGAAAATTAATAGCAGGCATCATTGCCGGCGCAGCCGCAGGTGCAATTTTGGGGATTTTATTTGCCCCTGACAAAGGCACGGAAACAAGAAGGAAAATCGCTGAAAAAGGGAGCGATCTTGCAGGAAGTGTAAAAGACAAGTATCACAAATTCACTGACAGTGTTGCTGAAAAATACGATGCTGCCAAAGAAAAACTGACAGGGCTGGTACATGAAGGGAAAAATACAGGAATGGATATCGTTGACGAGGCAAGAAACAAGGCCAATGAAATGAGAAATGATATCAGAAATCCGCGTCCGGTACGTTCCTGAAAATAATGAATATTTAATAAGCCCGGTAAAAAATTACAACAAAAATGGGAGCAGATACTGAAAGTACTTCCGTAGAAGATTTATTTTATAAAACGAGAGATTACGTCAATACGAGGATTGACCTGTTGAAATTGAAATCAATTAAGAGGGCATCTGCTATTTATTCATCCACTCTCACCTTTTTATTTCTCGGAGGAATATTATTTCTTGTAATCCTCTTTTTATCAGTCGGATTTGCACTCTACCTCGGGCATTTATTGGGTGAAACATATTACGGTTTCTTTATGGTTGCCGGAATATACATCATTGCCGGGCTTGTTTTTTATGCACTGAGGAAATCTCTTTTAAACCTCCCTTTCAGAAATTGGCTGATCAAAAATCTGATTGATTAAAAAGTGAACAAATATTAATGGAAAAGGAAAGTGCATCAGAAAAATTAATTAAAGTTGCCAATGCTTCTGAATTGGAAAGTGCCATTGAAAACCTGGAACAGAAAAGACGATTGCAGGAAAGGGAGCTTCAGCTTCAATTTCATCAGGTAACGACACAGTTCAAGCCGGGGAATATTGTCAGAAGTACGCTTATCGGAATAAAGGATTCGACTTTAATCAGGAATCAACTATTCAAATTGGTTTTGGGTGCAGGTGCAGGATATGTGGGAAGCAGATTTTTAACCGGCCATACCACCGGCCTATGGAGAAAAGCGCTCAAAGCCGCCGTAAAATTGGGGGTGGCACGGTTTATTGTCAAAAGAAAAAGAGAACAAAGAGATGACAGGAAAGCAGCACCTTCATCATAAATCATTTTGTGCCCTGGCAAAAGAGGTACATTAATATCTTTTCAGAAGCAGGCTGTAAACCTTCCCGGCGACTTCTTTCATTCTCGCTCTGGCCCTTTCTTCAGGAACAGGGGTAAAAAGAGATATAATGAATTTGTTCTTGGGGTCTATCACAATTCCCACATCGTTTGTATAATAATTCCACCAACCTGTTTTATGATAAAACATAGCATTGCGCGGGAGACCTGTTGCTAATTTGGTTGTATCCAATTGCCGACCAAGCAAAACTTTTAACTGGCGGCTTACCCATTCATTGACCAAATCATCCTTCTGAATTTTATACATAAATAATGCGGCATGCAATGCATTCGTCTCAGTACCTCGGATGGTATCATACCCGGGATCTTCAAATTTCCTGCTTAAGAATTTTCTTGTCACTTCACTGCCATACCAACCGTTTTCATGCATTGTTCGATTGATATTTTTTCTTCCGGCCACATCAATCAGGCAATTGGCAGCAGAATTATCACTTCGTGTAATCATTAAATCCAGCAAATAATCAATTGTGACCGTATCTCCGTCTCTGAGTAGCGGACGCGGGTCCCATGCAATCTCAGAAGATTTATCCACATCATTTGGCGAGTGAACGATATACGGAGCATACAAAGAATATTTTCCTTCTGAAACCTGTTTGAGAATTTCCATTGCCACATACATTTTGTAAACTGATGCCGGGTAAATAAAGTTTTCCATATTCACTCCGCCGATCAGAGGTTTTTTCCTGTTCAGATCAATTACCGCAAAGGAAACCTGTTCCATTCCATCCTCTCCCACATTGAAACTGCTGTCGAGTTTACAGTCCTTAATAATCTGTTTGAGGGAATCATTAAAGCTTTTCTTTTGTGCAAACCCTTTCAGGAGATTTTCCTGTTGTGAAAATCCAAGTGAAGAAATGCCGGCAAAAATGATAGCGAACAGAATGGAAAGTTTCATAACGATGCAGGAGGAATCCTTTTAATTTTGAAAATGAGAATGTGGAATCAAAAATATTTTTTTATTGCCACTTCACCATAAATGATTAGGATCTCAAATCTATCACAGGCAAAAAAATACCCTGATCTCTTCAGGGCATTCTGATTTTTTGTAGCACGTACGGGATTCCCTGCCTGCTTGACGCAGTCAGGCAGGGAACCCGTGATCCCTGTCCTACAGTATTCCCTGACTTCTCAACCAATTCTTTCCTGCTGTGGATTTTAAGTATTTTTCTCTTTTCCGGCCTGAAACCCAATTCTCGTGTTCTTCAGTGTAAATTATTTTCCAGGGAATATGTCCTTTTGTATATCGATTCCTTCCGGCATTATGTTCGTCCAGTCTTTTATTTGCATCCGTAGCCATCCCAACATATGTGGCTTGATCTTTCAAACTCCGTAAAACATATACACTGACCATTGGTAAAAAAAATACCCTGATCTCTTCAGGGCATTCTGATTTTTTGTAGCACGTACGGGA
>ERZ778017.90-NODE-90-length-157771-cov-62.948122_pt1 | contig 157771 bp, 142 predicted proteins | sample MGYA00375747_ERZ778017 | MGnify/ENA primary metagenome ERZ778017 (study PRJEB29350, sample SAMN05509838) | bioreactor metagenome | biome: bioreactor; material: wastewater | place: South Africa: University of Cape Town | collected 2014-03-17 ... | reverse complement strand
CTGAGTATTCGCTCTTCTGAGTGCCACTGATATTGGGGTTCAGGGCCGCTGTCCTGTCGATGCGATCTCGTCGTTGAGAGCCACCGAATATTCGGGTTCGGGGCCGCCTAGGCTCCTTCTGCCGTGTGGCCTATCACGCGGCAGAAGGAGTGATTCGGATGGTACGCAAGATCAAGGCGAAGCTCGTGCTTCGGTTGCGCACGGAGGGGTTCACGGGGCGGCAGATCGCCGCGCAGGGTATGTCCCGCACCAGCGTGGCCATGGTGCTCGATGCCGCTGACCGGGAGGGCATCGGCTGGGACGACGTCGCGGAGCTCGGCGAAGCGGACGTGTATGCGCGGCTGTTCCCTGGGCGGGGTGAGTATGAGAGTGTTCACATGCAGCCGGACTGGGATCAGGTGCATCGGGAGCTTGCCCGGGTCGGGGTGACGTTGAAGCTGCTGCACGGCGAGTACGTCGACGCCTGCCGCGCCAAGGGCGAGACGGCGATGGGCTACGACCGGTTCTGCAAGACCTACCAGCGTCACGTGCTGGTGATCGGCGCGGCGTCGCGGGTCGGTCACAAGGCCGGGCAGACGGTCGAGGTCGACTGGTCGGGCAAGACGATGGGCCTGACCGACCCGGTCACTGGCGCCACGGCGAGGGTCTACCTGTTCGTCGCGACGCTGCCGTTCTCGAGGTATTCGTTCGTCGAGCCGGCTCTGGACATGCGGCAGGACACCTGGCTGCGCGTGAACGTCGCGATGTTCGAATGGTTCGGCGGGTCCGTCCCGCGGATCGTCCCGGACAACCTCAAGACCGGAGTCATCAAGCACCCCGCCGAAGGCGAAGTCGTGCTCAACGACGCCTATCGGGAACTCGCCGCGCACTACTCCGCCGCGGTGCTGCCGGGCAGGCCCCGGAAGCCGAAGGACAAGGCGAGCGTGGAGAACACCGTCGGGAACGTCGCAACATGGGTGATCGGGGCGCTCCGCAACCAGCGGTTCGCGAGCCTGCCGGAGCTACGCGCGGTGATCCGTGAGCGGGTCGCCGCTTACAACGCGGAGCCGTTCCAGAAACGCGCCGGGTCACGGTTGAGTGTGTTCGAGGCGGAGGAGAAACAACTGCTGCGGCCGTTGCCGGCCGTCGCGTTCGAGATCTCCCAGTGGCTCTACGGCCGCAAGGTTCAGAAGAACGGGCATGTCGTGTTCGAGCGGAACTTCTACTCCGTCCCCTACACGCACATAGGCCGGTCCGTCGATCTGCGCGTCACCGACACGATGCTGGAGGTGTTCGCCGGGGATCAGCGGCTGACCAGCCATCTGCTCGCCCCGGTCGGGGTGGTCAACGAGTATCGGACGCATGACAGCGATCTGCCTGACGGGCACCGCTACCAACAGATGGACCCACAACGGGCACGGGAGTGGGCGGCTCGGGTCGGGGAGAACACCACCACGATCGTGGCCCGGATCTTCGAGTCCGTGCCTGTCGCCGAGCAGGGGCTGGGCGCCGCGCTGGCAGTGCTCAAGTTGACCCGCCGCTACTCCGCGGCCCGGGTCGAAGCGGCCGCCGGTATCGCGCTGAAGTCGCGCATCAACTCGCCCAGGTATGCGCATCTGCGGCCGATCCTGGAGTCGGGCCAGGACCAGACCGGCAGGCGGCAGCCGAGGTTCGAGCCGAGTGCGTGGGAGGAGCCTGCCGGGTATGTCCGCGGCGCCGACTACTACGCGGGAGGCGCCCGATGAGCCGGCTCGATGCGGAGACGAAGCGGAAGCTCCGTGAGATGGGTGTGGGCCCGCTGGTCGACGCGTTCGACGTCCAGGACGAGGGCCTCACGTTGGGGATGGTGTTCGAGGAGCGGATCAAACTCGCCGTCGATGACGCTCACGCCACGTTCACCCACTCCAAAGTCGAGGGCCTGATCCGCCGGGCGGGGCTGCGTTACCCGAACGCGGACCTCCGCCGCGTCGACATGCTCGAACAACGAGGCCTGGACCGCGGGGTGATCGCGCAACTCGGCACCTGCCAGTTCATCACCCGCCAGCAGAACGTCGTGTTCCAAGGCTTCACCGGGTCGGGCAAGTCCTACCTCGGCTCGGCGTTGGCCAAGCAGGCCTGTCAGCACCGCTACCGGGCGCACTACATCCGCATGCCCGACCTCGAAGAGACCTGGGCGACCGCGAAGGACAAACCGGCGGGCAGGGAGAAGTGGTTGCGGAAGTACTCCACGTTCACGCTCCTCGTGATCGACGAATGGCTGCTCGACCCGCCCACCGACGATGTCCGGTCCATGCTGCTCGAGCTCCTCGAACGCCGCTACGACGCCACCTCGACGGTGTTCTGCACCCAGTACGCGAAGAAGGACTGGCACCAGCGCCTCGGCGGCGGTGTCCACGCCGACGCGATCATGGACCGCATCGTCCACAACACCATCTGGATCGAGACCGGCGAGGTCAACATGCGCGAGCAGACCGCCGCCGCAGCCAGCTGAAACCGGGCCGGTGAGCGTCACACCCACGGCAGTGGCGCTCACCGGCAATACCAGCGGCCCCGAAAGTGAATATCGACTGGCACCCAACCGCAATAATCAGTGGCCCTCAAGACTCCAAATGCTCATCACCCTCATCAGCGCGGTCGGCCCCGCCCTTGGCCCCCTGCTCGCAGCCGCCACCGGCTCCTACACGGCCATGGCCCTGAGCGCCGTGATACTGGCAGCCTTCTCTCTGTCCCTCGCCCGATTCTCATGAGGTGGCAGTCGCTCCCGGGCTCGGTTGCAGTAGGTGCATCTTGGATGCAACTGGCCACATCCAATCGCGACGCTCCCGAGACGCCTCCGATAGCAGAGAACCACGCCGGCCCGCAGATGAGGCGCCACAAGTGCGGACTCCGTGAAACTTGCTGCGTCGTCGTTGAGCGATAGGCACGTCCCTCTACGCCTACAGACCGGTTCGGAAAGGCCAGATCAAGCCATCAATCTTCCGGCGACGACGCATCGATAGCGATGCTTCTGACTTCGACGTTCAGAGCAAAGTTGGCCCGCTGCCGCGTTGCAGATGCCCGACGGGTCCACGTCCGCGAAGAGACCGCACTCGCGGCGGGGTACGTGAATCGGGCGGCACCGGTAAGCGGCTACCTGGCTCCGCTCGCGCGCATCCTCGCGACACATCCGGTACGACGACTAGGTCACTGAAGGCAGAAAGAGCCGATGACGGATGGCTGTCATACCGCCAGACGGGGACGACACTGTGGTGACCGTGTGGAAGGAAGTACTACAAGCAGCCACGACGACGGAAGTACGAGCCGATGATCGAGTGAGCCGGCGTCCTGGGCAACCTAACCAAGCTCGTTCCAGAGCAGCTTCATCTGTTCGCCGCTGACGTTGCTGCTTCCGCCGTAACGATCCCATTCTCCAGCGGACAAGCCGCTGACGAACTCCCGCAACTCATTGTAGGACTCGGGCGTGCTGCGCCCAGCAGCCGACCAAGCGGATGCGGCACGTTGTGCGGCCTCGCGTGGCAATCCAACCATGCGCATCCAGATCGCCTCTCGCGTGTTGACACCGTAAAACACCATCGATGGCACGTACGCCCCGATGTCTCCTTCATCAGTCTCCGTGCCGGCCCACGCCACACGTTGCAAAGCGCCCATTCCCCAGCTCGCGTTCGATGCAAGGGTGGAGTAAACGTAGCTCGCGAACTTGGCCGACCGCGCATATGGGAGCTGACTCGGATCGCCGTACTTAGCGACCATCTCTTCCATGCTCGTTCCGGAGACCCAATCCCGGAGAATCTTTGCGATGCGGGCTGGGTTGAAGGGACCGTTCAGGTCGTCGTTTCCGATGTCGAGCTCCGGCAAAGAGCCGAGCATGTCTATGCGGTCGGTAAGGACGCTGAGATCGTTCCCGAATAGTTCGGTGGGGATCCAGGACGCGTGGTCGTTGATACTGGCGTCGCGCGTGGCACGGTGACGGAGGACGTCGACAGTGATAGTGGAGAATCCAGTGCCATCCGCGAGCGCGACGAGACCCGGGTTGGGGGCCACCCGCTGTAGGTAGGCGCGGCACAGCCTCGCTAGTCGAGCGCCCAGCGCCTGGTCTTTGGCTACGGCCTGGCGGTAGACGAGACTGTTCCGGAGGAGGTCTTCAACGTCTTGCGCGGCGTCTTTCGCCCCCGACACCTTCATCGCGTGGGCGAGGTACTGCAGGAACGGTGACAGCGTCTCGTGTGCCCAGAGCGTCCGATAGTCGAGGTTCTCGGCGATGGTGTCGACGTTCTCGATGAGTCCGGCGAGCTGCGAGGCAACCTCGGCTGCCTCCTTGCGGAAGAAGTCCGCCCAGCTCTCGCGCTGGGCGTCATTCGTGACCGGGTATGCGACCACTCCGAGGTCGCTGAGGCGTCCCCGGCCCGCGCGCCCGGCAGTGTTCCAGAAGTCAGCGAAGGTCATCTCGCCTCCACGCCCCTTCTGGCGTGATTCGATGATGACGTTGTTGATGGGGAAGTTCACGCCTTGGGAGAGGGTCGTCGTTCCGCACACGATGTGGATCTCGCCGCGGTTGACGAGCTGCTCAATGAGCCGGCGCGTTTCGTGCGACATTCCGGCATGGTGATACGCGACACCTCGAATCAGGAGCGGCTCGAGTGGGTTGTTCGCCCCGAGTTCGTCGCGCACGTGCGCTATGACCGCATCGCGGAAGTCGGAGCCGGGTGTCGGTGACAGTTTGGCACTGAGTTCCTCTGCCCGGGTCATCGCAGTGGACTTGCCCCGGCACAGGATGAGGGTGACCCCTTCACGATGGCGGAGTGCGCCCGTCGCGATGGCGGTGAGTTCCTTCAGCGAACCTGGGCGACTGCGCTCATTGCCTAGTTGCATGCGAAAGCCGGCCGGAAGATTGCTGTTGTCGGCAGCCTCGGCTGTCTCCAGGAACACGTTGTAGTCGAGATTCTTGACTTTATGCACGTCAATGGATGCCACGACGCGCTGATTGGGCCGCCACTCCACACGGATGGGCGTTGCGCGCTCGTTGTCTCCGAGCCAATCAGCGAGCATCTCCGATCCAGGAAGGAAAGGTGAGAGAAGCAGAAAACGGACGTTCGCCCGGTCTCGTCGAATCGTTGCGAGCAGAAGCTCGAGCTTAGCTCCTCGTACACCGTCACTGATGTTGTGGGCCTCGTCTACGACTACCTGCGAGAGGTTGGCGACCGAGGTGTGACCGTCGCGGATCAGCAGGTCGAGTTTCTCGGGTGTCGTAACGAGAACGGAGGGCGGCCTCTCGAGGAGCGCATCCTCGGTAGGGTCGATCTGGACGGCCGGCGTGGCCTGCTCGACGGTGTAGCCGAGCCCTCGGAGGTCTCGCCGCAGCTCGTCCATGACCTGATTCACGAGCACGCGCGTGGGAACGACATACGCGATGGTTGACTGCGGGTTCAGCGCGAGCGTCTGAACGATGGACAGTTTCGCGAGCAGCGTCTTCCCGGCGCTGGTCGGCATCTCCACCACCACGGCGCGCGCGTACGGATCGAGAAGGCGCTGCTGCAGCGCCTTCTTCTGAGATGGCCAGAGTTCGAACAGCGGCTTTGCTGTTGCGGCGCTCGCCAGCTGGGACGCGAACTCTTCGACCTTCGCGCCGACACCCCCTAGTTGGGCCCACACAGAACCGGAAACCATGACCACAGCCACCGCGGAGGTCATGCGCGCAAGCCGAGAAAGGACGCCGTCGTGGATCTGCTCGGCTGCTTCGAGAGCACGGTCGCGGTGACGTTCGAGCTCGGCAACGACCCGCCCGCGTCCGCCATTGCCCGACTGCAGATATGTGCCTGTCGTCGTCACGAGCTGGGCGAGGTGGTAGCACGCTACCAACTCCATCACGCGTCGGTCCGCGTACGTGTCGTCACCTCCGTCGAGGTACTCCTCTTCCCATTCGGTCTGCTTCGCCCGAAGACCGTCCATCAGCTCAAGCGCAAGCTGAACATCCGCCCAGCCGTCATGTTTTCGGATCAGGAGGATGACGGCCACCGCTACATCCCGGAGAAGAAGATCTCGCCAGTCCTGAGGTGAATCGGTTGCGAGCCGTGCCCGGATTTCCGACGCCGACGGCAGTGCCTGAGCCAGCGCATGCTCCGCTTCGCTGGGACGCTCCGCAAGCACACCCGTTACGCCGAGATGGAACGCGAGAGCAAGGTTCCGGTCGAGGTAGCCATCTTCGAGCAGAAGAACTTCGGCGACGCCCGCATCCGCGACGTCACGCCAGCACGCGAATGCTTGGGAGAAGAGGGCGGTCTGCTCCTTGCCCGTCAGACTGAGCGCCCGCGTTTCAAGCACGTCTGCAGCGCGAGCAAGCGAGCGCCTCATCAGGTTCGATCCGCCGGAGGGCATCACACGCTGAATGATGGACGCTTGCTCCGCGTCACGACTGATCTGGTGAACTCCCGAGGCCTCCAACACAGATCGGAGATCGCTCATGCGGCGTCCTCCTCTGAGCCAACGCCGATGAGTTCAGCGAACTTGTCGACGAGAGCTTCGATGTCGTCCGTGTCCGTGGTTACGAGGTAGAACTCGACAACGCCAGGGGTGAATTGGTCCGGCGTATCAGCATACGACCCAAAATCCGCTGGCGCGGCTAGAGAAGAGGGCCGCACGAGCAGGCTCGTGAGATGCACGATGAGCCTAGGGTCGATGTCCTCGAATTGCATCCCGGCCAAACCGAACAGCGTCTGCGTCTCCGGATCGGTGCAGTACCGATAGGCCTGCATGATGCGCTCGAGAGTGCTGGCGCGCATCTCCAGCTGTTTCGCGTGGGACTTGCTGAGTGAGTCGTCGTTGTAGTCGACGACGCGAGGCGGTGCGGTGGGGTCACTCGACACCTTGGCTTCCCCGAGCATGAGATGAATGGCATCGTTCTCGTCTATGCGCACTCCGACTTGGTCGATGCCTCGCCCGGGCTGACGTGCCGACTCCCGGTCTCGCACTGAAATGTAACCATAACGAAACCCGCCGAGACGTTCTCCGACGTGGCCAAGCAGCACTTCGGCGAGATCGGAGCGGAGTACGTCGAAGTTGCCACCCCTCCGCTTAGCGATCTGCGTATCGGCGAGCATGCGGTTCAAGCGCGTCGTGTCAAGAACATCGACCCCAGCGAGCGGTGGCAGGGCTCCCGGCACGGGGTCGGGCAGCCGGCGAGCGGTGCGGAGAACTCGGTACATCGCCGCGAGACGCTCGAGCCAGTCGTCATCAGTCGCCGACAAGATGACGAGTCGATGTGGATCCACGCCGTGCTCATCAAGCGCGAACGAGATTCCGTCGCTCACCAACGTCCCCCTGCGCCCATCAATGCCCCCATGAACGCAAGCATAGCCATGGCATCCGACGCGGCCGCGCAGCGGCCTCCGGCGTCGGCGGGGTGTCGTCCTCAGGGAGAGGTAGGTCAGCCACGGCATGGCCACACCCGTCTTGACTCGTTCCGTGCGTGAACTCACTGCGATGCAAAGACCAGGTCATGGTCGTCTCTTGCAGATATATCGGCAAGTACTCCCTAAGTACAGCGCAGTCTGCTGTTGCGAGGGCACTCATCAGAATCCGCGTCTGGTAGATGGCTGAGCCCGGCAGATCCCACCTTCGAGGATGTCCGCTAGGCGGAAACCAACGGGTTGCTCGAGTTGATCGTACGAGCACGATGTGGGATCCCTGTCCGGACGCCAGCGACGGAACTGCGCCGTGTGCCGAAACCGCGCACCCTGCATTTGGTCGTACGCGACCTCGACAACGAGTTCGGGCCGGATTGCAATAAAGGACGGGTCCTTGCCCTGGCTCCATCGGCTCTGTGCGCCCGGCAGCCGGTCCGGATTCGATGTCACAGCGCCTCCCGTCCAGGGGTGACGCTCAGTGCCCGCTTCCAACGGACGCAGCTGCTCAACCAGCTGGGCGCGGCGGGCGGCCGTGAAGGATGCCGCGACGCCAACGTGTTGAAGAATCCCGTTGGCGTACAGCCCGAGCAACAAAGACCCCAGCAACGGCCTGTCCGGTGTTGACGATTTGTGTAGTCGATAGCCGGCCACCACACAGTCAGCAGTCCGCTCGTGCTTCACCTTGAACATCGTGCGCTTGTCAGGCTGATAGGTACCGTCGCGAGGTTTGGCAACAACCCCGTCAAGACCGGCGCCTTCGAACCGGGCGAACCACTCGCGAGCCGTATCGAGGCTCGACGTCGAAGGAGTCAAGAAGATGGGCGGCTGGCGGTTCGCCAGCATGGACTCAAGGCGCACTCGTCGCTCCTCGAACGGAGTGCGCATCAGATCGGTGCTCTCCTCAGCGATGAGGTCGAACGCGACGAAGGAGGCTGGAGTCTGCTCTGCAAGCTTTCGCACCCGACTGTCGGCGGGATGGATTCTCTGCTGCAGCGCGTCGAAGTCCAATCGATCATCGGCGATGACCACGAGCTCACCGTCAACCACGCACCGGCTCGGGAGATTGTCCTTCAGGGCTTCGATCACCTCAGGGAAGTACCTGGTCATCGGGCGTTCGTTGCGGCTGCCCAACACAATCTCGTCGCCGTCGCGGAACACTATCGTCCTGAAGCCATCCCATTTGGGCTCCGTGTGCCCAAGGTCCGGGATGTCGGACACGGCCTTCGCCAGCATCGGTTTCAGTGGCGGCATCACGGGAAGATCCATGAATACATCCTTGCGAGGTGGAGTCCGGCCGCCAAGCGTTGGCGTCAGATCAGGTCGTCGGAACCAGCTCGAATCCTCGCCATCTTCGCTTCCGCCTCTTGCTTCCGTCTGCGAATGTGGACGAGGCTCTCCTCCAGCGCTGCGACTTCGCCCAACCAGACCTGCCCGCGTGCCTCGACGAGGCGGTCCTCCGCGTTGGTTTCCATGATCTCGAGCCGGCCGAGCCCGTAGGGGTCGACATCGAGGAACCGGCACTTCGCGCAGGCGTTCTCGTGGACGCATGGCGTGGCGAAGGGACGTCGGCAATCTCCCAGAGCGACCTTGCGCAGCAAGAAGTGGTTCTCGAAGTCTGCCCACTCCTTCTCCGTCGCTTCGCGATTCTCTCCGTAGGGTCTCAAGGTCCGGCGGCGTGCGACAAACGCGTGGTGCGCCTCCAGGACGTGTTCGGGCCATACCGCGGTATATCCACGTGTGGTCTGCAGATTGAGATGGCCGAGCAGCTTGCTCGCGATATGGAGCGGCAGCCCGCTCGCCACCAGCTCAGTACTGAACAGTCGTCGGAAATCATGCGGCGTGAGAGTGACCTTCTGGCCGACATCGACGATGCGAGCGTGGTCAGCGATTTCAAGGAGGCGGTCCCGCACGTAGGCCTTCGACACGACCTCCTGACGTGCGCCGACGCGGCGGGCGAAAAGATGAGGCAGGGGATCGCTGAAGGTCTTTTCGTCGTTGTCGTATCGCACGGACAGCGGAATAACGGTCGAGCCGTCCTTGGCCCGGCGTTGCACTTCCACCAGCACCTTCACCAGTTCAGGGCTCATCGGAAGCAGCCGTTCGGTGTCAGTCTTGGACGGTACGACGTGAAGGAGCGGGACGATGGTGTTTGTCGTTGACGGCACGTACTGGCGCATCGACATTTGAGAAAGCTCGGTCAGCTCCTCGATACGAAGCCCGGTCTCCGCGAGGGTCTCTGTCACCGCCCAGCCCCAGAAGCTGTTTTCTTCGATGCGCGTGACATTCACTCGTCCGTTATCGAGCCGAGGAGGCCTGACACCCGGGGCGACAGCGATGAGTTTCGCCCACACATTCGTGCGCGCTGGCATGCCCTTCGGAACCGGTCGATCCAACCGTTCCAGCGTCCAACCGTCCACTTCGTACTCGTCGCCGTCTCGCGCCGCGAGCGTCGCGGCGAGCAGCTTCTGCCCACGGTCTTTCATGTCGCGAGCGGTCTCGACGAACTTGGGGAGATTGGGAGTGAGCATGCGAGTGCGAGCCTGCATCCGCGACTCCACCTGCCGACGCTTCTTCGCATGCGAGCGCGACACGGCGCGCGGGATCGGACACGGCGCTACCCATAACGACCACCGACCCGGCTCTTCATACGACCATTCGCTCAGGTCGCGGTACAGAGCGCGCACCGAGAAGAGCACCGATCCGGTGTCTTGTCGTGGCGACCCGTCAATGGTGGTCTGCAGCCGCTCCATCCAGGCGGTCGCGACTTCCTTGCTCAGCCGAAGATCTGTCTGGTCAGGGTTGATAGCCAGCACTTCGCACCAGAACACCCGCACCAGCTTGTAGGCAAGGCCTTCAAGAGATCCATAGTCCATTCCTGGTTTGACCTCGTTCAGGTAGTCAATGAGCAACTCGCGCACCGGGGATTCCGGGATGCCGTACCGCTGAACGAGGCCTGTCACAGTGTGCTGGCGCGATCTTGTGGAGGACGCCCACGCGCCCCGGAGCGTCGGCGGCTCGGACGCCAGCGGTCCGAGAGCGACAAGCAGTTCCCATGCCAGGTGCTCTCGATGCTTACGGTACGAGCTCCGAACGACGTCGGCATACGCCAACAGATCCTCACCACGGAGCTGAGCGATCCGCTTCCCAGTGCGCAAGAGGACACGCGCAATACACATCTCGGCATTTCGCTGAGCGAGGTCATTGGCCGCCTGATACGCGGGCAAAGAGCGCAAGCGCTCAATCGCCTCCGGCTCATGGATTTCCAGGAACAACGACGAGTTCCTGTTTTGATACACCGCTGACAGCTGCCACGAGTATGACGGCCGGACGACTCGAGCGAGCAGCAGTGCATTCAGCGCACCGACCAAGACTCGGGCTAGCTGGTCAACATCCCCTCCGACCGTGGCCGCCCAGGTCTTCGGAGCGGCGTCCAAACCGCTGAGAAGCCACCGCTCTTCCCAGGTGTCGCCCGGGAACTCATCAAGCCACCGAAGCAGGGCGACGATGGCTCGACGACGCCGGGCTATATGCTTCGTCGTGGTCTGAGCATCACCTTCTACTACCTCACGGATGTACGCCGCAGTCTCTTCCACGCGCATTCGCTGGGCTTCTTGAATGGGAGAGTCGTCGGGAGCCAGTGGTGCAGCGACCCCACAGTCATAGCCGACGACGTGACGCGCGCGGCCGAGGCCATCGACCGCAGGGTCCGGCGGAACAACCTCTTTGCGAATCGCTAGTGACCTTCGGCGCGTTTCCAACGCAGCCGTTCGCGCTGCGTTCCTCACGCTGACTGCAGCATCGGTCAAAGCGAGTCGGTCTGGAGACGTCGGCGGTAGGGCATCGCCCTCGGGAACTTCGGGCATCAACTCAGGCCCAGCAACTCGCGGACGGCGGCCTCGTCGTATGCCGGTTCGACCGTCGGCGATGGACCCTTCGGCCGTGCGTAAAACTCCAGCGCTCTGGCCACGAGGTCCTCCATTCTGGGCTGTGTGTAGATCGTAGTGGTGCTGATGTTGGCGTGCCGGAGGATGGCCTGTACGTCCACGAGTGAGAAACTGCCATCTGCGAGAAACCGTTCAGCAGCAGTGTGCCGCAGGTCGTGCAAGGTCCAGTTCGAGCCCAGCGCCTTCTGCGCGCGAGCAAACATCGCTCGGGCTGCGTGGTAGTTCAAGGGCCGACGCGGCGAACCCTGCAACGTCCACCACACTGCGTCCCCGGGATTCGCGGGCTGACCTTCCCGCATGTAGACACCCAACCATACAAACGAGTCGGGGCTCGCGGGCACGATCTCACGGGCCCGCGAGCCCTTCGATTCGACCGTGAGCGTCATGGCTCCAAAGTCGTAGTCTTGGCCGTGGACTAGGCCCAAAAGTTCTTGTGCACGCACTCCGCTAGACAGCCAGAACGACATTAATGCGCGATCACGATTGCTCTTCAAAGCACCGAAGATGAGATCCATCGGGTCGTCGGGGATGCCCCGCCAGGTCGGCTTCGGCTCCTTTTGCCGGTAGACAGCGCGCTTCCGCCGTGAGAAGTCGTACATCGGATTGTGGTGAGCATCGTGGCGCCCCGTCCGGCGGGCCCTCCCGGCCGGAACCGGGTTCACTAACGGGCCAAGATCTGCCTCGAGGGCGAACTCGTAGAACTCCCTCAGCACGGTGAGCTGATGATTGATTGTGCGCGGGGCGAAGGTCACAGCCGGTGCACTCTTGTGCGTCAAACCGTTGATCTTCGGAGGATCCAGATTCCGCCTCAGCGCGTTCGCCGTGGGAGTCGCTCGCATGTGCTCGACCAACGCTCGCACATCAGCTCGTTCGGCCTTCTCCCATGGGATGAACCTGTCGTTCAAGAAACGCAGCCAACGCAACAAGTCGTACGCGTAGCTACGCAACGTCGAAGGTGGGCTATCGGATGCTAGCTTTTCTCGCAGAAATAGCGTGACTTCGGGATGCTCCTCATTCGGGAAGAGCACGCGGTACGGCACGCCATCGTCAAACGCGGCCACCTTACCCAGCCCCAGCGGTGCTTGCCCCATGATCCTCACGTTGGCATGCACACGTCACCTCAGTCCAATGAACACGCCGAGCCACCCGAAAGAGTTCAGTCAACATGTCGCGGGCTGATCGCCTGGGACGGCCATGCGCTGGAGATCGGCTCGCGCGGCGCGAAGCCGCTGACCCGGTACTTCCCCGAGCTCGTGGAACAGCTTCCGCAGCTCCTGCCCGGCCCCTGCCTGCTGGACGGCGAGATCGTCGTGACGACCGGATCCGGCGACCAGCGCCTGGACTGGGAGGCGCTCAGCCAGCGCATCCATCCCGCCGCCTCGCGGGTGGCGAAGCTCGCGGCCGAGACGCCGGCGATGTTCGTCGCCTTCGATCTGCTGGTGGAGGGAGACGAGGATCTGCAGCGACTCCCGTTCCGCGAGCGACGCGCGAGGCTGGAGCGGATGCTGGCGGGCGCCCGCTCCCCGCTGCATCTGACCCGCACGACCAACGACCCCGACCTCGCACGCCGCTGGCTGGCGGAGTTCGAGGGCGCGGGACTCGACGGCGTGGTCGCCAAGCCGCTGGACGATCCGTACGCACCCGGCAAGCGCACGCTGATCAAGATCAAGCACGCTCGCACGGCGGATGTCGTGGCCCTCGGCTACCGCATCCACAAGAGCGGCTCGGGCGTGGGCTCGCTGCTGGTGGGGCTGTACGGCGCGGACGGCGAGCTGCGGCAGGTGGGCGGCGTGGCCGCGTGGACGGATGCCATGCGCCGGCAGCTCGTCGAGGACCTGGCTCCCCTGGTGGAGCGCGATGAGTCCGGCAAGGCCGTGACCGGCGAGGGCGAGCGCTCCCGGTTCACCGGCGCGAAGGACGTCTCGTTCGTGCGGCTGCGCCCGGAGCGCGTGCTGGAGGTGCGCTACGACCAGTTGGAGGGCGCGCGGTTCCGGCACACCGTGCAGTTCGAGCGCTGGCGCCCCGACCGCGACCCGCGCTCGTGCACGTACTCGCAGCTCGAGGTCGTCCCCTCGTACGCGCTCTCGGACGTCCTCGCCTGATCAGTCCGGCCAGTTCTCGGCGACCTTCTTCGAGGGCTGCACGCGCGGGGGCTCGCCGGGCATCTTCGGGAACTCCGGCGGGAAGGACAGCTCGCCGAGCCCGCTCGACACATCCCGCTCCCACCACTGCAGCAGCGTGTCGATGCGGCCCGGGGAGTCCTGCATCCGCGCCCACGGGTCGCCGATCTCGGCGAGCCTGCCTGGGATCGTCCGCACCGTGAACCGGGTCGGGTCGACGTCGTCGAGCTCATCCCACTCGATCGGGGTCGACACCGGTGCACCCGGCTTGGCGCGCGGGCTGTACGCCCCGGCCATGGTGCGATCCCGGTTGGCCTGGTTGAAGTCGACGAAGATGCGCCGTCCGCGCTCCTCCTTCCACCAGCTCATGGTCACGGCGTCGGGCATCCGCCTCTCCAGCTCTCGCCCGGCGGCGATGACGGCGTGCCGCACCGTGAGGAACTCCCACTCCGGCACGATCGGGCAGAACACGTGCAGGCCGCGGTTGCCGCTGGTCTTGATGAACGGCTCCAGCCCCGCCTCGCGAAGCACCGCGCGCAGCTCGTGTGCGGCGACGATGCCCTCCGCGATGCCGGTTCCGGGCTGCGGGTCCAGATCGATGCGCAGCTCCACGGGGTTGTCGGTGTTCGACGCGAGCGACGCCCACGGGTGGAACACGATGGTGTTCATCTGCACAGCCCACACGATGGCGCTGGTGCGGTTCAGCACGATCTGCGGGTGGCTGCGACCGGAGTTGTACGTGACCATCACGGCATCCACGAAGTCGGGCGTGCCCTTGGGCGGATTCTTGGAGAAGAACCCACCGGCGCCGGGGTCGCCGTCGTCTGCCGAAGAGCGGATGCCGTCGCGGAACCGCTCCAGCGACACCGGACGATGCCCGTTGGCCGCGAGGAACGGCGCGGACACCTGCTGCATGTACTCCGCGTACTCCGCCTTGGTGATGCCGTCACCGCCGTCGGGCCAGATCACCTTGTTCGGGCTGGACAGCGAGACCTCGCGCTCGCCGTCGGCGTCGGTGACTCTCAGACTCACGCGCTCGGATGCCATGTGCCGACCCTACGTGCTCCGATGCCGCCGCGACAGCGGTATCCGCCGCATCGGCTCGACCCGACGCGACTCAGTCCTCGCCGAGGTCGACGGCCAGCACCATCACGGCGCTGAGGTCCTCGCGCTCGATGGCGATGGAGGGACCTGCGATGTCGACCAGGATGCCCGCGATCTCGCTGTGATCGGTGAGCACCTTCGCCAGCTGCTCGGGCTCGAAAGGCATGGGCTGGTCCTTGCGGCCCAGCGCCACCACCTCGAGCGGGTGCGAGAAGATCTGCAGGAAGCGCCGGCCGTCGGTGGTGTGCGCCTCGGCGATGCCGACCGGCTGACCGTTGGTGCCGTCGTTGATGGCCACCCAGGAGCGCGTCTTCGCCAGTGCCTCGGCGATCTTGACAGGTGTCTCCTCGTCGCGCGGACCGGCCAGCAGAGCCTTGACGCGCGTGGCGGCGTCGCCCTGCTCGAGCGCGCGCTGCAGCAGTTCGGTGGGGAAGACCACGCGGTGCGGGCCGGACGAGTTGTCGATGATGATGCCGGTGAATCCGCCGTCGACGACCTGCTGGTAGATGGCTGTGACGGGCTGCGCGATGGCGGAGGTGGACGCCGCGTCCTCCTCGCTCGTGACGGACGCCTGCAGTGCCGCGCCCGAGCTGTACGCGAGCATGAACGACTGGTCCTCGTCGCGGATGATGCTGATCGAGAGCGGCTGGTCCGAGGCCATCTGCTCGCGAGCGTCGCCGTGCACGCGCAGGTACAGGTGCCCCTGCAGCGACTGGCGCATGACGCCCAGCAGCTGCTCGTTGGTGGCGCCCTCCTCGACCTGCGCGAGGGCCTCGCGCAGCAGCACGTTGTCGATCAGGCCCTCGACGGTGTGGGTCTGCTCCGGCGGCGCGGCGGGCGCGAGCGGCAGGTTCACGCCGCCCATCCCCAGGGGTGCGCCGGGGCGCGACTGGGAGTTCGGAGCCTGGACGGGCGCCGCGGTGTCCTCCGCGCCCGCCTCGGTCACCGCCGGGGTCTCCGGAGGCAGCTCCAGCGCGGGGCCGGCATCGGCGCCGACGCCGCGGAACGCCTGCACGGAGATGCCCACGGAGGGGACGGGTGCGGCGGGCGCCTCGGGCTGAGCCTCGTCGGCGGCGGTGTCGACAGGGGCTTCGGGCTCGACGTCCGGCTGGGAGTCGGACTTCTTGCGGCGAGAGAAGAGGGCCATATCTGCCAGCCTAATCTCCGCACCGGGGTGCTCCGCCACAGGATCCGCGACAGGATCCGCTACAGCTTGACGATCGGCGCGATCTTGATCAGCAGCTTCTTCTGCCCCGCGGTGTCGAACCGCACGTGCGCGATGCGCTTGGCGCCCTCGCCGGTCACCGCATCCACGCGCCCCTCGCCGAAGTCGTCGTGCCGGATGCGATCGCCCGCAGCCAGCTCGAGGTCGCCGTTGTCGCGCACCTTGGCCGTGACCCTGTTGGGGAAGCGGTCCATGGCGGTGGAGAGCGGCTTGAGCCCGTCCCGCTTGGGCAGCGCCTTCACGCCGAAACGATCGTTCGAGGAGCCGGAGCCGCCCCAGCCGCCGGAGCGCCGCGCGTTGAGCGCCCGCGACTGCATGCCGCCGCGGGAGTTGACGTCGCCCGGCGACTGCCGCCACTCGATGAGCTCGGCGGGGATCTCCTGCAGGAACCTGCTGGGCATCGCCACCGACACCTCGCCGAACTGCGCGCGGGTCATGGCCAGCGAGAGGTGCAGGCGCTTGCGCGCACGTGTGATGCCGACGTAGAACAGCCGCCGCTCCTCCTGCGGGCCGCCCGGCTCGCCGGCGGAGATGCGATGCGGGATGAGGTCCTCCTCGACGCCGGTGACGAACACCGCGTCGTACTCCAGGCCCTTCGCGGTGTGCATGGTCATCAGCGAGACCACGCCGGACTCGTCGTCGAGATCATCGGCATCCGACACCAGCGCGACCTCGGTGAGGAAGTCGACGATGGTGCCGTCCGGGTTGTTGCGGGCGAAGTCTCGCGCGACCGCGACGAACTCGTCGAGGTTCTCGAGTCGGGCCTCGTCCTGAGGGTCGCGGCTGGCGCGCAGCGCGTCGAAGTAGCCGCTCTTCTGCAGCAGCACGGTCAGGCCCTCTGCCACGGACGTGGACGGCGGGACTTCGCCGGATGCCGGCTGCACGATCTCCGCGGCCTCGCCCAGCACCGCGTCCAGTCGCGCGATGGCGGCCTGCAGCTTGGGGCCCACGCCGAGCTCGCCGGAGTGCCGCAGCGCATCGCGGAAGCTGATGCCGTGCTGCTCGGCGAACATGCCGATGGAGGTCTCCGTGACGGCCCCGATGCCGCGACGCGGCCTGTTGAGGATGCGGCGCACCGCCATGTCATCGGCGGGGTTGGCGACCGCGACCAGGTAGGCCAGGGCGTCCTTGATCTCGGCGCGCTCGTAGAACTTCGTGCCGCCCATGATCTTGTAGGGCAGAGCCGCGCGGATGAAGATCTCCTCCAGCGCACGGGACTGCGAGTTGGTGCGGTAGAAGACCGCCATCTCGGAGTACGGGATGCCCTCACGGCGCAGTCGCTCGATCTCGTCGGCGACGAACTGCGCCTCGTCGTGCTGCGAGTAGCCGGTGAAGCCGACGATCTTCTCGCCGGCGCCCTTGTCGCTCCACAGGTTCTTCGCCTTGCGGTCGAAGTTGTTGCCGATCAGCGCATTGGCTGCGGAGAGGATGTTCTGCGTGGAGCGGTAGTTCTGCTCGAGCAGCACGACCTTGGCGCCGGGGAAGTCGCGCTCGAACTCGGTGATGTTGCGGATGTCGGCGCCGCGGAACGCGTAGATGGACTGGTCGGAGTCGCCGACCACCGTCAGCGAGGCGCCTTCGGCAGCCTCCCCGGCGGATGCCGCGGGCTCGGGTTCGAAGATCATCATGCCGTTCGAGGCATATGGCTCAGGGGCTTCCCCCTCGACAGGCTTGGTGAGCTCGCGGATCAGCGAGTACTGCGCGTGGTTGGTGTCCTGGTACTCGTCCACGAGGATGTGCCGGAAGCGCCGCCGGTACACGTTCGCCACCCGCGGGAAGGCCCGGAACAGGAACACCGTCTGGGCGATGAGGTCGTCGAAGTCGAAGGCGTTGGCCTTCTGCAGCGCCCGCTGGTAGTCGCTGAAGATCTCCACGAAGGTGCGCTCGGCGGGGTCGGACATGTTGGCCTGGCGGGCGTAGCCCTCGGCATCCAGCAGCTCGTTCTTGAGCTTGGAGATGCGCGACTGCACCGCTCCGGGCGTGAGCCCGTAGGCATCCGCCTCGTGCTCCTTGACCAATCGCTTCAGCAGCGCCCGCGAGTCGCCGGAGTCGTAGATGGTGAAGGACTTCGTGAAGCCGAACTGCTCGGCCTCGCGGCGCAGGATGCGCACGCAGGCGGAGTGGAAGGTGGAGATCCACATGCCGCGCGCGACGTCGCCCACCAGCCCATGCACGCGCTCGCGCATCTCGCCGGCTGCCTTGTTGGTGAACGTGATGGCCAGGATCTGGCTGGGCCAGGCCTCGCGCTGCTGCAGCAGCAGGGCGATGCGGCGGGTGAGCACGCTGGTCTTGCCGGAGCCGGCACCCGCGACGATCAGCAGCGCGCTCCCGCGATAGGTCACGGCCTCGAGCTGCTGCGGGTTCAGGCCGGTCAGCAGCGCGGCGCGCCCGTCTGAGGGGCGAGGGCCGGAGGATGCGGGGACGATGAGTGGGGCGTCGGTCATGGCCCTTCGAGTTTAGGCTGTGCCCCCGACACCCGCCCGGTCGTCGTGCTCCCGGCATCCCGGCGAGCGCACGATCGTCGACACCGCCTGGGATGCCGCCGTGACGCCGCGCCACCGGGCGCGTTACCATCGAGCCACGGCTGCCCCTCTTCGGGCGGCGTGGGAGGCAGGCCCATGATCGACATTCTCGACGAGTCGGAGTGCTTCGCGCTGCTCGGATCCACCACGGTGGGGCGCGTCGGCATCATGCGCAGCGGGCGGATCGAGATCATCCCGGTGAACTACCGGCTGGACGGGCGCGACGTGCTGCTGCGGACCAAAGCCGAAGGAGCCCTCGCCGGGCTCCCCGACGAGCCCACCGTCGCCTTCGAGGTCGATCACCACGATGATCTCGCGGGCACAGGGTGGAATGTCCTCCTGAACGGGACGGTCCGGGCTATGACACCGGACGAGGTGTCGTCCATGCCCGGCGCTCTGCGAGTGCGCCCCTGGGCGGGTGGCGAGCGCGAGCTCTGGCTGCGCTTCACGGCCGACCAGGTGTCCGGTCGCCGCGTGCGCCGATCGCAGGCCTGAATCCCCGTCCGACCTCAGCGGAAGAACGCGACGCCCAGGTCGGCGTGGTCGACGAAGACGCCGTCCAGGCCGGTGTCGGCGAGCACCCGCCACTCGGCCTCGTAGTCCCCGAACGCGGCCTTGCCGCCTGCGGTGCGGAACCGTGCCGAGAGGAACTGGTTCTCGGGCCGGCAGGTCCAGGTGAACACCCGCAGCCCCCTGGCGTGCGCGTCGGCGACGATCGTGGAGCCCGGATCCAGCAGCATCCGCTTGTTGACGCTGATGCCGTCGACGGCCCCCTGCAGAGAATCCAGACCGGCCGCGGTGACGAACGACGCATACTCGGGCGCATCCGGCCCGAGCCGATCCACCAGGTCGAAGGGACGGCCGGACGCCTCGATGAGGTAGACGAAGGATGCCGCGATGCCGGTGCGCCGCAACCGCATCAGCACGGTCTGCTCGAAGGACTCGATCACCAGCGGCAGCTCCCCCGCGGCCCAGCCTTCCGCGCGCAGGTCGCGCTCGATCAGCGGCACGAGGTCCAGCCCGATCGAGGCGAAGTACGTGGCGTGCTTCACCTCGAGCACCAGGCCGATCTCACGGCCGTGCTCGACGGACGCCTCGCGGATCATCGCCAGCAGGTCCGGCAGACGCAGGATCGGCTGCCGATCGTCGAAGGTCGCGCTCGAGGTGCGGATGCGCGGCAGGCGCTCGCGGGTGCGCAGCGTGGCCAGTTCGTCCCAGGTGAAGTCGTCGGTGAACCAGCCCGTCAGTCGCTCGCCGTCGATGCTCTTCGTCGTGCGGCGGTCGGCGAACTCCGGATGCTCGGCGACATCCGTCGTACCGGAGATCTCGTTCTCGTGCCGGATGACCAGCACGCCGTCGCTGGTGGCCACGACGTCCGGCTCGACGGCATCCACGCCCATCGCGAACGCCAGCTCGTACGAGGAGCGGCTGTGCTCCGGACGGTAACCGGGGGCACCGCGGTGCCCGATGATCAGAGGCGATTTCCTGGGCACGCTCTCAGCGTAAAGCACCCCGTTCATAGGCGGGCACCAGTATCGTTGAGGAAAGAGTTGACCGATCCCTCGGGAGCAGAGGCCACACCATGAGCAACTTCGTCTTCAACAACCCGGCGTTCCAGCAGCAGGATCCGCGCAAGGTCGCCACGTACCCGGGCACGCCCGGCAGCGCCCGGCAGGGGCAGAACGCGCAGGGCCCGTACGCCCCGCCGCCGCCCGCTGCGGCCGCGCAGCAGGCAGCCTTCGGCCAGGCCGGCATCAACGCCGCCGCCCAGGCCAACCTCGAGGGCATGTACACCGCACCGTCGGCGGGTGCCCTCGAGACCGATCGGATGACGGTCGAGGACACGGCCTGGAAGACCGCCGGCCTGTTCGGCATCCTGCTGGTGGCTGCGGTCGTCGGCTGGGTGTGGACGCTCGGCGGGGTCGTCGCGCGGCCCGGCGCCATCGCCTCCATCCTCCCGTGGATGATCGGGGCCTTCGGCGGATTCGTCCTGGCCATGATCGTCACCTTCACCTCCCGCAAGAAGGTCCGCCCCGGGCTGATCTTCGGCTATGCGGTCTTCGAGGGCCTGTTCGTCGGCGGCATCTCGGCGTTCTTCGAGACCATGTGGCCGGGCCTGGTCATGCAGGCGACGCTCGCGACGGTGGCCGTCGTCGGTGTGACGCTCGCACTGTTCGCCAGCGGCAAGGTCCGCGCGTCCGCCAAGATGACCAAGATCGTCATGATCGCCATGATCGGGTACCTGGTGTTCCAGGTGATCAACCTCATCATGATGTGGACCGGCGCCATCGACAGCTCGTACACGTTCGGCGCCTACAGCATGAAGATCGCCGGCATCCCGGTGGGTCTCATCATCGGCATCCTCGTCGTCTTCATGGCCGCCTACTCGCTGGTGATGGACTTCGACCAGATCCAGCAGGGCGTGCGCAACGGCGCTCCCCGCAAGTACGGCTGGGTCGGCGCTTTCGGCATCATGGTCACCGTCGTCTGGCTGTACGTCGAGATCCTGCGCATCCTCGCGATCCTGCGCAATAACTGACGCACTGATTCACCGGGAACGGCCGCTCTCCTCGGAGGGCGGCCGTTCTCGTACCCGCGACACGCCCTGCGATTCGGCCCCTGCACGCGAAGTGCGCGACAATGTCTGCACGACAGACCGTCGTGAACCTGAAAGAAACGGAGACTCCATCATGGGCTTCCTCGGATTTCTGCTCCTCGGACTGATCGCCGGCGCGATCGCCAAACTCATCCTCCCCGGCAAGCAGGGCGGCGGCTGGTTCGTCACGCTGCTGCTCGGCGTCGTCGGCGCGCTCGTCGGCGGCTGGATCGGCAGCCTCTTCGGACTCGGGATCGAATCGTTCTTCAACCTCGGCACGTGGCTGTGCGCGATCGGCGGCTCGATCATCGTGCTGCTGATCTACGGCGCCATCGCCGGCCGGGGCAGCCGCAAGGCCTGACGGCCACGGTGCGAGCAGGGGAGGCGGATCTTCGGATCCGCCTCCCCTGCTCGCGTTCGGGCGCGTTCGGAGGGTGAGCGCCGTGCGCCTGCCGCGGATCTGTGCGCTTCGCGCGGATCGGATGCGGGAATTCTTCCGCGCCACGCGCATATCTCCGCGCGAACCGGACGGAGATGCCCGGCGCTACGCGCGCCGTGACGGCCGTGACACCACGGCCCGCGCCACCGCCGCCAGCGAGCGCATGGCAGCCTGATCGTCCCAGGGCGCCGCAGCGGGGCGCGCCTCCGCCAGCAGGCGCTCGTGCTGCCCGGCATCCGAGAGCACCCGGCGCAGGGCATCCGACAGCGCCTGCTCGTCGCCGGCCGGCACCAGCACTCCCCCGCCGTCGGTGAGGATGTCGCGCAGGCCGTACCGCACGTCGTAGGAGACCACCGGACAGCCGTGCGAGAGCGCCTCGACGATCGACAGCGGCTGGCCCTCGTACAGGGTCGCGGTGACCAGCAGCGAAGCCCGATCGAGCACGGATCCCGGATCGGTGGTGAAGCCCGCCAGGCGCACGCGGTCACCGGCATCGAGGTCGTCGATGAGCCGCTGCAGGCGCTGCTGCTCAGCGCCGCCGCCCCAGATCTCCAGCCGCGTGCCGGGCACGTCCGCCGCGACGAACGCGCGGATGGCGTGATCCACGCGCTTGCCCGGCGCCAGTCGACCCAGCGCCACCACCAGCCCCGGCTCGCGCTCCACAGCGGATGCCGCAGGCGGCACGATCCCGTTGGAGACCAGCACGTGCACGTCGCTCTCACCGAACCGCGCCACCACGTCGGCACGCTGCGATCTCGTCGGCCAGGCCACGGCGTCGAATCGCTCGCACAGCGCGAACCACCGGGTCCACAGCGGGTTCATCGGGCCGTCGATGTCGAACGGCGGCTCGAGGTGCATGGTGTGGATGGTGTGGATGATCCGCACCCGGGGGTCGTCCCAGGAGGCGATCAGCTCGCCGAGCTGCCGTGACTCGCAGATCACGACCATCGTGCGCTCGGTCTCCGCCGCGACCTTCTTCAGCCATGCGAGGTACAGCGCTCCGAAGCCGGCCAGCTCGCCGATCACGGTGCCCGCGGCGTCGTACACGCGCACGGCCGCGGTGCTCAGATGCCAGTCGGGGTTCCCGGCGATCACCGGCAGGGACAGGAACGGCAGGCCGTCGGCATCCGTCAGCACGCGGTCGTCATCGGCCGTACCAGCGGCGGGGACCGCATCCGTCAGTGCGGCGCGCACCCACTCCGCCGCCCCGCCGCCGGGCGCGACCGCCTCGTCGAAGAGATTGCGCAGTCGCTCGGGCGCTGTCAGCGCACCGCGCGCGGCGAACACGGCACGATGCTCGGCGTGCTCGGCGGCCGTGCCGGGATCGAAGGTCAGCAGCTGCGGACCCAAGCCGCTCTCCACGCCTGCCGCCGCCATCTGACGGGCACGCGCGAGCGTGGCGATGGTGTAGCCGCCGTCGAGATCCGGGATCAGACGGCTGGACAGGATCAGGTAGTCGGCATCCGGGAACACCGACACCGCGCTCACTCCCACTCGATGGTTGCCGGCGGCTTGGAGGTGACGTCCAGCACCACGCGGTTGATCTCGCGCACCTCGTTGGTGATGCGGTTCGAGATCTTCGACAGCACGTCGTAGGGCAGTCGGGTCCAGTCGGCCGTCATGGCGTCCTCGCTGGAGACGGGGCGCAGCACGATCGGGTGGCCGTAGGTGCGACCGTCGCCCTGCACGCCGACGGAGTGCACGTCGGCCAATAGCACCACCGGGCACTGCCAGATGGTCTGGTCCAGGCCCGCCTTCGTGAGCTCCTCGCGGGCGATGGCGTCGGCCTCGCGCAGGATCTCCAGGCGGTCGCGGGTCACCTCGCCGATGATGCGGATGCCGAGGCCCGGGCCGGGGAACGGCTGGCGCCCGACGATGCCCTCGGGGATGCCGAGCTCGCGGCCGATGGCGCGCACCTCGTCCTTGAACAGGGCGCGCAGCGGCTCGACCAGCTCGAAGTCCAGGTCCTCCGGCAGGCCGCCCACGTTGTGGTGCGACTTGATGTTGGCAGTGCCCGCACCTCCGCCGGACTCGACGACGTCGGGGTACAGGGTGCCCTGCACGAGGAACTTCACGGGGGCGCCGCCGGCGGCCTTCGCCTCCTCGACCAGATCGCGCTGCACCTGCTCGAAGGCGCGGATGAACTCGCGGCCGATGATCTTGCGCTTGGTCTCGGGGTCGGTGACGCCGGCCAGGTGGCCGAGGAACGTGTCGGCCGCGTCGACGGTGATCAGGCGCACGCCGGTGGACTCGACGTAGTCCTTCTCGACCTGCTCGCGCTCGCCCTTGCGCAGCAGTCCGTGGTCGACGAACACGGCGGTGAGCTGGTCGCCGATGGCCTTGTGCACGAGCGCGGTGGAGACGGCGGAGTCGACGCCGCCGGACAGAGCGGAGATCACGCGGGCATCGCCGACCTGCTCGCGGATGCGCTCGATCTGCTCGGTGATCACGCTGCTGCTGTTCCAGTCCGCGGGCAGGCCCGCGCTGCGGTGCAGGAAGTTCTCCAGCACCTCCTGGCCGTGGTCGGAGTGCTTCACCTCGGGGTGCCACTGCACGCCGTACAGCTTGCGCTCCTCGTTCGCGAAGGCCGCGACCTTGGTGGCGTCGGTGGTGGCGAGCACCTCGAAGCCCTCGGGCGCGCGGGAGACCTGGTCGCCGTGGCTCATCCAGACGTTCTGCTCGGCGGGCTGGCCGGCCAGCAGTGAGTTCGACGTCTCGGGGATGTGCGCGTCGGTGGCGCCGTACTCGCGCAGACCGGTGTTGGCGACCTCGCCGCCGAGGGTCTGCGCCATGTACTGGAAGCCGTAGCAGATGCCCAGCGTCGGCACGCCCAGCTCGAACACCGCCGGGTCCAGCTTGGGAGCGCCCTCCTCGTACACCGACGAGGGTCCGCCGGTGAGGATGATCGCGACGGGGTTCTTCGCCGCGATCTCGTCGGCCGTGGAAGTGTGCGGCACGATCTCGCTGTACACACCGGCCTCGCGCACGCGGCGGGCGATCAGCTGCGCGTACTGCGCGCCGAAGTCGACGACGAGCGTGGGACGCTGCTGGGTCTCGGGCTGTTCGGTCAACGGGCACCTTCCGGAGATGAGGTCGGGGTCGCTGCGGCCTCGGCGGCCTCGCGCGCGGAGAGATAGCTCTTCATCTCGCGCGAGACGCGCGCCTCCATGAAGAACGACAGGAACGGGATGACGCCGCCGAGCATGAGCAGCAGCAGGCGCAGCAGCGGCCAGCGCATCAGGCTCCACATGCGGAAGCACGCGAAGAGGTACACGACGTAGAACCAGCCGTGCACGATGAGGATGCCCAGGGAGAGGTTGACCCCGTCGCCCATGGACTGCAGTCCGTCGGCGCCCTCGGCGACCGGCGCGAACCACAGGAACCCGCCCGATCCGCCCAGGAACAGCTCGAGGTGGATGGGCGTGTATTTCAGCACCATCTCCGTGACCAGCAGGAGGAGCATGACACCGGTGATGATCGACGCGATCTGATAGAACTTCAGCGCGCCGCGGATCGCCGGGAAACTGGCGATTTTGGGCTCGGGCATGGACACCAGTCTACTGGGCCGATGCCGTGCACCCTCCCTCGGTCCCCCGTGCTCGATCCAGACGTCCGCGACACGGCAGGAGGCCGCCGGGATCGCTCCCGACGGCCTCCCGTCCGCGTGCTCAGACCGTGCGGATGACGATCAGAACCATCCGGAGATCAGGCCGAGCACCCAGTCCACGATGCCCTGCACGATGTGCGCGACGCCGCCCTTGCGGTTCACGTGCACCACCGCGGTCGCGGCGTCACCGTCGGCCTGCGAGACCGAGACCGTGTAGACGCCGGGCTGAGTCGCCGCAGGCACGGTCACGGATGCCGAGAACGAGCCGTCCTCCCCGACCTTCACCGTGCCGAGGTTGATCGCCTCGCCCTTCTTGGGCTGCAGCTGCACCGCCACGGTCTCACCGGGCTGGTAGTCGCTGCCGGTGATCGTGAGCGTCGTGCCCGCGGCCACCTTCGACGAGCCCAGCGAGATCGTGCCGGCGAACTCTCCGGGCTGGGTGCTCTCGGCGAACGAGACCGGGAGCACGACGGCCTGGCCCAGGTTCGGCGTGACCGTGAGCGTCTTGCCCGCGGCATCCGCCGGAACGGTGAACGTGTACGTCGCCGAACCGGCCTCGTCATAGGCATCCGTCACGGCGACGCTCACCGGGGCGGTGCCCAGCACGGTGTCTCCGAGCGCGAACGCGACCTCGGTGGGCACCTGCTCTCCGGCGCTGAACGCCAGCGACGAGAGCGCCACGGTCACCTGGTCGCCGACCTGGTACCCGTCCGCCGGGGCAGCCGGCGTGACCGCTGCGCCGACCGCGCGCTGGGCGAGGTCGGGCGTCGCGGTCTTGTTGGCCGTGAACCAGTCCACCATCGACTGCAGGTCGATCTTGCCGGTGTCCTTCTTGTCGGTGCCCTGGGCGAAGGTGGCGAAGTTGTCGCCGCCCGCCGCCAGGAACGAGTTCGCCGCGACCAGGTACGACGCAGCGGGATCCACGGCCTGGCCGTTCAGGGTCATCGAGGTGATGTGCGAACCCTGCGCCGCAGCCGGGTCGTACGTGTACGTCAGACCCTTCGAGACGCCGAGCTTCAGGAACGGACGGGCCGAGCCCGCCGGCTGCCACTGCTCCTCGAGCACGGACTTCAGCTGCGCACCGGTCAGGCTCAGCGTGACCAGCGTGTTGGCGAACGGCTGCACCGACGCCGCCTCACGATAGGTGAGGTTGCCGTCGGGATCCGTGTCGGACGTGCCCTGGTACGCCATCACCGTGCGGATGCCGCCCGGGTTCATCAGCGCGATCTGGGCGCCCGTGGACTCCTGCTGCACGTCGGCGATGAAGTTGCCGATGGTGGACTCGCCACCCCGGTTCTCCGTCTTGCCGTCGCTCTGCAGGGCGCGGTTGAAGTCGGCCGTGATCTCGCCCACCTTGACGTTGCCGAGGACGTCGGCCTCCTTCTTGGCGGTGTCGACGATGGCCTGCACCTCCGGCACGGCCGGGTAGCTCGGAACGATGGCGGTCTTGCCGTCGGCCCCGATCTCCTCGTGCGTGAGCGGCTTGATCTCGTTGGTGATCGAGAGCAGCTTGTGCGTGGCCGGGTCGACCTGCAGGTTCATCACGCCCATGTTCTCGCCGTACTGCCCTGCCGAGACGACCGGGCGGCCGTCGATGACGTGGTTGTACGCGAGGTGGGTGTGCGCGGAGACGATCGCGTTGACGTCCTTGTCGACGCCGTACACGATCTTCCCGAGCGCGGAGTCGGGAGTGATGGAGTCGACCGAGGTCGTGGCCGCACCCTCGTGCACCAGCAGGATCACGACATCCGCCTCGCCATTGCTCGCATCGCCGTCGCGCAGCGCGTCGGCCGCGGTGTTGACCGAGGTGACGATGTCACGCACGTCGAGGTCCTTGATGCCGTCCGGTGAGACCAGGCTGTCCAGGTCCTCGGTGACCGCGCCGACGAAGCCGACCCGCACGCCGTCGACGGTCTTCACCCACGAGGGTGCGAGAGCGGTCGGCGCGTCCGCGTCGGAGCCGAGGAACACGTTGGAGCTGATGTACTCCCAGTCGGCCCGCTTGACGATGCGGTCGCGCAGGTCGGCCCAGCCCTTGTCGAACTCGTGATTGCCCGCGGCGCTGACCTCGAGACCGGCGGCGTTGAGCGCGTCGATCGTGGGGTTGTCGCCCTGGATGAACGAGGTGAACGTCGACGCTCCGACCAGGTCGCCGGCGGCGGCGAAGATCGTGTTCGGGTTCTTGGCGCGCACGTCCTCCACGGCGCCGGCGAGCACGGCGGCACCGGCTGCCGCACCGCTTGCTTCGATCCGACCGTGGAAGTCGTTGATCGTGGCGATGTCGATCGAGATCGGCGGCACGGTGGCCGAGACGCCGACGAGGATCGGGTCGTGGTCGCTGGAGCGGAACGGCGTGCCCGCCTCGGTGGCGGCGAACGCGTAGCCGCGGTCGCTCCACTCCGGCGAGTTGATGTTCCAGACGCCGGCGCCCGTGACGGATGCGGCGAGCGATGGCGACGCGATCACGTGGTCCAGCGAGCCGAGCTCGCCGTCGAACGAGTACGTGTACTGGCCCGCGGCCTTGGAGGGGACCGTGTCGAGCCACCCCTGCGAGGTGAACACGTCGATCGGGTCCTCCTGGCCGTAGGCGTTGAAGTCGCCGATCAGCAGCATGTCGCCACTGCCGGAGTCCTGCTTCAGCTTGTCGGTGAAGGCCAGCAGCGACTGCGCCTGCTTCACGCGGTCGGCGTTGAAGAAGCCCTGGCCGTCGGCGGGCTCGGTGCCCGTGCCGGACTTGGACTTGAAGTGGTTGGCCACAACGGTGACGGTGCGGCCGTCGATGTCGAACGCCTGCGCGATGGGCTCGCGGGCGTTGCCCCAGACGGTCTCATCCGTGATGGTCTGCGCGGCGCCCTGGGGCGTGACGGCGGCCTTCTTGTAGATGATGGCGCTGGTGATGAAGTCGGTCGTCGACGGATCCTTCAACGCGTCGGGGGTCGGAACGTACGCCCAGACCTCGGAGCCGGCTGCGGCGTTCAGCCCGCTGACCAGGTCGGCCAGTGCGGTGTCGACGGGCTCGCCGAGCTTGATCGAGTTCTCGATCTCCATCAGCGAGACGATCTCCGCGCCGGTGCCGTTGATGGCCGCGACGATCTTCGACTTCTGGATGCTGAACTGCGCAGCATCCTTCGCGCCTCGAGCGTCGGCGTTCTGCGAGCTGAGCGTCGTGAAGTAGTTGTAGACGTTGAACGACGCGATCTGCACGTCACCGCCGACCGACGGAACGGTCGGACGCGGGTTCCTCGTGGTGAAGGTGACCTTGTCGACCGCGGGTGACGCTCCGGTGAGGGGCTTGGCCGGCTGCAGGCGCCAGTCGTCGTGGTCGTACTGCAGCACCATGCTCTTGCCGGTGAAGTCGACGGCGTCGCCGTTGCGCACCACGACGTCCTTGGTGAAGTACGGCTGGCCCTCGCTGCCGACCTTGGCGGAGTAGCCGTCATCGAGCAGGATGCGGTCCGCGCGGTTGGCGGCGGCGATGGCATCCGCCTCCGCACCCGGACGCGTGGTCTCGGTGCTCTTGACGTTGAGCTCACCCGGGTTCAGCCACAGCGTGCCGTAGTTGTAGAGCTGGTGGCTGGAGGCGATCAGGTAGTCGCCGGTGGGTGCGACGAGCATGTTCTCGTACGCCTCGCGCGCGGTGCCGACGACGGTCGTGGGCAGCGCGACGGGTGCGGGAACGCCGACGGCGGCGGTGACGACGGAGACGTCGGCGGCGGATGCCGGGGTGATCTGCGTCTGGCCGTAGTACTCGCTCACGGCGCCGTTGACCGAGACGAGGTCGCCGACCGCGCCGGGGACGCTCTTGCCGTTCAGGTAGATGAAGATGCCGTCGGAGGAGCCGTCGGTCTTCTTCTCACCGCCGGTGCCGTGCGTCTGGATGACGATGCCGCCGTAGCTGCCGGTCGCCCGGTAGTCGGCGGTGATGACGCCCTCGACGGTGACGGTCTTCCCGACCAGCGGCGAGGTGTCGGCGGTGCCCTGCACGGCGGCGATGGAGACCTTCTCGCCCGGCTGCGGGTCGGGATCGGGGTCGGTGCCCGGGTCGGTCGCCCCGGTCTCGCCCTTGGCGTTGGTCGGGGTGATGGATGCCGACAGCGAGAAGTCCGCGCCGTTGTCGTCGGTGTCCTTCGCGTCGGTGCGGTTCATGGACGGGGCATTCGTATTGCTCGTCGGCGCCTTCGCGACCGTGCCCTCGAACGAGTTGGAGGTGCCGTAGCCGAGCAGGTCGAGGATGCCGTCGACGCCTGTCAGAGAGCCGGTTCCGGGGTTGATGGCGGCGGTGCCGTCGACGAGTGCGAGGGTTCCGGTGGTGCCGCTGAACGAGGCGCCGGTCGTGGCGTCGGCTGCGGGCAGCTCGGCGCCGGTCGCGCCGTTGCTGCTGCCCTTGACCAGGTAGTGGCCGTGCGCCTTGATGGTCCCGGTGAGGGGGACGACGGCGGTGAACGCCGTGGCCGTGCCGGCCGCGCGGTACTGCAGCGAGGTGCCGTCCAGCGCGACGTCGGCATCGGTCGGGTTGTACAGCTCGACGAACTTGTTCTTGAACGCGGCGCCGGCGCTGCCGCCGGAGAGCGCGGCCTCGTTGATGACCACGCCCGTGCCCGCGGTGTTCGCAGAGGCGGGTGCGGCGATGAGCGTGCCGAAGCCCAGGGCGAAGGCGGTGGTCATGGCGAGGGCGCAGATGCGCCCCCGGTTCCTGTGCGGTGCGGACGGAACCGTGCGGTTCCGACCATCGGGGGCGGACATCTTCACAGCTGTCTCCTCGGGTGTGGGTGGAGCGCCGGTCCCGTGAACCGAGCGCCGTGCACTCTCAGCGTGCACACATGTCTGTGACCATAGGGCGGCGGTCGAAGGCGCGACAAGACGCTCGAGCGGATGTTGGCGCTCCGTCCATCTGCTGGTCACCGAACGTGCATCCCGCATTCGCCGTACGGGCAGGGGCTGTGCTCAGTCGGCGTCTTCCGTCGTGGATGCGGTCGACTCGCTCGCGGATGCCGCGGCCTCTTCGAACGCCTCGACGTCACGCTCCCAGGCGTCCTTCGCCAGCCGGTACCAGAGGTAGAACGCGAAGCCGGCGAAGACCGCCCACTCCGCCGCGTAGAAGATGTTCAGCCAGTTGATCGGCGAGCCCTCGGTGGGCGCCGGCGAGCTGATGTCGGTCAGGCCGGCGGTCGCCGTGGCGGATGCCAGGTAGGGGCGGTACACGTTCAACTGGTCGATGTCGTGCCAGCGGCTGAGCAGTGCCGCCGGTGACATGCGGGTGAGCTCGAGCGGGTCGGATGCCGGTGGCACTTCGACGCCCTCGTCGTCGATGAGCCGGCCGGTGATCTCGGCCTGCGTGGCGCCCGCCGCGTCGAGCCTCTTGACAGCGGCATCCGCCTTCTCACGGGTGGGGGCCCACCCGATCGCGACGGCGATGGAGGTGCGGTCGGCCACGCGCAGTTGGCCGGAGACCCAGTAGCCCTCGTCGCCGTCGTTGAAGCGCTGCGACAGCACGATGAAGTCGCCGGGCACCCAGGTGCCGCTGGTGCTCACGCGCTGGCCGCCCAGGCTCTGGTCCAGGTACTCGCCCGGCTGGATCACGTCGGTCAGCGGGCGCACCTGCTCGGTCGCGCCGGCCGGAGGCGGGGAGGTGTCGATGGCGCGCGAGAGCTGCCACTGCCCCAGCCACGCGAAGATCCCCGCCACCAGCAGGCAGAGCGCGAGCACGCCGATCCAGCGCCTGCGCAGCATGACCTCGCGCAGGGTCGGCGGGAACTCCTGCACGGCGGGCGGCGGGGGCTGCGTCATCCCAGCTCGTAGGGCGCGAGCACGACCTCGACGCGCTGGAACTCCTTCAGGTCGGAGTAGCCGGTCGTCGCCATGGATTTGCGCAGTGCGCCGATCAGGTTCGCCGTGCCGTCGGCCACCGGAGCAGGACCGTAGAGGATCTCCTCCAGGTTCGCGACGCCCGGGACCGCCACGCGGCGGCCGCGCGGAAGCTGCGGGTGGTGCGCCTCGGCACCCCAATGGAAGCCCTGGCCGGGAGCATCCGTGGCACGGGCGAGTGCGACGCCCAGCATCACGGCATCCGCACCCATTGCGAGGGCCTTGACGATGTCGCCGGAGGTGCCCACGCCGCCGTCGGCGATCACGTGCACGTAGCGCCCGCCGGACTCGTCGAGGTAGTCGCGGCGCGCCGCGGCCACATCAGAGACGGCCGTGGCCATCGGGGCGTGGATGCCCAGGGTCGCGCGCGTGGTGGACGCAGCTCCCCCGCCGAAGCCGACCAGCACGCCGGCAGCGCCCGTGCGCATCAGGTGCAGGGCCGCCGTGTAGGTGGCGGCGCCGCCCACGATCACGGGGACGTCGAGGTCGTAGATGAACTTCTTGAGGTTCAGCGGCTCGGCCACGCTGGAGACGTGCTCGGCGGAGACCGTGGTGCCGCGGATGACGAACAGGTCGACGCCGGCGGCCACGACGGTCTCGTACAGCTCCTGCGTGCGCTGCGGTGTGAGAGAGCCGGCGACGGTGACGCCCGCGGCGCGGATCTCGGCCAGGCGCTGCTTGATCAGCTCGGGCTTGATCGGCTCGGAGTACAGCTCCTGCATGCGGACGGTGGCACCGGCCTCGGACAGGCCCGCGATCTCGTCGAGCAGCGGCTGCGGGTTCTCGTACCGGGTCCACAGGCCTTCGAGGTCGAGCACGCCCAGCCCGCCCAGGCGGCCCAGCGCGATGGCGGTCTGCGGGCTCACGACGGAGTCCATCGGAGCGCCCAGCACCGGGATCTCGAAGGAGTAGGCGTCGATGCTCCACACCGTGGAGACGTCCTCCGGGTTGCGGGTGCGCCTCGACGGCACGACCGCGATGTCGTCGAACGTGTACGCGCGACGCGCGCGCTTGCCTCGGCCGATCTCGATGTCCATGCTCACGCATCCAGCCTACCCGTCGTGGCTTTTGCCGCTTCCCGGGAGCCTCTCCCGCGTCATCCGCCTTCCCCCGCGTTGCCCATCCGCCCTCCCCGCGTTGCCCATCCGCCGAGAATCGGAAGACGGCCCGGAATCGGACAGATTCCGACGAATCCATCCGGATCCCGGCGATCCTCCGGTTCTGGGCGGGTGGATGCCGGCATCCGGAGTCCGCCGACTACGCCTGCACAATCGACGGATCGGACGACTTGTCCACAATCCGCGATTTCGAGCGCACGGCACATGCCCGGATCGAGCATCCTCGACAGGCATGAGCACCGATATTGCGGAGTGGATGCGGCAGCACCACGGCATCGCACACACTCGCGACCTGCGTGAGGCGGGTTTCTCCCGCCACACCGTGGGGAAGGCTGCGGATGCCGGGATGCTGCAGCGCGTGCACCGCACCTGGCTCGTGGCCCCGTACTGCTCGCCCGCACGCCGCGCCGCAGCAGAGCTCAGCGGGCGCGCCACCTGCGTCTCGGCGGCGGAGCTGCAGGGGCTGTGGACGCCGGACTCCGCGGACATCCACCTGTGGCTCCCGCCGACGACCACGACAGAACGCGGCCGCGAGCATCCGGGGCTCCTTCTCCACTGGGCACGTCCTCCCGTGCCCGTGGCGCGGTTCGACACCGAGGAGCCCGTGCTCAACGTGCTGTTCCATGTGGCCCGCTGCCTTGAGCCGAAGCTGGCAGCGACGGTGTGGGAGTCGGCGTTGCGCAAGAGCATGGTGACGCTGAGCCAACTGCGGCGCACGCAGTGGAGATCGCCGGCTGCGCAGACGGTGCTGCGGCAGGTCGGCGCACAGTCCGACTCCGGCATCGAGACGATCTTCCTGAGGATCGCCCGCAGCTGCGGCGTTCGCGTTCAGCAGCAGGTTCTCATCGACGGGCATCCGGTCGACGCACTCATCGGGGAGCGTCTGGTGGTGCAGATCGACGGCTTCGAGTTCCATGGCGAGGCGAAGGATCGGCGCAAGGATCTGCGACAGGATGCCCGGCTGGTGCTGCTGGGCTACACCGTGCTGCGGTTCGACTATCAGCAGATCATGTTCGACATGCGCCACGTGCAGGAGACGATCCTGAACGCGATCGCACAGGGGCTGCACCTGTTCGCGCGGCGCTGAAGCGCGGCGCGACGGGCGAGCGTCGCCGTGAAGCGCGGCCGAGAACCGGAGGACAGTCCAGAACCGGCCAGATCCCGACGAATCCATCCGGATCTCGGCGATCCTCCGGTTCTGAGCGGGTGGAGCGGATGCCCGACCTCAGGGCTCCGATGTGCGGGCCAGCAGCTCGGTGAGCAGAGCCTCGGACACGTCGTGCGGCAGCCGCTCGACGAGGGCCATCAGCACGGCCATGGGCTGGTCGGCTGAGACCTTTCCCGCCCCGGCCAGACGCAGCAGGCGCCATGCGGCCGCAGGTCCGGGCACCCGCCCGCCGTCGCCGTATCCCAGCATCCTCATGCCCGCCAGCAGCATCCTCGCGTCGGCCTGCGGTTCTCCTCGCACGGAATCGGATGCCGCGACCAGGGCCGCCGCGAACTCGTCCACGCCCCGCTCGAGCACGGGCGTGAGCGTGAGATGCGCGCTGTGCGGCATGCGCACGCCGTCCGCCTGCGTCAGCCCGGGCTGGTGCTGGATCTTCCAGCCGTAGCCGACGAGCGCGTCGGCCAGCCGATGCGGGTCCACGCGCTCCCTCTCCGGCACCGTCGGATCCGCCACCACTGCGATCGCCGGCCCGACGGGGTCGCCCAGCACGGCCAGACCCCGGATGCTGTCGACGGCGGCGCGCACGGCATCCGCCGCCCTCGTGATCGACCCCACCAGATCGGCATACCCGCTCGTGCCCAGGTGCTGCATGATCGCCCAGCCGGCGGCCAGCGGCGACACCGACTTCGAGCCCAGCAGCGTGGGGTTCACGACCGGGTACCCCGACCACCGCGTGGTGGCGAAGAACTGCGCCCGGTGCCGGCGACGCCCGCGGTGCAGCAGCACCGAGACGCCCTTGGGCGCGTAGCCGAACTTGTGCAGGTCGGCGGAGATGCTGGTCACGCCGCGCGCCCGGAAGTCCCAGTCCGGCAGCCCCGGCCACCAGGGCAGGACGAAGCCGCCGAAGCACGCGTCCACATGGCAGGGGATGCCCCGCGCCGACGTGGCTGCCGCCACCTCGGCGACAGGGTCGAGCACGCCCGTCGGATACGCCGGCGCCGACACGACCACCAGCGCCACGTCGTCACCCAGACGCGCGATGAGGTCCCTCGCGCGCGCGTGCCCGGAGGCACTGACCGGCACCGGGTCCCAGTCGAGGTCGAACAGCGCGGCGGCCTTCTGGAACGCCGCATGCACGGCCGTGGTCGTCACCAGCCGCGGACGCTCACCGCCCGGGTGTGTGCGCCGCCACAGGTCGCGCGCCGTCTTCACCGCCAGCAGGCAGCTCTCCGTTCCCCCGCTGGTGACTGATCCCACCACGGAGCCGCCGCCGTGCAGCATCCGCCTCGCGAAGCCGACCACGTCGCGCTCCATGGCGGCGATCGACGGGAAGACCGTGGGATCGAGTCCGTTCAGCGGGCGGGCGAGCCGCGCGGCGGCATCCGCCAGTTCGTCCAGCTCGGGTCTGCCCGAGTCGTACACGTACGACATCACGCGCCCGCCGTGGGTGGGAGCATCCCCCGCGCGCAGCCGTCTCAGTCGCTCGAGGATGTCGCCGGCATCGCTCATGCCGACGTTCCGACGATGTCATGCTCCCGCAGCCGGTACCGGGCCAGGGTGAGCAGACTCAGCAGCATCAGGGCCGCGGGCAGGATGCTGAAGGAGATCCCGATCCCGGTGACGGCGGCTGCCGGCTGCACGACCTCGTGGCCGGCGGTGGTCTCCAGGTAGCCCGTCGCTGCCAGCACGATGGTGAGGATGGTGCCCCCGAGCGCCATCCCACTGGTCTCGCCCGCCGTCCACACGCCGCCGAAGATCCCGGAGCGGTTCGCGCCGCCCGTTCCGGCGGCCTCCTGCACGGTGCGGTCGTAGGCGATCACGTCGGGGAGCATGGCCATCGGGAGCGTCTGCATGCCGGCGTAGGCGGCACCCGCCAGTGCCACCGGAGCCACGATCCACCAGCCCGGCACCCAGACCATGGCCGTGAGCGCCAGGGTCGCCAGCAGGAACAGCGCACTGGCCATGCGGAACGCCCGCTCCTTGCCGATGCGATCGGCGATGAGCTTCCACACCGGCGCCATCAGCAGGGCAGGGGCGATCAGTGCGACGAACAGCTGCGTGACGGCCGTCTCGTCGTCGAGCACCCAGCGCGCCACGTACTGCGCGGCGGCCAGCATCATGCCGGTGGCCAATCCCTGCAGCAGGAACGTCGCCAGCAGAGCGCGGAACGGCTGGCTCTCGCGCAGCACGACGATGCCATCGCGGTAGTGCTCCGCGATGGTGGAGCCGCGGCGCACCGGCAGCAGCGGGCGCTGCGGCGCCACGGAGGCCGAGGTCAGCATCCCGAACCCGAGGATGACGGCGGCGACGGCCGCCATCACGAGGTAGCCCAGCAGCGGGTTCTCGGGGAACAGCGCGCGCAGTTCGGGACCGCCCGCGCCGAACATCAGGATCGCGACGGTCAGCATGACCACCCGCCAGCTCAGCAGCCGGGTGCGCTCCCGGTAGTCGTCGGTCAGCTCGGCGGGCAAGGCGATGTACGGCACCTGGAACAGGCTGAAGCAGGTGGCGGCCAGCATGAACGCCACGAGCACCCACAGCGCCGCGGGCACCGGGCCGAGGCCCGCCGGCACGGCGAAGGTGAGCACGAACGCGAGGGGCAGCCCGATACCGCCGATCAGCATGGTCCGCCGGCGGGTGCCGGTGTGCGCGAGCGCCCGGTCGCTGATGCCGCCGATGACGGGGTCGATCAGCACGTCCCACACCTTGGCGACGGTGACGATCGCGCCGGCGGCGAGCGCGGTCACGCCCAGCGAATCGGTCAGGTAGTAGACCAGCACCAGGCCCGGCAGCGTGGAGAAACCGCCCGTGCCGAGCGACCCGATCGCATAGCGCGAGACCTGTCCCCGACTGAGCGAATTGGACCCTGACCGCATGCGCTCACTCTAGCGGCGCAGGCGTCGCCGCGCGGATGCACGGAAGGCGTCGTCGGCGGATGCGTCAGCCCGGGGCGGCCGGTACACATGTCGGCCCGTTTCACGGATGTCGGCTGGGACCCGCCGATGCGGCCGACATCCGTGATCTGAGCCGACATCCGTACCCGCACCGGACGCGCGAAAGGGGCGGATGCTCAGCATCCGCCCCTTCCGTGGATTCAGTTCAGCGCTTGTTGTAGTTCGGCGCCTCGACGACGATCTGCACGTCGTGCGGGTGCGACTCCTTCAGGCCGGCCGCGGTGATGCGGACGAACTTCCCGCGGGCCTTCAGCTCCTCGACGGTGCGCGCACCGACGTAGAACATCGACTGGCGCAGTCCGCCGACCAGTTGGTACACGACCGCCGACACCGGGCCGCGGTAGGGCACCTGGCCCTCGATGCCCTCGGGGATGAGCTTGTCATCGCTGGGCACGTCGGCCTGGAAGTAGCGGTCCTTGGAGTACGAGGTCTGCTTGCCGCGCGTCTGCATGGCGCCCAGCGAACCCATCCCGCGGTACAGCTTGAACTGCTTGCCGGACTGGAAGACGATCTCGCCCGGCGACTCGTCGGTGCCGGCCAGCAGCGAGCCCAGCATCACGGCATCCGCACCGGCGACCAGCGCCTTGGCGATGTCGCCGGAGTACTGCAGACCGCCGTCGGCGATCACCGGGATGCCCGCGGGGGCGGCGGCCAGCGACGCCTCGTACACGGCCGTGACCTGCGGCACGCCCACGCCGGCGACGATGCGGGTGGTGCAGATGGACCCGGGGCCCACGCCCACCTTCACGGCGTCGACGCCGGCATCCACCAGGGCCTGCGCGCCCTCACGGGTCGCGACGTTGCCGCCGATGATGTCGATGTGCTCGAACGTGGGGTCGGCCTTCAGCCGCTTGATCAGGTCGATCACGCCCTGCGACTGGCCGTTGGCGGTGTCGACCACCAGCACGTCCACGCCCGCGTCGCGCAGCGCCTCGGCACGCTCCCAGGCATCGCCGAAGAAGCCGATCGCGGCGCCCACGCGCAGGCGGCCGTGCTCGTCCTTGGTGGCCAGCGGGTACTTCTCGCTCTTGTCGAAGTCCTTGATGGTGATCAGGCCCGCGAGCTTGCCGTCGGAGTCGATCAGCGGCAGCTTCTCGACGCGGTGCTTGGCGAACAGCGCGATGACCTCGCCCGCGGGCACGCCCACCGGCGCCGTCACCAGGTTCTCGCTGGTCATCACGTCCTTGACCAGGGTGGTCTTGCGCTCGAAGCCCGAGACGAACCGCATGTCGCGGTTGGTGATGATGCCCACCAGGTGCTTCTCGTCATCGACGACGGGCAGGCCCGAGATGCGGTACTTCGCGCACAGCTTGTCGACCTCGTCGACGGTGGCGTCGGCGGTGGTCGTGATCGGGTCGGTGATCATGCCGGACTCGCTGCGCTTGACGCGGTCGACGTCGGCTGCCTGATCGGCGATGGAGAGGTTGCGGTGCAGGATGCCGATGCCGCCCTCGCGCGCCACCGCGATGGCCATGCGCGCCTCGGTCACGGTGTCCATCGCGCTGGAGAGCAGCGGCGTCGCGACCGAGATGCGGCGGGAGATGCGCGACGACGTGTCGGCCTCGCTGGGGATGACGTCCGTGTGCCCTGGCAGCAGCAGCACGTCATCGTAGGTGAGCCCTGTGAAACCGAACGGATCGTGCTGGGGCATAGAAACTGGCTCCTCTGCGCCTGGCGGCGCGATCGAATGACGGGAATGCGCGGGGACGACTGCGGCCTGGACGGGAGCGTGTCCGTCGTGTACCGAGTCTAACGGCCCGCGGACCCCGGAGATTCCCAGGAAGACGGGTGCGACACGCGCGGGCTGCACGTTCCGATCAGGAAACGGTTGGTGCGGATCGGGCCGCCGGGGGGATACGCTCAGTGCACGTCCATCATCGAACGACTGCCCGAGTTCGTTCGAGGGCACTCGATGTGGAGGATGCGTGGGACTGAGAACTGTGGCGCTTCAGCGCCCCCGAACCGGGCTGATGGCGCTGATCGCAGCACTGTTGGCCACTTTCATCGTGCTCGGCATACCCGCCGGTTCAGCACAGGCCGCCACGACACCTGACGGCCAGGAGATCACCGCGTTCTACTTCGGCGGCAACATCACCAACAACGACAAGCCGGTCGCTGATGTGGGGATGAGCGTCGAGGGCAACGGCTTCAAGGGCAAGACGAAGACGGATGCCGACGGCAAGTGGCGTCTGTACGTGCCGAAGAAGGCCACGTACACGATCACGATCGACGAGGACACCCTGCCCAAGGGCGTGATCATCGACCCGTCCAAGCTGCCGCAGGGCGTGAAGGCGGTCTCCGGCACCAGCGGCGCCTTCGAGGCCTCGTTCGGCCTGACCGGCACGAAGATCGTGAACCTGTTCCTCGGACAGGGCGAGCGCGTGACCGAGTCGTTCTGGAGCCAGCTGCTCTCGCGCACCTTCAACGGCCTGAACTTCGGCCTGCTGCTGGCGCTGGCGTCGATGGGCGCCGCCCTCATCTACGGCACCACGCGCCTCGGCAACTTCGCCCACGCCGACATGGTGACCTGGGGCGGCATCGTCGCGGTGCTGTGCACCTCGTTCTGGAGTCTTCCGCTGTGGCTCGGCATTGTCGCCGCCGTCGTCGGAGGCGGACTGCTGGGCTGGGCACTGGATGTCGGCCTGTGGGCTCCGCTGCGAAGACGCGGCATGAGCGTCGTGCCGCTGATGATCGTCAGCATCGGCCTGGCGCTGGCCATGCGATACATCTTCCAGTTCGTGATCGGCGGCGGCACGCTTCAGCTGCCGGGCGCCAGTCCGAAGCCCTGGAATCTGGGCCCGATCTCGCTGTCGTACATCGACGTGATCACGATGTCCGTCAGCCTGGTGGTCATCATCGGCGTGGGGCTGTTCCTCACCCGCACCCGGATCGGCAAGGCCACCCGCGCCATCTCCGACAACCCGCAGCTCGCCGCGGCCACCGGCATCGACGTCGACAAGGTCATCCGCCTGGTGTGGATCCTGGCGGGCGCCCTGGCGGCGATCTCCGGCATCCTGTGGGCGTACTTCCGCCCCGGTGTGAAGTGGGACATGGGCGTGCAGATGCTGCTGCTGATCTTCTGCGCCATGACGATCGGCGGCCTCGGCACCGCGTTCGGCGCCATCATCGGCTCGATCATCGTCGGCATCGCCGTCGAGGTGTCCACCCTCTGGATCCCGTCCGACCTGAAGTACGCCAGCGCGCTGGCCGCGCTGATCATCATCCTGCTGGTGCGCCCGCAAGGACTTTTCGGACGCAAGGAGAGGTTGGGCTGACATGGACTTCGGAAGCATCTTCGGCGACACCGCCGCATACCTGCTCAGCCCCGTCACCATCGCCTACGCGCTGGCGGCGACGGGCCTGGCCGTGCACTTCGGCTACGCCGGCCTGCTGAACTTCGGCATGGCGGCCTTCATGGCCGTGGGCGCCTACGGCTACGCCATCTCGGTGCTGAGCTTCGGCCTCCCCTGGTACATCGGCATGCTCATCGGCCTGCTGGCCGGCGCCCTGCTGGGACTGCTGCTCGGCATCCCGACGCTGAGGCTGAGAGCCGACTACCTGGCCATCGCGACCATCGCCGCCGGCGAGATCGTGCGCCTGCTGTTCACCACCGAGCTGTTCCGCGAGTGGACCAACTCGGCCGGCGGCCTGGCCAACTACCAGCGCGGATTCCGCGACGCCAACCCGTTCCCGGAGGGAACGTACGGCTTCGGCCCGTGGACCTGGAACGAGAACGACCTCTGGTACCGCGTGTTCGGCCTGGTGCTGCTCGGCATCGCGCTGGCCCTGGTCTGGGCGCTCATGCGCAGCCCGTGGGGTCGCGTTCTGAAGGGCATCCGCGAGGACGAGGATGCCGTCCGCTCGCTCGGCAAGAACGTGTTCGCCTACAAGATGCAGGCGCTCGTGGTCGGCGGGATGATCGGCGCAGCGGCGGGAATCGTGTTCGTGCTGCCGACCGCGGTGGTCCCCAACGACTACTCCACCTCGCTGACGTTCTTCCTGTGGACGATCCTGCTGCTGGGAGGCGCCGCCACGGTGTTCGGCCCGACGCTGGGCGCCGTGCTGTTCTGGGTCGTGTTCGCCCTGCTGGGCAACGTGCTCTCGCAGATGGTCTCGGCGGGCATCCTGCCCATCTCGAACCTGCAGGCGGGTTCGATCCGCTTCGCGCTGGTCGGCGTCGCGCTGATGCTGCTGGTGATCTTCCGCCCGCAGGGAATCCTGGGAGACAAGAGGGAGATGACCTTTGTCCACTGATGAGAACATGGACGCCGGGATGCCGGCGTCCCCGCTGGAGGCGGCGGAGGCCGTCACTCCGGCCAAGCGCCAGAAGTCGACCGGACTGGCGAAGGGGCCCGCGGCTCCGGGCGTCGCGAAGGTCGACCCGATCCTCATCGCCGACGGCGTGGAGCGTCGCTTCGGCGGTCTGATCGCCGTCGACGTCGACCACGTGGAGATCCCGCGCGGCGCCATCACGGCGCTGATCGGCCCCAACGGCGCGGGCAAGACCACGCTGTTCAACCTGCTGTGCGGGTTCGACAAGCCCAATGCCGGCTCCTGGTCGTATGACGGGAAGAGCCTGGCGGGCGTGCCGTCGTTCAAGGTGGCGCGGATGGGCCAGGTGCGCACCTTCCAGCTGACCAAGTCGCTCTCGCTGCTTTCGGTGCTGGAGAACATGAAGCTCGGCGCACCGCATCAGGTGGGCGAGCGCTTCTGGCAGAGCCTGTTCCCCTTCTTCTGGCGCGAGCAGGAGAAGCAGATCGAGGAGAAGGCCCGCGAGCTGCTGACCCGGTTCAAGCTGGATGCCAAGGAGAAGGACTTCGCGGCATCCCTCTCCGGCGGGCAGCGCAAGCTGCTGGAGATGGCGCGCGCGCTGATGAGCGACCCGAACCTGGTGATGCTCGACGAGCCGATGGCCGGGGTCAACCCCGCGCTCACGCAGTCGCTGCTGGATCACATCCTGGGCCTGAAGGATCGCGGCATGACCGTGCTGTTCGTCGAGCACGACATGCACATGGTCCGCCACATCGCCGACTGGGTCGTCGTGATGGCCGAGGGCCGCGTGGTGGCCGAGGGTCCGCCCGAGGACGTCATGGACGACCCGGCCGTGGTCGACGCCTACCTGGGCGCGCACCAGGACGTGGACCTCGGAGCGGTCACCGGCCGCATCCAGGTGATGTCCGACACGACGGCCGTGAAGATCCGCGAGAAGATCGACGCCGAGGCCGAGGCCGACCTCGAGGAGGAGCAGTCATGACCGACACCCAGGCCGGCTCAGTGGCCCAGAACGGGGGCTCGGCCGCCCAGACCCCCGCAGACGACCGCGAGGTCGTCGTCGAGCTGACGGAGGTGCATGCGGGCTACCTGCCGGGCGTGAACATCCTCAACGGCGCGAACCTCACGGCACGCAAGGGCGAGCTGATCGGCATCATCGGCCCCAACGGCGCCGGCAAGTCGACGCTGCTGAAGGCGATCTTCGGGCTGGTGCACGTGCGCCAGGGCGAGATCACCGTCAACGGCGAGAGCATCGTGGGCCTGAAGGCCGACAAGCTCGTGCGCCGCGGCGTGGGCTTCGTGCCGCAGACCAACAACGTGTTCCCCTCGCTCAGCATCGAGGAGAACCTGCAGATGGGTCTGTACCAGAAACCGAAGGCCTACGCCGAGCGCCTGGAGTTCGTCACGAGCATCTTCGCCGAGCTCGGCAAGCGCCTCAAGCAGCGCGCGGGGTCGCTGTCCGGCGGCGAGCGCCAGATGGTGGCCATGTCGCGCGCGCTCATGATGGACCCGTCCGTGCTGCTGCTGGACGAGCCCTCCGCGGGCCTGTCCCCCGTGCGCCAGGACGACGCGTTCATCCGCGTGAGCGACATCAACAAGGCCGGGGTCACGACCATCATGGTCGAGCAGAACGCCCGCCGCTGCCTGCAGATCTGCGACCGCGGCTACGTGCTCGATCAGGGCCGGGACGCCTACGAGGGCACCGGCCGCGAGCTGCTGAACGACCCGAAGGTGATCGGCCTGTACCTGGGCACGCTGGGCCAGGACGAGGACGCCGCGTAGGTCGTACATCTCGAGAAGGGGCGGATGCTTCGGCATCCGCCCCTTCTGCGTGTCCAGGGGTGCTCCGACAGGCTCGGCAACCCAGGGCATGCGAAAGGCTCCGGATGCCGCAGCATCCGGAGCCCCTCATACGCGATGTGTCAGTTGGTGCGGGTGTACATGTTGTCCGCGCCGTACTTGAAGATGCCGATCGCGGCACCCTGCGGGTCGCCCCACTTGTCGAACGTGATGTCGCCGGAGTAGCCGTTGTAGTCGGCCTTGCCGCCGTCGTTGATGATCTTGGCGCACTCGGCGAACGTGGTGCACGCCGTGCCGCCCTTGACGCCGCCGGAGACCGCCTGCATCTTCTTCGCGATGTCGACGCCCTTGACCGACTGCGCCTCCAGCGAGGCCAGAGCCATCAGGACCACCGCGTCGTAGGACTCAGCCGCGTAGGTGAAGTCCTTGATCTCGGCGTTGCCCTTGCCCGTCCAGTACGTCTGCAGGCGGTTGGTGAAGTCGTCCTTCAGCGCCGGACCGGGGCGGGTGCCCTGTGCCCCCTCGAGCGACACCGGGATGGCGCTGTCGCCGGTGGTGCCGTAGTTGGAGACGTTGCCGTCGACCATGTAGAAGTGATCGGCCGTGATGCCGGCGTTCACCAGCAGCGGCGCGATGGTGCGGAACTGCTCGAACGAGACGATCGCCACGGCGTCCGGATTGGCGGCCTTGATGGACTCGACCTGAGCGTCGAACTGCGAGTCGCCGACGTTGAAGCCGACCGCCTCGACGACCTTGCCGCCCGAGCCTTCGAACGTGTTCTTGATCGCGTCGCGCAGGCCGGTGCCGTACGGGTCGTTCTGGTAGATGATGCCGAGCGTCTTGCGTCCGTCCTGCGACATCAGGTTGCCGAGCACCTCGCCCTGCAGCAGGTCACTGGGGGCGGTGCGGAAGTACAGCCCCTTCGTGGCACCGTCCTCGGACAGCTTGGTGAAGTCGGGCGACGTGTTCGAGGGCGAGATCGTGATGATGCCCTTGCTGACGTTGCCGTCGAGGATGATCTTGGACACACCGGATGCCGCGGCGCCGACGATGCCGGCGACGCCCGCGTTCTGCAGCGTCGTGATCGAGGTCACGTACGCCTTGGTGTCGCTGTCGCCCTCGTCCTGCGAGTTCATCGAGACGGTGATGCCGGCCTTGGCGTCGTTGATCTCCTGCGTCGCGAGTCCGACTGCTGCGTACATCGGCGGTCCCAGGAATGCCAGCGAACCGGACGACGGAAGCAGCGATCCCAGCTTGAGGGTGAGATCGGCTGCGGGCTTCTTGTTCCCGTCATTCGTCTTCTCGCCGGCCGGCGTGCTCGAGCAGCCGGCGATGACCAGTGCGGATGCGCTGACAAGCGCGATCCCTGCGAAGATCCTCGCTCCACGCGAGCCCTTCAATGCGTTCATGTTGCTCCCTTGCGTAACTGAACGTGGAATACCACCTTCGGGTGCCTCTTACCCTATTCTCTCGGGCGTCCCGGCGGTGGCCGCGGTTGTCTCGGTCGCTTAACGATCCGGCCGGCGCCCGCTCAGACCAGCTCGGCCGGCTCGGCCGGCTCCTCGTGGCGGCCGCGGGCCTTCTGCACCAGCAGATCGCCGACGAACACGACGATCGCGAGCCATACCAGGACGAATCCGATCCAGCGCTCCGGCGGCATGGGCTCCCCCAGCACGGCCCAGCCCAGCAGGAACTGCATGATCGGGGTGATGAACTGGATCATCCCCACCAGTGAGAGGTCCACCCGGCGCGTGCCGGCGGCGAACAGCAGCAGCGGCACGGCCGTGGCGATGCCCGCGCAGCTGAGCAGCACCGTGTGCAGCGGGCTGATCGTGCCCATCGTGATGCCGCGGCCGTCCTGCGCGACGAAGACGAGGATGACGATGGCCACCGGGATCATCCAGAAGGATTCCAGCGTGAGGCCGCTGGCGGCATCCACCTGCGGGCCGATCTTCTTCTTGACCAGGCCGTACAGGCCGAACGACGCCGTCAGCGACAGGGCGATCCAGGGGAACGTGCCGTGCGCGACGATGATCACGCCCACTGCTATGCCGGCGATGCCGATGGCGACCCATTGCGCCGCGCGGATGCGCTCGTGGAGCACCAGCACGCCCAGCAGCACGGTGAAGATCGGGTTGATGAAGTAGCCCAGGCTCGTCTCCACGACGGCCCCGCCCATCGTGGCGATCACGAAGACCTGCCAGTTGATGTAGATGAGCAGTCCGGCCAGGGCCGTGAGCGCCAGCAGCCTGGGCTGCCGCCAGATGACGAGCAGCCGCTGCCAGCCGCGTGTGACGCTCAGCAGCAGCGCGCAGAACACCAGCGTCAGCAGCAGCCGCCAGGCGACGACCTCGAAGGGGCCGGTGGGGTCGAGCGCGATGAAGTACAGCGGGAAGACGCCCCACAGCAGGTAGGCGCCGATGGTGTACAGGGTGCCGGCCGACTTCGTGCTCACCGATCAAGCCTAGTGGCGGGCGGGGACGACGAAGGGCCCGGATGCACGGCATCCGGGCCCTCTGAGAACGTCAGCGTCAGCGGACGACGACCGCGAGGACGTCGCGGGCCGAGAGCACGAGGTACTCGTCAGCGCCGAACTTCACCTCGGTTCCGCCGTACTTGCTGTAGAGCACGCGGTCGCCCACGGCGACGTCGAGCGGAACGCGGTTGCCGTTGTCGTCGATGCGGCCGGGGCCCACAGCCACGACCTCGCCCTCCTGGGGCTTCTCCTTCGCAGTGTCGGGGATGACCAGACCGCTTGCGGTGGTCTGCTCTGCCTCGACCTGCTGGATGACGATGCGGTCCTCGAGCGGCTTGATGGAAACCGACACGGTGTACCTCTTCTTTCGTGACTGAGATCAGAAGACTGTTAGCACTCTCATGCCGAGGGTGCTAACTCCAGTGTAGGCCGTGCGTTGGCACTCACGCAATGCGAGTGCCAATCGAATCAGGCTGCGCAGGGTTCCGGTGTGTGCGAGTTCGGAGCTCGCCCACAGCCCGCGGGGCCCGAATGGCGGGCTCACGGGCGCGGAGCCAGCCACATGCGACCCGCGACACTCCCGGCGACTGGCGACCGCATTCCGCGGGGCCCGAATGGCGGGCTCACGGGCGCGGAGCCAGCCACATGCGACCCGCGAAAAGACGCCCCGCGCCTGTCCGTAGGGCGAGAGGACCCCGTGCCGCGCACCGTAGGCTGGGCGCGTGGAGATGTCGGAGCTGAGCGCGCTGCTCACACGAGACGGGCTCGCGCTGCTGGACGAGGTCGGCGAGATCGCGAGTTCGGGTGAGGTCGCGAAGGCCGTCTCGCGGCTGCGTGCGGCAGGGCACTCCCCCGACCTGGTCTCGGCTGTGGTCGGGCAGGCGCACCTGCGCGTGAAGGCGCGGTCCAAGTTCGGGGAGTTCGCCGAGCGGATGCTGTTCACCCGGGCGGGCCTGGAGCAGGCCACCCGCCTGAACGTCGCCACCCTGCACGCGGTGCGGATGCGGCAGGCCGGCATCACCGCGGTGACGGACCTCGGCTGCGGCATCGGCGGCGACAGCCTGGCGTTCGCCGGCGCGGGACTGCGCGTGACAGCCGTGGACGCGGATGCCGTGACCGCCGCCATCGCGGCCTACAACCTCGCGCCGTTCGGCGAGGATGCGGCCGTGCGGCAGGGGCTCGCCGAGGATGCCGTGAGCGCCAGCCGCGGAGATGTGCAGCTGCCGCGGACAGATTCCGCGGATTCGTCCGCGCGAAGCGCACAAGTCCGCGGGGAGCGCTCGGCGGTCTGGCTCGACCCCGCGCGCCGCACCGCCGGGCATTCCGAGACGCGCCGGCTGTCGGCATCCGACTGGTCGCCGTCGCCGGACTGGTGCTTCCAGGTCGCCCGCGAGCACCCCACGGGGATCAAGCTGGGTCCCGGCCTCGACCGCGACCTCATCCCCGACGACGTCGAGGCGCAGTGGGTCAGCGCCGATGGCAGCGTCGTCGAATTGGTGCTGTGGTCCGGTGCGCTGGCGCGTGAAGGCATCCGCCGGGCAGCGCTGGTCGTCGCGGGCGGGCAGACGCACGAGCTGACCGCGGCGGCGGACGCCGAGGATGTGCCGGTCCGCACACTGGGCGCGTTCGTGCACGAGCCCGACGGCGCCGTCATCCGCGCCCGCCTGATCGGCGACGCCGGGCGGATGCTGGATGCCGGGATGCTCGATGAGCGCATCGCCTACCTCACCGGCGACAAGCCCGTGACCAGCCCGTTCGTGCAGTCTTTCCGCGTGCGCGACACCATGCCCGCACATCCGAAAGCCATCAACGCCGCCCTGCGCGCGAACGACATCGGCCGCCTGGAGATCAAGAAGCGCGGCATGGACATCGACCCCGCCGCCTTCCGGAAGAAGCTCGCTCTCCAGGGCTCTCAGGAGGCGACGCTGATCCTCACCCGCGTCGGCGAGAAGAGGATCGCCATCCTCGCCGATCGGGTCTGAGCGGGTTTCAGCCGATGTCACCGGTCGTGTCGTCGATGGACGTGCACTGGCCGGTGGCCGAATCGCACGATACCCGCGACACCGCCGACGGGTCTCGTACGACGCTCACCGCGATGCCGTGATTCTCGGTGAATCGCGCACTGTAGGCCGCGTCCCGGAATCCGATCTGGATGACGGCGTCGACCATGGGATCCGTGCAGGACTTGGTGACGTCGTGCGAGTCCGGGTCGACCACGGCGATGCAGAACTGGTCGCCCCACGTGGTCCAGATCGGGATGTCTCCGTCGACGCCGGAGATCATCAACTCGGGCCCCGTGAAGCCGTCCTGCTCCAGCACGTTCACGAGGTCGAGCTCGGCCTGGGAGTACTGCGCCTGCCAGCCGTCGTCATACGAAGCCGTGTTGATCCTGTTGACGATCACTGAGCGCTCACCGCTGATGTTCGTGAGCAGCACGGCCGTGATGATGGAGCGCAGATCTCCCTCACCGGTCTCCGACTGCACGCCGATCATGCCGTTGCCGTACGTGCCCGTCTTCGGGTCGGCACATTGGGTCTCGCGGTGCCCGTCGAGCAGCATGATGATGCACTCCTGCCCGCTCTTCGCCGCGGTCCATACGGAGGCGCCGTGCTTCGTGCCGGCGAACGACACGGAGCCGGCCTTGAAGCCGCCGTCGGCGACCAGGTCGTCGTACACCTGCCGCTGCGCCGCGTTCATGGCAGGGGGCGACGCGTGGGCGGGACGCGGAGAGACCAGCCAGCCCACGCCGAGTCCGACGACCAGCGCCACCAGCAGGACGACCGGTATCAGCCAGCGCGGGTGCCTGCGTGTGGGACCTTCGACCTCTGGAGTCGCCGAGACTGTTGTCGACCCTTCGACGGGCTCAGCGACCCCGCCTTCAGGTTCCTCAGCGGGCGCTTGAGGTTCCCCGGCGGGCGCTTGAGGTCCCTCGGCGGGCGCGGCCGCTTGAGCGGGCACCGGCTGCGACAGCATCCGCAGCTCTTCCGCCTCCTCGGGTGTGAGGCTGCCGCCCGGTGCGAACGCGCGGCGCTGCAGGTCGCGCCTGCGCGCGTCGGCGGCACTCACTGCGCACCTCCCGGAAGGCGCGTGATGCTCAGCATGCTGCTGCGATCCGAGGTCAGCACACCGTAGACCGTGTCACCGACGGACAGGGCGACCTGGTCGTAGCCCGAACCGCACTGCTGCACCACGACGCCGGTGTCCTGCACGACCATCAGGCAGGGGCCCGAACCGTCAGGCGCGTTCCCCATCCACACCGGGGTGTCGCCGTCGTAGCCGAGGATGCTGATCGTCTCGCCGTCGAAGCCTGCTGCCACCAGATTCTCAGCCTGCTTCAGTTCCGCATCGCTGTACTGCATGCGCCAGTCCCAGGGCTCATTCGCACGCTGCCGCTGCACGATCACGGCAGGATTCCCCGCGATGTCGTCGCTGAGCGTGGCCCACAGGGCATAGTCCACGCCCTTCTCCTGGTAGGTCAGGGTGGCCTGGACGGACATCTCCTGATCGGTCTCCGTCGGCATCGCGCAGCCCACCATGGAACGGCCGTCGAGCGGGCCGGGACGGGTGAGGACGACGCAGGGCAGATCACCCTGCTGCCTGGTCGCCGACCAGATCGACGCGCCGTACTTCGTACCGACGAGATGGATCGACCCGGGATCGTACTGACCGGATGCCTCCAGCTTCGCCCAGGCGTCCTGCTGCTGCGCGGTCATCGGAGTCTGCATCAGGCGTCCGAAGACGAAGGAGCCCACCACGATGCCCACCACGAGCGCGACCACCGCGAGGACGGGGATCAGAGGGAAGCGGCGGCGCGGCTTGAGGACGGATGCCGGTGGCGCGACGTCCTCCGTGGTCTCCGTCATGCGCGGACCGGGCACAGGAGCCGGCGATCCTTCACTTCGACTCGCTGACGCTCGCTCAGTACGAGCGACGGGCTCAGGGACCCAGACCTCGGAGGTCTCAGCGACAGGCTCAGGGACCCAGACCTCGGAGGTCTCAGCGACAAGCTCAGGGCCCCGGACCCGGGCATCCAGCTCCCGCAGCTCCGCGGCCTCGGCCTCGCTCAGCCCGCCACCCGGCGCATAGGCACGCCGCTGCAGCTCACGTCGTCGTGCGAGCTCCGCGGCATCCAGCATCCGTCACCCCAGCTTCTCGAACTGCATGGTCGCCCACAGCAGCCAGCCCGCGCTGAAGAGCGTCGCGCACAGTCCCAGCACCAGCGCCCACATCGCCACCGCGCGGTTCTCGATCGGGCGGCGCAGCGACATGATGGCCGCGATCACCGCGACGATCGCGACGGGGATGCCCCAGCCCACGAACATCGAGGTCGCCAGCGCCACGATCGCCGCCACCAGTGTCCAGGGCGCCAGTCGCGCATCGTCCATCGGCTCGGGAACGGGCTCCACTGTGGGCGTCCAGCCCGTGTCGGCGAGCTCCTCGGTATCCGGCACCAGCGGCTCCATGGAGACCGGACCCGTCGGCAGCCTGTCGTACCCCTTGCGCGCACCGGGCACGGCCGCGCCGCCCTCGGGGCGGGCGACCTCGGGAGTGGGGCCCTCGATGCGCGGATCGGTCACGCCGGACTCACCTGGATCTCGGTGACCGGCAGCGTGGAGTCCGCGCCGAACGCCAGTGTCGACGGCCCCCGGCCGGAGGCGATGAGCTCGACGGCGAGGCCTGCGATCATGGCGCCGTTGTCGGTGCACAGACTGAGCGGCGGGATGCGCACGGTCACGCCGGCGGCATCCGCTCTCTCCAATGCCACCTCGCGCAGCCGCTTGTTGGCGATCACGCCGCCGCCCAGCAGCAGCCGCGGCACGCCGCGATCCTTGCAGGCCGCCAGCGCCTTCGTCACCAGCACATCGACGACGGCCTCGCGGAAGCTGGCCGCCACATCGGCGACCGGGATCTGCTCGCCGTTCGCCTCGGCGCGCTCGATCCAGCGCGCGACGGCGGTCTTCAGGCCCGAGAACGAGAAGTCGTAGCGGTGCTTCTCAAGATCGGATGCCTTGGACAGCCCTCGCGGGAACCGGATGGCCTTCGGGTCTCCTCCGACCGCCGCCCGGTCGATCTGCGGGCCGCCGGGGTACGGCAGGCCCAGCAGCCGCGCGACCTTGTCGAACGCCTCGCCGGCGGCGTCGTCGACGGTCTCGCCCAGCAGCTCGACGTCGGTGGTGAGATCGCGTACGTGCAGGAGAGAGGTGTGCCCGCCGGAGACCAGCAGCGCGATGGTGGGGTACTCCAGCGGCTCGGTCTCATGCTCGGGCGAGGCGAGGATGTCGGCGGCGATGTGCCCGACCAGGTGGTTCACGGCGTACAGCGGCTTGTTCAGGCTGACCGCGAGACCCTTCGCCGCGCCGACGCCGACCATGAGGGCGCCGGCCAGGCCCGGTCCGCTGGTGACGGCGATCGCGTCGAGGTCGTCGAGGGTGACCTGCGCCTCGGCGAGCGCCTTCTCGATCGAGGGCTGCAGCGCCTCGAGGTGCGCGCGGGCGGCGACCTCGGGGATCACGCCGCCGTAGCGGGCGTGCTCGTCCATGCTCGAGGCGATCGTGTTGGACAGCAGCTTCCGGCCGCGCACGATGCCGATGCCGGTCTCGTCGCAGCTGGATTCGATGCCCAGCACCAGGGGTTCGTTCACTCTGCACTCCAGGTCGTGAGGTCCAGCCGCATCACGATGGCGTCCACATCGTCGGGCTGATAGTAACGGGGGCGGCGGCCGATCTCCGCGAAGCCCTCGGAGCGGTACAGCCCCTCGGCCACGGGGTTGTCGGCGCGCACCTCCAGGAACAGCTCGCGCGCGTCGCGGCTCACGGCTTCGGCGATCAGGGCGCGCAGCAGGGTGCGTCCCCTCCCCCGTCCGCGGTTCTCGGGGGACAGCGCGATGGTCTGGATGTCGGCATCCGATCCGCCGCGCAGCGCGCGCAGTCCGCCGTAGCCGACCACGCGGCCCTCCTGCTCGTCCACGAGATAGTGGCCGTGCTCGCCTGTCAGCTCCGCGGCCATGGTGCTCTCGCTCCACGCATCGGTGGGGAAGCTCGCGCGCTCCAGCGCCATGATCGCGTCGAGGTCGCCGGCGGTGGCGAGGCGCAGGGTCACGAGCTCACCCGCTTGGGGCGGCCCGGCTGCACGACATCCGGCGAGCGCAGGTACAGCGGCTCGGCGCCGGTCAGCGTGCGGTTCGCGGCGATCACGCGTGCGCCGACGCGGGCGAGGGCGGCTGCGTGCAGCTCGACGGCCTCGTGCGCGGGGCGCTCCAGCGCGGTGCCCTGCTTCTCGAGACGGGTGGGGATGAGCAGATTCGGGATGCCGTCGGCATCCGCTCCGTCGAACACGCTCACCGCGATCTCGCGACGGCGCGCGTCGGTGACCACCGCGAAGGGGCCGGTGGTGCCGTCGTCGAGCAGCATCTGCGCGATGGCGTGGTGGCTGGGGACGGGGATGACCGGGATGCCGCGGCCCAGTGCGAACGCGCGCGCCGCGGCGATGCCGATGCGCAGACCGGTGAAGGGTCCCGGCCCCATGCCTGCGACGACGTGCGTGATACCGGGCTGCGCGACCTGCGCCAGCAGGTCGCCGATGACCTCGGCATGGCCGAGCGGGTCGGGTGCTGCGGCTTCGGCGACGGTGCGCCCGTCGGCGTCGATGACGGCGACGGCCGTGCCCAGGGAGGTGTCGACGGCGAGGATCACGTCTCCAGGGTAGTCGCGGTCACCCGGTGCGCTGCCGAGAGGCCCGGATCAGCCCAGCGCCGCCCGCAGCGGATAGTCCTGCCCGTCGAGGATCACCTGTGCGGCACGACCCGTGGTCGCGTCGGCGACGATCGGTGCCAGAAGGTTCACCTGGGCGCCTTCGGCGGAACGGCCGGCGACCACCAGCAGGAGCGCGTCCGCGGGCGCAGCCAGCCCGAGCTCGGCGACCTGCTCGTCGGAGATCACCGGGCTGTAGTCCGCGATGACCAGGCTCGGGTCCAGCACGAACAGCCGAAGTGCCGCATCGTCGACAGCATCCAGCGTGAACAGACCCTCGGCGCCGTCGACGGGGTCGAGAGCGAACTCGGTGTGCGGTTCGAATCCGGGCGGAGGTGAGACGAAGTGCAGCAGCGCGGTCATCGCAGGAAGTCCATCAGCGAGGGCTGCAGCACGCGCGCCGTCACGGCCAGCGAGGACTGGACGACGAGCTCCTGGGCCTGGAGCCGCACGAGCACCTCCACCGAGTCGACATCCTCGACGGCGGCACGGCGAGCCTCCAGCGACACCTGATCGTGCATGGTCGCCTCTTTCGCGCGTTCCATCTGGGCCTGGCGGACGCCGACCGCACCCTGTGCACTGAGCATAGCCGTGCGACGCTCGTCGATCTCGCCGAGGTGGGCGCTCACGCCGGTGCCGGCGCGGAGGTCGGCGGCGATGCGATCCAGCAGGGCGAACACCGAATCGGCGCCGTCGCCGAAGACGGCCGTGCCGTCGGTGTCCACGCGGATGGATGCCTCGTCCGACACCCGCCGCACGACCGCGGAGCCGGGAGCGCCGCTGTGCGCATAAGCCGCATCGAACGCGGGGGCATCCGATGTCCCCGCGAAGACGGAGCGTCCCAGCACCGCCGTGTTGGCCTGCGCCAGCAGCTCGTCGCGAAGGCCCTCGATCTCGACCGCGATCGCCCCACGCGACTCGGCGTTCATGGTCCCGTCGTTTGCGCCCTGCACGACGAGGTCGCGGGCCCTGCCCAGCAGCGCCGTGCTGGACGAGATCGCGGAGTCGGCGGCCGTGACCCAGGCGATGCCGTCATCGATGTTTCGTGCGTACTGCGACGTGCGGCGCTGCTCGTCGTGCAGATTCAGCGCGGCGATCGCGGCCGACGGATCGTCGGACGGCGCGGCGAAGGCGCGCTGCGACACCGCCTGCCCCTGCAGTCTGGCCAGCTCGGAGAGGTTGGCCTGCAGCTGCCGCGTCGCGGAGTCCGTCATGGCTCCGGAGGTGATGCGCGAGATCATGATGTGCTCCTATCGACCCACGAGGCCGGTTCGGTTGATCAGGACGTCCAGGGCCTCGTCGACCGCGGTCAGCACGCGGGCGGCGGCCTGGTAGGCGCTCTGATGGGTGAGCAGGTCGACCGTCTCCTCGTCGCCGTCGACGGCGGAGACCGAGCGCTGCGCCGAGACAGCCGAGACGGATGCCGTCTCCGCCAGCCGCGCACGCTGCACATCGCCCGCGGTGCCGACGGCGAAGCCGGAGACCAGGTCGGCCCAGATCGCGTCGGGTGCCCCTGCGGCGCGGCCGAGCTGCGAGATGGCATCCGCGTTGCCGGCATCCAACGGACCGGCGCCGGGCGCGGCCAGGGCGAGATCCGAGGGAGAACCGACGGCGACGCTCAGGCCCAGCGCGGCCGGACCCGTCGCCGAGATCGTGAAGAAGTCGCCTCCCGCGGCTCCGGAGGCCGTCACGCCGGCGCGATGCTGCGTGTTCACCGTGTCGGCGAGCGCCGTGGCGACGGCGTTGTACGACGTCGCCAGCGATGCCAGCATCCCGCCGTCCTGGGCGGGTGCGAGCAGGCCGAGAGCCGCTCCGAGCTCACCGGAGTCCACCGCGACGGGAAAGCCGGACGCGCCCGCCCAGGACACCACCGTGCGACCGCCCGCGTCGATCGACGTCGGTCCGTCGACGGCGAGCTGCCGCGACTCGACGCCCGAGACGAGCGCATTGCCGTCGAGCCGCACCGTCATGGTGCCGTCGTCCTCCAGGGTGCCGCGCGCTCCGGTCAGCCGGGAGACGCTCTGCACCAGGGAGTCGCGGCGGTCGATGAGCTCGTTGGCGGATCGGCCGGTGGCCAGCGCGTCGCGGATCTCGCGGTTCAGCCCGGCGATCTGACCGGCCGCCTCGTTCACCTGAGCGACCGTGCGGTCGACGGACCCGCGCACCCCGGTCCACTGCGAGGCCACCGCACGGTAGCCGTCGCCGATGCGCGCGGCGAGCGAGCCTGCGGACTCGATCACCACGGCGGCAGCCGCTCCCGAGTCCGGCGTGTTCGCGAGATCCTGCCATCCCGACCAGAACTGGGACAGGCGTGCTGCCAGGCCGTCCTCGGTGGGCTCCTGCATGGCGGCCTCGGCGGTGGTCGCGGCCACTGCGCGTGCCGACCAGTAGCCCGAGGCGCCCACGGCGTCGCGCACGCGGGCGTCCAGCAGCGCGTCGCCCAGGCGCGAGATGCCGTCGATCCTGACGCCCTGCCCGGGCTGCGCGCCCATGCTGAACCGGCCCGATCGGGCGACGGCCGCGACCGCGGAGGTGTCCACCCGCTGCCTCGTGTAGCCCTCCGTGCCCTGATTGGCGATGTTCTGGCCGACGACGTCCATGCCGCGTCGTGCCGCGGCCAGTGCGCTGGCCGCCGTGGTCAGTCCGCTGAATGTGGACATGTCCGCCTCTCCGTCAGATCCGGGTGTCGACGATGCGGGCGGAATCGCTGGTCGCGCGATCCCCCCGCGTGGTGTATTCGCCGGCGTCGTCCCCGAGACTCGCCAGCGTCTCCTGCGTGGCGCGCAGCACCGCGCGCAGCTGCTGAGAGTTCGAGTCCCGCATACTCGCGATCTCGCCCGTCAACTGGGTCATCGCCCGAAGATGATCGGAGAACACGCCTCGCCAGGCATCGGTCGGCGCCTTCGCGATGAGCTCGCGGATGCCGGAGCCCTCCGGCGCACCCCACTCCCCGGCGACCCCGTCCGCCTCGACGACCCGGGACATGCTCGCCTCGCGCAGGCGCTCCAGCACGGTCTCGATCTCGCGCGTGGCGTGCTGCATCCAGCGCGTACGCCCCGCCAGGAGCAGCAGCTCCTGCTCCTCCAGCTTGAACAGCAGCATCTCCAGCAGTTCGCGCTCCCGCCACAGCTGCATAGACAACTCGTTCGCTCCCACGTGCATCCTCTTCCCCAAGGACCCCAGACAAGGCCACAGATCGTTGGCCCCGCACTGACTATCGGCCACCCTCGGACCATTGTTATCCCGCCGAGATGAAGAACTCCCGAATTCTCCGCCCCGCGCACTTCTTCTGCCGCGGATTCCGTGCAAGACTCCTCTCCGAGGGCGAGGGAGCGAGACGCACCGGGTGGGACCGGTGGGTCGAGTTGCCTCGATCGAGTGCCGGTTCTCCTTGAGGGAGGGAGAACCGGAGAGCTGGTCCTTCTTGAGGGAGAAGGACGTGAGAGGGCACTGCTATGTCGACGCTTGTCGAGCGCAACAGGCTGATCGTGGAGAACCTGCCGCTGGTCGGATATCTGGCGGCGGAGACGCATGCCCGCGCCACGCACATTCCGCGCGAGGATCTCGCGGCGGTCGGAGCGCTGGCGCTGGTGACCGCCGCCGACGCCTTCGATGCGAGCCTGGGAGTGCCGTTCGGCGCCTATGCCCGACGGCGCATCCTCGGCGCCTTCGCCGATGAGATGAGGTCGATGGACTGGGCCTCCCGCGGCATCCGCCGACGCATCAAGGAGACCATCGCGGTGAGCGACACCCTCGCGGCCGCCCTCGGACGCGCGCCGTCGGTCGCCGAGATCGCGACGGCCATGGCCACGTCCGAGCAGGAGGTCATCGAGGCGCTGGCGGATGCCGCACGCTCGGTGTCCTCGCTCGACGACGGCCACGAACTGGACCTGGTCGCGGACATGCCGCTGCCCGAGGAGTCCGCCGTGCTCGCCGAACGGCGAGCCGTGCTGGAGCACGCCGTCACCGCCCTCCCCGAGCGCATGCAGCTGATCATCCGGGCGGTCTACATCGAGGAGCGGCCCGTCAAGGACATCGCCGCGGAGCTGGGCGTCTCGCACTCCGCGGTCTCCCAGCAGCGCTCCGAAGCCGTGCGTCTGCTGCGCGACGCGATGGAGCGGTACTTCCACGAGAACGGCGAACCGCCGATCACCTCGCGGGTGTCCGCGACGGTCCGCGACGCCTTCTTCGACCGGATCGCCGCGACCGGCGGGGACCTCATGGCGCGCGCGTTCGGCAGGCACGCCTTCATCTCCTGACCGGCGCGCATCGCCGGCATCCTCCTAACGCGTCGCCTGCTGCGACCGATAGAGGTTCGTGGAGCCCACGGACGGGCTCCGCACGAACACAATCACGGAGGAACACACCATGGGTATGCAGATCAACACCAACGTGTCGGCGCTGAACGCCTATCGCAACCTGGCCAGCACGCAGAACGATCTGTCGAAGTCGCTCGAGAAGCTCTCCAGCGGTCTTCGCATCAACCGGGCCGCGGACGACGCGGCGGGCCTGGCGATCTCCGAGGGCCTGCGCGCGCAGGTCAACGGCCTGAACGTCGCAGCCCGCAACGCCCAGGACGGCATCTCGGTCATCCAGACCGCTGAAGGCGCCCTGACCGAGGTCCACTCCATCCTGCAGCGCATGCGCGACCTCGCGGTGCAGGGCGCCAACGACTCGAACAACACCGACTCGCGCGCTGCCATCAAGAACGAGGCCGACCAGCTGGGTGCGGAGCTCTCGCGCATCTCGGAGTCGACCAACTTCAACGGCATCAACCTGTTCCAGGCCGGTGCGACTGCGGGCCCCGCCTCGCTGACGTTCCAGGTCGGTTCCGACGGCACCTCGGCCTCGCAGATCAGCGTGAACATGCTCGACCTGTCGACCGCTCTTGGAGACGGGACCACCGACCTCGTGGCACTGACCGCGGGCACGCTGGCAACCGATGCCGCCGGGTTCAATGTGACCGACGCGACGACCGCTGCCGCGACCATCACCCTGATCGACAAGGCGATCACCAACGTCTCGACGGGTCGCGCCGAGCTCGGTGCGAACCAGAACCGGTTCGAGTCGGCGATCAACTCGCTCAACGTGTCGGCGGAGAACCTGTCGGCCGCCGAGAGCCGCATCCGCGACACCGACATGGCGTCGGAGATGGTCAAGTTCACCTCGAAGAACATCCTGTCGCAGGCCGGCACCGCGATGCTCGCGCAGGCGAACCAGTCCAACCAGGGCGTGCTGCAGCTGCTCCGCGGCTGATCCGCTCGCGCTGACGCCGGGCGGGTGAGCACCCCGCTCCCCCGCCCGGCGTCGGCATCCGCTCTGTGATGAGGAAGGCTCGCATGGCACTCTCTCTCGACGGCCTGGTCTCCGGCATGGACACCACCGCAGTGATCAAGGCGCTGATGGACGTCGAGTCCATCCCGCGCAACCTGCTGAGCGCGAAGAAGGACGACAAGAACGTCATCATCTCGAATCTGCAGTCCCTCAACTCTGCGATTCAGGATCTGGCCGCCAAGGCCAAGGCCGCGACCGTCCCGGGCTCCCTCTCCCGGTGGACGGCGACCTCGTCCTCCCCGTCGGCGACCGTGACCGCCGGTGCGGACGCCGTCCCGGTCTCCGCCGACATCGTCGTCGACGCCGTCGCTCAGCGCCACAGCATCGTCACCTCCGCGTTCAGCACCTGGCCGGCAGATCCGCCCGTCCTCACCCTCGAGAACGCCGCCGGCGAGCTGAAGACCATCACCGCGGCCTCCGGCTCCGCTCAGGACGTGGCCCGCGCCATCACGGCATCCGGATTCGGCGTCACCGCCACCGCCGTCCCCTCCGGAAAGGATGCCTCGGGCAACGCCCTCTACCGCCTGCAGGTGACCGCGGACCAGCCCGGCGCCGACGGGACGTTCCGCATCTTCCGCGGCTCCGACACCAGCGCCGATCTGGCCGCAGAACCCGGCGCGGCCGTGATCACCACGGGCGCCGATGCGCGGATACGGCTGTGGGCGGGCACCGCCGCCGAGCAGACCCTCACCAGCGGGTCGGGCACGTTCACCGGCCTGTTCCCCGGCGTCGACCTCACGGTCACCGCCGCTTCCCCCGACCCCATCACCATCACGGTGTCGACCGATCTCGCGGCGCAGAAGAGCGCGCACGGCGACTTCGTGAAGCAGCTGGCAGGCATCCTCACGCGCATCGACAACGGCTCCAAGGCCACGGTCGCTGACGCCCAGGGCAAGAACACCACCCTCGGAGTGTTCACCGGCGACAGCACGGTCCGCGCGCTGCGCGGCGCCCTCGCCGACGCCATCCAGCATCCGGTCGACGGCATCTCGCCATCGACCGTCGGCGTCTCGATCGACAGACACGGCGTGCTGAGCTTCGACGAGGACAAGTTCGCCGCCGCGCTGGCCGACGACCCCGCCTCCGTCGACGCCGTGTTCAGCGGCATTGCAGCCCGCGTGCAGGAGGTCTCCGAGCGGTACTCCGACAAGTACGACGGACTGCTCACCTCCCGCATCACCGGCCAGGAGCGCGAAGTGCGCAGCCTCAGCGACCAGATCGGGAGCTGGGACCTGCGCCTCGCGCAGCGCAAGACCACGCTGGAGCGCACCTACGCCCAGCTGGAGACCATGCTCGGCAAGCTGAAGTCGCAGTCCGACTACCTGAGCTCGCAGCTGGCCTCACTCCCCACGACGTCGAGCGGAGACAAGTGATGAACGCCGCACTGAGAGCACAGCAGCGCTACCGCGACGACGCGGTCCTGTCCGCCACGCCCGAGCGCCTGCTGACCATGCTGTACGACCGCCTGCTGCTGGACATCGACCGCGGCGAGGCCGCGCAGCGTGCGGGCGACTGGAGCACGGCCAACACGCAGCTGCAGCACGCGCAGTCGATCGTGGCCGAGCTGCAGTCCTCGCTCACCGACGGGTGGGACGGAGCCGCTGGCCTGCGCGCGCTGTACACGTTCCTCTCCGAGACCCTCATCGGCGCCAATGTCGGCCGCGACCCCGAGCGCGCCCACGCCGCGAGGGAGCTGGTGGCCCCGCTGCGTGAGGCCTGGCACGCAGCAGCCGACTCGCTGGCCGACGCGGCACGACCGGTCGCGGTGCAGGCGTGACGGCATCCGCCTGGGCGGAGCTGCTCGACACCTTCGAGCGGGAGCTGCTCCGCACGCCCGGCGACGGCGCGGGCACGGTGTGGAACCCGCCGGCCGAACCGCTTCCGCCCGAGCTCGCAGGCCGCGCGCGCGGCATCCTCGCCCGCCAGAGACAGCGCATCACCCTGCTCCAGACCGAGCTCGAGACGGTGGCCGGGCACCTGGACGCCGTGCGACGCGTCCCCGAGCCGGTGTCCGGCGCCCCCGCCTACCTGGACGTCGCCGGCTGACCGCAGTGCGAGGAGTCACGGCATCCGCCTAACGCACCCGGCACCGCGGCCGATAGAGCACGGCGAGCACGGATAGCTCGACTGTCATCGGCCAGGGATCGGCCACCGCCGCAACGGACGAAAGCCGACCGTGTTCGATTCTGTGACCTTCTCGGCGCTCAGCAGCGCTCTCGACGGGCTGTCGATGCGCCAGCGCGCCATCGCCGACAACATCGCCAACATCAACACCCCCGACTATCACGCCAAGCGGGTGCAGTTCGAGCAGGCCCTGGCGCAGGCCGTCAGTGCCGGCGACGGCACGGTGTCCCCCACCGTGGGCGAGTCGCTCGAGCCGACGCGCCTGAACGGGAACAACGTGAACCTCGACACCGAAACGCTCTCCAGCATCGACACCATGCTGCGCTACCAGTTCGCCACACAGGCCGTGAACGGATCGTTCGCGTCGGTGCGCACGGCCCTGAGGATGAGCTGATGACCTTCGACGCGATCGGCATCGCCGGCACGGGCATGACCCTGCACCGCAAGTGGCTGGATGCCCTCTCCGACAACATCGCCAACATCAACACCGCCGTCGCGACCAGCGATGCGGCGTTCCGCGAGCGCTACATCCTCGCTCAGACCAGCCCGGACTCCCCCGGTGCGTACGTGGCGGGCGCGGCGTTCGGCTCCGCCGAGGGCAGGCTGGTGCACCAGCCCGACCATCCGCTGGCCGATGCCGATGGCTATGTGCGCTACCCCGACATCGACCTGGGCTCGCAGATGAGCCAGCTCATCATGGCCCAGCGCGGCTACCAGGCCAGCGCAGGCACCGTCGATCGGGCGCGCAACGCCTACGAGGCGGCTCTGCAGATCGGACGCGGCTGACATGAATCCCCTCTCCGCCGTGGGAGCGGCCGCCGTCGGCTCCCCCGCCGTCGGCGCGCCGTTCGCGGCACCCGACGCGCCATCGGCCCCGGTTCGCGAGACCGGTGGCGACTCCGGGTTCGCGGCATCGATCCCCGGTGCCGTCGACGAGCTGCGGGGACTGCAGTCGCAGGCCGACGCTCTCAAGGTCGCGGCCGTCACGGGCGACCTGGATGACATCCACGCGGCGATGATCGCCTCCACGCGCGCCGCCGTGACCCTCGAGCTGGTCGCGGCCGTGCGCAACAAGGGCGTGGATGCGTTCAACGAGATCATGCGGATGCAGGCCTGATGCCCTCCGCGATCAGCGGCGCGCTGCAGCGCGTCAAGCGCGTCGCCGGGGGCTTCACGGTCGCCCAGCGCACCATCGCGATTATCGGCGTGGCCGTGCTCGTGCTGGGCACGGCGGCCCTGGTCAACTGGGCGACCCGACCGACGATGAGTCCGCTGTTCACCGGCCTGAGCGCCTCCGATGCCAACGCCGTGGTCGAGCAGCTGCGCGGCGCGTCCGTGCCGTACGAGATCGCCGACGGCGGGGCGACCGTGCTGGTGCCCGAGGCCGACGTGTACGACCAGCGGCTGGCAGCCGCGGCATCCGGCCTGCCTTCGTCCGGCACCGACGGATACTCGCTGCTGGACCAGATGGGCGTCACGACCTCGGAGTTCCAGCAGTCGGTCGCCTACAAGCGTGCCATCGAGGGCGAGCTTGCCAAGACCATCGAGGCTCTCGACGGCGTGTCCACCGCATCCGTCCGCCTCGCCATCCCCGAGGAGAGCGTGTTCGTCTCCGAGCAGGTCGACCCGACCGCATCCGTGTTCGTCGACACCGGCCGCGGGACGCTGGACACGCAGCAGGTCGAGGCGATCGTGCATCTCACCTCGGCGGCGGTCAGCGGCCTGAAGCCGACCAACGTGGCCGTGGTGGACCAGACCGGCCACACCCTGTCGGCTGTCGGCGGAGATGCGGCTGGCTCCGCCGCCGGCGATGCGAGCGACTACGAGACGCGCGTCGCGGCCAGCGTGCAGCGGATGCTGGACAAGCTGGTCGGCACGGGCAAGGCCACCGTGACGGTCACCGCCGACGTGGACCGCTCGGTGAGCCAGAAATACGACGAGAAGTACACCCCGCTCGAGAAGGGCGCCGCATCCTCCGAGCACGTGCGCACCGAGACCCGCGCGGACGGCAAGGGCGGCGCCGGCGTGCTCGGCCCGGACAACATCGCCGTCCCGTCGCCGGAGGGCGACAGCGGATACTCGCTCACCGATGAGACCCGCAACAACGTCATCAACCGCTCGGTGGAGTCCAGCACGACCCCGGCCGGGTCGATCAGCAGGCTCTCCGTCTCCGTCGCCGTGGACGCGTCGGCGGCGGCGGGCATCCCCGCCGATCAGCTGAACCAGCTGGTCTCCGCTGCGGCGGGGATCGACACCTCCCGCGGCGACGTGCTGTCGGTCGAGACGGTCGCGTTCAGCCCGACGGATGCCGATGCGGCCAAGTCCGCGCTGCAGGCGGAGCGGGACGCCGCGGAGGCGGACCGGCGCAACGGGCTGATCGGCGCGGCCATGATGGCCGCGGCCATCGGGCTGCCGGTGCTGATCGCCGTCATCGCCGTGATCCTCCTGGTGCGGCGTCGGATGCGGCCGAAGGACGAGTTCGAGGCGATGTTCGGCGAGGATGCTCCACGCGGGGTGCTCAGGCCGCCCGCCGAGGAGCTCGCCGCCGCCACTGTGCCGATGGAGCTCACCGGACCCGAGCCCGTGTTCGGCGAGGGGCTGCCGGAGATCGAGTCCGAGCCGGCGCAGGTCAGCATCGAACGCCGCCGCGCCGAGATCGAGGCTGCGAGCAGGCGCGACCCCAAGCGCACCGCCGAGCTGCTGCGCGGCCTGATCACGGAGGGCCGGCGCTGATGGCCGAACTGACCGGGGTGCAGACGGCCGCGATCGTGCTGATGAATCTGGATCGCGCCGCCGCCATCGAGGTGATGAAGCATCTGAGCGAGGCCGAGGCCGAGGCGATCGCCGCCGAGATCATCGGCCTGCACGACGTGGATGCGATGACCACGGCGGCGGCGCTGGGCGATTTCCAGCGGATGACGGCCGGGCATCTGCCGCCTGCCCGTGGTGGCCGGAATCTGGCCGTGGGACTGCTGGAGGCGTCGTTCGGCTCGGAGCGCGCCACCGCCGTGCTGGACCGGATGGGCACCGGCACAGGCAGCTCGGCATTCGATTTCCTCGACAGCGTCGACCCCGCGCACCTGGCCGCCCTGCTGGACGGCGAGCTGCCGCAGACCGCCGCCCTCGTACTCGCGCATCTGTCGACCGATCGGGCGGCGCTCGCCCTAGCTGCGATGCCGGACGGATCCCGCACCGAGGTCGCACACGCCATCGCGACGATGGGCACGGCCACCCAGGACGCGATCGCGATCGTGGCCGACTCCCTGAAGGAGCGCACCGGGATGTTCGCCGCACGGGACTCCCCCGAGCGACTGGGCGGCGTCGCCCCGCTGGTCGACATCATCAACCGCTCCGACGCCACGGTCGAGAAGGCGCTGCTGGAGAGCATCGAGCAGATCGACAGCGCGCTCGCGGAGGACATCCGCTCGCGCATGTTCACCTTCGCCGATCTCGTCCGGCTCGAGGGCCGCGATGTGCAGCAGGTGCTGCGCAGCATCGACATCCGCTCGCTGGCGCTGGCGCTCAAGGGTGCGGACGACAGCATCGCCGAGGTCATCCGCGGCAACATCTCCGAGCGCAACCGCGAGAACCTCGAGCTGGAGGCACGGTCGCTGGGCGCGGTGCGCATATCCCAGGTCGAGGAGGCCCGCGCCGAGATCGTGCACATGATCCGCGGACTCGAGGCCGCCGGTGAGATCACCGTGCAGCGCACCGACGAGGAGGAGTATGTCAGCTGACGTCTTCTCCCCCGCATCCTTCCCGCGGTTTTACGATGCGGATGCCGAGGCGCTGCGCGAGCGCGAACGCGAGCGTGGGTACGCCGACGGGCATGCGGAGGGCTTCCGCGCCGGAGTCGCGCGGGCGCTCGCGGAAGCGGAACGTGCGGAGCTGGTCCGTGCCGAGGCGGATGCCGCGCTGCGCCGCGACGTCGCCTCTGCCGTGACCGCGCTGCAGGTCGCCGCCGACAGGTTGACCGCCAGGGCGAGGGAGGTCACCGCCGCCTCCGAGCGAGAGGTCTCGGCCAGAGCCGTCGAGCTGGCGGAGCTGATCGTGGCCGTCGAGCTGTCCGAGCCGGGCATCGCCGCGGTGGCGGCAGTGCGCCGGGCACTGGCCGCGCACGATGCGGACGATGTGCGCTCGATCCGGCTGAGCCCCGACGACGTGCTGACGCTGGATGCCCAGGGCGGCCTGCCGGAGGGCATCCCGGTCACCGCCGATGCGGGACTGGTGCCGGGCGATGCGATCGTCGTCGTGGACGAAGGATTCGTCGACGCGCGGATCGGCGCCGCGCTGGATCGTGCGCGGCATGCCGTCGAAGACGCCGCGCTCGTCGACTTCGCCGCCGGGGAGATGCGATGAGCGCCTGGGCAGCGGTCCTCGACGCCGCCAGGCCGGAGCGGGTGGGGAGCGTCTCACGCGTGCGCGGCCTGGGCGTGGAGGTGCGCGGGCTGGACTGCGCCGTGGGCGATGTGGTGTCGCTGGGTGACGACGGCATCGCGGAGGTCGTGGCCATCAGCCGCGGCGCCGCGCAGTGCATGCCGCTCTCCTCCGCTGCGGGCGTGACCGTCGGCAGCCCGGTGCGCACCAGCGGCGGGCCGCTGCGGGTGCCGGTGGGCAGGGCGCTGATGGGCCGCGTGCTGGACGGCCTGGGGCGCCCCATCGACGGCAAGGGCCCGATCGCTGCGCCGCTGGTCAGCCTGGATCACGGCACGCCGTCGGTGCTCGGACGCGATCGCATCTCCGAGCCGCTGCCGCTGGGCGTGCGCGCGCTGGACACACTGACCTCCATCGGCCGCGGCCAGCGCGTGGGGCTGTTCGCCGGCTCCGGCGTCGGCAAGTCGTCGCTGCTGTCGATGATCGCCCGCGGCACCGAGGCGGATGCCACGGTGATCGCCCTGGTCGGCGAGCGCGGCCGCGAGGTGCGGGAGTTCCTCGAAGACGACCTGGGCCCCGAGGGCCTGGCGCGCTCGGTGGTGGTGGTCTCCACGTCGGATCAGCCCGCCATGGCGCGCATCCGCGCCGCGTTCACGGCCACGCGGATCGCCGAGGCCTTCCGCGATGAGGGCGTGCACGCCATCCTGATGATGGACTCGCTCACCCGCGTCGCCATGGCGCAGCGCGAGATCGGCCTGTCGGCGGGCGAGCCGCCGGCCACGCGCGGCTACCCGCCGTCGACCTTCTCGGTGCTGGCGGGGCTGCTCGAGCGCGCTGGGACGTCGCGCGGCGGATCGGTGACAGGCATCTACACGGTGCTCGTCGACGGCGACGACCACAACGAGCCGATCGCCGACGCCGTGCGCTCGATCCTGGACGGACACGTGGTGCTGGACCGTGCGCTGGCGCTCAGCGGCCACCACCCGGCCATCGACGTGCTGGGCTCGATCTCCCGCGTCGCGAGCAAGATCACATCGGTCCCGCAGCGCGCGCAGGCCACCGCCCTCCGTGCGGTGCTGGCGGCGCGGCGCGCGGCGAACGACCTGATCGACATCGGCGCCTACCGCTCGGGCGCGAACCCGCGCGTGGATGCCGCACTGGCGAACGAGCGGGCCATCTCGGCGTTCCTCACGCAGCCGCTCGACGAGCAGAGTCCCGTCGAGGAGTCCTGGCGGAGGCTGTCCGCCCTGGTCACCGATCTCGGAGGCGTATCGTGAACCGCTCCTTCTCACTCTCGGGACTGCTGCGCGTGCGCGCGATCCAAGAGCGTCAGGCCGCGCAGGAGCTGTCCCGCGCGGTCATCGACGCCGATCAGACCCGGGTGCGAGATCGTCGTCTGCGGGCAGCGCTGGGTGCGTCCGGCTCGGATGCCGTCGACGCCAGGTCGCTCGCCGCGCTCGCGGCCGCGCGTGTCGCAGGCCGCAGCATGCTGGCCGAGCTGGAATCCCTCGCGGCGCTTCAGCAGCAGGCGGTGCAGGAGGCACGGAGCGTGCACGACGATGCGCGCCGCGAGGTGCGCGGACTGGACCGGCTCGCCGAGGCGCATGCCCTGCGAGTGCGCGCCGACGAGCTGCGCGTCGAGCAGCACGAGCTCGACGAGATCGCCTCGCGCAGCGGGACGGAGGACCCGGCATGAGCCTGCTCAGCATCCCCGACATCACCCTGCCGTCTGCGCACCGCCAGCCGTCCCGCTCGGATGCCGCCTCCGGAGCCTCGGCGTTCGCCGACGCCGTCCGACACGAAGCGGTGCGACGCGATGATGCGCACCCGTCACCCCGCGAGCGCGCGGGACGGGATGATGCAGCGCCCGAGAAGAGCGTCGCGGAGGGCGGCACGGCGACTGCGTCCGCCGGACCGGTCCCCGCGGGCGTCCCCGGGGCCGGCGACCCGGTCGCCGTCACGGATGCCTCAGACGGGAGCAGCCCGGCAGGTCGGATCGACGCCACGACCACCGATCCACAGGCGACGGCGCGGTCGACCCACCTCCCCGCACCAGCGGACACGGGACTCGCCGGCACGACCGTGGACGCCATGAGTCCGGCAGCGGATGCGGTCATCCCGGCGACCGATGGGATCCCCGCCGCAGCTGTCACTGCGGCGGCAACGGCCGGTGACTCCGCCCCGCGCATCCCCACCGAACCGGACGCGGCGTCCACCGCCGTAGACGTCGACGCCTCGACGGACCCTGCCACCACGACCGGTGCCGTCGTCGCGAAGACGGTGCCGGCTTCGGCATCCGCCGGCGATCTCGCGGACGCCGATGCCGGGGCGCTGCCCGCGACCGGACAGGATACCCAGACGCCTGCCGGTGCGACCGCCGCGCCGTCGGCCTCTGGCTCACCCGGGACCATCGTGCAGGCTCCGGGGGTCGAGCCCGTCGGGGTGCCCATCGCAGGCAAGTCATCGACCGACACCCCTGCACCGACAGCCGGCGCGGCATCCGTCTCCGCCGCGACCGCTCCTGCACCGGACGGGATCACTCCCGCCGTGCCCACCGCTCCCGGCACGGCGACCGCGGCATCCGAGAGCATCCGCACGTCGGCGGAGCCGCGCGTCGCCGAAGCTGCTCCCACAGCTCCGGTCGTGGCGACCCCCGCCGACGCGCGCGCTGTCGCGGCATCCGCTGCACCCGCCCCTGCCGCACCCGTTCCGCGGCAGGTGCTGCTGCCGCAGCTGTCGGCTCCGGTGCTGTCGCTCGCGCGCGCCGCCGACGGCGAGCACAGTGTGACGCTGACCGTCGCCCCGGACTCGCTCGGACCCGTCACCGTGCGCGCCCACATCGCGGCGGGCGTGATCCGTCTCGAGCTGCACGCGCCGTCCGAGGCCGGGCGGGACGCACTGCGGGCGATCCTCACCGATCTGCGCCGCGACCTCGCGGCCGCCGCCCCGGGCGCATCGCTCGCGATGTCCTCGGACAGCAGCGCCGCAGGATCCACCGCAGACGGCCGCCAGGGAGCCGGTGGCCGCTCCGACCCCGGCGCAGGCCCCGATGCCCGATCCGGCGGAGGCGCCCGATCCGGCGGAGACGCCCGAGATGATCGCGGCGGGTTCCCCGACCACCGTCCGTCCCCGGCGTCCCCTCCCATCCGCACCCTGCCGCCGCACGGCGGCCTGGACCTCTACGCCTGAGGGGAAGGAGCCCCATGACCACCGTCGATCCGATCGCTGCGAGCGGCATCCACACCGGCAGCACCACGCCGCCCGCGGCCCGCAAGCAGAGCCTCGATTCCGAGGTGTTCCTCAAGCTGCTCGTGACCCAGCTGGCGAACCAGGACCCCAGTTCGCCGATGAACACCAACGAGATGATCGCGCAGACCACTCAGCTCGCCTCGATGGAGCAGCTGACCGAGCTGACCTCCACGACCACCGAGAGCTTCGCGCTCAGCATGCGGCAGACCGCCGCCGCGCTGATCGGCCGGGAGGCGACCTACACGAACGCCGACGGCGAGGAGCAGCGGGGCGTCGTGACCTCCGTCTCGTTCGCCGACGCCATGCCGAAGGTCACCATCGGCACCGATTCCATCGCCCTCGACGCCGTCACCGGCATCGCCATCGCCTCCTGAACCTCCTCCCCCGAAAGGCATCATCATGCTCCGTTCGCTCTTCTCCGGAATCTCCGGCCTGCGCAGTCACCAGACCATGCTCGACGTCACCGGCAACAACATCGCCAATGTGAACACCGTCGGCTTCAAGTCGTCGTCCACGCAGTTCCAGGACTCCCTGTCGCAGCTCGTGCAGAACTCCACCTTCCCGCGGGCCGACGCCGGCGGCACGAACCCCGCACAGGTGGGGCTGGGCGTGCAGCTGGCCGCGATCCGCACCAACTTCTCCGCGGGGGCCGCGCAGCCCACCGGCGTGCCCACCGATCTGATGATCGCCGGCGACGGCTTCTTCGCCGTGCGCTCGGGCGCCGAGACGCTGTACACCCGCAACGGAAGCTTCTCGTTCGACACCAGCGGGCGCCTCACCTCCGCCGACGGCGCTCTCGTGCAGGGGTGGACCGCGCGCAACGGCGTCATCACCACCGGCCAGGGACTGGGTGACATCACTCTTCCCGTCGGCGCCATCGCCCCCGCGGTCGCCACTACAACGACCACGGCGACCGGCAACCTCCCCTCGGAGACGGCCGTCGGCGAGGCGCTCGTGCGGGACATCGAGGTGTACGGCGCCGACGGCACGTCCGCGACACTGCAGCTGACCTTCACGCGCACGGCGACCGGCTGGGACGTCACCGATGGCTCCGGCGCATCCACGTCTCTCGCGTTCGCGAACGGCACACAGGCCGGCCCGTCCTCGCTGGTCTCCGGAGGGATCACCGTGGACCTCTCGGCAGTCACCGGCTATGCCGAAGTGAGCTCGCTCGCCCTCACCTCGCAGAACGGGCGCCCCGCAGGCAGCCTGATCTCCTACGCCCTCACCGAGGACGGCAGCCTGATGGGAACGTTCAGCAACGGTGAGACCGAAGTGCTCGCGCGTCTCGCCCTGGCGAACTTCACGAACCCGGGCGGCCTGGAGAAGACCGGCTCCTCGCAGTACCGGCCCAGCGCCAACTCCGGGGCGCCGACCATCGGCCAGGCCGGCGAGAACGGACTCGGCGGCATCATGAGCGGCGTCCTGGAGATGTCGAACGTCGACCTGTCGCAGGAGTTCACCAACCTCATCGTCGCCCAGCGCGGATTCCAGGCCAACGCGCGCATCATCACCACCAGCGACGAGGTGCTGCAGGAGCTGACCAACCTCAAGCGCTGACGCACTCGAGTCAGAGGCGGATGCCGTGGCCCTCGGGTCACGGCATCCGCCTCTCCACGGCATCCGCAACGCCCCTCGCGCGGCTCTCCCCGTCGCGCTGCTCTCCCCGTCGCGCTGCTCTCTCCCCCCTCGCGCGGCTCTCCCCCTCGCGCGGCTCTTCTCGCCCGACGCGGCGCATATAAGCGCCGCGCAGAACGAGAAGAGCAGCGCGACAGCCGGATGCCGCTGAGAACAGCCGCGCGACACGTTCCCGGTGCGGCATCGGGATGCGACGGCGGGGCTAACGCGACGCTCGCACCTGCCGACAGTCCCTGTCGACGGCCCAGGACGGGCCGCCGGTGCCCCGGTTCCGACCGGAGCGGATCTTCCAGGATGGAGCCCATGATCATCGTCACGCGTCTGAACCGAACCCGGTTCGCGGTGAACCCGGATCTCATCGAGCGGATCCAGGCAGCACCGGACACGACGCTCATCATGGTCGACGGCGCCACCTTCATCGTCCGCGAGACGATGGACGAGGTCATCATGCAGATCACCGACTTCCGTGCCCGGGTGCTCGCCGCCGCGGCCGATCCGACGCGCTCCTTCACCCCGCCGTCCCCGCCGAGGCCCGAGTTCGGGGAGATGCGCTGATGGATCCGTCCCTGATCATCGGTCTGGTCCTGGCCTTCGGCGCCCTGCTGGCCACCATCAGCATGGAGGGCGCGTCGATCAACGCGCTGCTGCTGCCTGCGCCGATGCTGCTGGTGTTCGGCGCCACCATCGCCGTCGGGATCGGCAGCGGCACCCTGCAGGACACCATCCTGGCCATCAAGTCGCTGCCGCGTGCCTTCACCGGCGACAAGGGCAAGCCGGCGCAGGCGATCGCGGGCATCGTCGCCTACGCCGAGACAGCCCGCACCTCCGGCCTCCTGGCCCTCGAGAACGGCGTCGCCGAGGAGAAGGACCCGTTCATCCGGCAGGCCCTGCAGAGCATCGCCGACGGCGTCGACGCCGAGGATCTGCGCGTCCTGCTCGAGGACGAGATCTCGTCCACGGCCACCCGCAACCGCACCGCGTCGAAGTTCTTCATGACGCTCGGCGGATTCGCGCCCACCGTCGGCATCATCGGCACGGTCGTCTCCCTCACCCATGTGCTGGAGCAGCTCGACACCCCCGACACGCTCGGCCCGCTGATCGCGGCGGCGTTCGTCGCCACGCTCTGGGGCCTGCTCTCCGCGAACTTCATCTGGCTGCCGATCGGCGGCCGGCTGCAGCGCATCGGCGAGATGGAGCTGGAGCGGATGACCCTGCAGATGGAGGGCATGCTGGCCGTGCAGGCCGGCGCCGCCCCGCTGCTGGTGGAGGAGCGCCTGCGCGCCCTGATCTCGCAGCCCAGCGGCAAGGGCGCGAAGAAGCCCGGGTCGAAGAAGGCGAAGAGCGCGGCCAAGGCGAAGGATCAGGTCGGGGGCGTCGACTTCGCTGATGCGGAGGCGATCCTGTGAGCGTCCGCTCCCGTCGCCGCCATGCCGTCGCCGCGGAGCACGACGGCCCCGACGAGCGCTGGATGGCGTCGTACCTGGACATGGTGACCGTGCTGATGTGCATGTTCATCGTGCTGTTCGCGATGTCGACAGTCGACCAGCAGAAGTTCGAGGCCCTCAGCGCCTCGCTGGCCACCGGCTTCGGCCAGACGCAGACGGACAAGGCCGACGTCTCTCAGGGCGTCGTCGTGCCGCCGGAACTTGTGGACGAGAAGGGCGAGGCGTTCGCGGACATCGACGTCAGTGCGTCGCAGGCGAAGGTGGAGTTCGACAACCTCAGCGGGCTGCGCGAGCGGATCCGCAGTGCGCTGGCGCAGCAGGGCCTCGCGGATACGGCGACCTACACGATCGACACGCGGGGGCTGACCGTGAGCCTGGTCAGCGCCGAGACGTTCTTCGCCACCAACAGCAACACGCTCACCGGCACCGCGACGCGGATCCTGGACACGCTGGCATCCGTGCTGGTGACCATCCCCAACGAGGTCTCCGTCGAAGGCCACGCCGACAACCGGCGCCCCGTCGCCCCGTACGCCACGAACTGGGAGCTCTCCGCCGCGCGCGCCACCCAGGTGGTGCGGCATCTGATCGAGGCCGACGGGTTCCCGATGGCGAAGATCAAGGCCGTGGGCTTCGGCGACACGCGGCCGGTGGCGAAGGGCGGCGGTGATGCCGACCTGGCCCAGAACCGGCGGGTCGACGTCGTGATCATCTCCGATGCCGAGGAGGGGGTGAGACAGCTGCTGCCGGGTCTGCAGGCGCAGCAGCCCGCGCACTGACAGCACACGCCTAACGCCCCAGCCGCATCGCCCGATAGTCGGGGGCGTGGCAGTGGATGACGGCGCCCTCGCGAGCGCTCGCGAGACACCCGAGGTCGAAAGGTACGACTTCGGGCGTTCGACGACCCTTTCGCGCGAGCACACCCGCATGCTCGAGGTGGCCTTCGAGACCTTCTCCCGCCAGTGGGGGTCGCGGCTGTCGGCCCGCGTGCACAGCCGCGCGCACGCCTCGCTCGAACAGCTGAGCCTGCTCACCTACGACGACTACGCCCGGACACTGCCCACCACCACGACCATGGTGGTGTACGCGCTGCCCGAGTCCGATGAGCGCATCGTCATCCAGATCCCGCTGTCGCTGGCGATCGAATGGATCATGCAGATGCTCGGAGGGCGGGTCGACGCCTCCCCCGACGAGCGGCCGCTCACCCCGATCGAGCAGGCGCTGGTGCGCGGGCTCATGGGTGACGGCGGCGACGCACTGACCACGGCGCTGGACGGGCTGCTGCCCGCCGGCATCTCCATCTCCAGCATCCAGCACAGCCCGCTGTTCGCCCAGGTGGCGGGACCCAACGACCTCGTCATCGTCGCGCGCCTCTCGCTGCGCTCCAGCGGGAGCACCTCCGACGTCACGGTCATGCTGCCGGCGTCCGTGGTGCTCGACGCGTTCGCCGTCGGCGGCGCCGAGGCCGCCGATGAGGCCGCGCCGGGACTGGTCCGCAGCCACATCGAGCGGACCCCGATCGAGCTGGCGCTGCGGCTGGCGCCCCGCCCCGTGCTGCCGCGCGAGATCCTCGACCTCGCCGTCGGGGATCTGCTGACGTTCCCGCACTCCGCCGATCGGCCGCTCGAGCTGACCGTCGACGGGGTGCCGATCGCGGCCGCCGCGGTGGGCGCTTCCGGGGCGCGCCTGGCCTGCGTCATCACCGCGACGACCCCCGATTCCGATTCCCCCGAGGAGCAACAGTGACCAGCACCCCCGCCTACGAGTCCGCCGTCTCCGCCGCTTTCGCCGCCCGGCTGGCCACCGCGTCGCCCGCCACGGCAGTGGCGTCGCAGCCGTCCGGCGACACCGGCGACGCGGTGATCGTGACCTACGTCGGCGAGGCGAGCGCGCAGATCGCGGTGCAGATCCTGGATCCCGCCGCCCTCGTCGACGGCCTCCCCGGGGCCGCATTGACCGACCGCCTGCACGGGGCGCTGGAGGCAGCGGTCCTCCCCCTCGGCGCCGGCCGGCTGGACGCCGCGGCGCTCGGCGACGCCTCCTCGGCGTTCGCCCACCCCGGCGCGCAGGTGTTCGACCTGCAGGAGGCGGGTCACGTGATCGGGCGGATCGCCGTGCGGATGCTGCGCACGCCGGCCGCCGTGTCGCGCGACTCCGTCCGGCTGCAGCGCATCGCCGGCGTGGAGATGGACCTCGCCGTCGAGATCGGACGCACCCGCATGGCGGTCCGCGACGTGCTGGGCCTGGAGCCGGGGCGCATCGTCGAGCTGGACCGGTCCGCGGGCGCCCCTGCCGACATCCGCCTGAACGGGCGCGTCATCGCCCACGGCGAGGTCGTCGTCGTCGACCAGGACTACGCCGTGCGCATCACTCGGATCCTCGAGAGCGCCGAGGCCTGATCCTTGGACGAGCTGCTCCTGCTGCTGCGCGTCGCCGTGTCGCTGGCGGCGGTGCTCGGGCTGCTCTGGTTCCTGCAGCGGCGACTCGGCCGGCGCACGCAGCGCAGCCGCGACTCCGAGGTGATCACCGTGCTCGGGCGGCGAGGCGTCGGCTCGAAGGCGCAGCTCGTGGTGGCCGAGGCCGAGGGGAACCGTTACGTGCTCGGCGTCACCGAGCACGGCGTCACCGTGATCGACAAGCTGCCCGGCCGCAGGCCGGTACGCGCAGTCCCGGCGCACCCGGTGAAGGAGGACGCCGGAGCATCGGAAGCCGAGCGCGCTCCGGACTTCGACCGGCTGTTCGCCGCGGAGTCGATGTCGCAGTCCTCCGCCCCCGTGCAGGTGACTGCGCTCTCCGACCTCCCTCTTCGTCGGGATCGCGCGACGAAGCGCGCCGACCCGCTGCACGGCTCGATCCTGTCCCCCGGCACCTGGCGGCAGACCGCCGACTTCCTGCGACGCCCCCGATGAGCGGCGCTCTCGCCCGGCGAGCGCGCATCGTCATCCTGGTGCTGTTCTCGCTGCTGCTCGCCGGCGTCGTCGTGCTGTCGGCCGACACCGGTGCCCGTGCCGAGGTGCGGGACACGTCGGCATCCGCGCAGGCGATCGCGTCAACGGCATCCGTCGGCCCCGCGGCATCCGCATCCGTCCAGGCGACGGCTCCGGTCCTCCCGGCGGCACCCGGCGATCCCGACGAGCCGGTCGAGCCCACGCCGCCGGCCGAGGACCCGGGGATCAGCATCGACATCAACGGCATCGACGGGTCGCCGTCCTCGTCGATCCTGGTGATGCTGGGCATGACGCTGCTGTCGGTGGCGCCCGCGCTGCTGCTGATGGTGTCCTCGTTCACGAAGATCTTCGTCGTGCTGGCGATGACCCGCAACGCGCTGTCGCTGCCGACCATCCCGCCGAACCAGGTGCTGGCGGGACTGGCGCTGTTCCTGTCGCTGTTCATCATGTGGCCCGTGCTGGGCGAGATCAACACGCAGGCCGTGCAGCCGTACATCGACGGGTCGATCACGTTCACGCAGGCGTTCGACCTGGCCCAGCCGCCGCTGCGGGACTGGATGCTGGGCTTCACCCGCGAGGAGGACCTGGCGCTCATGACGCGCATCGCGGATCAGCCCAACCCGGCCGACCCGCAGAGCGTGCCGCTGCACACGCTGATCCCCGCGTTCATGATCTCCGAGCTGCGCAGCGCGTTCATCATCGGCTTCGTCATCTTCGTGCCGTTCCTGGTGATCGACATCGTCGTCGCGGCGGCTCTGATGTCGATGGGCATGATGATGCTCCCGCCGGTGATGATCTCCCTGCCGTTCAAGATCCTGCTGTTCATCCTGGTCGACGGGTGGGGGCTCATCATCAAGACGCTCATCGAGAGCTACGGGGGTGTCGGATGACGCCCGAGACCGCTCTCGACATCGGCGTGCAGGGCCTGATCATCGCCGCCAAGCTCGCCGCCCCGCTGCTGATCACCGCGCTGGTGGTCGGCTTCGCGATCTCGCTGCTGCAGTCGATCACGCAGGTGCAGGAGGTGACCTTGGCGTTCGTGCCGAAGTTCATCGCCGTCGGTGTCGCGCTGGTGGTCGCCGGCAACTGGATGATCTCCGAGCTCGTCTCCTTCACGCACACGATGTTCGATCGCATCCCGCAGCTGCTGGGCGGCTGAGATGCAGATCCCCCTCGATCTCGCATGGCTGGAGGCGACGATGCTCGCCGGGGTGCGCATCGTCGCCTTCGTCATGATCGCGCCGCCGTTCTCCTACGGCGGCATCCCCGTGCGGATCCGCGCCATGCTCTCGGTGGGCCTTGCCCTGGCGATGTCCGGCTCGGTGGCCCCCGGATACCAGAACCTGGACACCTGGCCGTTCTTCGCCGCGCTGAGCGCGCAGGTGCTCACCGGCGCCGCGCTCGGGTTCCTGGTGTCGGTGTGCTTCTCGGCCGTCCAGGCCGCCGGAGGGCTGATCGACGTGTTCGGCGGCTTCCAGCTCGCGCAGGCGTTCGACCCGCAGTCCCTGGTCAACGGCGCGCAGTTCACCCGGCTGTTCCATCTGACCGCGCTCGTGCTGCTGTTCTCGTCCGGCGGGTACCAGCTGGTGCTCGGCGGCCTGGCGCGCAGCTTCACCGCCGTGCCGCTGACCGGCATGCTGGACCCCGGCCCGGTCTCGGCGGTCCTCGTCGACGGCGTGGTGCAGCTGGTGCTGTCGGCCGTGCAGATCGCCGGCCCGCTGATGCTCGTGCTGTTCCTCGCCGACGCGGGTCTGGGCCTGATCACCCGCGTGGCCCCCGCCCTCAACGCCTTCGCCATGGGCTTTCCGGTGAAGATCCTGCTCACGCTGACGCTGGTCGGCTTCACGTACGCCGCGCTCCCCGGCGTGGTCGACGCCCTCGTGGCCGACGCCCTGCGGATGATGCAGGAGGCGAGCCGATGAGCGACAGCGGCGAGCGCACCGAGAAGGCCACCGAGCGGCAGCTGCGCGAGGCCAGGCAGAAGGGCAAGCTGTCCCGCAGCCAGGATCTGACCGCGTGGCTGGGTGTCGGCGCGGCGGCGATCGCGATGCCGGCGGTGCTCTCGGCCGGAGCGTCGGCGGGCACCGAGCAGACCATTCTGCTGTCCTCGGTGATGAGGGATCCGACCCCGACCACGGCCATGGAGGCGCTCGCCCGCGGCCTCGGCTCCGTGCTGCCGACGCTGGGCACGCTGCTGGCGGGCGTGGCGATCGTCACCCTCATCGGCTCGGTGGTGCAGGGCGGCCTGCGCGTGCGGCGCCTGGAGGGCCGCTTCGAGCAGTTCAACATCGTCACGGGCCTGCGCCGGGTGTTCGGCATGCAGGCGCTGTGGGAGGGCGCGAAGGCGCTGCTGAAGACCGCCGCCATCGCGCTGGCGCTGTGGACGGTCGTGGCAGGGCTGATCCCCGTGCTGACGGCCAGCGGGGCGCAGTCCATCACCCAGCTGCTGGCCACCGCCGCCGGAGGGGCGACCGGGCTGCTGCAGGTGGCGATCGCGGTGGGCCTGGCACTGGCGGCGGTCGACGTCTTCGTCGTCATCCGACGCAACCGCAAGCACACCAGGATGACCCAGCGCGAGGTGCGCGATGAGCACAAGAGATCCGAGGGCGATCCGCTGATCCGCTCGCAGCGGCGCTCCCGCCAGCTCGCGATGAGCCGCAACCGCATGATCTCCGCGGTCGCCGGCTCCGACGTCGTGCTCGTGAACCCGACCCACATCGCCGTCGCGCTGCGGTACGAGGTGGGCAGATCCGCCCCGAAGGTGGTCGCGAAGGGCGCCGGCGTCATCGCCGAGCGCATCCGCGAGCGGGCCACCGAGGCCGGAGTGCCGATGGTGCGCGACATCATGCTGGCCCGCGCACTGCACGCCGCGTGCGATCTGGGCCAGGAGATCCCCGAAGAGCTCTACACCGCCGTGGCGCGGGTGCTCGTGTTCGTCGACCTGCTCCGACGACGCGGCGCCGCGCGCGGCATGCATTCCATGCCCTCAAGGAGGACCACATGACCCGGATACTGCCCAGGATCGTCGTGCCCATCGGCGTCGTCGGCATCATCATGCTGCTCGTCGTTCCTGTGCCGCCCGTGCTGCTGGACACGCTGATCATCCTGAACATCATGTTCGCCCTGGTCATCCTGCTGACGACGATGTTCATCAAGAGGCCGCTGGACTTCTCGGTGTTCCCGTCACTGCTGCTGGTGGCGACGCTGTTCCGGCTGGGCCTGAACGTGGCATCCACCCGCCTCGTGCTGGGCGAGGCGTACGCCGGTCAGGTCATCGAGGCGTTCGGGACCATCGCCGTGGGCGGGTCCCTCATCATCGGCGCGGTGGTGTTCCTCATCCTCGTGGTGATCCAGTTCGTGGTGGTCACCAAGGGCGCCGAGCGCGTCGCCGAGGTCGGCGCGCGGTTCACTCTGGATGCCATGCCCGGCAAGCAGATGGCCATCGACGCCGACCTGAACGCCGGACTCATCACCGACATCCAGGCACGCGAGCGCCGTGCCGAGGTCGCCGCCGAGGCGGACTTCTACGGCGCCATGGACGGCGCCTCGAAGTTCGTCAAGGGCGACGCGATCGCCGGCCTGGTGATCATCATCATCAACATCATCGGCGGCATCGCCATCGGCATGGTGCAGCACGGCATGGCCATCGACGAGGCCGTCAGCACCTACAGCCTGCTGACCATCGGCGACGGCCTGGTGACCCAGATCCCGGCGCTGCTGATGGCCGTCTCGACCGGCATGATCGTGACCCGCTCGAACGCCGAGACCGAGATGGGCAGCACGGCGTTCGCGCAGCTGGGCCAGTCCGCGACCGCGCTGTACATCGCCGGCAGCGCGGCGATCGTGATGGCCTTCATCCCCGGGATGCCGCTGCTGACGTTCCTCGTCATCGGCGCCCTGCTGATCCTGGCCGGCCAGCGCATCAAGGCGGCCGCGCAGCGGACCGCCGCCGCGGCCAAGGCCGACGAGGCCGAGGTGCCGGCATCCGAGAGCCCAGAGGATCTCATGGAGCGGATGCGGGTGCACGCGCTGGAGATCCTGCTGTCCACCGACGTGGTGGATCTGGTCACCGGCGGCCCGGACGATCTGCTGGCGCGGGTCAAGGCGCTGCGCCGCCGCATCGCCCTGGATCTCGGGCTGGTCGTACCGCCCGTCCGCACCCGCGACAGCATCGAGCTGCCGCCGTCGACGTACGTGATCCGCATCGCCGGCGTCGAGGCGGGCCGCGGCACGGTGCCCTCCGGTCGCCTGCTGGCCCTGGGCGAGGGCCTGGGCGCGCTGCCCGGCACGGCCGTGCACGACCCGGTGTTCGGTCTGGAGGGCAAGTGGATCCCGCTGGAGATGCGGCACAGCGCAGAGCTGGCCGGCGCGACCGTCATCGACCGCGCCAGCGTGGTCGTCACGCACCTGTCCAGCATCATCCATGCCGGGGCGGCGCGCCTGCTCAGCCGCGAGGACGTGCGCCAGCTGACGGATGCCCTGAAGCAGGTCTCCCCGTCGGCTGTGGAGGAGCTCACGCCTGCGCTGCTCTCGCTGGCGGAGATCCAGCGCGTGCTGCAGGGGCTGCTGGCCGAGCGCGTGCCGATCAACGACCTCGGCCGCATCTACGAGGCACTGGCGCTGCGCGCTCGCGTCTCCACCGAGCCGGAGGGCCTGATCGAGGCCGCCAGGGCTGGGCTGGGACCCGCGATCGCGGCCCGCTTCGCGGAGAACGGCGTGCTGCGCGTGATCATGATCAACCCGCTGCTGGAGCAGAGCATGCTGGAGAGTCTGCGCACGGGTGATGACGGCCCGCAGATCGTGTTCGACCCCCAGCGGATGGAGGCCGTGATCGAATCCGCGCGGCAGGCGGCGGCGAACGCGGCCGATCACGGCGGCGAGCCGGTGCTGGTGTGCGCGCCGACGCTGCGCGGCGCCGTGCGCCGCATGATCTCCGCCCAGACCGACGGTCTTCCGGTGCTCTCGTACAACGAGGCCACCGGCGGGGCGTTCACGATCGAGACCGTCGGGGTGGTGCGCGACGCGGTGGACGCCGGTGTGGCCGCCTTGCCACAGTAGGCTGGTCAGATGCTGGTTCTGACGAGAAGGGTCGGAGAGAGCGTCCTGATCGGTGGCGAGATCGAGGTCACGCTGCTCGACATCAAGGGCGACAGTGTGCGGATCGGCGTGAACGCCCCGCGCGAGACCCGCATCCAGCGGGCGGAGATCGTCGAGGCCGTCGGCGAGCAGAACGCGGCGTCCGCCGCGGCCGCCGACGCCGACACCGCCAAGGTGCTCGGAGAGGCCATCGCCCGCCTGCGGGGGAATCCGGACTCCTGAGCCCGCGGTGCCGAACGAGCGCTCAGGACCCGATGCGCTGAATGGTCACGAACCGGGGTGCGTCGGCATCCAGCTCCTCGTCGGCGAGATCGGCCACGCCGCCCACCGGGCGCTCGATCTCGATGTCCCACCATGCGTCCGCCACCGAGGAGGCCATCTCGCGACCCCACTCGATGACGACCACCGAGCGGGTGAAGTCGATGTCCAGATCGTCGAGCTCGGCGGCGGAGCCCAGCCGGTAGGCGTCCACGTGCACCAGCGGCGCGCCGCCGACCAGCGACGGATGCGTGCGGGCGATGACGAACGTGGGGCTCTGCACGGGTCCTCGTACGCCCAGCCCTTCGGCGAGCCCGCGCGTGAAGGTGGTCTTGCCCGCGCCCAGCGGGCCGGTCAGCACCAGCAGGTCCCCGGCCTGCAGCTGCTCGCCGATGTGCAGGCCGAGCCGCTCCATGGCATCCGAGGTCGCGATCTCGTGCCGGCCGAGGAAGGCGGGGTCGATGCTCATGACACCGTCCGTCGTGGCACGCGGTGGCCGATGCGGGTGACGATCTCGTAGTTGATCGTGCCGGCGGCATCCGCCCAGTCCGTGGCAGACGGCTGACCCAGCGTCGGGTCGCCGAACAGCACCACCTCGTCGCCCACCGAGACGGGCTCGTCGCCCACGTCGACGACGAACTGGTCCATGGCGATGCGCCCGGCCACGAAATGCGGACGACCATTGATCAGCACCGGGCCGCGGTTGGACGCCTGCCGCGGGATGCCGTCGGCATAGCCCAACGGCACCAGCGCCAGCGTGGTCTCGCGCTCGGTGCGGTACTGGTAGTCGTACGAGACGCCCACGCCCGCGGGCACGCGGCGCACGGCCGCCACCGAGGCTGTGAGAGTCATGGCGGGCCGCAGGCCCAGGTCGGCCGAGGTGCGCCCGGCGAAGGGCGAGAGCCCGTACAGCCCGAGTCCGACGCGCACGGCGTCCAGCCGCGCCTCGGGCAGCGAGATCGCCGCGGCGGTGGCGGCCAGGTGGCGGATCTCCGGATGGATGCCGAAGGACTCGGCCATCGCGAGGATCTCGGTGTACTTCGCCAACTGCGCGCGGTCGTCGTCGGGACTGGCGCCGGAGAGGTGGCTGAACAGGCCCACGATGCGGATGCGGCCGATGCGCTCCAGCCGCGCGGCCTCGGCCAGCACGTGCTCGAGCTCGTGCGTGGCGATCCCGTTGCGGCTGAGTCCGGTGTCGACCTTCAGATGCACGGATGCCGGCGAGCCGGCCGCCTCGGATGCCGCCAGCAGCTGCTCGTACGAGGAGATGCCGATCTCGATGTGCGCCTCGACGGCGTCGTCGAACCGGCGGCCGGGCTCGTGCAGCCAGGCCACCAGCGGCGCGGTGATGCCTGCGCGGCGCAGAGCGAGCGACTCCTCGAGCGTGGCGGTGCCCACGCGCGCCGCTCCCCCGGCGAGCGCCGCCGTGGCCACAGCGGGGGCTCCGTGCCCGTAGCCATCGGCCTTCACGACGCCGATCACGTCCACCCCGGTCAGGCGCCGAAGGTGGCGCACGTTGTCGGCGATGGCATCCAGGTCGATGCGCGCCTGCCGGAACGGGTTCATGCCGCACCCACCTGACGCCGAGACCCCGTGCTGGCGTCCAGACCCCGGCCTGCAGACGCCCACAGGCCGGGGTGTCGACGAGGAACAGGGGTGTCGGCGGAGAAGGTGGCGGTGGTGGTGGGGGTCATGCATCCGTCCTCTCGAGGATGACGTGCGCGACGGCCAGTCCGCCGTCGTGCGACATGGTCAGGTGCACGGCGGTGATGCCGCGGTCGACGAGCACCTGCGCGGTCGAGCCGGTCAGCGCGAACATCGGGCGACCGGACGGCTCCGAGACGATCTCCATCTCGGTCCAGTGCACGCCATCGCTGCCGCCGAGCGCCTTGATGAGCGCCTCTTTGGCGGCGTAGCGCGCGGCGAGCGAGTGCAGCCTGCGCTGCTGCTCGGCAGGCGTGAATAGCCGCTGCATCAGGCGCGGCGTGCGGGTCACCGAGCGCTCGAAGCGCGCGATATCGACGAGGTCGATTCCCGTGCCCATGATCACCCTGCCAGCCTACTCGGGGCCGTCACGGCGGTTGGTGGTCGGGCTCGCAAAGGATAGATTTTGTTCATGGTCTTCACTTACGCGCCGCTGGTGCCGCTGCCCGCCCGCATCACCGCCACAGCCGGTTCACTCGCGCTTTCTCAGGTGCGAATCATCGGCGATGCGGATGCCGTAGCCGCACTGCGCACCGGCCTGGCGCTGCGCACGGCGTCCCGACTGCCCGAGAGCACGGACTCGGATGCCGTGGAGATCACACTCTCGCTCGTCGGCCAGGGCACGCAGGACGCCTACACCCTGGACACCCGGGGCGACGGCATCCGCATCTACGGCCACGACGCGGCCGGACTCTTCTACGGCACGCGCACGCTGCTGCAGCTGCTGCAGGAGACGCCCGACGGCTGGACCGTGCCCCGTGTGCTCATCGACGACGCCCCGCGCTTCGCCTACCGCGGTGTGATGCTGGACCTCGCTCGGCACTTCTTCCCCGTGGCGGAGATCGAGGCCTACGTCGACCGGGCCAGCGCGCTGAAGTTCAACCACCTGCACCTGCACCTGACCGACGACCAGGGCTGGCGCATCCAGATCGACTCCTGGCCGCTGCTGACCGAGCGCGCCTCGATCGGCGATGCGGGCCCGTGCACGGGCGGGTTCCTCAGCAAGGACGACTACCGGCACGTGGTCGAATACGCCGCAGCGCGGCACATGACGGTGGTGCCCGAGGTCGACCTGCCCGGGCACACGCACGCCGTCGGCGTGGCCTACCCCGAGCTGGTGGAGCAGCCGTGGCTCAGCGAGACCGCCGTCGCCGAGGCCGCGGCCCTGGGCCAGGATCTCCCCGTGCACGGCGAGCACTTCGCCGGCTGGGCCGTGGGGCACTCCTCGCTGCGCATCCACGAGGAGCGCACCTACGAGTTCGTGACCGACGTGCTGAACGAGCTCGCCGAGATGACGCCCGGCCCGTACCTGCACATCGGCGGCGACGAGTGCCTGGGCACCCCGGCCGCGGACTTCACGGAGTTCATCGCCCGTGCCACCCGCATCGCGGCGGCCACGGGCAAGACCCCCGTGACCTGGCACGAGGCCGGCGCCGTGGCCGACATCGCCGCCGGCACCGTGGGCCAGTACTGGGGCAGCGTGACACCGAAGGGCGCGCACGCCGAGGAGGCCGCGCACTTCGTCGCCCGCGGCGGGGCGCTGATCATGTCGGCATCCGACCGCACCTATCTGGACATGAAGCCGTCGGAGGACTTCCCGCTGGGCCAGTCGTGGGCGGGAATCGTGCCACTGCAGACCGCGTACGACTGGGATCCGGCATCCGTCGTCCCCGGTGTCCCCGAGAGCGCGATCCTGGGCATCGAGGCGCCGCTGTGGACAGAGACCGTGGACTCCTACGCCGACCTGGAGGCTCTGGTCCTCCCCCGCCTGCTCGCGCACGCGGAGACGGCGTGGTCGCCGCAGGCCGCCCGTGATTGGGATTCCTTCCGGGCCCGCGTCGCCCTGGCCGGCTGACCCCCCGCCCCGGCCCCGGGCTGGCCTGACCGGTACGGATGTCGGTCGAGATCACGGATGTCGGCCCGGATGCCGCAAACGGGCCGCCATCCGTACTTTGAGCCGACAAGTGTCCCGTGCGGGCCGCCCGAGCGGGCCGCCGCACTCCCCCTCCACAGGCCCGGAATTTGCCGATTCTCTCCACAGATCCCTGTTATCACCCCCGGCATCCGACGAACACGGCGATGCTCGGAGGATGCTGAAGCCCGAAGACCTGCTCGCACGATTCGGCGATGTCGCTCGCGGCACTCTCCTGCAGCGGTACGGGTGCACCCGGAAGGAGCTCGCGGCTGCGGTCGACGGCGGGCGCATCGACCGCATCCGTCCCGGCGTCTTCGCCCTCAGGACGCTCGACCGCAAGGTCCGTTCCGCAGCCGCCCACGGCGGAGAGCTGACCTGCACCGACGCCCTCCGCGCGAAGCGCGTCTGGATCCTTCCCGACCCGGACGACACGGTGCACGTCTGGGTCGGACGCGCCGGCCGGACTCACCTGCACCCCGGATGCGCCTGCGTCGTGCATCACTCTCCCGGCACCGCGCAGGTCGGGATGGCCGAGGTGGCGACCGCCCTGGTTCACGCATACCGCTGCCTGAGCGCGGAGGCGTTCTTCGCCGCGTATGAATCCGCGTGGAACAGGCGGCTCATCACGGCATCCGATCGCTGTCGAATCCGACGGGAGCTGCCGAAGTCCGCTGCGTGGATCCTGGATCTCGCGCGCTCCGACGCCCAGAGCGGCTTGGAGTCGCTGCTGCGCTTCCGGCTGCATCTGCTCGGGATCAGCCTCGACTGCCAGGTGGACATCCCCGATGTCGGGCGGGTCGACTTCGTCGCCGGCGGGCGGCTCATCATCGAGGTGGACGGCCGCGAGAACCACGCCGGCGCCGAACGGCTGCACAAGGATCTGGTGCGGGATGCCGCAGCATCCGGCCACGGATACGAGACGCTGCGATTCGACTACGCGCAGGTCATCCACGACTGGGATTCCGTGGTGCGCGCGATCCTGGCGGCGCTGGCGCGGGCAGGCGCCTGACCCGCGGCCCGGCAAACCCTCCGGCCCGGCAAACCCTCCGGCCCGGTACGGATGTCGGCTCAGATCACGGATGTCGGCTCATCCGCGGCATCCCAGCCGACATCCGTACTCTCGACCGACATCCGTACCAGCGGAGGCACGGGCGGGCCGATGAGGCGGGATTACTCGACCGTGACCGACTTCGCGAGGTTGCGCGGCTGGTCGACGTCCAGGCCCTTCGCCGTGGCCAGGGCCATGGCGAAGATCTGCAGCGGCACGACCGAGAGGATCGGTTCGAGCAGCGGGGATGCCAACGGGATGCGGATGACCTCGTCGGCATACGGCAGCACGGCGGCGTCGCCCTCTTCGGCCACGACGATCACACGGGCACCGCGGGCGCGGATCTCCTGGATATTGGAGACCACCTTGGAGTGCAGCAGGGCGGAGTGGCGCGGCGACGGCACCAGCACGAACACCGGCTGACCGGGCTCGATCAGCGCGATCGGCCCGTGCTTGAGCTCGCCGGCGGCGAAGCCCTCGGCATGGATGTACGAGATCTCCTTGAGCTTGAGCGCGCCCTCGAGGGCGATCGGGTACCCGACGTGACGGCCCAGGAACAGCACGGATCGGGTGTCGGCCATCCAGCCGGCCAGTTGCGAGACGTGCTCGTTCTCCTCGGCCAGCACCTGTGCGACCTTCTCGGGCAGCACCTGCAGCTCGGTGATGGTCTCAGCCGCCTCCGCGGTCAGCGTGCTGCGCACGCGGCCCATGTGCAGGCCCAGCAGCAGCAGGGCGGTGATCTGCGCGGAGAACGCCTTGGTCGAGGCGACGGCGACCTCGGGGCCGGCGTGCGTGTAGACCACAGCATCCGATTCGCGCGGGATGGTGGCGCCCTGGGTGTTGCAGATCGACAGCGTGCGCGCACCGCGCTCGGTGGCGTACTTGACCGCCATCAGGGTGTCCATGGTCTCGCCGGACTGGCTGATCGACACGACCAGCGTGTCGTCGCCGATCACCGGGTCGCGGTAGCGGAACTCGTGCGCGAGCTCGACCTCGACGGGCACGCGCGCCCACTGCTCGATCGCGTACTTGCCGACCAGGGCGGCATAGGATGCCGTGCCGCAGGCGGTGATGATGACGCGATTGATGCCGCTGAACAGCTCGTCGTGGCCGACGAGCTCGGGGATGACGACCTCGCTGTCGTGGATGCGCCCGCGGATGGTGTTGGCCACGGCGTCCGGCTGCTCGGCGACCTCCTTGGCCATGAACGACGGCCAGCCGCCCTTCTCGGCGGCGGCAGCGTCCCACGAGACCTCGAACGGCTGCGCCTCGACCGGCTCGCCCTCGAAGGTGGTCACGGTCACCGACGACGGGGTGATCGCGACGATCTGGTCCTGGCCGATGGCCAGCGCGTGGCGGGTGTGCTCGACGAAGGCCGCGACGTCGGAGCCGAGGAAGTTCTCGCCCTCACCCAGGCCGATCACGAGCGGAGAGTTGCGGCGGGCGCCGACGACCAGGCCCGGCTGGTCCTGATGCATGGCCAGCAGCGTGAACGCGCCCTCCAGGCGGTTCACGACGGTGCGGAAGGCTGCGACCAGGTCACCGGATGCCCGGTACTCGCGACCCAGAAGGGCCGCGGCGACCTCGGTGTCGGTCTCGCTGAGGAACGTGACGCCCTCGGCGGCGAGCTCGTCGCGCAGCGCGGCGAAGTTCTCGATGATGCCGTTGTGGATGACGGCAAGCTTGCCATCGTCTGCCAGGTGCGGGTGCGCGTTGACGTCGGTCGGGCCGCCGTGGGTGGCCCAGCGGGTGTGGCCGATGCCGGTCGTGCCGTCGCCCAGCGGTGCGTCTGCGAGCGAGTCGCGCAGCACCTGCAGCTTGCCGGCCTTCTTGCGCATGCCCAGGTGCCCGTCGGCGTCGATGACGGCGATGCCTGCGGAGTCATAGCCCCGGTACTCGAGACGAGCCAGCCCCGAGAGAAGGATGTCCTGACTGGGCCGCGGGCCCACGTATCCGACGATTCCACACATGGATTCCAGGGTACCGGGCACATTTTGCTAGGCATCCGAACGAAAGCAGTAATTGGATACCCGTCATGAGCGCACGCATCGCGCAACATGTCCGTGAATTCAGACACACTTGCATGTCCGGATTTCAAGAAATAGTCTGGTGTCAGCATATCCGGACAAACGATCGGGGAGAGCAGCATGAGCGAGATCGATATCCGCCGCCCCGGCGATCTCGGGCAGGTCATCTCAGCGGTTCGCACGCAGCGGGGCCTCCGGCAGGAGGACCTCGCTGACGCGCTGGGCGTTTCACGCACCTACGTCGCGGGGCTGGAATCCGGGCACTCCACCACGCAGCTGCTGCGCCTCTTCCGGGCGATGCGGATGCTGGGGATCCATCTCACCGCAACCGTCGACGAGGTCCCATCAGATGGCTGAGTCCCTCACTGTGCATCTAGGAGAGCATCCGATCGGAGAGCTGACCCGCCCGCAACAAGGCGGACGAGCACGACGGGGAGGCCAGGGAGGTCGGCATCTCGTCGATTTCCACTGGCATGCCGATGCCGAGCTCGCGCGAACCCGACTCACCGAGAGTTTCGCCAGTTCCCCCGCGCTGCCCCTGGACCGTCGCCGAGTGTCCCGCTTCTTCGGCGGCTACCTTCCCGAAGGAAATCAACGCCAGGCGATGGCCGACCAGCGCCAGATCGGAAAGGATGATCTCTTCGCCTTTCTGCGCGAGTACGGCGGATCGGTGGCCGGTGCACTCAGCTTCCGTCTGCCTCGTCAGGATTCCGGATACGCACCGCTCAGCGCCTCCGATCTCCGACGAGCCCTCAAGGACGCTGCGGGAAAGCACAACCAGGCGGTGCGAGACGACAGCCGATCGATGATTCCCGGGTTCCAGCCGAAAGTGCTGGTCGCGAAGATGAACGGCCAGTGGGCGATGCCTCATGGGAACGCGCACTCCACGCACATACTCAAACCGCCCAGAGCATCGGCGCCAGAACGCATCATCGATGAGTTCTACGCCCATGAGCTCGCGCGAGCGCTCGGACTGGCTTCGTTCGGCAGTGAGATCATGCGCACGGGCGGCATGCGCTACCTGGCCATAGAACGGTTTGATCGACGCGTCGTCGATGGCCATGCGCGGGTCATCCACCAGGAGGACGCAGCGCAGGCCATGGGGCTCGATTGGCTCGACGACTCCGCGAAGTTCCAGGACCCGCGGCACCCCCGCGACTCCGGTCGCGCCAGTGCGTATGCCATCGCCGAGGTTCTCGCTGCTCTCGACGCAGACCCGCTGGCCACCTGGCTGCGACAACTGACGTTCCGGGTGCTCATCGGCGACAACGACGGACACGCGAAGAATGTCGGGATCATCCACGAGCCCGATCACGACCGGGTCAGTGACCTCTACGATGCCGTCCCCAACCTCTTCCAGGAAGACCGGATCGATTGGACGCTCGCTCTGGCCATCGATGGCGAATTCGACCACCGCCGGATCACCGCGCAGCATTTCGTCCGCGAAGCGCGTTCCTGGGGCATGCGAATCCACGATGCGGAAAGAGCAGTCAGCGAGACGCTCTCGCAGTTCCTCGCCGCGCTCGACACCGTGAACGTGCCATCCGGCGCATCGCCACGGATGCCGGAGTCGCTTCGCCACACCGTGGAGCAGCTGCTGGCCGGCCGTGAGATCGGCCGATTCGACCGCCGTCGCAAGGGCTGAAAACCCTCAGACCTTGCGCAGCTGCACGCTCTCGACGGCGTGGTCGGCGCCCTTGCGCAGCACGAGTGTGGCGCGGTGCTTGGTGGGCATGACGTTCTCGACGAGGTTCGGCATATTGATCTCGTTCCAGTACCCGAGCGCCGTCGTCACAGCCTCCTCGTCGGTGAGATGCGCGAACACGTTGAAGTACGACGACGGGTTGGCGAAGGCTCCCTGTCGCAGTGCCAGGAACCGGTCGGTGTACCAACGCTCGATGTGCTCGGGGGCGGCGTCGACGTAGATGGAGAAGTCGAACAGATCGCTGACGGCCACGTCATTGGGCGCGGGCGGCGGCTGCAGCACATTCAGGCCCTCCACGATCACGACATCGGGCCGACGCACCACGACCGTCGCGTCGGGCACGATGTCGTATCGCATGTGCGAATAGAACGGCGCGCGCACCTCGGGCGCACCGCTCTTGACCTCGGTGAGGAATTCGATCAGCGCCCGGCGGTCGTACGACTCCGGAAAGCCCTTGCGGTCCATCAGCCCGCGGCGCTCCAGCTCGGCGTTGGGGTAGAGGAACCCGTCAGTGGTGACCAGCTCGACGCGAGGCGTGCCGGGCCAGCGGCTCATCAGCTCGCGCAGCAGGCGCGCGATGGTCGACTTGCCGACGGCGACGGATCCCGCCACGCCCACGATGAACGGCGTGGTGGAGTCCTCCTCCTGCAGGAACTCGCTGGTGGCGGCTCCGAGCCTGCGCGTCGACGACGCGTACAGGCTCAGCAGCCGGCTCAGCGGCATGTAGACCTCTCGCACCTCGTCGAGGTTGAGGCGGTCGCCGATGCCGCGGATGCCGACGACCTCGGTCTCGCTGAGCGGCTGGTCCAGCCCCGCCGACAGGCGCGCCCAGTCGGCGCGGTCGATCTCGCGGTACTGGGACAGCGGCAGGTTGGCGGCGGATGTCACGGGTTACATCGTATCGGGAGGGAGAAGCGCAGGCGGATGCCGGAATCCCGCCGCTCCACCCCGCCTGCCGGCGCATGGCTCCTGGCTAGAATGTGGCCATGCTGACCGGCTTCCGCGCGCCCTCGCCCCCGGTCGCGCGGAGCTTCGGCGACGCACGCTGCCGGTCGATCTGGCAATGGCAGCTCGCGATCGCCTTCACCGTGGTGACGATCAGCGCAGGAATCGCCCTGCTGGCGCCGACGCGGTTCGCCGATGCGCGCTTCAGCGCGGGTCTCGTGCTGATCATCGCCATCACCATCGGGTCACTGGCCGTGCCCTGGCACCGGATCAGCGCACCCGGAGTCCTCGTGCTCCCGATCCTGGACATCGTGGCCATCTCGCTGATCGCCGTCGGTCACACGCCGGTGGTGGCATTCCTGTGGGTGCTCCCGGTCGCGTGGGTCGGCACGTACTTCTCCGTCGGCGTGCTGATCGGGGTCCTGTCGCTGATCATGCTGCTCTGCCTCGCGGGCCTGCTCGTCTTCGGCATCTCCGTCATGACCACGCTCAACGCCGTCGTGCTGATGATCACGCTGGGCTTCGTCGGGATGATCATGGCGGTGGGCGCGCAGCGGAACCGCGCCGCCCGCCAGCTTCTCCGCACCCAGTCCGACCGGCTCACCCGCGCGCTGCAGCGCGTGAACGAGCAGAAGGCGCGGACGAGCCGGCTGATGAACTCGCTGGACGTGGGCGTGGCCCGGGTGGGCTCCACCGGGCTCCTCGAGATCTCCAACGACCTGTTCCGCACGATCTTCGCCCTCGGCGGCGACGCACAGCAGCATCCGATCCGCTCGGTGGAGTACCGCAGCCGGCGCGGCGCGCCCGTCCCCTCCGACCAGACCACGATCGCCCGGGCATCACGCGGCGAACGGTTCACCGATGAGATCGTCTGGCTGTTCGGGCTCGATGGCGAGTGGCGTGCCGTGAAGGCTTCCACGAAGATGATCGATCACGGCATCGTCACCGGCGACGGCCTGCTGCTCGTCGTGGAGGACGTCACCAAGAGCACGGATCCCGATGCCAGCGAGAACGCGAAGCGGCGGACGATCTCGCACGAGCTGCGCAATCCCCTCACCGCCATCCTCGGGCACATCGAACTGCTGCTCGAGAGGGACGGGATGCCGGATGCCGCACTCGAGCAGCTGCGCGTGGTCGACCGGGCCGCGAGTCGCATGGAGCGGCTGATCGACGATGCGCTGGCGAGCCCTGCCAAGCTGCAGGGCGATCCTGGCATCGACTTCGACCTGGCCGAGATCACGCGAGCATCGCTCGAGGGCTTCGCTCCGGCAGCGGAGTCCGCCGGCGTCACGGTGGAGTCCACTCTCGGTGAGCCGCTGAGACTCTGGGGGGATGCGTTCCGCATCCGTCAGGTGGTCGACAACGTCATCGGGAACGCGATCAAGTACGCGCAGCGCGGAGGGAGGGTCTCCGTGACCGGATATCGCCCCACCGCCGACGAGGTCGCGGTGACCATCGCCGACACGGGCATCGGCATCGCCGGGCCCGACCTGCCGCGCATCTTCGAGCGGGAGTTCCGCACCGAGCTGGCCCGTGCACGCGGCATCCCCGGAACGGGTCTCGGACTGAGCATCTCGCGCGACATCATCGTCGCCGAGGGCGGTCGACTGGAGGTGGAGAGCGAACTGGGCAAGGGCACCGAGGTGAGCGTCGTTCTCCCCGCTCGGCTTCCCCCCTCCCCTCACGGAAGGCCCGCATGATCACGTCGACGCTCGTCATGCCGATGATCGCGATCTCCACCCTCGCGACAGTCATCTTCATCGGACTCGGCTTCCTACGCCGTCCTTCGCGGGCCACGGCGCTGTGGTCGGCCGCCTTCGCGCTGGCGATGATCGGCTCCTACGTGTGGCTCGCCCAGGAGTACGCCTATCCCGCCGGGCTCCGCGCGCTCGGGTCGTCGCTCGTCATCGCGCCGATGCCGTTGATCTGGTCGGGTCTGCGTGCGTATCGCGGCCTGCGGCGGCTGTTCCTGCCGCTGACGTTCGCCGTGCTCGTCGCCATCCCCGCACTCCTGCTCACCGCGACGGCGCTCGAGGTCTACACGATCGTGTTCCGGGTGGTGTTCGCGACGATGTCGGTGTTCGCGGCGCTCATCATCGCGGAACTCGCGCGCCTCGGACCGCAGCTGCGCAACGAGACGCTGCCGTTGATGGCGGTGTCGGCCGCGTACACGGTCTTCGGCGTGATCACCGTCACCAACGGCATCCTGCAGGCACTGGGCGAGATCCATCCCGCGGACAGCCTGGCGTTCATCCGCACTCTCAACATGATCGGCGTGAATGTCTATGTCGTGTGCGCGCTGGTCACCACGCTGCTCCTCGCCACACGCTCGGACGACACCTCCTCGACACCCCAGCGCAGCTTCGAACTCACGGCCCGCAACCGTCTCGATCGCGCACGGGCGGCGGGTGACGAGTGGTGGGCGATGCTCGACATCCGCCTCGACGACCCCGATGACATCCGGGAGGCGACCAGTGCCGCCGCGTTCGACGCGGTGTGCCATCGATTCGCGCTGGATGTCGACAGCGCGCTGCCATCGGATGCCGACATCGAGCGGATCAATCCGACCAGGTTCGTGGCTCTGATCCCCCGCTCGCCCGGCGGCGTGCGCGAGCTGCTGACGGAGCTGCTCGAACGCGTCACGAAGACCGACGATTCCTCGCCGCCGCTGCCGCTCCGCTGCTCCGCGAGCATCGGCTGGGCACCGGTGAGTGTGGTGGGGTACGAATATGAGGCGCTGGTCTCCGCCGCATCCGAGGCCGCGGTCGGGGCCGCACGGAAGGGCGGTGACCGCTGGCAGCGGATCCACGGTCCGGACGAGTAGAATTCGTGCCCAGCGTCACATCGGCCTGTTGAAGGGGACCGCGCCGATAGCGTGGCGCAAGCATTGTGTCCCCGACTCCCCTGAGAGGACTGTGATGCTCGAGCCTTCGCCGTCTCCCAGGACCGCCGTGGTCATCGAGGACGATCCCGACGTGCGCCACCTGCTCGCCGAGATCCTGGAATCCGCCGGGTTCTCGACAGTGGTCGCCGACAACGGGACCGACGGCGTCACCGCCGTCCTCGAGCACCAGCCGCTGGTCACGACCCTGGACGTGAACATGCCGGGGATCGACGGCTTCGAGGCGGCGCGCCGCATCCGCGCGCAGAGCGAGACGTACATCGTCATGCTGAGCGCGCTGGATGAGGAGGCCGACATCGTGCTGGGCCTCGCCGCCGGCGCCGACGAGTACATCAGCAAGCCGTTCCGGCCTCGCGAGCTGAGGGCGCGCATCGATGCACTGCTGCGCAGGCCGCGGGTGCTGGTTCCCGCCTCGGCGAACGTCGACAGCGCTGCTGCGACACTTCCGATTCCGGTACCGGCTGAACCGGGACCACCGGGAGTCGCCGTCACCACAGCGGTGTGGGCGACGCACCGCGACCTGCGGTTGAATCCCGCCACCAGGATCGTGCTGTTGGGCGATGCCGAAGTGGAGCTCACCCGCACCGAGTTCGACCTGTTGAGCGCGCTGATGGAGTCACGGCGCCGGGTGCGCGGCAAGGCCGATCTCGCCCTCACGCTGCACGGTGAGTCATACGTCTCGAGTGACCTGGTCACCGATGCCGACAAGCGTGCGATCGAGGTCCACATGACGAACCTTCGACGCAAGCTGGGCGACAGCGCCAGCAGGCCGCTGTACATCGAGACGGTCCGCGGCGTCGGATACCGGCTGACCGCCGATCCGCGGCCCTGACGCGACTCTCGCCGAACGGGATGTGGCAGCCGGACCCACCCCAGCGGGTCCGGCTGCAGACGAGTAACTCCCCAGTTCCCCGTTTCCCAGTACGCCTCCCCAGCGCGACGGGAACCGAGCCGATCCGTCAGACCTCCTCCGACGCTGACTTCATCAGCTCTGCAGTCATGCCGTGAGCTTCGGGTGCTCCCGGCACATACATATTGTGGCGTATCGACTTTCAGATCGCCACATGTAGACCTTCGTCTATACGCAAGATCGCCTTAAGACCATCCGCACCATCACTGCGCGGCCGGAAACATCCCCGTGCAGGATGCGTCGATCGTCACCGGAGTGTCGGTCACGGTGGGCGAATAGCGGACCGAGAGGGGCTGCTTCGCATCGTCCGGGACGGTCGAGGTGAACGACACCGTGCGGGTCTCGCCCTTCTTCACCTCGATGAACAGGCTCTTCGCCTGACGGCCGTTGATGGCGCCATCGCGGTCCCAGCCCTTCTTGTCCCCGTTGCCGGGGTCGGTGGCGACCAGCTGCCCACCGGGAAGAGCCATCGAGATCACGTCGAAGGCCATCGTCCTGCGGTCGATGCCGAGCTTGGCGTGCCGCCAGTTGAGCGTCCATCCGTTGAGCTGGGTGCTGGGCACCGAACTCTTGAGCGTGATGCTCGTGGTGACCGTGCGCTTCTCCGCCGAACAGGTGACTGCCATGGATGTGCTCAGGAAATACTCCAGCTTGGAGTACGACGCGTCGTTGATGTAGATGCCCAGCTGCGTGGTCTTGTCGTTGGTCGCAGCGACGGTGCCGTCCAGCCCCAAGTCGGCGGCCATCGCCTGCTCGCTGTCCTTGGCGAACCACAGGTTGATGCGCTGCTCCTTCGCGCTCAGCTGCAGCTGCTCGAACATGTTCATCGGGTCCCAGCCACCACCCATGATGTGCTTAAACACTGCCGCGGACACCTTGGCGAAGTAGGCATCGGAGGCCGCGCCGTCGGCGCCGAAGCGCTGGTACGTGTCGAAGAGCAGAAGCTGCACGGCGTTGTCGGCCGTGATCTGCTGCTTCTCGCCAGGGATCTGCATGGGTCCGGCGACCTTGAGCATGTGCGAGAGCACCACCGGATCGAGCGAGATCACGCCGTCGAGGCGCCCGCCGGTCGAGTCCGCCCACAGCCCGTCGAACATTTTGGCAGTGTCGGGGAAGTTCGGCAGGCGGGTGTAGTTCTGCGTGTACTTCGCCGTGTCCGACTCGAACAGCTTGCGCGTCTCGTCGGGCTCGATCTTCTGCTGGTGCGCATTGGTGCGCCCCGCGAGGAAGTAGCGCAGCACGTCGCGGTCCTCGCGCATCGCGATGTGCCCGTCCTTGACCGTCAGGATCGCGCCGGCACCGGGATTGCCACCGGTCGCACGGCTCTCGGCGTTGTTCTGGAACAGCAGCGCATAGGTGCGCTCGCCGCCGTCGCCCATCACCGCGAGGATGTCGGGAAGGTACTTCTCGACGGTCTCGATCGCCGGCGTGGCCTGGTCAACGATGTCGACCAGCTGCCCGATGTTCTGATCCACGAACGGCAGGATCGCCTTGCGGTCGATCTTGTCGACGTGCGTCTTGGCCTCGTCGAACGCCGCCTTGATCTGCGGCAACTTGGGCTGGATGTCGCGGAACGGCTGCAGATTGATCCCGCCGCCCTCGACCTTGAGGTTCTTCACGTCGATGGTGGCGAGAAGGTCGAGCGCCACCGGCATGGCGTCCCGCACCAGCACGTGCGTGGCCTTGGTGGTCTCGCTGACAGCGGCGACGTTCTGACCGACGAACGGGACTCCTGCAGCGAACTGCCACAGCGGGTTGCTGACGATGCCGTCCGCCTCGGAGGTGAGCTTGAGAACATCGGATGCCGTCTGTTTGACGCCCGCAGTGTCGCCCGCCTTCACCATCGGGACCACCTGCGAGATCTTCCCCTTGGCCTGGGTCAGGTCATCCCGCACCTGCATCGCCTGCAGAAGGAACACGCCGCCGATGCCCGCCAGGATCAGCAGCACCACCAGGATCGAGAAGACGATCCACGGCCAGCGGCGGCGCTTCTTCTTGGGGGCATCTCCGTCCACGTCGCCACCGTCTCCATCCCCGCCGTCTGATCCGCCGTCTGCAGATGCACGACCACCGTGCAGCTGCTCGTAGTCCCGTTGCAGCCGTGCCATCGCATCATCCTCGACGGCAGCATCGTCGTCGTGGAGCGCCGCGAAGACGTCCAGGCCCGACGGCTCATCGCTCACGACTGCGAACGGCTCGGCGTCGCCACCGGCTGTGCTCACAGGGGTCGTCGCCATCTCTGCTGCCGCCGCGGCGGCCTCGCGCGCGCGGCGTGCCTCACTGCGCGTGAGCGGGGGTGTCGAATCGCTGATGAGTGCTCCTTGGAATCACCGGGATCCTACCGATCCCCGCTGAATGACTGCCTGTCAGTGCGCGCTGGCGCCGGGTGCGGCGACGGCCTTGATGGTGCGGAACAGGATCACGATGTCCTGCATGAACGACCAGTTCTCCACGTAGTACAGGTCGAGGCGGATGGTGTCCTCCCACGACAGCGTGGAGCGTCCGCTCACCTGCCAGAGGCCGCTCATTCCGGGTTTCACCATCAGCCGGCGGTACGCGGCGTCGTCGTACAGGGCGACCTCGGCGTCGCGCTGCGGACGCGGCCCGACCAGGCTCATCTGCCCGAGCAGTACGTTGAACAGCTGTGGCAGCTCATCCAGGGAGTACTTGCGGATGAAGCGTCCCACCCGCGTGATGCGGGGGTCGTTGTCGACCTTGAACAGGGGCTGATCGCTGCGCCCCTGCTCCTCGAGCAGCGCGGCGAGTTGGGCATCGGCGTCCGTCACCATCGAGCGGAACTTGAGCATGCCGAAGTGGGTGCTGTTGCGGCCGACTCTCACCTGCTTGTAGAAGACGGGCCCGGGGCTGGACGCCTTGACGGCGATCGCCGTGCCGATCAGCACCGGTGAGAGCAGAAGGATGAGCAGGCCCGAGCCGATGATGTCGAAGCTGCGCTTCAGGAAGCGTCGCGCACCATCAAGCCGAGGGTAGTCGACATGCACCAGTGGGAGTCCCGCCATCGGACGGGAGTGGATGCGGGGGCCGGCCACGTCGGTCAGCGAGGGCGCCACGATCCAGTCGACGTCCTGGCTGGCCATGTTCCAGCCGATGCGACGCATCACCTTCGGCGAGATGTCGTCGGCGCCCGAGAGCACGACGAAGTCGACCTGAAGCTGCTCCACGACCCGTTCCAGGTCTCGGAACTTGCCGAGCACCGGTACGCCCTCGACCATGGCTCCCTGGGACTGCTCCGTGAGCAGGCCGAGGATCTTCACGCCGGTGTCATCGGTGCCGTTGAGCGTTCTGATCACGTGCGCCGACTTGCGCAGCTCACCGATGACCAAGGCACGGTGCACGAATCTGTCGGCGCGCTGCTGCTTGCGCAGCCACTGCCGCCACAGCCAGCGGGAGACCACAAGCAGCACCAGGCCAACAGGAAACACGACCAGCAGGATCGTGCGGGCGAGATCCACGCGGAAGAAGAATGCGAAGACGATCAGCAGGGCGAAGGATGACAGAGTGGCGCGGAACACGCGATCATATTCGGTGATGCCCTGGCCGACGACGTGCTCATCTCGGCTGTCAGCCGCGTCCAGCGCGATCATCCAGACAAGCCACGTGATGACGAGTGCAGCCCAGTAAGGAACGAGGGGTCCACCCGGCCAGGCGACCACGTCGAGTTCGGCACCCATGCCCCGCGAGACCACAACATAGATCCACAGCAGGGCGACCAGCACTAGCCCGTCTGTGAGACGAAGTCTCGCCGCGTACCGTCTCGGCCATCGACGTGTCGTCTGCATCCTGCTCCCTCGGCGGTTCCATCCGCCCATTCCACATTCCCCATATTCGTGTGCTCAGCGCCGCCCAACCCTCATACTCGCGCGGCCGCGCACGAAACAACTCCTGTAGTGTACCTGGGCCTCCAGCAACCTCTCAGGCGCACGCTCCGCCGGAGCGCACCACGCCCTAGAATCGAGGGAGTAAAGAGCCGCTGCATGCGGCGAACATCACACAGCCTGGAGTCACGCAAATGTCAGCGTTGATGCTCGTCGCGACGCACAAGCTCGCCCCGATGCCCGCGGATGCGCTCTACCTGCCTGTACACGTCGGGCACGCACGCAGCGATCAGGACCTCGGGTATCAGCCCGATGACAGCGGCGAGAACATCTCGATGCTGAATCCGTCGTTCTGCGAGTTGACGGCCCTGTACTGGGCGTGGAAGAACGTGCCCGACGCCGACCTCGGGCTGAGCCACTATCGCAGATACTTCGCCGGACATGCCCATGGGCCTCGAGGCTCGAAGATTCTCGGTGGCGACGAGGCCGCTGAACTTCTCGCTTCCCATGACCTCGTGCTCGGGCATCCCCGCAACTATCTGATCGAGACCGTCGAGAACCACTACCGCAACGGTCACCACGGCTCTGACCTCGAGGTGCTCCGCCGGGTGGTCGGCGACCACTCCCCCGAGATGCTCGACGCGTACGACGGCGTCTTCGCAGGCACGTCGCTCTCGCTCTACAACATGTTCCTCGGTCGGCGCGACGTCGTCGACGCCTATGCATCGTGGGTCTTCCCGATCCTGAACGACGTCAGCTCCCAGATCGACAACGACTCGCGCACTGTCTATCAGCAGCGCACATTCGGATACCTCGGCGAGCGCCTGCTGAACGTCTGGGCGCGCAGCCAGGCCGACCAGCTGTCTGTCACATACCGAAAGATCGTGAACACCGAAGGCGAACCGAAACTGAAGAAGGCCGTGGGCTTCCTGAAGCGCAAGCTGCGGGGCGGGCCCACGCAGTGATTGGCTCCGCTGGTACCCGTGCCGCCACCCAAGGGACGAGGCTCAGGGCCGTACGCAGAGGGTTATCATCGTCGTCGCAATCCGTGACGCGAGGATTCCGCGGAGATGTGCAGGCGCTCCGCGCTCTCGCCGTCATCGCCGTCATCCTCAACCACCTCTGGCCCGACAAGCTGACTGGTGGATACATCGGCGTTGACGTCTTCTTCGTCATCAGCGGCTATCTGATCACCGCTCACCTGCTCAGAGAGGGCGAACGCGACAACAAGATCGCGCTGGGAAGGTTCTGGGTTCGCCGTATCCGCCGCCTCCTTCCTGCTTCCCTTCTCGTCCTGCTGGTGTGCGGCATCTTCACCGCGATCGTCGTACCGATCACGAGTCGGAGCGACAACTACACCCAGATCGGCGCGGCAGCCGTCTACGTCGTGAACTGGGTCCTAGCTGCGAACTCACTCGACTACTTCGCTCAGGAGGCAGGGCACACCCTCGTGACCCACTTCTGGTCTCTGTCCGTCGAGGAGCAGTTCTACATCATCTGGCCGATTCTCGCCCTCTGCGTCATACTCGCGACGCGCCGCAGCTCTGCGAGACGGCGCAGACTCGCGCTCGGGCTGCTCTTCGGCACCCTTCTGGTTCTCTCGTTCACTTACGCAACCTGGTCAACATCGCACATGGCCGCCGCCGCGTATTTCCAGACCCCGGGGAGAGTCTGGGAATTCGCGGCAGGTGGGTTGCTCTCCTTGCTGCCCACAGCAACCGAACAATGGCGGCAACGCCTGGTCGCGGTGACCTGGGCGTGCTGGGCCATACTGATCGCGTCCACGTTTGTGCTCAACTCCGGTTCCGGAGTTCCCGGTGCCGCCGCTGTCATCCCCGTCGCCGCAACCATGGCGCTGATTGGGATCGGGGAGCCCACGACGCGCGTCTCGCCCAACGTCATCACACGATGGCGGCCCATCCAGTTCATGGGCGACGTCAGCTACTCCGCCTATCTCTGGCACTACCCACTGATCATCGGAGCCTCGTACGCGGGTATCCACCTCACCGCCGCTCTGAAGGTCGTTCTGGTTGCGATCACTGTTGTCGTGTCTTACCTCTCGAAACGCTTTGTCGAAGATCCGGTTCGCGCAGGGGCACTTCCGAAAGCCCATCCTCGGATCGTTCTCGGCACCATCGCTGCAGCCATGGCAGTCATCGTGGCCTCGAGTCTCGTCGGTGTGACTGGTATCCAAGAACGCACTGCCAGTGCGAGCGCTGCATTGATGCGGCTCTCGTCGGAGCCGTCCGCCTGTTTTGGCGCCCAGGCGTCCCCGCTGACACAGCCATGCCCAGGGTCCCACACCCTGGAAAATCCTGACTATGCCCTCGTCGATTCAGCATTCCGAGCTGCGACATTCATTCCGGACGCCGTATGCTCGAATCTCCCCGGTAAGACGCCACCCATAAGTACGTGCGTCTTTGGAGCCTCGGCCAAAGACGCCACCCATCAGATCGCGGTTGTCGGAGATTCCCACGCGATGATGTGGCTTCCTGCCATCAGACAGATTCCCGGCGCACGCACGACGACGTTCGTGCGGCCGGGTTGCCCGCCCACCGCCGACATCGGTGTGTTGGGGCACGAACAGCCTGATATTCAAGGCTGCGCTGAATGGCGCCTTGCCATGATTGCCACCGTCGCAGCCGACCCCGACATCGATACAGTGGTGGTCGCAGCGCGCGAGTCGCTGTACCTCACCGCGTCGGGCACCCATGCGTCCCCTGACGGATACGCGCAAGTATGGCGCAAGTGGGCTGCGGCAGGAAAGCGCGTGATCGTCCTCGCCGACGTCCCAGAGTTCCAGGCTTCACTGGATCGGTGTTTGACCATCGACGAGTCTTCGCCGAGTTGCACGCAAGCAAGACCCATCGCGGCCGATTCGACCCTTGGCCGCAGTGTAGCCATGGCCGACGACCCGGCGATCACACTCGTCGATGAGAACAGCCTCGTGTGCGGCGACCGTTGTCACCTCATCGTCGGTGGCATCCCCGCATATGCCGACTCCAACCACCTAAGCGGCTACTTCACCCGCTCGATCGGGGACGGGTTCCTAGCAGCGGCACTGAGCGAACAAGCCTCACGCTGAGACCACAGCGGGTGTATCGGCCCTTTCGTGAGCCAGACACCCGCCATTCGTAGGCCGCCTACCGCGATGCGTAGAACTCCTGGACAGCATCGATCACGCGCTGCTGGTCCTCCTGCGTCAGATGAGTGGAGCTGGGAAGAGACACACCGCGTTCGAACAGTTGGCGGCCATTGTCTCCACCGATCCGCACCGCATTCGGATATGCCGGCTGCATGTGCAGCGGACGCCACAGGGACCGCGCGCCGATGGAGCGGCCGGCCATGAACGCCAGCAGCGCGTCACGCTCGGCGGCGTCTGCTGTCAGGATCGAATACAGCCAGTAGGTGGAGTCCATGCCTTCGACCCGCGGCGGAAGCACCACGGGCAGCGCCGCGAAGGCAGCGTCGTATGCAGCCGCGTGCCGGTGCTTCGCAGCGACGAAGTCATCAAGTCTCGAAAGCTGAGCGTTGCCGAGCGCTGCTGAGAGGTTCGTGAGGCGATAGTTGTAGCCGACCTCATCATGCAGGTACCCCACGTCCGGGACCTTGGCCTGTGTCGTGAGATGGCGAGCACGCTTCGCGAGCGCTTCATCATCCGTCACGATCATTCCGCCACCGCCGGTCGTCGCGATCTTGTTCCCGTTGAACGAGAACGCGCCGACGGCGCCGACCGTGCCTGTGTGCCTGCCAGCGAGGGGACCCTCGGACCACCGCGCGCCGAGGCTCTCTGCTGCGTCTTCCACAACCGGTACGCCGTACTTCGCGCACGCTTCGAGAATTGGAGCAGCATCTGCCGGTTGGCCGAGAACGTGAACGATCTCCACAGCCGCAGGCTGCTTCTCACCTGCGGCTTCCCGGCGCTCCAGCTCCGCGACGACCAGACTCGCGTCGATATTCCACGTGGTGAGCTCAGAATCGACGAACACGGGTCGAGCGTGCAGGTACGCAATCGGGTTGCCGGAGCCGGCGAAGGTGAAGTCGGCACACAGCACATCATCGCCCGGTGCGACACCGACGATCTGAAGCGCCACATGCAGTGCCGCGGTTCCGCTCGAACAGGCGACCGCGTACTTCGAACCGACGATCTCGGCGAAACTGGCCTCGAACGCAGTCACCGCGGCACCGACCGAGGAAACGAAGCCCGAAGCAAGTGCTTCATCCACGTGCTGCGTCTCCACCTCCGAGAGATTCGGCTCCGCGAGGGCGATGAATGTGGGCTCGCTCACTTCTGATACCTTCCCGCCTTCTCGGCGTCATAGCGGCCGTCGAGCCATTCGGCAGTCCGGCGCAGACCCTCCTCGAGTCCTACTGCAGGTTCCCAGCCCAGCAGGCTCTTCGCCTTCGCCGGATCAGACAGGAGGACTTGGACTTCGGAGCCGGCAGGGCGGATGCGCTGTTCATCCGTGACGATCTCCGCTGTCGATCCCGTGACGACCTTGCACATCTCCACGAGGTCGCCGATGGAGACCGTGCGCCCTGTGCCGAGCTGGACCACCGTTCCCGGATCCAGCCTCGCGACTGCTGCACGGGCGAAGCCCTCGGCCGTATCCGTGGCGAAGGTGAAATCGCGCTGAGGACTCAGCGCGCCGAGCTTGACCACATCCGCACCGGCGAGCATCTGCGACATCACGGTCGTGATCACTGCGCGCGCGGACTGCCGCGGGCCGTATGTGTTGAAGGGCCGAAGCACGGTGACCGGGGTCTCGAAGGAAAGCGCGTATGACTCGCACATCTTGTCCGCCGCGATCTTCGAAGCGGAGTAGGGCGACTGCCCCTTCAGCGTGTGATCCTCACGGATCGGGACACTGTCAGGCGTACCGTACACCTCAGAGGTCGACGTGTTGACAAAGCGCTCGACTCCAGCCTTGCGCGCAGCTTCCAGCATGTTTACGGTGCCGACGATGTTCGTCTCCACATACGAGCGCGGTGCCGAATAAGAATAAGGAATCGCGATCAGAGCGCCTAGATGCAGAATGACGTCGGTCCCCTGCGCTTCTGCCGCCATGTGCTCGGCATCGCGCACATCTCCCAGCACTGGACGTGCTTGGTCATCCCGTACAGCTTCAGCGAAGACGGTTGACTCGTCGAGCCATCCGTATGAGCCGAACGAGTTGTACAGGCAGAGCGCCTTCACGTCGGCGCCGTAGCCGATGAGGGTCTCGACGACATGGGAGCCGATGAAACCGTCTGCCCCGGTGACGAAGACTTTCTTTCCCGCAAGCGCAGATGTCAGGTTTTCCGTGGTCATGCCTCTCCCTTCGCCCGCGCCAGGTCAGCGGGCGTTCCTACGTCGATCCATTCCGATGCGATCGGCCAGGCGAAGACGCCCTGCCCCTCGTCCAGACATATCTGCGCGAGCTCCGGCATCGTGCTCGGCTCCCCTTCCGGCAGCTTGCGCACGAGCGCGGCATCGATGCAGTAGACAGCCGCGTTCACTTCCACAGCCAGCTCCGGCTTCTCTGCGATGCCCTGCACACGGCGATCCGTCGCGACTTCGACGACACCGAACGGAACCGTGTGCTGGTACAGCTTCGTGCCCATCGTCATCACAGCTCCCGAAGTCTCGTGCGAGCGCAGCAGAGATCGAGCATCGAAGTCGACCATGATGTCGCTGTTGAGCACGATGATCGGCTCGGAGGCATCCGTGACGAGGTCGTTCGGCAGAAGCGTCAGCGACCCCGCGGTGCCCAGCGGATGACCGACATCCTCGTGCAGATACTGGATCTCACAGCCCAGAGCACTGCCGTCGCCCAAGCGGTCCATGATCTGGTCTGCCATGTGGTTGACGCTGACGAAGATGCGGGTGACGCCGTCGCCCACGAGCCCGAGGATCACCCACTCGATGATCGGGCGCCCGGCGACCGTCATCAGCGGCTTCGGCGTGTTGCGCGTCAGGTCCCCGAGGCGCGTGCCCTTCCCTCCGGCCATGATGACCGCGTAGTTCGGCAGCGAGTGCCCCCCTACGATGTCCGACAGGGTGTGCAGTGCGACGAGCCGACCCTCCGCGTCGACCTCGGGAACTGCACTCACTCGAAGCGATTTCATGAGGTCAAGCACGCCGGCTCTGGAGGTACCCGACGGAACGGTCCGGGGGTGACGCTGCGCGACCGGCAGCGCAATGTCCGAGAGCTCGCCTCCGGCAAGGAGCGCGCGGCGAACATCACCGTCCGTCAGCACAGCGACGAGTCTCGCCTCATCGTCGACGATGCAGCAGATGCCTGTAGCACTGCGATCGATCACTTCCAGAGCATGAAGGATTGTTGAGCCCGGCCCGGTGCAGGCCACTGCGAGAGTGTCTTTCAGCTTCACGTCTAGTCCTGATCCACGAATTCCTTCTGCACGGGAAATGTCCCTACGAGAGATGCGGCCGCCACGATCCGCCGCGCGGAGTCTCCCTCGCCGTATGGGTTGACGACGCCGACGAGCATGCCATCACTACGCGCAAACTCCAACGCGCGTTCGACGGCTGAACGTATCTCCTCCTGAACGTCGCCCGCGTGCACCACACTAGCGGCTCTCAGCCTTCCCGCCTGGCGCGACCCGATATCCACAGCGGGAACCCCGGCGGACGCAGCCTCGATCACACCGGACGACGAGTTGCCCACGACCACATCAACCGCGCGCAGCGTCATCGGGTAGCGAGCACCCAGGCTCGGGATCCGAACGATGCGATCGTCCGACACCGCCATCTCATCAAGCGTCGCGAGAATCCTCTCACGCCCTTCGTCGACACCAGGATCAGTGACGATCACGGTTCCGCACACCGCGAGCGCGGCGCCCAAAGCCGCCCGGGTCCACTCCTCGAGTGGAGCATCACGCGTTGCCGTCGGCGGATGATATGTGAACAGGGCGAGCGGGCGGACCACCTCCCGACCAAGAAGTGCCGAGAGTTCCGCATCCGTTGCAGGCGCGGCGGAGGCGATCCTGTCGAGGCCCGGGGCTCCTGTGACGAAGATGCGATCACGCGGCTCCCCCATCTGAGCGATCCTCGAGGCCGCATCGGCGGAGGCGGCGCAGTGGATGTCGGCGAGCTTGGTCACCGCGTGCCGAACCCGCTCGTCGATGGCGCCCTCCGTCACCTCTCCGCCGTGAATGTGAACAATCTTGATTCCGGCCAAGAACGCCGCAGGGACGACGGAGAGAAGTTCCCACCGATCACCGAGCACGACGCAGACATCGAAGGCGATATCCGCGAAGAGGTCGCCGAGGCTCTTCATGATGGCCGCGCTCTGCTGCGTCATGGCTGCCGGGGTCAGCTCAACCACCGGCTGAGTCAATGAGTGGATTGTCGTCCCGGGGATATGCTCGGTGCGCGCTGCGAGCGAATCCGCGTCGAACGCCACTCCCGTCAACAGGTGCGTATCATGACCCGCCTCGGCGAAGGCGGCGATGACCGGCTCGAGCGGACCGAGATCCGCTCGAGTGCCGACGAAGATCGCGACGCGCATCACGCACTCAGCGAGATGGCATCGACCGTGATTGCACTGCCGCCGGAGATGCTCGTCGTCACGGTAGCACCGACCAGATCGATGTAGGGGCTCACGCCTGCTTCCGGCCGCAACGCGATCAGGTCATCCGCCGTGATGACGTGCCCGGCGGCGAGCGGCCTGGCGGCGTGCCACGAGCGTCGCACCAGCGTCGCGTTGACTTCTTCCGCCGGCATCCGACGCTTCACACCGTCACCGAGCATCAAGGGAACCGCGCGCAGACCATCGACGTAGTCGGTCAAGGCCGACGGTTCCAGACTCGCCTGGTGATCGGGGCCCTCCATGGTGCGATCCAACGTGAAGTGCTTCTCGAAGAGGCGAGCTCCGAGAGCCGCAGCGACCATGGCCGACTCGATGCCGGGCGTGTGGTCCGACCAGCCGACGGGCCGCCCCAGCAGATTCGCGAGCGCGGGGATGGCCGTGAGATTGCACTGTTCGACGGGCGCAGGGTACGAGGAGACGCAGTGGAAGAAGCCGACGAAGTCGGCGGCGGACGTCGCGTCAGCTGCTCGCAGAACCTCATCCTCGGTTCCCATCCCCGTCGACACAAGCATGTCCACACCCATATCCGCAATCGCACGCAGGAACGGAATATTCGTGAGCTCGCCAGAAGACACCTTCATGGCCCTGACTCCGAGATCGGCCAGGAGATGCGCGCTGTCCAAATCGAACGGCGTCGAGAGGAATCCGATTCCCTGCGATTCAGCATGGTCCTTGAGCTCGCCCCACACCGAAGGCGCCAGCGCCAGCTGCTCCAGCAGGTCGCTCTGAGTGGTCGCGCCGCGTTCCTTCTGATAGGGAGCCGCGGCAGTTCCCTTGGCCACGAGCTTGCTCGGCTCGAAGGTCTGGAACTTCACGAAGTCCGCGCCGGAGGCGACCGCGACATCGATGAGTTGATGCGCCAGCTCGGCGGACCCGTTGTGGTTGACGCCGGCCTCGGCGATGACGATCACATCGTCACCGCCGTTGACTGCCCTTCTCAGATCGACCATGGGTGTCCTCTCCTCTCAACGAAGGCGTCGGGCGGGTACTCCCGCAACCGTCGCCCCGTTCTCAACATTCCTGGTTACCACTGCACCAGAGCCGATGACTGCTCCGGCTCCGACAGTGACCCCCGGAAGCACCGTTGCCCCCGCTCCGACGAAAGCCTCTCGCATGACAGTCACGCCGCCGAGCAGTACGGCTCGTGGGGCGACGTGCACATAGTCCCCGACAGAGCAGTCGTGCTCGATGATCGCGCCGGTGTTCACGATGCACCCCTGACCGACGGTGCTGTTCGGCCCGACGTGAGCATGCTCGAAGACTATTGTCCCGGCTGAGATCCGCGAGACTTCGCCCGTTGCCGTCGAAGCGAGCACCGCGGCCGCAGGAGACAGCAGTTCTGGTTGCAGCCGCGCTCGCGCGGAGTTGGAGCCTATCGCGACGATCGACGGCAATAACTGCAGACGCTCATCCGCCGCGTACACACCCGCCCGGATCACCACGTCCGAATCATCGCCCACAGCGTCGTCGACGAATACCTCCACCCGGGAGCCGAGCCGCCCGATGACATCTGCCACGCTCGCAGCATGGCCGCCTGCGCCTATCAGCACATAAGACGTGCCAGACTGGACGATATCGCGGGCCACGGACCAATCCTAGGTCACCCCATCGACGCCCCGTGGGACGCCACCGCTCGGCGGTGTGGGAAGGGCAGACCGTGCGCGCATACATCACCGGACACGGCTCCATCGCCCGTCGGCACGCCGACAATCTGCTGGCGCTCGCTCCGGACGCGGAGATACTCCTCCAGCACACGGATCGTCCCCTTTCGGGCGCGCTGTCCCGCGCTTCGATTGTCCGCTCCGCTACGGATGCCATCGAGCAGGGCATCGATGCGGCCATCGTCGCGTCCGCTACCGCGGCCCACCCCACAGCGTTGATGCCTCTCGTCCAAGCGGGCGTGCCGATGTACGTCGAGAAGCCAGTCGTGGCCGACCGAGAGAGTCTCGACTTCCTGTCAGCGTCTATTGCCGAGCATGCGTATGACGCTCCGACGATCGTCGGATGCAACCTTCGTTTTCTGCCCTCGCTGCAAGCACTGCGGTCGGACCTCATCAGTGGTCGCATAGGCCGGGTCGTGCGAGGACTCTTCGAAGCCGGACAATGGTTGCCTGATTGGCGACCGGATCGCGATTATCGCACCGGCTACAGTGCCCACGCCGACCAGGGCGGCGGAGTGATCCTCGACCTCGTGCACGAGATCGATGCGGCCCGCTGGCTGCTCGGTGAATTCCAAACGGTGACGTCGGACTTCGGTCACCGTTCGTCTCTCGACCTGCACTCCGAGGACACCGCAGGCATCCTCATGTCCCGCCCTTCCGGTCCCCTTGCGATCATCAGCCTCGACTACGTCTCCCGTCGCCCTGTGCGCCGATACAGCATCGTGGGCGAGGAGGGGACCCTGGTATGGAGCCTTCAGGAGAAATCACTCGCGCTGCACTCCCCAGCGGGCGTGGAGCATATCGACCTGCCTGACGGCTCGTACGACGTATCGTCGACCTATGTGGTCGCGATGAGCGAATTCCTCAAGGCGGTACACGACCACAAGCAGACATCCCAACCATTGAGCGAAGGAATCCGCTCGATGGATCTGGCGCTTCGCAGCAAGGGGCTTTGACAATGAGTACTATCGCAACGATCTGCGCCCGCGGCGGATCCAAGGGCGTACCGGGAAAGAACTTCCGCCCAATGCTCGGGCGCCCACTTATCTCCTACACGATCGAGCAGGCGCTCAGCGCACCGTCGATCGACGAGGTCTTCGTATCGACGGATTCCGAGGACATCGCGACAGCCGCGACCCAGGCCGGCGCGAAGTTCCTGGGGTTCCGCCCCAGCGAGCTCTCCGGCGACTCCGTGCCGAAGGTCCCCGTGATCGAGCAGCTCGTCGAGTCGGTCGAAGCCTCCGGAATCTCCGTCGACCGAGTCATCGACATCGACGCCACCTCGCCATTGAGGACAGTGGACGACATCGAGAGCGCCATCGCGCTTCTCGACCGTCAGACTGACGTCGTGATCACGGGTTACCTGGCCGACAAGAACCCCTACTTCAACATGGTCGAAGACAAAGGCAACGGGCTATACGGGCTGGTGAAGCCTCCCGCGAGCGCGGTGGTGGGACGTCAGTCCGCACCTCAGGTGTATTCGATGAATGCGTCGATCTACTGCTGGTGGAGATCCACGCTCTCGCTGGGGCTCTGGTCGGGACGAGTTCGACTGCACGAGATGCCCCGCGAGCGTTCGATCGATATCGACGACGAGCTCGACTGGAAGCTCGTCGAGATGATCATGCGCGCGAACGCGGACAAGAATGGAGAACGAGCATGACCGAGACATCCGTCGTAGTCCTCACCGGGGGTGCAGGCATCCTCGGCTCAGTGATGTCTGAGCGTCTTGTGGAGGAGGGCCACCCTCTGGCCGTCGTCGATCGCGGTCAGGCACTTCTGGACACCTTGATGGAGCGGCTGGGTCACCCCTCGAACGTGCGCGGATACGTCGCCGATGTGACTGATCGCGCGCGGATGGAAGAGATCAGGCTCGACGTCGAGAAGGAACTCGGAACGGTCGAGGTGCTTATCAATGCCGCGGCGGGGAAGACGGACAACTTCTTCGACCCATTCGAGGCGTTCCCACTCGACGACTGGAACGAAGTCATGCGGCTGAACGTCACCAGTGCGATGACCTGCGCACAGGTCTTCGGCAAGCCGATGGCCGACCGGGGCGCCGGCACGATCATCAACATCCTGTCGATCTACGGCATCGTCGCCCCCGACCAGCGGATCTACGAAGGCTCTGAGTACCTCGGCCGCCCGATCAACACTCCGGCGATCTACAGCGCATCGAAGGCAGCCCTCTGGGGCCTCACGAAGTACCTGTCCGCCTATTGGGGTGCGAACGGCGTCCGCGTCAACGCTGTCACCCCGGGAGGTGTCTTCAGCGGGCAGAACGACACATTCGTCGAACGCTACTCCGCCCGCGTGCCGATGGGCCGAATGGCTCAGCCGAACGAGATCGCTGATGCAGTCGCATTCCTGGCGTCGTCGCACGCGACGTACATTTCGGGCCAGAACATCATGGTCGACGGTGGCCTGAGCGTCTGGTGAACCGCCTCACCCAGCCTCGACAACCGCCTTCTCCGCGCCCATCACAGCTGCGGGGAAGGCGGTTTCGTCGATAGGCGACAGCACCTCCACGGCCAAGGACTGCGTCACGGCATAGTCACCCGCCACAAGATCATCCGCAGTCGCAGGTTGGATCGCCAGCTTCTCGTAGACATGGAAGTAGGCCTTCGTGGCCTTCTCATCCGCGTAGAACACGACTCCGTGGCCCAGGAAGATCGCCTCGAATGCGAGCGTGGAGAGGGGCGCGATCAGAACGTCATCGTCGCTGAGGCCCGCCAGAAAATCAGACGGCAGCGTCCTATCGATGTAAGTCCCGGCGAAAGCCGGGTCTGCCTCATAGTCGTGGTGGTCGCGTGGGTGCACGCGCAGCGCGAACCGCTGTGAGCCATGCCACTCCGACGCAAGCCGACGCGTGAGTGCAAGTTGCGCCTCGTGCTCCTCGAGCATCCCATGTGCCTCCCACGCGCCCGTGATGAAGTACGCGCGAGGCGACCTCTCAGGCGAGGGTGCGTCGTGCTGCGCTCCTTCCAACCAGACGGGGCCGGAAACGTATACGGCGTCAGCCGGAATGCCCCGTCCGACGAGAAATTGCCTGTTGACCTCTCCGACCGTGACCACAGCGTCAGCGGAATATGTGGCGACGACACGAGAGGGAATCAGCTTCCGAAACGCCCCGAAACGAAGTTTGTCCGAGATTCCCACAGAGACCGCGGGGTCGAAAGCGACGCCCCGGATGTAGGCGACGTGGGGAATCTTGAGAATTCCGCTTACAACTCGGTGTTTCATCATGCTGAACCCTGAGATCAGCAATTCCGAGCGAAAGCGAGCCAGCCTCCAGAAGAATGACAATAAACCCGCGAGCTTCCCCACCACGTTGATCCCCACCCGATGGCTGTACGGGAACACCCGGACAGGGATGCCGTTCACCTGATCGGGGATCGACATCCCCGCCAGGACCATCGCCGGGGCATCGATCCGCAACTGAGACCACCGGCGTTCCGATCGGGCGATCATCAACAGAATCTCAGAGATCTCCTCCCGAATCTCGGCGCTGACCCACACCGCCCCCGCGGAAACCGAGCTCTGACCGCGTTGGTCGTACATCCCATCCATACTCAAACCCTACTTGGCGGCGTGATCCGTCGCCTCCGCATCACTGAGCATCGCCGCGCGAAGCCCATATACTCATCCTGTGGAGAACGAACATCAGCCCGCCGGTGAGAAGTTGGCTGATCGCGCCACGGCCCCAGAGCGCAAGACTCGACTTCAACTCACGCGGCGTGTGACACTCACCCGCGCGACGAGTCCTGGCCATCCAGCGACTGTCACCCTCGCTGGGGGGAAGTTGCTGGCGGGCATTCAGGTTCCTACCGCCGCGCTTCACATCACCGCTGCGCTGTCGGTAGTCTGCCTCGACTGGCTGGCTGGCGCCGTTGCGGGATACACCTGGTTTCACGCACTTGTTGCCCTCATACTCGTCGCCTATTCGCTCATTGCCTGGCTCATCTGCGACCCATTGGTATTCTTCCTTGGTTTCTCCCTGTTTGCGACTCTCGCACCAATGGTCACATCGGATTTCTATATCGAACTCGGGAACCGTATCTCAGAACAAGGCGTATCCGGATTTCCGTCAGGTGCAACCACACGCCTGGCCTTCTACTGCTTAATATATTTCCTGATTATCTACATCGCCTTGCGCACCGGCGCGAAGCGTCTTCAGCGAACAGCCGCTGATCTTCGAATCGAAACATTCACGAAGATCACATATGCGCTCCACGCAGCGGCCATCGTCGGCGGCGTCGGCCTGCTTCTCGTACACGGTTCACCGCTCCTGCGGAGAGAAGACCGTTTCGAGTACTGGGCAACCCTGCCAGACATATTCAATCGCTACCCATTCCTCCTTGCGATCCTCTCTTTCCTGACCGTGTGCATAGTCGCGGTGCGCCCGACCAGAACTTCGCGTTGGTGGACTATCGGGCTCTTGGGCTCGAGCGCGGTCGTTCTCGTGCTCTTCTCTGAGAAGTTCACCGGACTGTTCTCGATTTTCGTCCTCAGCGTCACGGCATGGTACGCAGCGTCGATCTACCATCGGGATGCGCCAGTGAGGCCACTCCGGCTTCTTGCCCTCTGCTCCGGGGTCGGCGTTATCCTGCTCGGGCTCGCAGCAGGCGGCTACATCGTTTTCTACGGTTACAACATCCAGACAGTGTGGGCGAAGCTGGCCGACCGCGCCTTGGCTCTCCACGGCCATGTCTGGTTTGGGATGGACCGCGCGCTTCAGGCTGGCGCCGCAAATGGGCCGATCTCAGCGCTCTTCCCTGCACCAGGTGCGGGGGGACTGACCGGAATCCAGCAGATGATGTACCTGGTTGCCCCGGACGACTTTGTTGACCGGATGATCGCACAGGGAGTCCGATTCGCAAACGTCGGATTCCCGCTCCCTGTTTGGGTGCTCGGATACGGGTGGGCGATCCCGTATTTCGTCCTTGCTGGAGCATTGACCGGCGCAGTTCTCACCTACCTGTTGTGGGGTGTCGCGCGCCTCCGCCCGATCACGATTCTCCTCGCGCTGAACTTGTTCCGTCAGATGACAAATGCGTTCCTTGTTGGGGACGTGAGTGACCTTTACAAGCCCCTCATGATCGCAACGCTCATCTTGGCCGTCATTGACCTGGGCTACGCATTCACACGCAAGCGCTTGCGACGACGCCAAGGTGCTGGCTGACTCCAACGCACCACTGCTTGTAGCCTGCCTCATCAGCACGACCGTTGCGCATCAACGCATGCCGTCCGTCATGAGATCAAGTCATTCGCGCAGCTGCGTACGTCTGCGCGCCAGGAACACCGCGACAATAGCTACCGCTGCAATCGCCGAGGCCAGTGCGCTCAGCAGCGGTTGAGGCGTCAGCCAAGCCCCCTGCACTGCGATTGCGAAACCAAGCGCCAGCACAGGCAGGGACCACCGGATTCGCACAGGCGAGAAAGGACCGAAGCGCGCCATCAGGTAGCTGAATACTGCCTGCCACAGGTAGAAGACCGGCCATACCATCGCGAACCCGATGATCGGCTCCTCAAGAATCTCGGACATGAGATATCCGACGATGATCGCCATGACTGCGGAGAGCGGCGTGAGCACCGCCAGGGGTGCTGTCCTCTTACTCACGAATGTCAGATGAATGTTCGCGAGGTACAGGACGTGGAATGCCGCCGCGGCGGCGATCACCATCGCGGCCTGCGTCGGCAACGAGTCCGTCACGACGCCACGACCGATAAAAGGGACCAGGAACCGGGCGACGACTGCGAACCCGGCGATGAGCACGACACCGAACATCGAGACGAAGAAGGTGGAGCTCTCGAGCGTGCGCGGACGCTCTTCAAGTGTGGCGTTGAAGATCATCGGCGCCCAGGCGTTATTGACCGCGTTAAGAACCGTTACGCCGGCGGTCCCGAGCATCACCGCCACCTGAAGCTGGCCAGCGAGCGCCACGCCCTGCGTATGAATCACGACCGACATCGTGACTGACAGCAGTGCCGGCACGGCGAGGCTGTGAGGCACCGTGGGCAATCCGACCAGGATCGCCTTCCACGTCTTCGCGATGTCGAGTGCCGGGGCTGCGTGGCGAATTGCGATGAGGAATGCCGCCGCCGCGACGACCAGATAACCACCTGCGAGACCCGCAGCATAGAACAGCGGTGATGGCGAGAGGAAGAAGATCAACGCCAGACCGATCGCCGGTGGCAGGAGCGCCGCGAATGTTGCGATCGCGACGAACATCCACACCCGCTCCGCGGCCCGCAGCACCGCCTGCGAGAGGGTGACGATACCGAGGCCGGCGCCCGCGATGAGACCGAACACTACAACCATCGGCTCGACGCCAGGGAACGCGGCAGGCACCCACAGGGGCGCGACAGCCGCCGCAATTACGGCGAGAATCGTCGCCAACGCCGTCCCCATCACCACATAGCCCGTCGCCCCGGGAAAGCCGCCCTCTTCCATGAGCGCATCCCGCGTCACCATACTGGGCAGGCCCAAGACGAGCAGCACGGAACCCAGTTGATAGATGCTGATCGCGACGGCCACTTCACCGTAGGAGTCCTTGCCGAGCAGAGTGGTGACCACGGGCGTGACAGCCAGCAGCGCCAGGATCGGCGCGACTGTGGCGAGCGTGTAGAGCCCGCCGCGCCCCAAGAACGACATCATCGGTGTTGCCCCGCAGAGATTGGTGAATGGCCGTGCGGCTTGACGCGCCAGTTTCGATGATCACTCGGTCGAAGAGGACGGCGGAGGTCGCGCGGCGACAGTGGGCCAGCTCCGCCCATGCGTGGTTCAGGTTATCTCATCCGATGATGCGTCGAACACGGCAGCGGTCGACGGTCTTTGCCGGTGGCTGATATCAATAGGTGGTGGCCATACGGCGTTCCCCCTCTCAGCACCTTCTCTTCCTCGATTTCGTCCGAGGTGTGTCGGCGTTCCTCGTCGTCGCGGGGCATGCCACCCTCTTCTCATTCCCGGAACTGATCGGGCAGAAGAACTTCTTCTATGTGCAGTCGTGGGCGGTCGTCGTCTTCCTGGCGTTGTCGGGCTACCTCATCACGCGGTCTGTCCTTCGTCGGATACAAAAGGGCACGTTCACGCTCTCCGGCTATGTCAAAGATCGTGCGGCACGCATCCTCACGCCCCTGATCCCGTTGATTCCTGTGGTCGTGCTCGGTGATCGGCTGTTCCTTGGCGTTCCTCCGACCACGCCTTATGTCCAGCATGTCGATGACGGGTGGGGCGCGATCCTCAGCAATGCACTCCTGCTGCAGGATAACTGGGTGGCGCAGGTTGCCGACCGCGTCCTCGGCGCAGACATCTCACGCCGCTCACTGGGAACCGCAGCACCCTGGTGGACTGTCGCGTTGGAATGGTGGGTGTACATCGCGTTCGGCTGCCTACTGGCAGTGCTGATCAGCTCCACACGGCACAAAGTGCTCGCGATGAGCGCCGGGCTCTTCGCACTCGCGACCGTCGCCGGAACGACATTGTCCGGCAACGCACTCATCCTGGCGTGGGTGGTGGGCGCGCTGTTCGCATGGGTGGACCCGAAGCTGTCCAAGACGGCATGGGCGGGGGTCGCGGTGGTCAGCGCTGCGGCACTCCTCGGCTTCGTGCTGCTCCGGCACAACTCCGTGTATTCGATTCCGGTCGTCACGTTCACCGCCGTCGGGATCTTCGCGGCATTCAAGGCTGCGTCGTGGGATGTTCTCGTTCCGGTCCATCGTCCCGTCGTCTTCGTCGCCGACTACTCGTACTCCCTGTACCTCATCCACTTCCCGATCCTGGTGTGGATGGCGGCACTGATTCCGACGCTTCGAGGTGTCGGCTTCCTCGCCCTGGGCTTTGTGCTCAGCAACGCCATCGCCATCGTCTGGTGGTTCCTGTTCGAACGCCATCACCGCAGGGTTCGAGCTCTGCTGCGCTAAGCGAGTGCGTACGTACCGACCAGGTGAATCGAACGCGCGGTGACAGCGCTCGAAACGGTGATCGCCCCTGTCGGCAGAATCGTGATCGGCGTCACGATTGCCTGTCCCGGCGTTGTGGCCGTCAATGAGGTCTGCCCCTCCGGGAGATACCCGCTTGGCAACTGCGCAATCGTCGTACCCGAGCCGACCGCCGGGCCAGATGCGGCAAGATCGAGCACGCCAAATCCGTCGGAAGTCCTGCGCACCGTCGGCTGCACGTACGGCTTCCCGAGTGGCTTCCATCCCGCCAACAGGCTGATCGGCACGGCGAGCGGCTTCGCCGAACCGACCCCTGTCGAATACGCGATGCCGGTGAATGAACTGTCCCCGGAAAGTGAGAAATCGGCGATCGCGCCGTTCAGGACGAGTCGGCCACTCGCCACTGTCTTGCGAATGGAGAGGCGAGAGATCGCCGAGGCTGTCAGCGCCTCCTTCCCTGTGGTGACGATCGACACGTTATCGATGAGCACATCCTCATTCAGGAAATCCGTGTCCTTCGTGCCCCAGAACGCCACACCCACGCCAACGTCTCTCAGGTCCATGTCGCGCAATACGACCCGCTTGCAGTCCGACTCGACAGTCGCGCCCCAGCCGTCCGAGTGCTCGACGACGATGCGTTCCCACACGATGTTCTCGACTCCGAACTGCGCGCTGATGCCTTTCCAGACCGCCGAGAGGGAGATATCCGCAGCATAGACATTCTTGAACCGAACGAATCCGAGGGCATTCTCGTCTCCTGAATGCGTTGTCACGATACGACCACCACGCCACATCGCTCGTTCTCGCTGCGGAGAGACAGCCTCGTTCGGTTCGAGCACGCCGTGTCCGATGAATGCCACCGCCGCTCCGACGGTGGTCTCATTCGTCACGTAGAGAACAGCACCGACGTGGCATATGACCTCGACGTCCTCGGCGTCAATGACCCATGTGTCGCTGAGATGGTATCCACCCGGCTTGTCGATGTAGATGGTGCCCTGACCCCCGTCGCGCACCAGCGCGTCCACGGCCGCATTGAAGGCAATAAGGTTGTCCGTTCCCGATCTGCCGTCGGAGTCAGCGACCGCTCCGTATGTCGATACGTGGTACCAGCCGGTCGTGGCGTCAGGGCCCGTCGGTTTCACCGAGGGCGTGGGAGTCGGAGTCGGAGTATGCCCCGGACCTGGCGTTCCCGCGACTGCGGCCGTCACACCTGCCCCCGCGGCAGCCCCGAGGACCACCGCCCCTGACAAGGCAGAAGTGAGAAGCGTTCGCCGTGGAACTGACTTCTTGTGAGGTGCTGCTTTCTCGTCGACCATCGCTCCAAACCTATCTTGCGAGATACAGTCTCCCTCCGCCTTCGCGAGTGGTCGGACACAGCAACGCGTCACCGCCTCCGGTGCCGAAGATCCCACTCCGCCTGTGCGATCACCTTCTCATCCCTGGAGTGCACCATCGCACGGATGATGAAGGCCGCCAGCAGGCCGCACCAGCCTCCGACGCTGTTGGCGATCACATCCTCGACCGTCGCGAAGCGCTGCGAGAGCATGGCGGCCTGCGTCAGCTCGATCCCGCCGGAGAACGCCGGCAGCAGGAACAGCCCCAGCCAGGCGACGCGCGTGGGCAGGGCGAGCCCCACCAAGAACCCGAGGGGCACGAACATCGCGATGTTGGCGGTGAACTCCAACTTGGAGTATCCGAACCACTCGGGAATGCCGTTGCGATGCAGCACGCCAAGCACCTTGTCGATCGAGCTCGCGTACCCGCGGTCGAGCGGCGTGGGCGACATCGTCATGGCCAGCACGACTCCTACATACAGCAAAAGGAGGATCAGGGCGATTCCGACGCGCACGTGGCTCTTCCCTGGCCGCTCGGCAGTGCGTTGCGGCGCAGCATTGAGCAGCCGCGTGATCTCGTCGGTCACGGTTTCCCCTGTCTTCGGCCCCGGTACTCCATGCTACCGGTGACCGACGATGAGCCACTGGATAATGCGCCACGCCGCAGTGCAATGATCGTTGCGCTACGCGGGTAACTCCCAGTAGACTCGCATCTACGGCATTGGGAGCCGTAGGCGGATGGGGATCCGCTATTGGGGAAACAGATCTGGGGAGATCATGGGGATGCGCATCGGGTATGCGGCAGGGGCTTTCGACCTTTTTCATGTCGGCCACCTGAACATCTTGCGAAACGCGCGCGAGAACTGCGATCGGCTCATCGCCGGCGTCGTCAGCGACGAGATGCTTCGCGCGGTCAAGGGCATCGAGCCCGTCATCCCGACCGCGGAGCGGGCGGAGATCGTCCGCAGCATCGTCTACGTCGATGACGTGTACGTCGAGACGAGCCCGAACAAGCTGGATGCCTGGGAAGACGTGCGCTTCACGCACTTCTTCAAGGGCGACGACTGGCGTGGAACCGAGAAGGGGCTGCGGCTCGAGTCCGACTTCAGGATGGTCGGGGTCGAAGTCGTGTACTTCCCGTACACCGCGCACACATCCAGCACCAGGCTGCGGCACGCGCTGGACGCGCTCACGCACAATCCACTGGCGGTGAGCGGATGACCCGCAACGCCACACGAAGCCCTCCGCTGCCCTGACAGCGGAGACAGCGGACCGGCTGGGGAGCCGAGCCCGCCGCGCGATCCGAGGATCGCTCAGCCCAACCGTCGAGGGGTCGATGAGGGCGAAGGTCACCGTCTGGGGCGGTGAGCACTGGGGAAACTGGGGAAACTGGGGAAATCATGTCGCACTGGGGAATGTGCACATCGAAAGCTCGTGAGGCTGCAGCATGACCTCCGTCGGCGAGGTCCTGAACCTCCATCGGGGCGCGGCGACGGTTCGCCATGCCTCAGCACCACGAGCCCTGCACGTCGTGCCCGAGACGATCGCGGCACCGCGTGCGACCATCACGCTGGAGCAGCGCCGCCGCTGGGAGCGGCGCTACAAGATGCTTCTCCACATCACGGATGCCGGGATGATCGCCCTCGCAGTGGGCCTCACCTCGGTCATCCAGCTCCAGCTGGGGGCGCTCCTGCTCGACACCACACTGCGCGCATCCCTTCTGTGCGCCCTGTGGTGGACGATGCTGGGGGGCACCCACACACGCGATGCTGCGCTCTTCCGCCCGAGTGTGGTCGAGTACCGCGGTGTCGCGCACGCCACCGGCTTGGCATTCGGCGTTCTGGCCATCGGCGACGCGCTCCTGAGCCTGCATGGAATGCAGCTGCTCCTGCTCGTCGCTCTCCCCTCCGGGCTGGGACTGCTGCTGCTGAGCCGGTGGTCGTGTCGTCGCTGGCTGACCGTGCAGCGCGGACGAGGTCGTTTCTCGTCACGCACGCTGGTCGTCGGGAACCGTGAGGACGTCGAGTATGTCGTCACGACGCTGAACAGATCCCGCGCCGCGGGGTTCGGCATCGTCGGCGTGACGCTGCTGGACGGCAATGCCAGGGAGCTCATCGTGGGCGACGGCGCCTATCCCGTGCTGGGGAACATCAACACCGTCGGCGGGGTCGCCCGAGACCTCGGGGCAGACGCCGTCGTGGTGGCCAGTCGTCCCCAGGGCGATGCCGAGTTCGTCAAGCGTCTCAGCTGGCAGCTCGAGGGCACGGCCGCAGAGCTGGTGCTGTCCAGTCGGCTCACCGACGTGGCCGGCCCCCGGCTGTCGTTCGAGGCACTGGACGGCCTGCCGCTGATCCGCGTGGAGATCCCGAGGTTCACCGGCGGACGCCACATCGCCAAGCGTGCCCTCGACATCGCCGTCGCCGCGATCGCGCTGATCCCGATCGCCCTGATCTACCCGCTGCTGGCGCTGCTGATCAAGGCCGACTCGCATGGCCCCGTCTTCTTCTTCCAGGAGCGGGTGGGCAAGGATGGCCAGTTGTTCAGGATGGCCAAGTTCCGCTCCATGCGCACGGATGCCGAGCAGCAGCTCGCCGCACTCCAGCGGCAGAACGAGGGTGCGGGCCTGCTGTTCAAGATGAAGGACGACCCGCGGGTCACACGTGTGGGTCGAATCCTGCGCAAGCTGTCGCTCGACGAGCTCCCCCAGTTCTGGAACGTGCTCACCGGTGACATGAGCGTCGTCGGGCCCCGTCCACCGCTGCCCACGGAGGTCACTGGCTACGACGGCAAGGTCTTCCGCCGCCTGTACATCAAGCCGGGCATCACCGGCCTGTGGCAGGTGTCCGGCCGCAGCGACCTGTCATGGGACGAGAGCGTGCGCCTGGACCTGCGCTACGTGGAGAACTGGTCAGTCGCCAGCGATCTTCAGATCATGTGGCGCACGGCGAAGGTCATGCTGCAGCCGAGCGGGGCATACTGATCTGATGAGGACACGGAGACGCCTCACCATTGCGATGGTGGGCACGAGAGGCGTGCCTGCGGCGTACGGTGGGTTCGAAACCGCCATCGAGGAGGTCGGGAAGCGCCTCGTCGAACGGGGGCACGACGTCGTCGTGTACACGCGTGGCTCGAAGAGCAGCGCCAAGGAGTATCTGGGGATGCGGGTGGTGCATCTGCCTGCCGTTCCAATTAAGCAGGTCGAGACGCTCAGCCACACCGGCCTGTCCACGCTGCACCTGATGCTGCACCGGCGCCCCGACGCTGCATTCGTGTTCAACGCGGCCAATTCCCCGTTCGTGCCGCTCTTGCGCATGCGGCGCGTGCCGACGGCTCTGCACATGGATGGGCTGGAGTGGCGCAGGTCGAAGTGGGGTCCGCGCGGACGCGCCTACTACCGCTGGGCGGAGCAGTTCGGCGTCCGCACTGCGGATGCGATGATCTCCGACGCTCCCGGCATCGCCGATTACTACACTCACCAATTCGCGGTGCCGACGGAGCTGATCCGCTATGGCGCACCGATCCTGGAGAGCTCGCCCGGCCGATCGCTCGTACAGTACGGCGTCGAACCCGGCGGGTATCACGTGGTGGTCGCGCGCTTCGAGCCGGAGAATCATGTGCTCGAGATCGTCGAGGGATACCACCGCAGCACCGCACAGAAGCCGTTGCTGGTGGTGGGATCGGCACCGTACAGCGCCGAGTACACCGACCGGATCGCCGCGGTCGCGGCATCGGACCCCCGCATCCGATTGCTGGGCGGCGTGTACGACCAGGAGCTGCTGGACACGCTCTACGCCGACGCCACCACCTATGCGCATGGTCACTCCGTTGGCGGCACCAATCCGTCCCTGCTGCGTGCGATGGGTGCCGGAACAGCCGTGATCGCATTCGACGTGCCGTTCAACCGCGAGGTGCTGAACGGGAACGGGTGGTTCTTCCGCTCGGTTGACGAGGCAACCATCGCATTCGAAGCGGCAGAGTCGTCGCCCGCGAAGGTGGCCGAGTTGTCGAGTGCCGTGCAGGAGCATGCGCGAAATCACTTCCGTTGGGATGACGTCGCCGTCGCATACGAGGATCTCGCCCGCAGGCTGGCCGAAGGTGCCAGTGTCCATCGAACCGCTCGCAAGGCACGCCGCCGATCCGAGGACTGGGTGTTCGCGGAGCCCAGCCCATGAGCGCATCCCTTCCGGAGCGATCGTGACGCCCAGGCGCGTATCAAGCGGAACCGTGCTCGTTGCGAATCCGTCTGCCGATCTCTACGGTTCCGACCGGATGATCATCGAGGCCGTTCGAGCACTGGTCGGAGGCGGACGACGGGTGGTGTTCACGAGCTCGGTGGAAGGTCCCCTGCTGGAGCAGATCATCAGCGCAGGCGCCGAGGTTCGGGTGCTGCCAGTTCCGGTCATCCGACGTTCTATCCTCAGTCCCCGCGGCCTGGTGAAGGCCGGGGCTGAGACCGTTCGTGCATGGCCGGCCATGATGCGCATGATCCGGGATGTCGACCCTGACGTCGTGATCGGCAACACTCTGACGGTCCCGCTGTGGACGCTCGCTGCGCGGGTGCGCCGCCGCGCAGCACTCGTCTATGTGCATGAAGCAGAAGCCGGGCTGTCCTGGGCGGCGCGGACCCTACTCACCGCACCGCTCATCACAGCGACCGGCGCGATCTTCAACTCGAAGACGAGCCGCGACGTCTGCGACTCGCGCGGACTGAGCAGACGCGACCGCACGCGCGTCGTTCCGAACGGCGTCGCGGGCCCGGATGCCGCCGTTCCGCCGCGAGATCGAGCCGAAGTTCCCTTTCGCCTGCTGTACATGGGGCGGCTTTCGCCGCGCAAGGGCGTTGATCTCGTGCTCCGAGCGGTTGCTCTCCTGCGCGACCAGGGAGTGGAATCCGTGCTCGACATCGTGGGAGACGTCTTCCCGGGTTACGAATGGTACGAAGACCAGTTGCGCGCGCTGGCAGAAGAACTCGCGATAACCGATCACACCAGGTTCCATGGTTTCCAGCCGAGCGTCTGGGCGACAGCCCAGGCGGCCGATGCCATCGTGGTCCCCTCCCGCGCAGACGAATCCTTCGGAAACGTCGTCATCGAGGCGCTGCTCTGCTCGCGTCCTGTCGTGCTCGCCGATCACAGTGGCCTCCGCGAGGCCGGCGAAGGCTTCGCCTCAGTCATCGCCGTGCCCGTAGACGACCCCCAGGCGATCGCAGACGCGGTCCACGATCTCATCAGCAGATGGCCGGAGTATGCGAGACGTGCTTGCTCCGACGCGGCGCGCGCCGCCGTGGACTACGGACTGGCGCTGTACGGCTCCAGGTTCGTCGCCGCGGTCGACGAATTGGGAGAAGCGTCACGGGGTGCCATCGTCACCTGAAAGACGCACCGACTCGCGTCGCCGCGCCCAGCGCCGCGACAGCTTCAGGCGGGTTTACGGGCCTCGTCGCGAGCCCTGCCAGCAGCCGGCCGGTCGAGTCCACTACGGCACGACCGTCGACGCTCAGCGAGGACGCATCCTGTCCGGTGGAATTCGTGTATGACGCGAGCGTCGTATAGACCGCGGGGTTGCGATTGATCGCCCCCCGAGACCACACGACGAGCCAGGCCGGCGCATCAACAGCAGCGCGTTGCAGCAGATTGCCGTTGGACGAGATCCCCATCTGCGCGGCAGTGAAACGGAGTGAGTAGTCTTCGACGCAATAGGTGCAGTCGCCCGACGACGCCGCGACGACGTTGTTACCCACCCCCACACCGTTCACGAGCCACGGCATGGCAGGGTCGGGGAACGGGCGGCGCTTGTCGTGGCCGGGCACGGATGAATCATCGGCGCGTCGAGCGTCCTGCACGATATTGAGCGGCCTATCGGCGCCCACGATGGTGTTGTTCCACAACTCGACGCTGCCTGTGTTGTTGATCTTCACGCCGCTGCCCCCACTGTCGAGCACGAGGTTGTCGATCACATCGGCACGCTGCGACAGTTCGAGAAGTATCCCTGAACCGGTGTTGCCCAGGATGTCATTTCGCAGAATATCGATGTCGTACACCGACTCATCCACCCATATTCCAGGGCCGTCGTTACCCAGGAAGGCGGAATCCGCCACGGAGAGCCTGCGGGACTTCGTGATCTTCAGACCGCCGGAGACGGGTGCCCTGTTGAAGCCCTCACTGTTGTTCTGCACCACCAGCAGACCGCCCACGCGCAGATTGTCTGCATTGTTGGCACCCACACCGAGAAGACCGTTGCGTGCCACGGTCAGGTTCATCAACGTCGCATCCGCAGCTCCGACGAAGACGCCCGTGGTCGCGGAATCGTAGACGGCGACGTTCTCGAGCGTGGCGTTCGGGGCCTCGATCGTCACAGCACCCATCATCCAGACCGAGGTCGCATATCTTCGGATGCCGATACCTCGGACGGTCACGCCGTCGCCTCGCAGTGACATCGCCTTGGTGAGGACGGCGGCACGGACCTCTCGGCCGACAGGACTGGACCCGATGTAGAGCCGCTTGGCTGCTGTGTCTGCGAAGAACGTGCCCGGCTTGACCTGCGCGAAGCTGCCCACTTCCTGCAACGGGCTGCCGTCGATCCAGATCTGCTCGGGATGAGCCGCCATCGGCTTCGCAGGGTTCACCCACTGCCATCCGGCGCTTGTGCCATCCGGCGCACCCTTGGTGTCGGTCGGCGACGAGTCGAAGTGATGGTTCCATCCCGTCGAATACCACGCCGTCCCGAGCCGGTGCCAGCTCGTGAGCCGCTTGGACCCGTCGAACCAGACGGCCTCGCCGGGGTAGGACTGGATCGTCAGACGCTTCCCGGCGGGGACCGTGAGCGACTGGTTGTAGGTGCCGCCGCGCAGCACGACCGTGCCGCCGGAGGACGCTTTGTCGATGGCCTTCTGAACACTCGCGAACGGTGCACCGACTGCCCCGGTCGCGTGAGTCGACCCATGTGAGCCATCCACGTAGATCGCGCCCGCGGGTACGGCATACCGAGCGGTGCCGACCGGCGCGGAGCCCCGCCCGGCGCGGACCCCGCTGGTGTTCCAGGCGGGCATCGGCTCCGGAGCACTGGTCCCGGCGTCAGGTGCGAGCGTCAGTGCGGCCAGTGCGAGCGCGAACGCGCTCACTGCGACGATGAGTCGAGCAGGAACGGAGAATCGTCGTCGCCTGGGGCTGAAGCGGCCTCCCCTACAGGGCACCACCAGGCGGTGTCTGCCAATTGTCACAGTACGTCCTCAGCCTCAGGCCAGGGGCTCGGCGAACGACCGCTCCTCACAGCCCTTCGTGCGTGTTGCCATTCGCTTGAGTCACTGCGGGCCGCCCACGCTCGGGCCGGCCCAGAGGTTGTCGAACCGGGTCACGAATGGGACATTCGTGGAAGCTCCGCCGAGGTACACCCCGAGACCGATATCGCCCGCGGCCTGCAGAGCAGCCGTCGAGTCCGTCGTCGACGCCGTCCACGTCGTCGGCACGGTTGCACCGACCTTCCACGCCTTCACCCGCAACGTCGTCGGCGAAGTACCCACCGCCTCCGTGCGCAGACGGATCGACTCACCCGCAGCAACCGTCCAGCCGGTCGCGACGTTCGAGAGCACCGTGTCGTTCCGCAGCAACTGCACGGTCACTGCGCCCGAAGGCGAGATGATCGTCTGCGACTTGTACTCGTCAGACCCCACACGACGAACGTGCACCGTCGTGTACGAGCTGCCGCCGACCGGGAGCGCCGGCAGCGCCACATCGACCTCGACCGCCGTGTCCGACGAAGACACGCTGGGCAGATACGCGAACCGCTGCGAACCCCCTGCCGGCTGCACGAACTCCGCAACCGAACCATTCACCCGATAATTCGCAGCACTCTGCTTCAACGACCACGCCCCACCAAGGTCCGCAGACCCCAGCCCCGACGCCACCGTCCGACCGAACGCATCCTGCGCGAACGCCACCGGAGCGGGCGGGGTGACGTCGGAGACCGTCACAGCCCCGGTCACGGAACCTGGAGCGCCCGCGTTATCGGTGACAGTGAGAGTCACGGTGTAGGTTCCCGCGGTCGCATAGGTGTGCGAGGCAGTCTTCCCGGCTCCGGCTGCGGTGCCGTCACCCCAGTTCCACGCATACGACGCGATCGTGCCATCGGCGTCGGCCGAACCGGATGCGTCCACGGATGCAGTCAGCACGGAGACCGTCGAAGTGAACGCGGCGGTCGGCGCCGTGTTCGGCGCCGGATCCGGTGCCGGACCGGGAACCGTCGCCGTCGATCCGGCCCAGAGGTTGTCGAACCGGGTCACGAATGGGACATTCGTGGAAGCTCCGCCGAGGTACACCCCGAGACCGATATCGCCCGCGGCCTGCAGAGCAGCCGTCGAGTCCGTCGTCGACGCCGTCCACGTCGTCGGCACGGTTGCACCGACCTTCCACGCCTTCACCCGCAACGTCGTCGGCGAAGTACCCACCGCCTCCGTGCGCAGACGGATCGACTCACCCGCAGCAACCGTCCAGCCGGTCGCGACGTTCGAGAGCACCGTGTCGTTCCGCAGCAACTGCACGGTCACTGCGCCCGAAGGCGAGATGATCGTCTGCGACTTGTACTCGTCAGACCCCACACGACGAACGTGCACCGTCGTGTACGAGCTGCCGCCGACCGGGAGCGCCGGCAGCGCCACATCGACCTCGACCGCCGTGTCCGACGAAGACACGCTGGGCAGATACGCGAACCGCTGCGAACCCCCTGCCGGCTGCACGAACTCCGCAACCGAACCATTCACCCGATAATTCGCAGCACTCTGCTTCAACGACCACGCCCCACCAAGGTCCGCAGACCCCAGCCCCGACGCCACCGTCCGACCGAACGCATCCTGTGCGTAGGTCGCAGTGACGGGGGGATCGGTCGCAGTAACGTCCTGGACCAGCACGCCGGTGGCTCCGTCATCATCGGTGACGGTCAGCTTGACCGAGTAGACGCCCGCCGTCGCGTAGGTGTGCGAGGCCGTCTTCCCGGCTCCGTCCGCGGTGCCGTCACCCCAGTTCCACGCATACGACGCGATCGTGCCATCGGCATCCAGCGAGCCGGATGCATCCGCGGTGATCTTCAGATCGCTTGGCGTGGTCGCGAACGCAGCGGTGGGCGCGACGTTGGCGACGGCACTGACCGGCGCGGATGCCGTTCCGCTTCCTCCGTCGTTGTCGGTGACCGTCAGAGTCACCGTGTAGTTCCCGCCCGCCGCGTAGGTGTGGGTCGCGGTCACTCCCGTACCGTCAGGAGTCCCGTCGCCCCAGTTCCACGCGTACGACGCGATCGTCCCATCGGGGTCGGTCGACGCCGATGCGTCCACGGCGAGGGCGAGCTTCGCGACCGATGAGGTGAACGAAGCGGTCGGAACGACGTTCGGAGCCTTCCCCGTCGTGCCGAGGGAGTAGTGCAGAGCGACGTCGTCGGCCGTGATCGGCACGGAGTAGACCGCAACCTCATCGACCGTGCCTGCGAAGGCATTTCCACCGGGCCCCCACGTGACGTCACCTCCGACATGCCAGTAACCGGTGTACGACTGCGCCCCTGTGGTCGTATTCGATCCGGCCTGCACGCCGTCGACATACAACCGCATACCCGCCGGGCCCTGCGTGGCGACGACCTGGTGCCACTTGCCGTCGTTGTAGCTCGCTGTCGTCGTCAGCCTCACCTGGGTGCCGGGATACGTCCCGTAAACGAGCTGCCCGGTGTTGGTCATGTACACGTGACGATCCGTGCTTCCGGAGTTCGTGGTCGAACTGCTCGAACCGAACCCGATGATCTTGCCCCCGGCCGTCGTGGTCGTCTTGAACCAGGCCTCCAAGGAGTATGTCTTCGGATCGACGAACGAGTTCTTGCTGACCAGTTGCCCGCCGGTGAATGTCACACCCGGGTTGTCCACACCGACGAGAGGTCCCGTGACGCCCCTGGTGCTGCCGCCCAGGTAACTGCCTGGCTGGTCGTTCCCGGAGTAGTCGTTCGCGAGGCTGCCTGTCGTCTCATCCATCCGCCAGTAGAGGTCGGGGTGCAGACCGAACACCGCCGCACCGTAGACATCGGCCGGGCTGACGGCTCCGGGCGCGGTGCGTCCAGCTGCCGTGTAGTGCGCTGCGATGCTCTGTGGCGAGAGCACGGAGTCGTACACGGCGACGTCTTCGAGGTAGCCCTTGAAGTAGGTGTTGCCGCCCCACGTGCTGTCGCCACCAACACGCCAGTAGCCGTAGTAGTACTGGCCGCTGTATACGTCAGTCCGCTGCGCGACGCGCACTCCGTCGACATACAGGCTCATCCCACTGTCGCTCAGCGTTGCCACCACGTAGTGCCACTTCGCATCGTTGTAGGAGCCCGAGGAGGTGATTGTCTGTGTGGAGCCTGGATACACACCGAATGTGATCCGACCGTTGGGCTCCATGTAGATGTGCCGATCGTAGTTCGATGAGAGCCCGGTCTGGGCATTGCCGAACCCGACCATCTTTCCTCCGGGCCCACCGTTGGCGTCGGTGCGGACCCACGCCTCGATCGTGAACACCTGGGGCGCGACGATCTTCTCAGAGGACGCGCCGTACGCGTTGCTGCCGTTGAATCGCGTGCTCGTCTTGCCGGTCTCGTCTGCGAGCGCACCGGACTGATTGCGCGTGTAGGACCCGTTCAGAGTCATATCCGATCCGCCCGCCCAGTCGTAGGCAGTCGCGCCGGATGCCTCACCGAGAGGCCAATAGTTCCGCGGCGAATCCTTCAGCACGGCGGCGCGATACGCACTGTCAGTGGACGCGCCCGATGCCGTCGCCGTGACCGTGCCGCTCATCGCTGCGTGCCCCTGCTGGTCTGTCGCTCGTACGCGATAGGAGTAAGAAGTCCCGCTCACCACGCTGGAGTCCACCCACCCGAATGCGGGTACACCCCAGTCCGCCTTCTTCGAACGCAATGAATCGAACGTCTTCACCACCACGCCGTCACGGAGCACTTCGTACTTCAGGTATTCGCTGTCGCGATCCCAGTTCGACGGCCAGGAGATCCGCAGGGCACCGCCCGCGACGTTCGTCGCGGTGGGCATCCAGTCGGCGTTCCACATCTGCGGCCCCTGCTGGTTGGTGGACTTCGCCGGAACGGCGAATCTCACCAGGCCCTGCTGGCCCTTGTCGTTCACTCGCGTGAACTCTCCGCCGTAGACGAGATATTCCGAGTTCCCGTTGACTGTCCACGGCCCCTGGTACGCGCCACTGACCGTGCCGGTGTTCATGGCGGGGAACCAGTGCAGAAGCTTCGGCTGAGGGTTGCCCGCGAACTCCGCATATCCGTTGTTCAGGCTGGGAGGAGTGATCCGCTGCACATCCTTGCTCACGGCCAATGCGCGGTAGAAGTTCCAGTCGGGGTCGCTCTGGGGGAAACCGTCCACGAGACTGCCGCAATAGTGGGAGTGTCCGGCCTGATAGAGCGCGTCGCCGAATGGCTGCACGTCGTATGTGTCACCGTGGCAGTCATTCACCCACACCAGGTTGCCCGACGCCCAGTCCGCACGGAAGCTCCCTTCCAGGTTGCCACCGTCCCCGAAGACGTAACCGGATCCGTAGAGCGATTCCCCATCGCTCTTCAACGAGAGGATGGCGGAGTCATTGCCCGCGTCGCGCACGATGCCGTTCGTGCTGAAGGGCAGCAGGGCCCCGGTCTGAGCGTCGACCATCCCCAGGCCATAACCCGGGTTGGCACTGCCGTTCAGTGTGGGGAATGCGCCTCCCAGCACCACTTTGCTCTGGTCAGGCGAGACCAGGACGACCTTTCCCTGTCGGTCACCGAGCACCGGAGCCCACGGCAACAGTGCTCCGGCTCTGGTCAGTGCCGCCGCTCCCTCTCGATCCTGTCCGGAGACCCTCCAGAACGATCCTGTGATGTAGACCGCCGAGTTCGTCGCATCGACGCCGGAGGCCGCCCCACTGACATTGGGGTTGAAATCGGAAAGCGCGCCGCTGGGCAGATCGAACGCCGCGACGCGGTTCCGGGTCTGACCGTTGACGCTCGTGAAGTCACCCACGATGTAGAGCCGGGTGCCGTCCGGCGATGCAGCGACCTGCCGCACCTGCGCGTTGATCGTCGGCGCGAACGACGTGATCAGTTCACCCGTCGTCAGGTTGTACGCGAGTATGTTGGACCGCGGGGTCTCGTTCGTGCCTGCTGCAGCACCCGCGGGGCGGGCAGAACTGAACTGCCCGACCGCGTAAACGACGTTGCCGACGATCTCCTGATCCCAGACGATGCCGTTGATCTGCACCGTGGGGAGGGCATCGGCGGTGACGGTGGATGCCTCGCCATCCGGCGGGGTCACGTCGGCCCGAGCCGACTCACCTACTGTGAGCAGAGCCGTGATAACAGCGACCACGGCCAGGAGCGCCAAGCCCACAGACACACTGCGCCGTCGCGCAGGTACGAAGAAATCGCCCACCAGCATTCCCCAGCTACTCAGACGTGCGACGCTTCCCAGGCGTCACCCGCAAATCCCCATGTGCCCTCGTTTTACGGGCGTGGCCCAACGAATACGACGTCGGGTCCCGACGGCAACAGGTCGACAGTAACACGAACATCCCCTGTCACCGCAAGAGGCACGGCGAAGAAATACACTGCCGTCGCCTTCTTCCCCGGCAGAATCCGAGCGGGCCAGTTGACCGCTCTCGCGTCGGTCAGGACCACCGCCGGCGTGCGGTCGTCACCGCCATAGGTCAGGGTCACGCCCGAGTTCCCGCTGTCGATCGCCTTGTCCGAGTCGTTCACGAGCTGGACCGCCACCTCGACTGCGGGACCGGACTTCTCGCCTGGGATGTCCCGTCCGGCGGTCACGGCCTGGATCGACGCAAGCGTCACGAACGCGCCCGGCATCGGCTGAGCCGTCGCCGTGGGAGACACTTCGATGGGCTTCGCCGATTTGTCGACGGGAGCGGTTCCTCCAGCCGTCGGCGTGGGAAAGACAGCCGGTGTGGTGGGAACTGGCGTGCCGGAGGCCGTGGGAATTGCTGAGGCGCCCGCATCCGCCGGGGTGCGCGCGCCTCCGGCGAGGACTGCCCAGGTGATCCCGCCGGCGACAAGCACCACGGCAATGACCGCGATTATCAGCCATCCACGTCGAGGACCCTTGCCAGCAGTCGAATCGGACACCGCGCCACCTCGTCTCAAGCCGCACAGGGTGCGCGACGTCGAAGATCCTACGCCAGTGGCGATGAGCGGGACCGGTGCGTGAGCACGCTTGCCGCAGTGAGGAAGACGACGAACGGGACCGCGCTGTCGACCAGGCCGCTCTCCGTGAGGGATCCCACGAGGATGAGCGTGAGCAGCGGCAGCATCAGGCCGCGTCTCTCACGAGAGAGCAGGGCATTCAGCGCGCACCATACGAGCAGTGCTGCCGAGAGGACGAACCCGATGATCCCGCTCTGGGCGAGAAGTGACACCCAGCTGCTGTCGAGCACCTGCACGGGCACCCACTTGTCATCGACCGCGACCTCCTTCACCGAGAGGCCGACGCCTATCCACTTCTCCCAGGAGGCCCACGCCCACGCGAGTACCGGCCGCCATGCGTTGAATCTCGAATCCAGAGTCCCCGTCGCCTCCGTCGCACCGCCCCGGGACGCGAGGCTCTCGAAGACGTCGGTGAACGAAGCGATCGCATACGAGAACGGAAGCGCGACCAGGAGTGCTATGACGACGCCGCGCCCTAGTCTGCCGTTCGACAGCAGTGCGACGACGACGGCCAGAGCGACCGCGAGCAGCGCCGTCCGGGAGCCGGAAGCGACCACGATGGCGAACAGCACCACCACGACAGTCAGCGCCCACAGCCGCACCCCTCTGCGAAGCACGAGCACGATGCCTCCGATCAGCGGCACCGCCGAAAGCGAAGCCAGCTCGTTCGGATGGATCTCGGGTAACCCGCCGCCGAGTCGCCCCTCGCTGAGAATCGTTCCGACACCAGTCGAGGCTGCGAGCACGGCCACCAGCGCCATCGCAGAGAGCAGGCACGACACGGCGTGCAGCCATGGCACAGCAGAGAGGAGGAGGAGCACCGTGAGCATCACGATGAACATGCGGACGACCAGTACCGAAGTCGCCGTCGCATTCCCCGCGACGACCGAACCGAGCAGCGAGATCAGAAGCACCAGGGAGATCGCGAAAGCGGGCCCGATACCTATCGGCACGCGTACGCGGGTGCGCAGCCAGAGCAGCACCGCGCCGCCCAAGGTCACGAGGGAGACCCCGGCCTTGATCACGACGACCGGGTCGACTCCGCCCGTGTAGATGGAATCCTTGCGCCAGGGGACCACGGCGACCACCAGGAGCAGGAAGAGCAATCCCACGACCGCGATGCGGTCACGACTCGGTGCGCGCGCGTCTCCGTGTCGTGGTGACGGCAGCCGCTCTGGAACTTCTCCCCCCGCGGAATCCGGAGGAGTTCTGACGTCATGGAGTCGGTGCATCGCCCTGCGACGCGGACGCGTAGCGGTCCGACGCCCTCCAGGATTCCGCGACAGCACCATCAGTCCCGTTCAAGGCCCCCGTCATGAGAACGCCCAGAGCGCGGATCCCCATCACCTGCAGCCGCATGCTGACGGAGATCAAGTCGGTCACCGTCGTCTCGCCGGCACGGCAGCTGATGATGATCGGGATATCGTGCGCAGCGAACTCCGCCACTGCGCCCGTCATGCCCGGCTCCAGAAGAGCGATCGCGATATCATCTGCGGGATCAAGCGCGTCGATCCTGCTCAGGACGTCGGCGACGGGAACGGCTGCGTGCCGCGGCGCGGAATCGGGATAGGCCTCGACCTCCGGGTAGGCCTCGACCTCCGGGTCGGCCTCGACCTCCGAGTCGGGCTCGACCTCCGGGTCGGGCTCGACCTCCGAGTGGGGCTCGTCATCCTCCGCCCGCAGCGCGACCTGCTCGGCGGGACTCCGCAGATCCTCGATCTGCGCGTTCCGTCCCAGCTCGGCGTACGCGAGAGCCAATCCCTCCACAGCCTGGGGCTCGAGCGGCAGCGGTGAGGCCGACATGATCGCTATCCCCCGGTGGTCGGCGCCCGCAAGCGCCACCACGTTACTGACGGTCTCCGCATATGCCGCGTTCTGCACTTCCTGCGAACGTCGCCCGCTCGGACTTATCCGGGAACGACGCGGAACCCGACCGACGACCGGAAGTCCGCAGGCCTTGCGCACGTCGGAGATCGTGTGAAGCCGTCGATTCGTCGTCGTACGGTACACCGAAACGATCGCGCCGATGGCAAGGCCGAGGATGAGCCCGAGCCCGACGATCGGCAGCGTCTGCGGCGAGATGGGGGACACCGGCGCGGTCGCCGGCAGCACCTGTCGCATCGTCACGGTGTAGCGCGTATCGCCTGGCGTGTTCTCTGTGTCCTCGATGAGGGCGGACGTGTGCTTCGCCGCTGAATTCGCCATCTCCTCCGACATCTTGGCCGTCGGCGCCTGCGCCGACACGACCAGGAGCACTGTGTCGGTGGTGTTCTCCGCTGACAGCATCTTCATGATGTCGCGGTCGCTGTATTTCGCGGGATCGAGCTCAAGATCCCGGCGGACACCGTCGACGACCTCTGGGCTGTCCACGAGCGGCGGATAGGACTTGATGCGCGCCTGACTGAACTGGTTGCGCTCGAACAGGGAGGCCTGCTCGGACTCGACCTGCAGGATCAGCGTCGACGACGCTGCATATGTTCGCGGCATAGGCACTGTGATGCCGTAAGCGACTGCCGCCCCCAGTATCGTTGCGAGAAGGATGATGGCCCACCCTTCTCGCAGGATGCGGCCATACGGAACGTCCTCCAAGAGCCCTCCCCTAGTCGGCACAGGTGTCATACGGCACTGGCTGAATCAACTTAGCATCCAGCGACAGGCCCGACCTTCACGCCCCGCGCCCGGCTTCACCTCTGGCTGCGACCACCCTGAGGCCGACGCCTCCGAGCAGTGACGCAATCGCCAGGAGGAATGGCACCAATGCGAACGGCACGCCCAGTGCCAGCGCCAACGCCGAGAGGAGGATGCCGAGCATCGTGTCGCCGAACCGGATGAGGAACACGACCATCTGCCGACCCGAAACAGCGCTCAGCGCACCGTACGGCGTCACCATCGCCACCGACATCCCGTATGCGACCCAGCTGATGACGGAGGCCAGATCGAGATCCACGTTGAATACCACGGGTCCGACCACTGGAGCCGCTGCGAGTGCAACACCTCCCAGCACAACCGACAGCAGCAGCAGCAGGATCACGACACGATCCGCTTCCCGAAGCGATCCGCGACGGCCGGCCTTCGCGCGGTCGGCAAAGCGGACGAAGAGCAGAGACGAAAAGCTGCCTACGACGAGGGTGAGCGGTGAGACGTAAGTGCGCGCTGCCTCCAGGAGTCCCACCGCGGCGATGCCCGCGAACGCCTGGACGAGCATCCGGACAACGGTGAAAAGACCCGGCCGAAGCGTCTGCTGGAGAGCACGCCAGAATCCGTACCGCCAGACCGTGCCGAAATCAGGTGACCTCGGCAGCACCAGGAACCGTTCCTCCCTCGGCAGCATCGATACACCGACGATGATCGCAACGGCCTGCCCCATCGCCATGGCCAGCAGGAACGTCGACAAGGCAAGCCCTCGCCCGTGCCAGAACGGGATCACCACGGCCATCGCGCAGATGAAGCCGACGACGTCGCCCAGCGCGGCACGGATGAACCTCATATGAGCCACCAGCAGCCGCCGCACGACCTCCATCACGGTGAACAGAATCAGCGCGACTCCGAACGCCGCGGCCTCGGCTGCGTCGACGAACCCAGTGAGCAGTGCCGCACTCGCAGCGAGGATCGCCATGCCTGCACTCGTCCACAGCGTCATCAGCTCCAGGGCCGCCCTGATGTCACGATGCTCGCGATGGAGGACGACCAGAGAATCTCCGACGAGCCCGGAGACCAGGGCCATCGCGAGCACGATGACGCCGTACAGGATGGCGAAGCGGCCGTAGTCGCTCACACCGAGCAGTCGCAGGACGAGGATCTGCAGTACGAAGCTGACGACGGCCTGAACGCCCTGCGCTGTCACTGCCGCGAGAGCGAACCGCTTCATCCCGCGTCAGCCGGGTGGGGTGACACTTCGCGACGACGACGGAACCGCGGCGCGTAGGCCGATCCGTCTATGGTCTCAATGCCCCCGGCGATGTTCAGAGTGTGCAGGCGGGTTCCCCGCCACGCCTCACCGGGAGCAAAGCGACGAACGACGCGCTGCTCGAACGCATCGTCATCCAGTCGAGTGATCTCCGCGATCGCAAGCGCCGCGCCATAGCCTGCACTGCAATCCTGCACCGGGCGAAGGAGGCGTCCCTCGTGACGAACCACTCTTCCTGCGGGGCGCGCGCTGGAGATGTCGACGAGAACCGGGTTGTTGCGGTGCGCCACCCACGGCCCCCTCAAGTCGGGAGCCGACCAGACCCAGAGACTGTCGGACAGCGATCCGCCATCGCCCACTGTGGCGGTGAGCCACCAGCGCCCATCATGTTGGAACGGTGTGCTGTCACTGGCCTCCACGCCGGTCACCAGAACGCTGTGCCGTTCCCATGTCGACGGAAACTGAACAGCTCGGTACAGCTCGATGGTCCTTGCGCCGGAAGTCTCCGGAATCATCCAGATGTCGCCATCATGCTCGAGCACGAAGGGGTAGGACAGATGCACGTCGTGTGCGAGGACGCGCACCGGTGCACCGTCAGGGCCCTCCGCCGTCCAGGGCACGACCGAGATCCCCGCGCGGCCGACCGCGTGGTCGAAATCCTCGACGAACAGATATGTTCGTCCCTCATGCTCAAAGGGGAAAGGGTCTGCGTAGAAACGACGCCCGTCATCGGGGAGATCGTGCCACGGACCCTGCGGAAGCGAGTCCTGGACGATCGCACCGGCATCGTCGATGCTCCGCCATCCGACACGCCAGTGCGGTGCGCGATACAGAATGCTGTACGCCTTGCGCACCAACGCACCGGCCACCCGACGGATACCGACCTCCACCAGGGAGCGTGGCCGGCTCGGAGCGCGGAGAGCGTCCGCCGGGGGCGCGAAGCGTCGTCCGGCGACCGCGCCGACGATCAACGTCACCACTCCGGCGCTCAGGTCGGCGAGTGCCGAAGCGTACAGCCCTGGCAGTTCGCTGCCAGGGCGGCCCTGGGCACGAACGGCCCCCGCGCCGTCGACGACGGTCACGATCGGAAAACCCCCTGCACGCAATGAGGAAGCAGCCGCGGGTTCGCCGTAGCCGTCCTCGTAGCGCACAGTCCAGGCACCTGAGATCGGCGCCGTGGTCAGATCGAGAATCGTGTCAGGCTCCCAGCCATCGCGCGCAGTGGACCTCACCTGCGTCGCTGCCAGCAGCCCCTCCTCGAGACCATGCAGTCGCCGCTCCAAACGGAGCAGCCTCTCCCAGCTGGCCTGCATCGGCCACCGGGGTTCATCGACGACGCGTACCGCGACCTCGACGTCATCCAGATCAGACAGCCGTCCGATCAGCACCTGCTGCCAGCGCCTCAGCGTGCGCCGTCCCAGCCGTATTTCCAAGCGCATTAGCGATCCCCTCATGTGCCTGTCCGCAGGGGATCAGCACAAGCCCAGACGACCGGCTCAGCCGATTCCCCTCGCGACGCCGATCAGCGCAAGCGTAACAGCCACCTCGTCATCGGGGACACATGGATCGATATACTCGCGATGATGCCGTGATGAGCCACCGCGTGATGAGCGACAGCCTACGGCAACCTGGGGAGGATGCGTGAAGATGAGTATTGGCACGTCCGGAGGCTTCTTCACCGCGCACCGTGCTGCCGTTCAGCGGCTCGAAGCTGCACAGAAACCCTCAGCCGGCACCCCCGCGTACTCGCGCTATGTCAACCGCCCGCTTGGCCGCCAGATTGCAGCGTGGGCGTACATCGCCCGGCTCACGCCGAACGGAGTGACCGGCATCAGCGCACTGCTGACATTCTCCGCGGTCGCCGTGCTCGCGATCATGCGTCCGGAGTGGTGGGTGGGCGTGACAGTGTGCATACTCCTCCTGCTCGGCTACGCCTTCGACTCTGCAGACGGACAGCTCGCACGCTTGCGTGGAGGAGGGTCGCCTCAAGGAGAATGGCTGGACCACACGGTCGACGCCGCCAAAGTCACGGCACTCCACATGGCAGTGCTGATCACGGCGTACCGAGACTTCGATCTTCCGGTCGTGTGGCTCCTCGTCCCGATGCTCTATGTCTTCGTCGACAACCTGACGTTCTTCGGCATGGTCCTCAAGGATCTGCTGTCCGTGCGTGAAACGGGTGGAAAGACAAGAGCCTGGACCACGTCTACGAGCGCGCTTCACGCCATTGCGGTGATCCCCACCGATTACGGCGTCTTCTGCGCAATGTTCCTCCTGCTCGGACAGCATCTGCTGTTCTTCGGTGCGTACACGCTGATGGCATTCTGCAATGCGATCATCCTCGTCCTCGTCCTCGTCAAGTGGTATCGCGATATGGGAGCGCTGCGGCAAGCGGATCGATGATGCCCGGCGAACGGCAGATGCGTCCACCGACAGAACCGGCTGGCGAGGCCGTTCCAGCGGCAGGATCCTCACTATGCTGGAGACGCGCGGTGTGGGGCCGTGTCGAGTTGCTGCGGAGAGTCGCGCGCCGCGTCGAGAGGAATTCATGAAGGGCATCATCCTTGCAGGGGGTTCCGGCACGCGTCTGCATCCGATCACACTGGGCGTGTCCAAGCAGCTGATCCCGGTTTACGACAAGCCGATGGTCTACTACCCGCTGTCAACGCTCATGCTCGCGGGCATCGACGACATTCTCGTGATCACCACGCCGCACGACGCCGCGCACTTCGAGCGCCTGCTGGGTGACGGATCTCAGTTCGGTGTGCGGATCACGTTCGCGCAGCAGCCGTCGCCGGATGGTCTCGCGCAGGCGTTCACGATCGGCGCCGACTTCATCGGCGATGACTCCGTCGCGCTGGTGCTGGGTGACAACCTGCTTTACGGCCCAGGCCTCGGCACGCAGCTCAAGCGGTTCTCCGGCATCGACGGCGGCGCGGTGTTCGCCTATTGGGTGGCGGAGCCTTCCGCCTACGGCGTGGTCGAGTTCGACGCATCCGGCGCCGCCGTGTCCCTCGAGGAGAAACCCGCGCAGCCGAAGAGCAACTACGCGGTGCCCGGTCTGTACTTCTATGACAACGACGTGGTCTCCATCGCCGCATCGCTGCAGCCGTCGGCGCGCGGTGAGTACGAGATCACCGACGTGAATCGCGAGTACCTGCGTCGCGGCAAGCTTCAGGTGGACGTGCTGCCACGCGGCACCGCCTGGCTGGACACCGGAACGTTCGATCAGATGACGGATGCCGCAGACTACGTGCGCACGATCGAGCGCCGCACCGGCATGAAGATCGGCGTGCCGGAGGAGGTCGCGTGGCGTCAGGGCTTCCTCTCGGATGCCGAGCTGCGCGAGAGGGCGGACAAGCTGGTCAAGTCCGGCTACGGCACGTACCTGCTCGAGCTGCTGGAGAGGGGCGCGCGTTGAGGCTTCTGGTCACCGGCGGTGCCGGGTTCATCGGATCCAACTTCGTGCACCATGTCGTGGCGCGCACCGACCACCATGTGACGGTGCTGGACAAGCTCACCTACGCCGGCAACCTGGCGTCGCTGGCGGGACTGCCCGAGGACCGGGTCAAGTTCGTGCAGGGCGACATCGCGGACGCGGCACTGGTCGACTCCTTGTTCAGCAGGACGGATGCCGTGGTGCACTACGCCGCGGAGTCGCACAACGACAACTCGCTGAACGATCCGTCGCCGTTCCTGAACACCAACATCGTCGGCACGTACACCCTGCTGGAGGCCGCCCGCCGGCATGACGTGCGGTTCCACCACATCTCGACCGATGAGGTCTACGGAGACCTGGAGCTGGACGACCCGAACAGGTTCACCGAGCACACGCCGTACAACCCGTCCTCCCCGTACTCGTCGACGAAGGCAGGGTCGGATCTGCTGGTTCGGGCATGGGTGCGGTCGTTCGGTGTGCGCGCCACGATCAGCAACTGCTCCAACAACTACGGGCCCTACCAGCATGTCGAGAAGTTCATCCCGCGTCAGATCACGAACGTGATCCGCGGCATCCGCCCCAAGCTGTACGGCGCGGGACTGAATGTGCGCGACTGGATCCACGCCGACGACCATTCCTCGGCGGTCCTGACAATCCTCGAGAAGGGCGAGATCGGGCAGACCTACCTGATCGGCGCCGACGGCGAGAAGAACAACAAGGACGTCGTCGAACTGATCCTCACTCTGATGGGGCAGGATCCCACGGCGTACGACCATGTCACCGACCGCGCCGGGCACGACCTGCGCTACGCGATCGACTCCACACGACTGCGCACCGAGTTGGGTTGGCAGCCGACCTACCGCGACTTCGAGGCCGGCCTCGCCGCGACCATCGAATGGTACCGGCAGAGCGAGGCATGGTGGGGGCCGTCCAAGGATGCCACCGAGGCGTTCTACGCGGGGAAGGGCCAGTGAGCGTCGAGTTCGGCAAGCGGCTGGTCGTCGCCGAGACCCCGATCCCCGGCCTGCTCATCGTCGACCTGCCGGTGCATGGCGATTCCCGGGGCTGGTTCAAGGAGAACTGGCAGCGCCAGAAGATGACGGATGCCGGTCTGCCCGACTTCGGACCCGTGCAGAACAACATCTCCTTCAACGACGCGGTGGGCACCACGCGCGGCATCCACGCCGAGCCCTGGGACAAGTTCGTCTCCGTGACCACCGGTCGCATCTTCGGCGCATGGGTGGACCTGCGCGAAGGCCCGTCATACGGCACCGTGTTCACGACCGAGATCGACCCCTCGCGCGCGGTCTTCGTGCCCCGCGGTGTCGGCAACTCGTACCAGACACTCGAACCCGACACGGCATACGCCTACCTGGTGAACGATCACTGGTCGCCCGACGCGGAGTACGCGTTCCTCAACCTCGCGGACGAGACGGCGGCGATCGCCTGGCCGATCCCGCTCGCAGAGGCCGAGATCTCGGAGAAGGACCGGAACCATCCGCGGCTCGAGGGCGTCACGCCGATCGCTCCGCGCAGGATCCTCGTTCTGGGCGCGAACGGACAGCTCGGACGCGCACTGCACGCCGAGTACGGCGAAGCAGCACACATCGAGTACGCCACCCGCGCAGACCTCGACGTGACCGCACCTGGACTGGACTCCGTACGCCGCTGGCGGGACTACGGCGTGATCATCAACGCCGCCGCCCACACCGCCGTCGATCAGGCCGAGACGCCCGAAGGCCGGGCATCCGCTTGGGCAGCCAACGCGACCGGCCCCGCGGCTCTGGCCCGCATCGCCGCCGAGCACGGGATCACGCTCGTGCACGTCTCCAGCGACTACGTGTTCGACGGATCCTCCGCATCGCCGTACGGCGAGGACGCCGCGTTCAGCCCGCTGGGTGTGTACGGGCAGTCCAAGGCTGCCGGTGACATCGCCGTGGCCACCGCACCGCGGCACTACATCCTGCGCACCTCGTGGTTGATCGGTGCTGGCAGCAACTTCGTGGCGACCATGGCATCGTTGGCCGAGCGCGGCATCGATCCGCGCGTGGTCGACGACCAGACCGGGCGGCTGACGTTCACAGCCGACCTCGCCCGCGGCATCCGGCATCTGCTGGAGGCCGACGCCGCCTACGGAACGTACAACCTCACCGGCTCAGGTCCCGCGCGAACCTGGGCCGACATCGCGCGCGACGTGTACCAGGCCACAGGCCACGATCCGGCCCGGGTGCACGGCGTCTCAACCGCGGACTACTTCGCATCGGCGGCGGGCCCGGTCGCACCGCGACCGCGGAACAGCATGCTGGATCTGGACAAGATCACGGCAACCGGTTTCACCCCGAGCGACGCGAACTCAGCACTGAACGCATACCTCGCCGCGCGGTGATGAGCACCAGTGGGAACGCTCCCACTCCTATACTGGCCACGTGGCATCGTATACACGTGCCACTGGCGCGGAACAGCATCCCCAGTGCACCGCGTCAGGTGCAGAGCATCCCCAGTGCCTGTGCCGGAGGCCCCGGCGAGTCCCCACTCGCCGGGGTCTCATCACATTCGGGGTCTGCACTCAATCTTCTCCACAATCGCTGGCGAAGCATGAGTTATGCACAGGAGCCGGGAATCGGGCCTTCTGCCACAGCGACGACGGCTACGGTCGATGACAGCAGCCGATCATCGAGGCAGAATGGAGACGTGTACATGTCACCCGAACTCATCGCGATCCTGAGCGCGTTCGTCACGCTCGGCTTCGGCATAGTCGGGGGCTTCGCATGGATGCTGCACCAGATGGACGCGCGCTTCGACAAGGTGGACGAGCGGTTCGACAAGGTTGACGAGCGCTTCGCCGAGATGAGCCGAGACGTCACCGATCTCAAGGTGGCCGTCGCCCGACTCGAGGGCGGCCGCCCCCAGCTGCTCACCGGCAGGTGAACCCGTAACGCAAGAAGGCGGACACCCGCGCCCAAAGCTACGCTGAGAGCAGTTCCTGCTCGACGAGGAAGTATCGCGAGTGGGTCTTCTTCAGCACGTCAAGCGATGAGCTGTTGAGAGACACGATCTCCACGTCCGGGTCGGTCCGCTCCGCCTCGAGCTGGAGTCGGTAGCGCATGGCGTCGAGATGCCCCTCGGCTCCGGGGAACTCGTGCACGCGGTGCGCACCCGTCGGCCGGTGGTACTCGATCACAAATCCCGGCATGTTCATCCCCTCCGTTGCATCGCTCTGAATTGATCATGAATCTGCATCAAACGGTCGCGAAACCTGAGTTCGTCCTCGCGGCGCCGATTCCACTCGGACTCGAGTCTATCCCGCACCTGCTGGCCGAAGATCGGACTCTCTCCATCAACATCCTCCTGAAGTCGCAGAAGTTCACGCGCCTTCAGGTTCCGCTCCTCCTCCATGCCGGCGATCGCTTCGGTCGACAGGCTCTTCAGAGCATCGACGACCTCACTCGCCGCCGGGTCCTTCGGGTTCTGCCCATAGCGGATCTCTCGGCCGAACATGTCTGCCGCTGCTTCGTACACGTTCGCCCACGCGCCCTGCACATGAGTGCGTATCTGAACCTCCACACGCACAGGCAGGCGAAGACACACATGTACGGCCCGATAGCCGCTGTGCGGATCAAGCCTGAGGTCTTTGATCTCGGTCTGACCAGACTCGAAACGACCTGCGACCGCCATCGCGACCGCATCCTGCTCATCGAGCGACCATCTCAGCCTCGAAACGCACACCGGCCACATCCTGCACCGAGGAGAGCGGGGTGGACCGATCTCGCTGAAGTTTCTGGCGGAGCGTGTCGATCGTCTTCGATCGTGACGTCACATCGAAAGGCCGATCCCCCAATAGCGGCGCCCAGTTCAGGGACTCGATCACCTGCTGCACACCAGCAGCCACTCCCGCATACCAGAGCATCACCTCTTGGTAGTCGGGGACCCCGGCAGGCACCGGCGTTTCGTCACGGATGTGTCGTCCGAGCACCCTCAGCTTGTTGTTCGACCAGGGCATCTCAAACATGCTGAAGAGCGTAACTTGTGCCACAGACACCCCGTCACGCAGAAAGGCGGCCACCCGCAGGTGACCGCCTTCCAGGGCGCGGACGAGATGAACTACAGAGCGAGGTGCTGGCGCACGACCTCGGCCAGCTCCTCGGCGTGGGCGTTGGCAGTCTCGGCATCCGCCGCCTCGACCATCACGCGCACGAGCGGTTCGGTTCCCGACTTGCGCAGCAGCACGCGGCCGGAGTCGCCCAGCTTCTGCTCGACGACCTTGACGGCGTCCTGCACGCCGGCGTGCGTGGAGACGGCGTCCTTGTCGACGCCCTTCACGTTGATCATCACCTGCGGGTAGACCGTCATGATCGAGGCGAGCTCGGCCAGCGTCTTCTTCTGGCGGGCCATCTCGGCCACCAGGTGCAGGCCGGTGAGCACGCCGTCGCCGGTGGTGGCGAACTGCCGCATGATCACGTGCCCGGACTGCTCGCCGCCCAGCGAGAAGCCGCCCTTGTTCATGTCCTCGAGCACGTAGCGGTCGCCGACGCTGGTCTGGCGAACGGTGATGCCGTGCTCGCGCATGGCGACGTGCAGGCCGAGGTTGCTCATCACGGTCGCGACGAGCGTGTCCTCGGCGAGCTTGCCCCGGCTCTTCATGGCCACCGCGAGGATCGCCATGATCTGGTCGCCATCGATGATACGGCCCTCGGCGTCGACCGCCAGGCAGCGGTCCGCATCGCCGTCGTGCGCGATGCCCACGTCGGCCCCGACGCGCACGACCTCTGCGGCCAGCTTGTCGAGGTGCGTGGAGCCCACGCCGTCGTTGATGTTGATGCCGTCGGGGTCGGCCCCGATGACGGTCACCTTCGCGCCGGCGCTGCGGAACGCCTCGGGGGATGCCCCGGATGCTGCGCCGTTGGCGCAGTCCAGCACCACGTGGATGCCGTCGAGCCGGTGCGGCAGGGAGGCCAGCAGGTGCAGGACGTAGCGATCCTCGGCATCCGAGAATCTGCGCACGCGACCGACGTCACCGCCGGTGGGCTGCAGCTTGGCGCCGGTCATCGCATCCTCGATGCGGTGCTCGACCTCGTCGGGGAGCTTCACGCCGCCGCGGGCGAAGATCTTGATGCCGTTGTCGGGCGCGGGGTTGTGGGATGCCGAGATCATCACGCCGAAGTCGGCGTCGATGTCCGAGATCAGGAACGCCGCAGCCGGTGTCGGCAGGGTGCCGGCGTCGAGCACGTCCACACCGGAGGAGGACAGGCCCGCCTCGACCGCTGCGCTGAGGAAGTGACCGGAGATGCGCGGGTCGCGGGCGACCACGGCGGTGAGCCGCTTGCCGGCGGCCCTGCGGGCCTCGGCAATGCGGCCCTGGCCCAGGACGACAGCGGTCGCCTGGGCCAGGGTGAGTGCAAGGTTGGCGGTGAGGACCTGGCCGTTGGCCAGGCCCCGCACGCCGTCGGTACCGAACAGTGCCATCTGGGGAACTGTGCGGATCAGCGCTTCGAGTACTGAGGAGCCTTGCGGGCCTTCTTGAGACCGGCCTTCTTGCGCTCGATGACGCGGGCGTCACGAGACAGGAAGCCGGCCTTCTTGAGGGCGGGACGGTTGTTCTCAGCGTCGATGTTGTTCAGCGCACGGGCGATGCCCAGGCGCAGCGCGCCGGCCTGGCCGGAGTCGCCGCCACCCGAGATGCGGGCGATGACGTCGTAGGCGCCGGCGAGGTTCAGCGTGGTGAACGGGTCGTTGATCAGCTGCTGGTGCAGCTTGTTCGGGAAGTAGTCCTCGAGCGTGCGACCGTTGATGGTGATGGTGCCCGATCCGGGGATCAGGCGCACGCGGGCGATGGCCTGCTTGCGACGGCCCACGGCGGCGCCCGGCACGGAGAGCACGGGGCGGGGAGCCGACTCCACGACCTCGGCCTCAGGGGTCGAGGTGGAGAAGTTCTGCGGGAATTCGGTGGTGTCCTGAGTGTCAGCCACGAGTATGTCCTTTGAGATCTGAGGGGCGCTTACTGGGCGACCTGGTCGAGGGTGTACGGCGTGGGCTGCTGGGCGGCGTGCGGGTGCTCGGCACCTGCGTAGACCTTCAGCTTGGCCAGCTGCTGACGACCCAGGGTCGTCTTGGGGAGCATGCCGCGGACGGCCTTCTCCACGGCGCGGACCGGGTTCTTCTCGAGGAGCTCGGCGTAGGAGGTCGCGGTCAGGCCGCCCGGGTAACCGGAGTGGCGGTAGGCGATCTTCTTCTGGAGCTTCTGGCCGGTCAGGGCGACCTTGTCGGCGTTGACGATGACGACGAAGTCGCCGACGTCGACGTGGCGGGCAAAGGTGGGCTTGTGCTTGCCCCGCAGGATGGCGGCGGCGTGCGAAGCCAGGCGGCCGAGAACGACGTCGGTGGCGTCGATGACGATCCAGTCACGCTGGACCTGCCCGGCCTTCGGGGTGTAAGTGCGCGTCACAATAGTGCTGCTTTCTTGATTCGAACGGAGAGGTTCGTGAATCCCACTCCGGGGTGGTTCTCCTGGGCGGATGCCCGAGGTGAACACGCCAGTGGAGGGCTCACGTTCGTCGTACCGGCGCCTCGGCAGGCCGAAGCACAGGCACCAAAGGTCGAGCTTACAGCATCCGGCCCGTGGTTCCCAAGTCCGGCCACCCCGCCTCTCCTCGCGCCCCGCCCTCGCGCCCCCTCCCCTCGCGCCCCCCACTCTCCCGCGGGTCGCATATGGCTGCCTCAACGCCCGTGAGACCACCATTCGCGACCCGCGACACGCACGGGATGCCTCGCCAGTCCTGCTGCACATCTTCGAGATCTGCGGAGTTGTGCACAATCACTGGGATCCACGGCATCCGCTGTCCCCTCCAGACTGCATTGTGGATGGATGCCGTTCTCACCTGCCCCGCTGCCGAAGGACATCGGCGCGCAGTTCAGCACCGCTGCTGCCTTGCGCGCCGGAGTCAGCCGTGCACGGTTGAGGGCCCTTGACCTCACGTCGCCCTTCCATGGCGCCAGGCGCACAGCATCCGATATTGCCGAGCAGGAGAAGGAGATCGCCGAGGACACCTCTCCCCTGGCACGCACGCGGGCTGACGCACAGCGGATGAAGGCGAAAGCCAGGACATTCCTCACGGTCATGGCGCCCGGTGGCTTCATCTGCGGTCGCAGCGCCGCCGTGATCCGCGAGTATCCGGTGGATGCTCCCGACGAGCTCGAGGTCGCTGTGCTGTCCCCGAGCCGGGCACCCCGCGGCGCCGGTGTGAAGGGAAGGCGGATCGAGCCGTGGATGGTGGCGATCGACGAGCTCGACGGCATCCCGATCACCTCACCAGCAACGACCTGGACGATGCTCGCGAAGCACCTGAGCGTGCGCGAGCTGATCATCGTCGGCGATGCCATCGTCCAGATCCCACGCGACGATCGCGGGAGACAGCGCCCTCAACTGGTCGCAGCCACCGTCGAGCAGCTGCGTGAGGCCGTTGGCGCAGGGCGCCATGTCGGCGTGCGCAAGCTCCGCCGAGCGCTGGAGAGGATCCGCGTGGGCAGTTCGTCGCCGCTGGAGACGGATTTCCGGTTGGATGCCGAGGATGCCGGGCTTCCCGAGCCTGAACTCGACGTCGAGGTCTACGACGAGCACGGCCGTCGGCTGGGCATATCGGAGTTCGCGTATCCGACGGTGAAGATCGCCATCGAGGTGGAGGGCGACCACCATCGAACCTCGAAGAAGCAGTGGAACCGCGATATGCAGAAGTACCGCGACTATTCGGCCGCGGGCTGGGAGACCGTGCGACTCACGTCACAGGACATCCGCTGGACCCGATGCGCGACCCAGATCGTCCGCGATGCTCTCGCTCGCCGCATGTGAGTCGACCTTCAGGAGCCCTTCGCCAGCCCGTTGTGCGCCCGGTCCGCGGGCTCGTTTGTGCGCCCGGTCTGCGGGCCCTGGTTCGCGGGGCCCGAATGGCTGCCTCCAGCCCCGCGAGGCCACCATTCGCGACCCGCGACACACCCGGAGCACGGAGCAACCACTCCCGCGGGTCGCATATGGCTGCCTCCAGCCCCGCGAGGCCACCGTTCGCGCCCCGCGACACACCCAGAGCACGGAGCAACCACTCCCGCGGGTCGCATATGGCTGCCTCCACCCCCGCGAGACCACCAGTCGCGCCCCACGACACACCCGGAGCACGGAGCAACCACTCCCGCGGGTCGCATATGGCTGCCTCCACCCCCGCAAGGCCGCCATTCGCGACCCGCGAAAGCACTGGGTCCGGCTAGCCGGCCTCGGCGGTGACCAGGATCGGGCGGTGGTCGCTGGTGCCCTGCGGCAGTGTGGTGATCCGGGAGATGTCGAAGCCGTTGGAGGTCGCGAAGTCGTAGTGCCCGCGGAACACCCGGTACCGCGTGTACGTGCGGTCGTCGCTGAGCGTCAGGCGGTAGCCGTGCTCGCGGACGGTCTGGCCCAGGTTCTCCTTGAACACCGGGTAGTTGTAGTCGCCGACCATCAGCACCGGCATGCCGGGGGCGAGCTCCTGAAGGGCATTCAGCCCGGCGCGGATCTGCGTGCGGCGCAGCGAGTTCAGCGCGGTCAGCGGCGCCGCATGGAACGACGCAACCACCACGTGCCGGCCTGTGTCGATGTTCAGCAGCCGCGCCCCCAGCACCCGCTCGTTGGCGGGCTTGAGCACTCGGTCGTGCAGCGACTTCTTCAGCCCGATGGTGCGCACGCGCTCGACCCGGTACTGGTTGCTGCGCAGATACATCGCCAGGCCCAGCCGGTTGCCGGACGTCGCCCTCACCAGCCCCAGGCCGCCGATGGCATCCGGGAGCAGCGTCGTGTCGCACTCCTGCAGGCACAGGATGTCGGGGTCGTGCGTGGCGACCAGCGCGTTCAGCTCGCCCGCGGCGCGATGCTTGCGCAGGTTGTACGAGATGAGCCTCATGGGGCCACGTTACCGCCGCAGGATGAACGTCGGCCGACTACTCCCGGTCGCGTCGGGCTCGGGTCTGCTCGGCACGGGCCGCCAGCAGATCGTCGGCGGGGTATCCGACCTCCGCGAGCGTCAGCCCCCGGGCAGGAAGGACCTTGAAGGCGCTGGTGCGGGTGAGCTCCTCGCGCAGCCGCACGACGTCGTCGACGGACAGCCTGCCCTCCCCCACGGCCGCGCAGGCGCCGACCAGCGCGCGCACCATGCTGTGGCAGAACGCGTCGGCCTTCACATCCGCGATGAGCACGCCGTCGGCATCCCGATGCCAGCGATAGTCCAGCAACGCGCGGATGGTCGTGGCCTCCTCGCGCGGCTTGCAGTACGCGGCGAAGTCGTGCAGCCCGATGAGGGTGCGGGCGGCGGCATCCATCTGGTCGACGTCGAGCGAGGCACGCACGGCGGTGGTGTCGTTGCGACGCATCGGGTCGTAGCCCACACCCGCGTCGGCCAGGCGATAGCGGTACCGGCGCCACACCGCCGAGAACCGCGCGTCGAAGCCGTCGGGTGCGAGAGTCGTGCGGCTCACGGTCACGTCGGGGTACTGCCCGAGCACCCCGCGGATGCGGCGGGCCAGCGACCCGGCGGGATCGGATGCCGCCTTCCCGTGCCGCGCTGTGACGCGCGACCACTGCGCCTCGTCCAGATCGACATGCGCCACCTGACCGGACGCATGCACGCCGGCATCCGTCCTGCCCGCCACGATCAGATGCGCCTCGGACCCGACGATGCGGGCGAGTCCTGCCTCGAGCACTCCTTGCACGGTGCGCAGTCCCGGCTGTTTCGCCCAGCCCCGGAAGCCGGTCCCGTCATAGGCGATGTCCAAGCGAATGCGCACCTGCTCAGCCTAGACTGGAGGGTCAAGCCCCCTCTGAAACGTGCCTTCCTCCGCTATGCCTGCATCCCCCTCGCCGTCCCGCTTCGCGGGGCTCGACGGACTCCGGGCGATCGCGGTCGGCCTGGTGCTGATCTATCACCTGTTCCCCGGCGCGGGCGTGCACAGCGGACTCGTCGGCGTGGACGTGTTCTTCGTGGTGAGCGGATTCCTGATCACCTCGCTCATGCTGCGTCCGTCGACGCATTCGCTCGGATATCGGATGCTGGACTTCTGGCGCCGCCGCGCGCGCCGGCTGCTGCCCGCACTGGCCGTGGCGCTGACGGTCTGCGCAAGCGTCGCATGGGCGATCGGCGGTGACGTGCTGGTGGGGATCGGCCGGCAGCTGCTGGGCGCCTCGACGTTCAGCTACAACTGGGTGGCGCTGGCCGGCGGCTCGGACTACTTCGCCGCCACCGAGCCGGAACTGTTCCGCAATGTGTGGTCGCTGGCCGTCGAGGAGCAGTTCTACCTGCTCTGGCCACTGCTGCTGCCCCTGCTGCTGGTGGTGCTGCGGGCGCGCTGGCTGCTGGTCGCGTTCGCCATCGTCGCGGCGGGCGCCTCGGCCTGGTGGATGTCGGTGCTGGTCGGCGAGGGCGCCGTCACCCGCGCGTACTTCGGCACCGACTCGCACGCGTTCGGACTGCTGTTGGGCATCGCACTGGCATTCGCGCTGCGGGACATGCCGGATCGGGCATGGATGCACTCCTCGGCTGCCCGGGTGGGCGGTTTCGCGATCGGGATGCTGGGCATCGGGCTCATCGTGGTGGCCGCACTGCAGCCAGGGCACCCGGCGGGCTCCGGCTTCCCCGGAACGCTGCTGCTGGCATCCGTCGGATCACTGCTGTCGATCCTGGCCGGAGTCCTGCCCGGCTCCTGGTTCGGCCGGGCCGTCGACGTGCAGCCGCTGCGCTGGATCGGCGACCGGTCATACGGGATCTACCTGTGGCACTGGCCGCTGCTGGTGCTGGTGCTCGCCGCGACAGGGCAGGGCGTCTCCGCCGGTGCCGCCGGGGTTCCCGTGCTGTCGGGGTGGGTGACGCTGGTGCTGGCCGTGGTCATCGCGGCCGTCTCGTTCCGGATGCTGGAGACGCCCGTGCGGAGGCTCGGACTGCGCAGGTCGCTGCGCGCGATCGGCGCGCGTTTCAAGCGCAACCCGCTGACGCGCTTCGCGACCCTCAGCGCGCTGGTCGCCGCACTGCTGGCGCTGGGCGGGACCACCGCGGCCGTGGCGATGGCCCCGCCGATGACCACCGCCGAGGCGACCATCCTGGCCGGACAGAAGGCCCTGAAGAATCGGACGGCGAAGCCCGCTCCGCATCCTGAGCCGACACCGACCGCGATCGATGGGAACCAGATCACCGCCGTCGGGGACTCGGTGATGCTGGCATCCGCGCCCGCCCTGTACGAACGCTTCCCCGGCGCGTTCGTGGATGCGAAGGTCTCGCGCTCGAGCTGGAAGGGGCCGGGGATCATCGACGCGCTGGCGGCCTCGGGCGCCCTGCGACAGCATGTGGTGGTCGCCCTCGGCACCAACGGATCGATCGATAGGCGCGTGCTGCAGAAGATGGCCGACGAGGTCGGGCCGAACCGAGATCTGGTGCTCGTGAACGCCTACGCGCCGCGGGACTGGATCCCCGGGGTGAACGCCGAGCTGCAGGCCTTCGCCTCGGTGCGCAGCGGCGTGGTCGTCGCCGACTGGTCCGGAGCCATCGCGCCGCACGAGGATCTGCTGGCCGGCGACCGCATCCACCCCGGTGCCGCCGGTGGGCGGATCTTCGCGGAGGTCGTGGAGAAGGGCATCCGCGATTCCGAGGCCGAGCGCGCCGCCCGCCCGCACCGCACTCCGGAGCCGATGGGGTACTGACACTGGCGACGCTTCGGCCGAACCTCAGTCCACGGCGACCTTCGCCTTGGCCCAGGAGCGGCCGCGGGTGTCCTTGAGGATCGTGTACTCCACATCCACGTGCGGCTCGATCGCGCTGTACTTGTCGTTCGGGGCGCCGATCACGAGCTGGAAGCCGAGCCCGCGCCAGGCTCCGATCGCGCGCTTGGTGAAGTGCGCGTCGGCCTTGATGAGGGCTTCGTCCATGAACACCGGCGCATAGCGCGGGCGCTCGGCGCCGGCATCCCCCAGCTGGTAGCGCAGGGCCGCGCCGACGATGAACGCGACCAGCTCCTGCGACTCGCCGCCGGACTTCTCGCCGATGTGGTCGTACAGCGCGACGTGCTCGCCGGTGCCGGCGTGCACGCGCTCGGCGGAGACCCGCACATGGTTGCGCACGTCGATGAGCTCGGCGAAGTCGGGGGCCGTGCGGCGCATGCGGCCGATCAGGCGGCTCATGCGGCGGTAGGCGTTCTCGCGCTCGTCATCCGTCGACGCCGCCTCGATCAGCCCGCGCACCTCGCGCAGCTCGCGGCGGAACCGCTTGCGCGCCTCGGACTGGTTCTCGCGCGGCGAGATCTGCAGCCGGTGCTCGTCATCGTAGAACGGCAGCTCGCGCATGATGGCGTTGATGGGCTCGATGCGATCGCGGATCTCGCGCACCGAGCGGCTCAGCGTGGAATCGAGGCTGGTCAGGTCGTTTCCGCTCAGCCCCAGCAGGCTGTCGCGCCACTCCCGCTCCAGCTCGTACAGGCCGCTGGTGCGCAGGGCAGCCAGAATGCCCTGGAACTCCGCCACCGACGCGTCCGGGTCCGGCAGCAGGTTCAGGTTCGGCCAGCGCTCGAGGAAGGATGCCATCAACTGGCGCATCCGCTCGCGCTGCTCCTCGTGCGCTTCGGCGGCAGCGCGCCGCTCGCCGACCAGCCGCGTCGCGGCGGTCTTCAGCGCCAGGTCCAGACGTGCGAGACGATCGGATGCCGCGTCGTCAGGTGCGTCGTCCAGCAGGAAACGGTCGTCCAGGAAAGCTGCCTGCGCCGAGGACAGCGAGAGGTCGTCAGCGGAGTCGATCACGCTCTGGCAGGCGTCGACCTGGTCGGTCACCTCACCCCACCGCTCCTGCGCGTCGGCGCGCTGCGCACCCAGGGCGCCGATCTCGTCGCGCAGCACGGAGGCGGTCAAGCGACGGCTCTCCGCCCGCCCCTTCAGCTCGGCGATCTCCGGGTTCTCCGCGGTGACCGCGGTCTCGACGGCGGCCCAACGGTCGCGCTCGGCGACGACGGCCTCGACGTCGAGCTGCTCCCACGTCACGTCCTGGACCAGGGCGAACGCCTTCAGACGGTCTTCGATGGCGTCCATGGCGTGCTCCGCCGCGTGCACGGCATCCGTCGCCTCCTGCACCTGCGCATCCAGACGCTCGACCCGCGACGACAGTTCATGCAGTCGCCGCTCGCTCGAGAAGCCCAGCACGTTCTCGCGGCCGTGGCCGCCGTGCGCGCCGCGGTTGCCCTGCGACATCTGACCGGTGATGGTCAGCGCCATCGTGTGCGCGGACAGCTGCGCCGAGGAGTCCACGCACACGAAGCCGAAGCGCTCCTCGAGTCGCTGCTGCAGCCAGCCGGTGAACGGCGTCTCACGGTAGTCCAGGCGGCCAGGCAGGGTGCGCGAATCGGCTGCATCCGAGGTCGCGAGCCCGGTGTGCACGCCCTCGTACCGCAGCCGGACCGGCGTGCGCACCCGGTCGATGGCGGAGCGGAAGGCGGTCACGTTCGAGGCATCGATGAGCAGCGTGGTGGCGAAGCCGCCGAGCGCCAGGTTGAACGCCTCGCGCCACGGCTCGAACTCCGTGCGCACCTCGACGAGCTCGGCGACGAACGGCAGGTCGTCGGCGTCCAGCCCCGCAGCATCCGCCAGCATCATGCGTGCGCGATCCAGCGCGGCAGGGATGCTGCCGCGCCCGACGTTCTCACGCTCCTCGTCCAGTTCGCGGCGCTGCCGCACCAGCGCGTGACGGGCGGACTCCGCCTCGGCGAACGCGGCACGGGCCGCGCGGCGGGCGCCCGCATCTCCCCCGGAACGCGCGTCCTGCTGGATGGTCGCGAGTTCGTCCGCAGTCCCGGCCGTCAGCCCGAGCCCGGCGAGCACGGCGTCCACGCGTGTCCGCTCGCGCTGCACCTCGGCCAGACGCCGCTCCACCGCGCGCAGCTCGCGCTGCGCGGTCTCGAGGCGGTCGCCGCCGGACTGCCGCAGCAGGTCGAGCAGCCCGTCGCGCTCGGCCTCGGCGGCCTCGACGAGGGCCTTCTTCTCGCGCAGGCTCAGGTCGAGCGCGTGAGTCCGATCACGCAGCTCGTCCTCCACCTCGCGCAGCAGATCCAGCCGGCGCTGCGCCTGCCAGAGTGCGGCGCGGGACTCGGATGCCGAGAACTCGCCGACCTCGTCGATCAGGCGCATCTGCTCGGCGGCGGCCTCGATGCGCTCCTGGATGCCGGCGATCGGCTCCAGCGCGTTCACCTGCTGCCGCGCCGTGATCATGCTGGTGCGCGTGCTCTCCAGCTCATCGAAGTGCGCGACCACGGCATCCGCCACGGCCATCGTCTCGGGCTCCTCGAGCACGAGACGCTTGTACAGGTCGTCGACCGTGGTGATCTGCTGGCCGGCCTGGATGCGGGCCAGCAGGCTCATGGCCTTGGCGCCGGAGCCCGCCGCGCCGATGCCGAGCACCGCATGCAGGCGGGCGGAGAACTCGCGATCGGTGCCGAGCGTCTCCAGCCCCAGTTCGCGCAGGCTCGCGTCGGTGAGGCGGTGGGATGCCGCCTGTTCGAGCCGTGCGAGGTCGAACGGCCCGTCGACGGTGGCGCGCACGCGCACGGTGTCCTCGAGGATGCGCGCACCGGCCGGGATGTACCAGGCGCGGATGGCAGTGAAGCGGGAGTCGTCGTGGTCGCGCCAGGTCATGGCGATGGCGGTCCAGGTGTCCTCGCCGTCACCGCGCAGCACGCGCAGTCTGGTGCCCTCGTCGGTGCGCGACTCGTCGATCTTGCCGCGGCCGTAGGAGAGGATGTTGCGCTGCTCATCGCCGCGCGGACGACCGGTGACGCCTCCGTTGGAGGCCCCGTTGAAGGGCGTGGTGTGCGGCATCATCAGGGCGATGTAGGCGTCCATCAGGGTGGACTTGCCCGAGCCCGACCCGCCGCACAGCAGCGTGGCATTGGGCGAGAAGCGCACCCGGTGCGGGCCGCCGTCGTAGCCACCCCAGTTGATCAGCTGCAGGTCCTCGGCCACCCACTGCTGCCCGCGGGAGTCGGCCGGGATCAGGCCGAAGAGCGTGTCGAGCATGGTCATTCGTCTGCCCCGTCCTTCGGGTTCTTCTCGGCCTGCGCGCGCAGCCAGGTGCGCAGTTCGGCGAGCTTCTCGGCGCTGAGCACCACCTCGACCAGCGAACTGATGCGGTAGCGGCCCGTGGTCTCCTCGTCGATGACGCCCTCGCGGTCGAGCCGGTCGAGCGCCGCGCGGATGGCCTTCTGCTGCCGGGCGGTCGAGCCGTCAGCATCCGTCAGATAGCTCAGCACGGTCTGCTCGACGTCCTCGACGTCGATGCGAGGGGCGGACTCGCCGGAGGCGGATTCCCGCAGGAACACGGTGCGCAGGTGCACGAGCACCAGCGTCTCGGTGCGGTTGTACGGGGTGTCCTTCAGCAGGACGGGCATCTCGAACTCGTCGGATCGGATCTGCTGCTTGTACGCCAGGCCGCGGCCCAGGTCGACGACCAGGCGGAGGTACATGTCGTGCAGGCGCGACTCGATGAGCTGCTGGTGCTCGAGCAGGAGCCTCCACTCGGCGCGGTTGCCCTCGGCGCTGAGGAACCGGCGCTGCAGCACGTGCACGAGCACGCGACGCACCTCGGCGTCGAGCGTTCCGCGGTCGCCCGGGAAGAGCTCGTCGAGGTCGTCCTCCATGGCGACCGGCGCGACGAACGGTGCGTCGTCGGCAGCCGCGCCTGGAGCATCCGTGCCTGCCCGGGAGCCGAATGCTGGTTCTGGCTTCTGGGAACCGACATCCGGCTCCCCGGCTGCGCCGCCGAATCCCGCGGTGGTCCGGTCAGCGAGGTGGGAGGCCTCATCAAGCTCGGTCTCAGGCATCCTGATCCTCCTTGGTCTCGGCGACGGCAGCGGTGACGGCCGTGAAAGCGAAGCGACGGGTCGTCCCGTCGGGGCGCAGGGTCTCGACGGTCGAGAGCGCATCCTGCTCGGCCATACCGGCCTGGTGCACGATCTCCAGCAGCCCCACCAGGTCGACCGGCCGGCGATCGGCATCCGGAGCTCCCTCGAAGGCCTCGCCGAGGTCGAACCCCCCGCCCAGCTCCGCGACGTACGCCTCGAGCTCGGCGTAGTGCGGCCCGCCCCACGAACGCTCATCGACATCGAGGTACTCCACGTCGTCGGCTTCCGTCAGCGGCGCGGGTGAACCCGGCGGACGGATGTCGCCGACGCTCTGTCGCAGGCGACCGAGGTCGATCAGCGGCAGGCTGCGGATCGGGTCGACGGATGCCGTTCGCGGTGCGTCGCCGGCCCAGTCGTGCAGGCCTGCGATCACGTCGCGCAGCAGCTCGTCGATCTGCCGGTCGCGCAGCGGATCGTGGCTCTTGACCTGCCCGGTGATGACGTGGGATGCCCGGCGCTGCGCGTTCAGCACCTCTTCGACACCCAGCTCCACACGGCGGCCGATGGCGTCGAACTCGACGCGCTGCGCAGGGTCGAGGAAGCGCGAGAACGGCTGCGCGAGCAGGTCGTGCAGCTGAGAGGTGAGCGCGTCGATGCGGTCGGGGTCGCCGATCAGGCGCAGCGCGCCGGCGAAGGCGCGGCCCTCGGGCGTGGACTGCATGACGTCCTTGGCACGCTGCAGGTACTCGCGCAGCACCTCGCCGGTGGGTCGGTCGTCGCGGCGCAGGTACGAGACCACGTCGCGCTGCATCTGCTTGAGCGACTCGGCCACGCGCGTGAAGTCGGCCGGCAGCTCGCGGGCAAGGTGCAGCACGTTCTCGGCCTCTTCGTACAGCTCCTCGTCGTCCAGCGGAGCGGTGCCGTCGGCCTGGATGCGCAGGATCTCGGCATCCAGAGCATCGCGCTCGGAGGTGAGCCGGGCGATGCGCTTGACGGGGTCGGCCTCGGCATCGTCGGCGAGCCGCTCGACGGCCTCGAGCAGCGTGCGCACGCGGGAGCTGGAGACACGCGTGCGGTTGCCGCCGGTGCGGCCGGTGATCTCCAGAGCTTCGACGGCATGCGCGGAGAGCCGGTACACCTCGGTGTCGTCGTCGATCTGCTGCACCAGCCAGCCCTGCTTGGCCCAGGTGCGGCACACCTCGCGGCCGGAGCCTGCGGGGATGCGGCGGTCTTCATCGTCGTAGCCGGCTGCGCGCAGCTCGGTGAGGGTCTCGTCGACCTCGGCATGCGCATCGGCGATGGGTACCGCCGGGCGATCGGCTGTGAAGAGCATCGACAGGGACGCGATGACGAAGGGCGCCTGGCGCCCGTGCAGCAGCCCGAGGGTCGGCGTTCTGAACGCTGCCAGGGAGCGGGAATATGCCGCCTCGGCACGCGTACCAGTCATCGGGACGAGTTTACCGGGCGCGGGGGGATCACCACGTTGCCGCAGCTCGTCGACGGACACGATCAGCAGGACGGAGCACACCGAGATCGCGGTGCTCCACGAGCGTTCAGCCCAGGCCGGACCCCGAGCCGCTGCCCGACGCGCCCTGCTGCAGGAGCCCGAGCGCGACGTACGCCAGTGATCCGACAGCCACCCCGATGCCGAAAGCCAGCAGCAGCAGTCCGAACGCGGATCTTCTGCGCATGAGAGCTCCGGCACCCGCTATCAGTGCTCCGGCCACGAGCCCGTAATAGGGACCGAAGATCGATCCGAGCAGCCCGAGCGCCACGCCGAGCAGGGCGACGAGCGCGACGACCGCCGTCGGCACAGCCCTGCGCGTCGGGCGCGCTGCACGATGACCGATCACGCCACGCTCCACGGCATCCATGCCGCCATGATCCTCCGCCGCGAGGAGGCGGACAAGGGGGGCAGCTCGGAACCGCTGCCCATGCCTTCGCTCGCGGGTCCCGAATGGCGGCCTCCCCCACAATGAGACGACCATCTGAGACCCGCGACACGCGCGACCGCACAGCGCCCTTATTCGCGGGGCCCGAATGGTGGCCTCCCACTCGACGAGACGACGATCTGCGACCCGCGAACCAGCGAACTGCGACCCGCGACCCGCGAACCGGCGTGCAGCAGGCCCGGCATACGACGAAACCCCCGGGCGAACCGAGGGTTTTCTGTTTCTGTAGCGGAGGCGGGACTCGAACCCGCGACCTCACGATTATGAGTCGTGCGCTCTCACCATCTGAGCTACTCCGCCGCATTCACACACTCCGAGAGTGGTGCTGCGAGCCCCGAGTCAGGATTGAACTGACGACCCCTTCCTTACCATGGAAGTGCTCTGCCACTGAGCTATCGGGGCGTGCTGCCCCTGTCAGGGCAACCAGATGAGCCTAGCATCCGCACGGCTCACAAATGAAATCGAGCCGTCAGTACGAATACCGTCCCGCATTCGCGCGCAGCCAGGGCAGCGGATCGATCCTCGAACCGTTGACGATCAGCTCGAAATGCAGGTGCGGGCCGGTCGACCGCCCCGTCGTACCGACCTTGCCGAGGGGCTGTCCGACCTTCACCTTGTCACCGGTGTGCACGAGCATGGAGCCGTGCTGCATGTGCGCGTAGTGACTCGTGATGAGCTTGCCGTCGATGATGTGGTCGATGTAGATCGTCACACCGTAGGCGCCGCCGGACTCGGTCGCCTCGCGCACGGTGCCGTCGGCGATGGCCTGGATGGTCGCGCCGTTGCCGGGCACCAGGTCGATGCCCTCGTGCATGCGGCCGTTGCGCATGCCGAAGGGGGAGCTCATCGCGACACCGACCATGAACGGCCACTGAATGGCCGCATTGGGGTCGTTGGTGTAGAGGCTGTCGGAGAACTTGATGTTCTCCTCGGCTGCGACATCCAGCAGCGAGATCGTCGAGTACGCATCGGAGCGCGCGAGCGACTCCCCTTGAGCGTCGTCGGATGCCACGTAGGCCTGGATCTCGCCCTTGTCGGCCTTCTTGGCGGTCGACGCGTTCGACGCGACCAGCGATGCCGTGGCCCCGCCGTCTCCCGCCTGCACGGCGGCGACTGCGCTGGCGGGGAGCGTCATCGACACGGCGATGAGCCCGGCGACGCCCATCACTCCGAGGCTCGCGCCGGCGGCTGCGAGACGACGCCGGATGCGACGACGAGGAGCCACGTGATTCGACGAGGCGGATGCCTGCACCGGCTCGTCGTGGTCGATGATCGCCGTCGAGGCCTCGACATGCTCGACGGGGGCGAACCCGAAAGCGCTGGAGGCCTGTGCGAACACGTCATCGGATGGCGCGGCCGGTGCGGCGAGCGTGGTCACGGCGACGCCGAGCTCAGGCTCCGGGACGGGCACGACTTCGGCTGCGGCGACCTCGGCGAATTCGACCTCGGCGACCGTGATGTGCGCTTCGTCGATCGGAGCCTGCGGGATGTGCGGTGCGCTCACAGCCTGTGCGGCCTTCGCCTGGGCGAGCCGGCGCGCACGCCGACTGAGCGGCTCGGGAGAACTCTGCGCGACCGCGGTCAGAACGTGAACGGCTTCCGCGCGCACAGCCTCAGGTCCGTCGATCACCGACGTCACAGGAGCTGCAGTCGCGAGAGGCCCGGATGCCGCCGGGGCGGCGTTGCGGAGTCGGTTGGCGCGCCGCGTCAGCGCGGGGCCATCCTCAGGACGTACAGGGGGCAAGTCACAACTCTCGAGTAATCAGCAAGCACGGGGGTACTTGGCCACTTCCGCTTTCGGGCCGCGAAAGTAACGAACAGATAAACACTGTACAGACAGTCCGCTGAAAAAGCCATGCACTCGAACGAACTCCCTCAGTCCGCTCGGCCGGCGGCCTCGATGATGCCACGCAGCCTGTCGTGCACCGCGCGTCCGCCGGCGATCAGCATGGGGCGCGGCGATGCGAGCTCCAGTCCGGTCACCGCCCCGCCGGCCTCCTGCACCAGCAGCGCCCCGGCAGCGAAGTCCCACGGCTTCAGGCCGCGCTCGAAGTAGCCGTCCAACCGCCCGGCTGCCACATAGGACAGATCGATGGCGGCCGATCCCATCCGGCGCACGTCGCGCGCCATGGTCATCACTCGACGCACCATCGCCAGGTCGCCCTCGTGCGTGGCGGGGTCGTAGCCGAACCCCGTGCCCAGCAGCGCTCCTGCCGCCGTAGCCTCGCCGACCGACAGCCGGCTGCCCGAGAGCCAGGCGCCCTCGCCACGCACGGCGGTGAACAGCTCTCCGAGCACGGGTGCGTTGACGGCGCCTGCGATGCCCTGCCAACGCTGCGGATCGGGTTCGCCCTGCACGACGGCGATGCTCACCGAATACGCGCCGATGCCATAGGCGTAGTTGACCGTGCCGTCGATCGGATCGACGACCCAGGTCAGGCCGCTGGTACCTGCCTCCGCGCCGCTCTCCTCGCCGAAGAAGCCGTCATCCGGCCGTTCGGCGTGCAGTCGGTCCCGGATGAGCTGCTCGACCTCGCGATCGGCCTCGGTGACGATATCGGCCAGCGATGACTTGGTCGCGGCCAGTGCGACGCCCTCCGACCGACGCTGTTTCGCCCGTGCGCCGGCTTCGAGGGCGATGTCCGCGGCGAGCGCGCCGAGCTCGACGTCGTTCACTCGGCGCCGCCGGGAGCCGCGGGAGGCGGCGGTGGGAAGGAGCCGCTCACCGGTGGGACCGGCGGGTGCTGTTCCTGCGGCGGAGCCGCGGGCTGGGCGGGGGCCGGCTGAGCGTACTGCTCAGGAGCCGGCACGGCAGGAGCCGCGAACTGCCCGGGCGCCTGCTGCTGCGCAGGGGCAGGCCGCTGCTCGGGTGTCTGCGGCGCGGGTGCCTGCTGCTGCGCGGGTGCCTGCGGCGCAGGGGCCTGCTGCGCGGGTGGAGCATCCAGCGTCGGGAAGCCCTGTGCGGGTGCCGGGTACGTGGGCTGTCCGGTGTAGTACGCGTTCCAGTCCGGCGATCCGTCGGGCATGACCGGCAACGGCGTGCGTCCATCGGCGTACGTCGGCCACTGCGGCTGCGGGGCCGGAGTGACGAACGACCCCTGGGACTCGACGTACGACGGCTGGTGCGTCAGCGGCGCCGGTCGCGGCCGACGGGGCGCGAACAGCGCGTTGAGCAGGGGGATCAGCGTCGTGCCGACGGCGGCGAGGATCGTCAGCGCGATCACGATGCGCCAGTACAGGTCGCTGTATTCGAACAGGTCGGGGAAGGTCAGGAAGAAGACCAGCATGGCGACCAGCAGCCCCAGGACGACCAGCGTGGCGATCGTGATCACACGGGTGAACGCGGTGACGTAGCGCTGCGACGCCTTCAGGAACAGCCGCAGGTGCAGCAGTGCCAGCTGCAGGATGCCGATCACGAGGATCAGCTGCCAGAAGCGCACAATGGCCCAGCCGCCGTAGCGCTCCTCCTCGGGCAGCCAGATCTTCACCGCGCCGACCAGCAGCACAACGATCCAACTGATCATGCTGGCCAGCGCCAGCCAGTCGGGTCGACTCGCGGAGAGATTGGACTCCAGGATCGCCACACCGGCGAACAGCGCCAGCAGCAGGATCGTCAGGAATGCGCGGCCGATGATGCCGTCCTGGTCGCCGATGAGCACCCACACCACGCAGACGAGCGCGGCGGCGATGAGCGCGCCGATGGCGATCCAGATGGCCCCGCGCATGAGCTTCGAGGTCATCTGCTTGGTATCGGCGTGCGGTGTCGTGTCAGACATGAGCATCCCCTCCGGCGGTCGTGCTCTCATCCTGCCATGCGCACCCCGCGCGCCGCCGGAGACTGTGGATAACCCCGTCGCAGCGGGTCAGTGCGCGGACTTGCGGGACGCCGCCGCGAATGCGGCGACCCGAGCCCTGGACTCCGCCGTGTCGAACGCCTCCCCGATGGAGCGGGCCTCCTCGGCCAGCTGCTCCGCATAGGTGCGGGACGGCTGCGAGCGGATCAGGCGCTTGGCCTGACCGTAGGCTCCTGCGGCGCCCGACAGCCAGAAGCGCGCGATCTCCTGCGCGCGCTCGCGCACGGCATCCGCCTCGGCCTCGGCATCCGCTCCCCCCACCGCCTCCGCGACCAGGCCCCACTCCACCGCCTCGTCGGCGGAGAGCAGGCGGTCCTGCAGCACCAGCTGCAGCGCACGGCGCTCTCCGATCGCGCGGGCGAGCTGCGCGGTGACCGACAGGTCGGGCGTCAGCCCGATGTTGGCGTACAGGCTGCCGATCTTCGAGCCTGCGCCGACCACGGTGTAATCCCCGCACATCATGATGCCCAGGCCCCCGCCGGCGGTGGTGCCGTGCGCGGCGACCACGACGGGGATCGCCGAGGTGGTCAGCGAGACGATGCCCTCGTTGATCACGTGCGCGAGCGCGGTGATGTCGGCGCCGCCACCCATGCCGGTCGCCATGGCCAGCACATCGCCACCGGCGCAGAAGGCCCGGCCGGCGGCATCCAGCACGACGGCGCGCACATCGTCGCGACCGACCGCCTCGGCGGTCGCATCGCGCCAGGCGTGCGCGAGATCCGCATCGAACGCATTCAGGCTCGCGGGCCGGTTCAGCGTGAGGTGCGCCAGCCCGTCGGCGACGCTGAGCAGGATGGAATCGGACATGGCTCTCCTTCGATGCGCAGATCTTCAGTCTCAGCTTATCCGGGACTCAGGCTCATTCCTCGCCGAGCACCCTGGCCACGAAGGCCTCCATGCGATGACGCGTGCCGTCCAGGCGCAGGTCGGCCTGGCCGGGGGCGCGCACCTCGTTCGGCGCCAGCGGATGCGCGAGGCGCGCGTTCTCGTGACAGGACAGGTCCGCGCAGATATAGGTGCCCGCGCTGTCGCCGCGGCGCCCCTTCGCTCCACCCCGGCGCGCGGTCAGCAGCGCCACCTGATTGCCGGGCTGCAGGGTGTGACAGATGTTGCACATGCCCGAGCGCACGCGAGAGGGGTCGGTCGCGCGGAGCACGATCCCTCGCGGGGCTCCTTCGTGCTCGACGATGACGACACCGCGCCGAGAGGACTCCGGATCGCGCCAGGCGAGGAAGTCCAGATAGTCCCAGTCGGTCAGGATGAAGTCGTGCGGCATCCCGAGCTGGGCGATCTCTTCGGCATCCGCGTTCCCGATGGACTCACGGATCTGTGCTTCGGTGAGTGGTCGCATCGGTTCAGTCTAAGAAGGTTCAGTCCGGGAAGGCGAACGGCCCCGAAGCGAGAAGGCGCACCGATCCCAACGCCTCAGCTGCCGCCGTCGCGGTCATCTGCCACCAGCAGGAAGCACGCCCGTGTCGCCCGGTCGATGGACGATGAGTCGCCGTCGAGCAGGGCGGACTGCAGCGACCGGTAGCCGTTCTCGACCGTGCGGAGCGCGTCGCCGAGGGCGTCGCGCGACAGAAACGCGTGGTATCCCAGCGATGTTCCGGACCTCTTGGTGAGACCGACCAGCACACTGTTCGGGCACCGCTCGATCAGCCGCATGAAGTATCTTCCCGACACCTCGGAGGATCCCTGCGCATCGCCCGCTGCGAGCCGGTCCGCCACCTCCCCGGCGATCCTCGCCAGCTCCACAAGCTCGTCCGGAGCGAGCTCCGGCACGGTGAGGGCGCTCACGCCCACCAGGAGAACGCCCACGGCCTGAAGGTTGGGCACGGCGTGCTCCGGCTGCGGGATGGCGACGATCGTGTGCGACTGCGGGGCCGACACGACCAGCCCCTCGATGGCGAGTGCATGCAGCGCCTGGCGGATCGGCGTGGCCGAGACCCCCAGCCACGCGCGCAGCGCCCCCTCCTCCAGCCGTTCGCCCGGCAGCAGGACGCCCGTCAGGATCGCCTCGCGCAGCTGCTCCCGCACGCGCTCGCGCACCAGGACGCGCGGCCGCGACGGTCCGATTTCATGCTGGGGCACTGGCACGGCGCATCCTCCTCCTGCGACGACGTGATCCGTCTCCGACAACGTCGAGAACTGACAGTGATGATGGTGGTGGGAGCCCCGCAGCGGTCTTCCTGACTCATGCTCT